>JGI24710J26742_10000482_pt1 | contig 36926 bp, 26 predicted proteins | sample BioPla2DNA2_FD_26742 | JGI IMG/M metagenome (IMG submission 26742)
TCGGTTCCCGGCGCCCAGGCATCCGCCCTGCGCCCTTAATAACTTATTCCTAATACACTCGATCTCTTTTTCTCTTTGAAACTGGCGAAGACTAATTATTGTTAGTCCTCATCTCTTTTCAAAAAGACCTGTTTGTTTTTGTTGGATGTGTTTTCATCGGATGTCGTTTTCAATGAGCTCGCGGCGTTTTTTTGCCGCCCTGCCGAGGCAGGACTTTTACTATAACACCGACCCCGAAAAAATGCAAGCATTTTTCTCAAAATATTTAAAAATTATTTTGAGAGTGATGAGTGGCGAGTAAGAACATGAAACCACGAAAACCACGAAAAAAGAGCAAAGCCTTTTCTAAACCACAGAACACACTGCTGCTTCGCAGAGGGAGCAGGGGTTAGGGGGTCGGGGAGACTGTAACAAACAGTGGGTAGTGGGTAGAAAGCACAAAAAAAACAACGCATAGTCATTAGCAAAACAAAACAATTATTAATTTTGGAGGGAGCTAAAGAATTCAACTCGCCACCCGCCACGCACCACTCACCACTCTAGTGCGGCTGCTGCATCATATAAGCATGAGTTATTTCTTGTCTCGGTTGTCTTTGAATACACAACTTTTAGATGTCGCACTGGTGCCCCTCTTGATAAAAACCACGAAAAACTTTAAAATAAAAGATAAGAGGAAAAGAACAAGGTGAATGTCATGGGCAAACAGGATTCGATAACTAAGCAATATATGTCAGACAACGAAAAATTTGCTGATATTTATAACATGTATATTTATAACGGCAAACAGATTATAAAGCCTGAAGACCTTCAAGAACTTGATACTTCTGAGCTCGTTTTACCTTTTTCGGGAAAGAAGCTTATATCAGTACAGCGTTATCGCGACATTTTCAAATCTCTTACACTCAAAACTACCGGTAAAGCCATATATGCTCTCGTAGGCATAGAAAACCAGACTCATATCCACTATGCTATGCCAGTAAGAGATATGCTCTATGCTGCATTGAGATACTCAAAGCAAGTGCAGGATTTAGCAAAGCAAAACAGGCAGAAGGCCGCTGATTCAAGCGAATTTCTCTCAGGTATTTCAAAAGAACAAAAACTTATCCCAGTAATTACTTTGATAGTCTACTTCGGAACAGAGCCTTGGGATGCTCCGACATCTCTGAAAGAGATGCTGTGTGAATTAGACGAAGTATTGGACAAGTATGTGCAGGACTATAAAATATATGTTGTTTCGGTGCATTTGCCGGACAAAAAGATTGCAAAACTTCAAACTGGCTTAAGAGAAGTTTTTCAGTTTGTTAAATATTCTCCAGACAAAAAACAGTTGCCCAATGTTTTGAATAAAAATAAACGCTTTAAAAAGCTTGATAAGGAAACTGCATTCCTTATCAAAGCTATTACCAACGTGGATGTGTCCATCGATCCGGAAGAGGAGGAAGTCGATATGTGCCAAGCAGTTAAAGATTTGATTGATGACAGAACAAAAGAAATTCAGGCTGAAATAATTGAGCTTGAGAAAGCAAATAAAAAAGCTAGAGAAGAAGGCAGAGAAGAGGGTGAGCAAGTAGGCATGCTAAAAGTTCTTAGCGGCATGGTGCAAGACAACGTTATTTCTCTTGCGGAAGCAGCGAAGCGCATGAAAATGACAGTTGCTAAATTCAAGAACGCAGCTAAAAAGGTCGCTCTCTGAAAAAAAGTGCTCAGCGGCCTGTGAACCGTGGAGTTGTTTAGGACAATTTATCCGCAGATGAACGCAGATAGGATTTTTAAGCTAGCTTAAAACGTAAAAAAATTTTTACAAATCTATCCTGTTTTTCAGCCTTGAGATTATGCCTTTGATTAACTAAATTCTATACTGTAAGGCAAATAGTTTTCATGACCCAATTTAATATCACATGCCGTACAAAAGGAGTTTATTAATGAAAAAAGGTTTCACACTACTAGAATTATTGCTTGTCGTAGCCATTTTGGCTATAGTCGCCGCAGCCGCTATTCCACAATACAGCAAAGAAGCTCAGGAAGCTATTGACACTGCGAAAAGAGCCAGTTTCATGGCAGCTTACGGCAATGCAGTTTCAACTGCCAATATTCACGTTTCTTTAGTTAAGACTTCAGATAGCACTAAGACTTTAGATGCTACAGCCGCTACCGGTGGAAAGATTTTGAATTTGAAAAACTTAGGTTCTCCCACAACATCAAGAACTTTTTCCAATAAGAAAAATAAAAAATATATTGTTTCTGCTTTCCTGATTGAAACTGCCGGTTCAGAACAGCTCCAAATATTCTACCATCCAGGCGAGACCGAACCCACTGATGCTCCTACAGCAGCTGAAGTTATCGGAGATCCAGCCACTGCTTGGAACACTATCAAAGACGTAGCTCCCTAGTAGTATAAACACAAACAACTCCCTGATATCGAAGCTTTTTGATTTATTGAAATCAATTTCATATCGGAGCTTAGAAGCAATTAAAAGTCAGGCTTGCGCCAAAAACGCGCAGGCCTGATTTTCTTTTAGAAAACATAGATTTTTTCAGCTTTTTACACTCTAAACTTTACATTTCACATTATTCAGTGGACAGTGGTTCAATTAAATCAAAGAGCTACTTTCTTACTGGCTGTCTCATTTTTAAATATCTGCGTTCATCTGCATCATCTGCGGATTATTCTTTCCTCGTTCAACTGCCCACCGCCCACTGACAACTGTCCAGTGTTGTTAGTGCTACGGCAAATCTGTCATGTAAGATTTAGTTTATTAACTTGTACAGCATAATAGGCAACTATCAGCTGCAACAAAACACTATGCCTTTCTATCCAGCGGCACGACTGCAAGCGTTTTCCCCAGTGGAGCCAGAACCTTTAAAACCGTTTCTATTTGCGGACTGGTGATTCCCTTTTCCATTCTGGAAATAACAGGCTGCTTTACTCCGCTCATTTCCTCCAGCTTTTTCTGAGTTATACCCTTTTCTTGCCTGGCAGTAATAAGTTCTCTTATAACTGCAACTCTTAAATCGCTCTCAGCTATTTCCTCTGGAGTTAAAATGCTGTCAATAAATTCTAAAGCATCTTTTCCGATAGCGCTATCAACAGGCGTTTTAGTCATAACTAACGCTCCTTTCCGTCAAGTCAGCAAGGTTTCGTTTTGCCTTTTCAATTTCTCTCGCCGGAGTCTTTTGCGTCTTCTTTGTGAAGCAGTGGAGCAAGACATAGCTCCCATTTGCCCAGCCCACAAAGAATATTCTATCCCTTAGGGGTCTAAGCTCCCATATATCTCCTACAATGTGCTTCATATATGGCTCTCCCGCTTTAGTTCCCAATTCACTCAATATTTTTATATAGTCTCTTATCTTATTGAGTTTTATTCGGCTGTCTTTGTCCTTTTTGGCAGCCAACTCAATTAAATAATCCTCTACTGGAGCTTTGCCGCTCCTGTCTTTGTAAAAATGAACTTTATGCAATACGAGTTCCGCCTTCTCTACCTTATTATACTTAAAAGTTATAAAACAGTCAATAACTCTTAACTCATCAGTGCTAGCACTGATAAAAGCTGGCATGCCCAAAGAAACCGTCGCCAAGATCATGAAAGTGGACATCAGCCTGCTCTGAACAAACAGTCTAAACAATTCAACCCGCCACTCACCACTCGTCACTCTAGTGCGGCTGTGTCATCTGGAACAAACTAATTTTTGAAAAGCAAGATAAGATTTTATAGGTAACTTTTAATGAAAACACAGCACTAGCGGCGCTTGATTTTTTTATCCAGATGCAATAGCATGCGTCATGCCGATTTTATTCAAATTATTTGCTATATGCTTCAAAATAGGAGCCTTCACGCTGGGCGGCGGTTACGCCATGATTCCATTGCTGAAGGCTGAAATAGTCGACAAACACAAATGGATAGAACCTGAAGAGTTTGTCGAATTGCTTGCCTTGGCACAATCATCACCAGGCCCGGTCATAATCAACACATCGATTTTTACCGGTTACAAAATCGCCGGCTTTTGGGGCTCTATCGCTACGGCAGCAGGCTCCGCCATGCCTTCTTTTTTGATTATACTGCTGGTCGCCATGTATTTTACAGATATCAGAACCAACACTCATGTAGACGCTGTATTTAAAGCTTTGAAACCTGCAATTCCAGCTTTGATTTTGGCTCCTGTCTGGCGAATGGCCAAGGAAATAAACGCTGGCTTAGGCACAGCTGTTATAATAGCTCTTGTCGTGCTGGCCGTAGGAGTTTTCAAGATGTCAGCGATCCACATTATAATCGTCAGCATTCTGATTTCGCTTTTGATCAAGAAAGAGGAGAATAAGGAATGAGCCTCTACTGGGCGCTTTTCAAGGCTTTCTTTATCATAGGATTATTCGGCTTCGGCGGCGGATATGCCATGTTGCCTATGATCAACCAAAAGGTTACTCAGGCTCCCAACTTTTGGCTTACAGCCGAGGAATTTTCAGACATAGTCGCCATTTCAGAGCTGACTCCAGGACCCGTTTCAATAAATACCGCTACTTTCGTGGGATTCAGAGTCACAAACAGCGTTTGGGGCTCTCTTTTGGCTACTGTCGCTGTTTGTCTGCCGTCATTTATAATAATGCTGACTCTTACCAAGCTGTATATGAAATACAGAAGCGGAAAGAATGCAGACAAGATATTTGCAGGCCTGAAACCTGTAATATTAGGACTTATAGCCACAGCAGGCATTTCACTTATAAGCAAAGAAACTTTCATAGACTGGAAAAGCTATGTGATTTTTATTCTGGCTTTCGCAGGCATAATCAAAAAGCTGGATCCCATAAAGATGCTGCTGGCCATCGGTCTCGCCGGCCTTCTCATTTACTAGTGCTGTGTTGCAGCTAAAACTTCCTTTTAACAGACATCCAGCTCTACGATAAATCATCGTTGGCAGGCACTAAGATCGCACAGTGACGCGTGATGGGTGGCGAGTGGCGGGAAAAACCTATCAAAACAACTCTATCCTTTTCCGTGTATTCTGTGTATTCTGTGTATTCTGTGGTTTAGTAAAGGTTTTGGTGTTTTTCGTGTTTTTCGTGGTTTCACAAGGGGTTTCTTATTGTTTTTCCAGAGTTGATTCGTAAGTTTCGTCATCGGCACGCTCGACACGGTTTCTGCCGTTTCTCTTGCACACATACAAAGCGCTGTCAGCCATCTTGATCATCTCGGCTATACTCTTCGGATTATTCGCCGGAATAGCACAAACGCCTACGCTTATAGTGACTTTCAAATCGCCGGCTTCGCTTTCGAAAACAGCGCTTTCAACCGCTGCTCTCAGACGCTCGGCAAACTGCATGGCGCCATCGGGCTCTGTTTCAGTAAGCAAAACGCCAAACTCTTCTCCGCCGTATCTGCCAGCTACGTCAGTCTCTCTCACGACTTCTCTCACCAAAGTAGCCACTTCCTTGAGAACAAGGTCGCCTATTTGGTGCCCGTAAGTGTCGTTAAATTTCTTGAAGTGGTCTATGTCAGTCATTATATAGGCAAGAGGAGTTTTATATCGGGCTGCGCGTCTGAATTCTTCTTCCATTCTGGATTCCAAATGTCTGCGAACAACAAGTCCCGTCAAACCGTCGACTGTCGCAAGATTATAGAGCCTCGCTTTTTCGATTACCACTGCAGCCTGATTTGCCAGAATGACGGAAGTTCTCAGGTCATCTTTGTTAAAAGCGGAAGCCTGACTGCTTGAAAGGTTCATTACGCCTATCGGGTTATCACGGATAGTCAGAGGCACGCAAATCAAAGACTTAACAAGGCTTTTCTCATTGCCGCTTTGCGAGAAAGTTCTATCATGAAGGGTGTTTTGTATCAAGCGAGGACGATTTGAGCTGAAGACTTCTCCGGCTATACCTTTGCCCATCTTGAACATATCTTTGATATCAGAGCCGGCTTCTGCTTTTTCGTCAGGTTCAGCTGTAAGAACAGCTCTCTCAACAAGCTTTTCGTATTTGCCGTCTAACAGATAAATAGAGCCTCTTTCAGCATTCAAAGCGGTAATGCCCTTTTCAACTATAGAGTTGAGGGTTTTCTCCAAGTCGCCCATAAAACTCACCGCTCTTGAAACTTCGTTGATAACAGCAAGCTCTTTGACTCTCTTAACTAAAAGGCTGTTGGTTCTTTTAAGCTCCTGGAATTGCTGAATAAGCCTTGTAACTGCCCATATGACCGGCAACATAATAGCCACAGGAGTTACTATGAGCACATAATCATAATAGAAAAGCAGAAGAGCGGAAAGCAGCCAAAGAGGAGAAGCCGCCAAAAGCAACAAGTCCGCCCAAATTTCCTGATAACGCCAGAGCAACAAAGCTGCCGCCATCGCGAACATAAAAATCAGCAATATAGCGGTTGTATAAGAAACGCGGGTAAAGATCCTGTTTTGAAAGATATCATAGAGAAGATTGGCGTGAATTTCCACACCAGGAATCCCGCCGTAGGGCGAAAACTTCAGATCTTCCGCAACACCTTCAGCAGTCATGCCAATCAAAACAACCTTTTTAGCCAGCACAGACGAAGGCACTCTGCCGTTCAGAACATCGGCATAAGTGCAAGAAGAAAAGAAGTTGTGCTTACCCGAATAGTTGACCAAGTAAGAATACATGCCTTTCTTGGCGGCAGGCTCATAGGAATAATCACACCTGAGAGTGCGGCCTCCGATCTTGACTGTCTTATCAAGATCATTCAGCTCAGGTTCAGCCTCAAAATAGGCTTGAGCTATAGCCAAGCCGAATATCCAGCTGTAAAACTTATCGGTGCTTTGAAGAAGTTTCAGCTTTCTGATTACGCCGTCCGGGTTCAAGTCTTTATAGTTTATGTCTATATAGCCCTCGTATGGAACAGCTTCTTCAAGAATAGGCGCAGGCCTGCTTATTGCAACCTGCTTTTTGAAATCGCCAATTTCATTATCCCAAACGAGTTCAGATGAGAAATTGTGCGGCAAAACGACTTTTCTGAATCTGCGTATTGCATCAGCAAAGGCTTTATCATCTTTCTCTCCGTATGGGGAAGGCTCAGAAAAAATGATATCAAAAGCCGCCAAGGAAGTTCCAGAGTCGCGAAGCACATCTAAGAGCCTGCCATGGGTTTCTCTGGGCCAAGGCCAATTGCCCAATTCATCCAAGCAATCGCCCGTAATGTTTACCAAAAGTATGTCTCTGCAAGGCGGGAGTTCGCCTCTGGTAGAGAATCTGAAATCTAATGTGGCATTCTCGATAGTATTGAAATAGCCGTAGTAAAAGAAAAGCGAGAAAATTGCGGCTATTAGAAGAGCCAATATAAATTCCCACCCTGGAAACAGCATGCTGTTCCTGGCGGAAATTTTCTTTATTCTGTCTGAAAGTTCGTATTCACTCATGATTAGCACTGTTTTTATTTCAGGATATATTTATCCACAGATTACACAGATTAAGAACCAAACACTCAACATACTACGATGTTTACTGTGACCCTCTTCTTAAATCTGGATATTTAATAAAGCTTTCTAAATATCCAAGTTCGAGAAGATGCTCACATAAAAACATGAATATTTTTACTTGTCTCGTTTGCTTCAAAAAAGCTATTAAAACAAATGCTCTGAGATACCGGCAAACAGTTATAAATCTTGATTGAGAGATATTTAACAGCAGCTTAGAGCAGTTGTTACTTGCAATATTGAGTTCTAAAACAATTTACACTACCCACACCCCACTGTTGTTAGGCATCTGTCCTTAATCAGAGGCTAGGACAAAAATTGTGATTATGCGGTAGCAGAATGCAATTTTTGACCAATTTTGCCCTCATCTGTGTGAATCTGTGTCCATCTGTGGATAAAAAGTTCTGTCCACTGTCCACTAGTCAGTGTTTTTAGATGCTCGGGCTTTCTTATATTTTTTCAACACTCTCTTGTAAAGACGGCTGTTTTTAGACAGAAGTCTGAGAGCTTCTCTATAGTTCCTGGCAGCTTTTTTGTTCTGCTCTTTTTTCTCAAATCCGTCAGCTCTTTCTTCATAGAGACGGGCCAATCTTTCTTTAGCCGCTACAAACTGGCTTGCATATATATTTCCCGAGCTCTGGAAAGCCGGCATAAGAGGGTCTGCTGCAGAGTAAGAAGAGAAAAGAGACAAGGCTTCTTCATAGTCCTTGACAGCAGCTTCCCAGTCCCCGGAACGGGCTTCGTCATCTTCCAGCTCTTCCTCGTTGCTGATGCGTTCATTTATGGTGTTCTGCATCTGTTGATAGCGTTGTTCTTCTTCCTCTTCCAGAACGCTCGGTTTTATAAAAGCAGCCTTTTCAAGCTGTCTGTGAGCCGCTCTATATCTATTTTTTTCCAAAGAGCGGGCAATACTGTCCAAATAGGTTTTGAAGACAACCATCTTGGCTTCGTCACAAAGTTCGTTTACGTAAAGTTTAAACTTATGATCATCCGGCAGGTTTCTTGCAATATCCAAAGCCGTATCCAATTCAAATATGGCCTCACCATAGTTGCCAACTTCAATAAGCTGTTCACCGCGTTTAACGTGCGGAGTCAGTCTTCTATACATCTGGCTGTCACGTAATAATATTTTCTCTTTATCCAAAAGAATTTTGATTTCTTCAAGCTGTTCCAAATTTTCAGCATCTGTCAGACGCATAGCATCTTCAAAGGCTGCAATAGCGGCTTCCCTGTTTTTATAGGAACTTTCAAGAATGCCACGCTCTTTATGAGCCACAGCAAGGTGTTGTTCGGCAACTTTAAGTCTTGAACGGCAATCTTTCAACTTGGTTTCCGCCTGCGAAAGAATAGCGGGTGTCACGGCTTCAGCTTCTGATTCAGTAAGAAGAGCTTTAAGCAATTCAATAGCCTTAAGCAAAGCTATTCTTTCTCCACCCCAAGAGCCTCTCAGGGATTCCTGTTCAGCCTCTGCCATAAATCCTATAGCTTTATTGAGTTTTTCAACATTCTGCATATCTGTTTAACTCTCTTTCCTTTCAAAGTTCCTTTTTAAGTCTTTCTGACGCTGTTTTCGAGTCGTAGAAATCAATTCCGTCTTCATCAGTTGAATCAAGCTCTTCGTATGTAGCGCTGGCGCCGCCATAGTTCTCTTGACGATACTGAGTATAGCCCAAAAGCGATTTTGCGTCTTCATTAGCAGGGTCTAGCCTAAGAAGTCGATAAATGGTCTTTTCGGCTTCCGAAAAATCTTCGTTCTGTATGTAAATAAGAGATTTGTTCCACCAGAGAGCAGGCGCCTGAGCATGAGCCGCTTCCAGTTTTTCGAACTCCTGCATAGCCTTTTCATATTCAGCGTTTTTCATGAGTTCCAAGCCCTTCTGGAAAGCAGGGTTTTTCTTCAACAAAGCGTCCGCATCCTCTAAACTAAGAGAATCTTTGGCAGCAGCCGAAGCTTCAGCTTTTTTAGCCGCCGAAACATTTTTTCTGGCTTCGGCAATATCTATTTTGCCTTCCGCTTTTGCATATTCCATCAAGGCTACAACATACTTGGCTCTTGAAGAAGCAGGAAAACCTGCAACAAATGCTTTGCCCCATGCAGAAACTGCATCATGCAACCCCAAAAGAGCTCTATGTCTGATAGACTGGTAGTAGGCTTCTTCCACGTGAGGACTTGTCTGATGGGCAGTCAAAATAGAATCGTAAAGCTTGCAGGCTTCAAGAATTTCACCAAATTCTGAGGTTTTTGCTGCCAGTTTCATTATAACATCAGCTTCTCCTGATTTGCCTGAAAGTTCTTTTTGCTGATCTTGCAAAGAGAGAATCTCGGTAATCATTCTAGCCTGCTGATCAGCTGTAAGAGAGGGCTTATATAAAGCTTCAGCTATAAGAGCTGCCGTATCGGAAGAAACAGATTTTGGAGCTGCGACAGGTTGTTGAACCGGTTGTAAAGAAGGCTGAGAAGCAGTCTTAGGAGCCTGCGGTTTTTCTGTTTGAGAAGTTCGAGGAGCTTGAGGCTGCTGAACAGCTACTTTCTCAGGTTCGGCTTTTTGAACAGGAGGCGTTGACGGCTTTTGAGGTTCTTTAGGAGACGGAGACTTTTGAATCGCCTGCTTCTTTACAGGAGCCGGAAGCGCCTGCCCTGCTGTTTTCATTATATTGGCGGCTAAGCTCAGATATGGGCTTTGCGGATTCTCACTCTGGATAATTGAATACCAATTCCGGGCTTTTTCATGATTTCCGGTTGCGGTATGAATATGAACCAGCTTATAGCAGGCTTCGGCCTTCTCTTCAGGAGAAACTCCCAAAGCTATGAATTCTTCGAAAAGAGCCGCGGCTTCGGCATAATCGCCATTCTCTACCTTGGTATCTCCGAGCATGAAAGCAGCGAGACTTTTCTCTGTCTTGTTTGAAGCCAAGTAAAGAGCCTGCTCAAAATTTTCGGCAGCCTCGGCCAAATCACCTGAAGCCTTGAGTCTTATTCCTTTTGAAATATAAGTAGTAGCTCTCTCGCGGGCATCAGCCGGCAAAAGAAGTAAAGCAAACAAAGCAAATGCTGAAAGCAGAACCCAAAATTTAGTTTTTTTCATTGCCACCTGTTTCCATTTTACGCATATCTTTATGTATAGAAAAGGATAATGCAAAGAGCAGGACAAGTTCAAGTATAATAAAATATATGAATGGTCTTTTGTTCAGTGGTTTAACTTCACATTTTTTTTCAAACTGAAGCCACATGGAGTCAGAGTGATTTCCGCGCTTTGAGAACAAAGGAAGAGATGAGCTGAAAGAATCGCCCGACTTGCCGACAGAAGAGCTTGAAGAATTGCTCTGCGAAGAATACAGTTTGAGACTTGCCCCGGAATTTGAGCAAAACTGCATCAAATTATCGTTTAAAAGAGGCAGACGCGCTTCAAGACAATAAGAAAGATTTCTCGAAAGATCGCGTACAGGCAAAAAAACAGAAACAAAATAAGCCTCTGAATCATTATCCTGGGAAATATCACCAATAAATAAAGATGAACCTTTTTTTATTGCCGCCAAAGCTTCTTTACGGAAACGAGAATTATCCGAAAAACTGCCTAATGCTGAAATCTTTTGTCCAGATAAGGTCAAAAGAAAAAGGCTTTTCATATTATAACGGTTTAAAAGAGACGAAAGAACCTTTTCTGCCTCTTCTAATAAAGCAATTTTCTCAAGCAAAGGCGTTGAAAAGGTTTCAGCGGCGGGTCTCACAGAATTCTGAGAAAGGTTTTGTTCTCTGTCTATAAATTCTGCTTTCAAAGAGTCTCTGCCCCAAATATCCGAAGAAAACGATTCGAAAAACATGTTTGAAACTCCGGAAAGAAACAATGAGATTTCTTTGGATGAAACAGGCTTCTTCCGTTTTTCAAAAAGATCCGTGATATGACTGTCGCTTATAAAAAAAGAAGCTAAATTAATCAAAAAAGGAGAATCGGTTCTGAAGATCAAGGTTCTTAAAAAAGCTTTTGGAAAGTCTATTATCTGTAAAAGACGTTCTTCTTTGTTGTAATTATAACGCTCCAAGTCTTGCAAAAAATAATTGAAAGATGTCAGATTTGCGTCAGAAAAATCCTGAGCGGCTTTTATTAAACGAACCGCCATAAGATTCTCCGGCAATTGCTTTAGTTGAGGCAAAGAAGCAGCAAACGCAAGAGCGGTTTCATAATTTTTAAGGTTATTTTGTATTGCAAGCGCACAAAACTCTGTTTGTTTTAAAAGAGCTGATTCTGCCTCTGATTGCCTGACATCTTGCAAAGTTAAAATGCCAAAAAAAAGCAACAAAGTCAGTATTGCAGAGAAAGCGATAAGGCAGATCGCTGCCGTCTTTATTAGCATAAGAGCAGTAAAAATATTTTTTTTCATAAAAAGCTAAGTTTTTCCCGGACTATTGCCGATGTATTTCGAAAGGAAACTAGGGAGGAACAAAAATGCTTTGTCCACAATGCGCATCGCCAATGAACCAGAAACTTCATAAAGGCATCAATTCGCCTTATTTTACCTTAAAATGCAAATGCTGCCAATTCTTAATGTTATACGGCGCAGAAAATGCTAGTGGCAAGTGATGAGTGGCGAGTTGAATTGGTTAGACTCGATTACTAAAACTAATAACTGCTTTAAGATGCCAATAAATAACTGAAATATTTATTATTTAATAAATTTTTTATAACAAAAGCGGGCTGAAACAAAAAATTCAGCCCGCTTTATAATTTTAGCTATTTAAAAGTTAGAAATTCCAAGTGTTTGTTGCAGGTAAAAGTTCACTATATTGAACATTTTTTTTGAAGTTTCGTTCTCTGTTTTTTAAATTTTAAAATTTCGATTATTTATGAGCTTCTTAAAGCAGTCTTTGGCTATAATATTGAGTCTAAACAATTAACTCGCCACCCGCCACTAACCACTCATCACGGTGCGATCTTAGCAGCTGCTAACAATGATTTATTGTAGAGCAAGATGCCTTTTAAAAGGAAGTTTTAAATGCAACAAAGCACTAGTAGTGGTATTGCAAGAGCCACTGCAACCTGTAATCGTATCCGAAGAACATCTCATTCTTAAGTGATATAGGAGCAGCCACTGTTATAGCCATGCCTTCTTTGACGTGATATCTCAAGCCGAGAGTCAAATCAGTGCTTTTGCCTGAGTTTACAAGGTTATAATAGTTAATTTCCCCCATAAAGGTGAAAGAATCATTGGCCTTGTAATCAAAGCCGGCATTCAGGAAAACCCCATCTCGAGAGCTGTTACTGCCACCAGCCTGATATCCGCCGTTAAGGTGGACATTTCCGCCCGTTTCTCTCTTGCTGGAAATACCGGCAAAAATCTCCCAAGCATTGTCACTTTCAACATTGCCGATAGTAATATCGCTGGTCGGAAATATAGCGCCGAGCCCTAAAGATGAAGCCATATTTTCATTTTCGGAAACAAATTTAAAGCGAAGCTCTATATCACCCATACCGGAATCACTGCCGTCTACAAAGTTGTAGGTGAGAGGAGCATAAATATCGTATGACTCGAAAGGCATATTCATGGCAACTTCAAAGTTCTCAGCCGAATAAGTCAGCAATATGGGGAAAATCCACTGATCGCCGTCCTCACCGCTGACCATGCGTTCTCCTTCTCTTTTGACGACCTTGTTCCACTTCATACCGAAACCTGTCGAAAAAGCGCTTTCGCCCAGAGTATAGGAAGAAAAGGTATTTATAAGGCCTGTAAGACCATTAAAGGAAACGAAGTTTTCCTTCGCTGGTTTCAGTTTTTCTGATTCGCCTGGCAAAATGATTTGAGGCAAACCGCCTGAAGAATAAATCACCGGGTCTTCAAGACTCACAGGGGGCAACGGAAGAGTTTTCACCGGCTCATAAACGACGGGCTTCTGAGTTCTTACAGGAGCTTTTGAAACAGGAGCGGCATCAGCTGAAGGAGGAACCGGAGTCTGATAAACCTGTCTATTGAGAGTGCCTTGTCCTTTTTCAAGTGAAAGAGTAGGAATATCTATAACCTGTCCCTGACGAAGAGAGGCAGGATTTTCTATATTGTTTGCGCTTGCGATAAGTTTCCATTTGGTTGTGGTGCCAAAAAACTTTTGCGAAATAGAACCGAGAGTATCTCCTTTTTTTACGGTGTAAGTCTGATAGCCTCTCTGCTTCGGCATAGGTATAGCATCGAACGACAATATATCATCCTGAGACAATATTGGCGGAGCCATTGAATAAGCGTTGTAGTAACTACTGGCGAAAAGTGTCGCAGGCAGAAGAAGCCCCGCAATCAGGATTGAAGTTATTTGCCGTTTTTTCATGGAACCCGGGGTCCTTTCATTTATTTTATGAAAATTGTTCTCCTGCTATTTCGGTAAGCTCAAAAAAATAGTTAACCATACCGGAAAGATTTTTAAGCACAGCTTTAAAATCAGGGAGTAGGGCGTAGGGCCTAGGGGGGGGAGTAAAAGACAAGTCCGAGCCTAATACTTGCTTTTCGATTCATAATAAATATTTGCAAGCCTTTTATAAGATATATTCTGCTAGATAATTTTTTGTTTCTTTAATTTTTTCTCTTGATTTATGGCATATAGGCATTAGCAGTTTTTTATGTCAGAGTTTAAGCTGTTTATCAGCTACTTAAAGAAATTATTAGTTTCAGCGATTGAGTTCTAAACAATTTCACTACTCCCCACACCCTAACCCCTGCTCCCTCTGTGAAGCAGCAGTGTATTCTGCGGTAAAAAAAAAGTTTTTCTTATTTCGTGTTTTGTTTCGTGCTTCAAAATGGTTTTTTGCGCTCACTTTTGCCCAGGGTTCTTCCGATAGGTTTACAAAGAAATAAAAAACGGAGCAAACATGTCTTTCCAATTGCTGGAACAATTCCTGAATTATCTCACTGTCGAAAAAGGCTTGAGAGAGAAGACCATTGCGGCTTATCGCTCTGATCTCGAAGACTGGATTAAATTCGCCGAAGAACGCGAAAGAAACATAATAAAACCAGGCGTAGAAAACCTGCTCAGTCTTTACAGCATTGAAATGCACGATCAAGACTTCTCGCCCAGAACCATGGCCAGAAAAACCTCCGCTTTGCGCGGCTTTTACAGGTTTTTGCAAAGAGAATCCATAATAGATTTCGATCCCATGGCTTACATTGAGAGACCCAAAACAGGCAGACCTCTCCCTAAAGTCTTATCCAGAGATGAGATGGAATTAATTCTTGAACAGCCTGATACATCCAAGCCTCTTGGAATCAGAGACAAAGCCATGATGGAACTGCTCTATGCAACAGGAATACGCGAATCAGAACTCATTGATATTCAAATAGGCGATATCAATTTCCAAGGCGAATTCATATCCGTAAAAGGAAAAGGCGGCAAAGAAAGAGTCGTGCCTGTCGGCGATCTGGCTCTTGAAGCGGTGCAAAGCTACCTTTTCAAAGCAAGAAACACTCTCTGCCAAGACATAACCGAAAGAACCATGTTTCTGAACTCCAGAGGCAATCCTCTTTCTCGCATGGGAGTTTGGAAAATTATCAGAAAATACGCTTTATCCGCCGGTTTAGGGAAAGATGTTTCACCCCATATTTTCAGACATTCCTGCGCGACTCATATGCTTGAGGGCGGAGCAGGCATAATGGCTGTACAAGAAATGCTTGGACACGCAGACATATCAACAACCCAAATTTACACACATCTTTCTACCAAAGAGCTCAGAAACATACATAAAAGTTCTCATCCCAGATCGACAAAAGAAAAAAAATGAAACACCTCTATTGGCTTGCCAAGAAAATTAACTCTAACAGAGCGGCGGCAACCGCTATGGCAGTTTTTTGCCTGATTGCCGCTGTTTTTATGACGGCAAGCCTGAACAGAGCAAAAGCCTCGGACAGTCTTCAAACAGAGCTGCAAGAAGAAAATTCAAATGCTGAAAACATCATTTCTGATGAAACTGAAAAAGACACAAAGAATTCTGTCGCAGAATCCGCCGAACTTTTAACTGAAGAGCATAAAGCGCAACTTAGAGGCTCAACATCAGGAGGACACGGAAAAGATGTTTTTCTGGTAGAACCTTCCGATGCTCAATTTTATGAAGGCGGATACGCCTATGATATAACTGTCGAACCTATAGAAGTTGAAATATCATACAGCAAACCCGCTGATGTAAAAACAACTCAAGAAACAGAACCCGAAATAGCAACTCCTGCCGAAGATGCTATTTCATATGAAACCTCTGCTGACAAAGTCTTCACAGAAGATATTGCTGACCAGGAAAAGCCGACAAAAACCTCTACGCCCGGCGAAGAAGGCACAATAGGCAGCGATACCGCCACTCTGGCATATCAAGACGACTTTATAGAGCTTGAGATTATAGATCTGCCGGAAGAAACAGAAGACATATCACTTTCAGAATTGGATGAAAAAGAACTGGCGGAACGGCAAAAAGACTTAGAAATAATTCAAAAGAGCATGGGCGACGAAGAAAGCCAATCCGAAGCTCTTAAACAAGCCAAGCTCTTCTGGGGTGAAACAGAAAAACCCAAGAAAAAAGGCTACAATCTGAACATATCAGGAACCAAAACCTTCGATCTTAAGAGATCAGATATTTCCGGCGATGTAGGACACTTCATTTCCAAATATCCGGACGCGCACCCTGGAAGCAAGATAGACCAGAGCCTTCACTTGGAAATAAATGGAAACATCACAGAAAACGCGACAGTTCACGCCGTCTTGGATGACACCGAAACAGAGGACAGAAGATTCACTGTAGATATAAACACGCCTAAATGGCATCTGGTCTTGGGTGATTTTCAATTCAAAATAGACAACGCCGAACTTTCCGTCTTTCCGAAAGAAACTCGAGGCATACTGGCTCACGGCCGTTTCACCAAAAATTACGAGGCCATGTACATATTCGCTCAATCCAAAGGCGTATCTAGACGCGAGCAATTCAGAGGAGCAGGTCAACAGCAAGAATACAGATTGCAGGGGTCTCCTGTTTTACAAAACTCGGAAAAAATCACAATTGACGGAAGACCTATAACCAGGGGCATAGATTACTTAATAGACTATGACGACGGTCTCATCAAATTTTTGCCTAAAGTTCTGCCTATTGAAATAACCTCTTGGATAGTAGTCGAATATGAACTTACCAAAGATGCCATGCCATTCAAACGAAATATGTATGGCACAAGACAAATATATAAAAAGGACGAAAACCGAAAACTGGCTCTCACTTGGTTGAAGGAAGTTGACGACACCTCCGGCAAAAACAAAACCGACAGTGATACAGCAAGTTCCACAAGCCAGATTACTCCTATGAGCCATGACTTGCTCTTTGGCGATTTCCATTGGAAACTTTCCGAGCAGTTCTCATTAGAAGGGGAAATAGCCAAGTCAAAATTCGAAGCGGACAAAAAGAATCTGCCAAGCGCTCCCGAAACTAAAAAAGCCTATGCGGGAAGAATAGAACTGACAGGAGAAAGCTCCCGAATGAAAGCAGATTTGTCGCACAAACGCTCTGAGGCAGGGTTCAAAGCAATCGGCAGAGAAAAGGGAATAATAGAAGTGGGCGAAAGAGGTCCAATGGATGACGTGCGTCTGACAAACATGCGTTTGACTTTTAAACTAAGCAACTTCTGGAGCATTTTTGCAGAAGGCGAAAAAACCGAAACAAACCTGGATGAAAACCCGGCTGAATCCAGCGTTGATTTGGAGCTGAGAAACGCAGGCATTATCTTTGAACGTGAAAAACACAAAGAAAGATTCGAAATACGCAAAGGCAAGCAGATTGACAGAGAATTATCTGCTACAAAACAAGGCGATCTGACTAAAAACACGGCTGCCGCTGTATATGACAGAACTTTCGGAGCAGTTAAAACTCAAGCCAAATACGATCTTGTGGAATATGTCGATGCCATAAACATAGCCTCAGGCTCAAAAGTCATTCAAACCTTTGCCAACGCATCTTCCAGAAAAGCCGGCAACTTCAGCTGGACCGCTTCTGTCTCCGAGATAAGGGTCGATGACGGATTCGTAAGCGAAGGGCCAAGATCTGAAACCAACAACTGGACTTTGGATGTCTCTTACGATCCCTCACGCAAATTCTCTGCCAGAGGCGAATTCCAATTCAGACGCGAAGATGACTTTTATAATAATTCCAGAAATGACAGCGCCATAATCGACTCAAACATAAAATATGAGCCCACTCAAGACATAAAAACGCAACTTAAATACAAGATAGAAAACACCTCGAAAATCACAAGAGATCCTTCATTGGATCCCGTAGATTATATAGTTCCTGACAGTCTGCCTACTTCAGAAAAGGAAAAAACTGAGGTTATAAACAGGTTTGAAAACCCGGTCGAGAAAATCACCGCAAGCTTTATGACAGACTATCGCATTACAGACAGAATCTCAGCCTATGTGGATTTGAGAAGACGCGAGATCAATGACAAGCACACAAAGCTGAATATCTCTGAAATAGACAGACAAACCTATGAACTTAAGTTTACTCCTCTGAAAAATATAATGGTCATAGCGGAATATGACAAAGGTTACAGCATAAACAATGACAGCAAAAGCCGTTTAGACGACACAGGGAAGCTTTTGCAAATCAACAGTGAGCTGAAAAATGGCTACAAGCTTGAACTTTCATATGAGATTTACGAAGAAGACGACATTTACGCCAGCCAAAACGACAAAACGGTCAAAAGCAAGATTTTGGATCTTCAACGGGCATTATCTCCAAAACTCACTGTTGGAATGGCTTTGCAGCACGACAACATAAGCTCGGCAACCCCCTCAAAAGAGTTTGAAAAACGCGTCTTTGCAACCTACACCCCGGCAAACTTCAATAAGCGATATAAACTCTTCGCAAATCACACTGATATAGAAAACGTTCAGAAAAAAGAAGATGGAAGCAGATATGAATACGGCCTCTCCTTCTCGCAATTTATTGGCGCCGATACAATGCTTGACGGCGAAATTAAACGAGTGCATTCCGACAAAACCGCCCTTGGCGATGCCTATTCAGCTACAGTTATAAACGCCAAAATGGTTATCACATTCTGATTCCCGCTTTTTCAAGCTCCTCAGTGAATGTGAGGCCTGATAGCGGAGCAGAAACTATTTTCAAATGGTGGATATCATACTTGAGGCGAAGTTTTTCAGGTATTTTTACCAAGTCTTTTTCGGTACATATCATTTTGAGTCCCTCTTCTTGGCAATATTGCCCAAAAGCTTCAATTTCCTCTTTTGTGTAAGCGTGGTGGTCTCTCAACTCAACCGGAATCTTAGGCTCAATCCCCAGAGAAGCCAACTGAGCATAAAAACTTTTTGGATTGCCTATCGCTGAGAGAGCCAGAAATTTTTTGTCAGCAAACTCTTCCAAAGCCTCTCCCTTTCCATTGTAAACGCCTTCTGTCTTGGTCATAACCTTGATTATTGGAATATCCGAAGCATATTCTCTCAAACGCCTTTTTTCAGCATCTATTTTTTCAGAGGATACACTTTCACATCTGGTCAACATCAAAACATCCGCCTCTTTCAAACGTTCCATAGGCTCTCTTAAACGCCCGTAAGGTAAAAGACGGGCATATTTGTCGCTGATTGTGGCATCCCAAAGAACTATGTTTAAATCAGGCATTAAACGTCTGTATTGAAAACCGTCGTCAAGAAAAATAAGTTCCGGTTTAAATTTTATCTGAGCCATTTTGGCAGAATGAGCCCGATTTTTGCCTATCAGTATTGGCACATCAGGAAAATGTTTGTGCATAAGAATTGACTCATCAGTCAGCCCTTCTACGAGGTTGTCATCAGACAAAAGCTCATAATAGCTGCGTTCATAGTTCGACCTGTAACCGCGAGTCAAAACAAGCCTTTTTCGTCCTGCAGTTTCTTTCAGCAACGCCAAAAGCAAAGGGGTTTTTCCTGTGCCGCCAGTGCTGAGATTGCCGACTGAAATAACCTTGGCTTCCGGGGAAAATTTCAAAAAATCAAAACAGTCGAAAAACTTTCTCTCACTCTTGGTTACAGAAGCATATAAAGAAGTCAAAAAACTCATTATTTAAAATTTTCCTTAATATATTCTCTTAATTCCTGCTTCATTCTATTGAAAATGAAGCAGTTTTCTTCTGAAAAACCCTTGCGGGCACTCGCAAACTTTGAGTTTTTCAAAGAAAAATCAGGGATCCCTGTCTCTCTGCAAAGTTCGGAAACCTTTGAGTCATAAGGAGCAAACTTGCAAGACAAGCTGCTTCTGGCTGCTAACAAAGCCATATGATAGCGCATAGCGCAAACTTTCTCAGCCTTTCGTAAAAGCTTTTCAAAGTCGGTTAGAGATTTTACAAGAACCGCCTCTTGTTCGTAAAGCTTTTCCAAAAATACTTTGTCTTCCATTCTGCAAGCGACAGGCAATATTTTTTGTCCATTAAGATTTTTCGGAAGTAAATCAGATGGAATATTGAAATCTTTAAAAGGTCTTAGGTTTATCAATAACAAACCGTCTTTTTTCGGCTCAATAGAATCGCAAAGAAAAAGTCCCCAAGAAAGATCCGTGCCTCTGAAAGCCTTTCCGGATTCTCCTCCCAGATTTTTATAAAGCTCAAGCGAGTATGAATCTCTCAACCAAGCTTTATCAACAAACTTCAAAGCAATTCTTGAAAAAAGTTTTCCAAGAGGGCTTTTCAAAGGACCTAAACCTGCGCCCAAAAGCACAACCTTGCAGCCGGCTAGCTTTGCAATAAACATGCGCAAAGCATAAAATGTGACTCCTTCTAGAGAAGCATCTTGAAGAATGCCGCCGGAAAAAACTGCCAAATCGCAAGCAAAAGCCTTTTTAAAAAAGCTTAAAGCCGCGATAAAACCTCGCCTTTTTACTGGTTTGGCTGACAAGTTATGCCGCTTATCGGCGACAAAAGAATGGCCTGCAGTGACAAAAACCTCAGAATTCTTAGGCAAAAGCTCTAAGAGTCCTGAGAGTATTAATTCATCGCCTAAGTTGCCCTCGCCGTAAAAGCCGACCGCCATTATTTTTAAATTCACAGAAACAAAAACCTTTTGAAACCACGAAAACAAAATACTTTTCTAAACCACAGAACACACAGAATACACGGAAAAAGAACAATAACATTTTTTATCCGCAGATTACACAGATGGGATTTTTAAGCTCAGCTTAAAAATCAGTGCCGCGTGACACGTGGCGAGTGGCGCGCAAGGACTAAACTCCATAAAAATATAAATATTTTTACAGCGTTCGTTTGCTCAATAGCAATTTCGAGATGCCTATATTACTAAGCAGATACTGATTTGCATTAATATTTTAGAATAAAAATCGGTAAAATATTCTACACGCCGCTGGTTATTAGAATCTGCGTTTAAGAAAGTAATGCGATGCAAAAACGATTTTAGTTTTTGCAAAGTCTCAGTTTAAAAGAGATATTTAGCAAAGTTATTTGATAAATAGCTCGTTTGAACTGAGACACGATCAAAAATTATAGAATATAATTTTTTAGCATTGCTTTCTTCATCTGTGTAAATCTGTGTCATCTGCGGATTTTAAAGTTTTTGGGTTCTTATCTGTGTTCATCTGTGTAATCTGTGAATAGTTTTGTCTTTTAAAATTAATCGAAGATCTTGGCGATCGCTTTTTGAACTTTGTCTTCATCTGGGATAAAAGGCAAAGTGATATGAGTGCCTGATTTTCGGTTATTAACTTCAGCAGCCACGCCCAAAGCATTTTCGCATCTGCCCCAAGCGCGTCTGGATACACCGCAAAGAGTATCCCACATCATAGCGGATTTGATAATAGCGTCTATTCGCTCGCTGCCGTCCAGAACCAGTCCGAACCCGCCATTTATCGACTTGCTTATGCCTACTCCGCCGCCGTTATGGAGAGCCACTAAGCTCATGCCTCTTGCCGCATTGCCTGCATAGCAGTGAACAGCCATATCTGCAGTAATATTGCTTCCGTCTTTGATGTTGGCGGTTTCTCTGTATGGCGAATCCGTGCCGCCTGTGTCATGGTGGTCTCTGCCGATCATTATGGGGCCAGTAAGACCTTTTCTGACCAGCTCGTTAAACTTGAGAGCTATGTTTGTGCGGCCGTCAGCATCCTGATAAAGAATTCTGGCCTGAGTGCCTACCACAAGAGAGTTTTTTTCCGCATCTCTGATCCAAATATAGTTGTCTCTGTCCTGAGCTCTGCGATCAGGATTGATACATTCCATAGCGGCTTTATCTGTTACAGCCAAATCGGATTTTTTGCCTGAGAGACACACCCATCTGAAAGGTCCATAGCCATAGTCGAAAAGCATGGGTCCCATAATGTCTTCGACATATGAAGGAAAAATAAATCCTTCTCTGGGATCATGTCCGTTTTTGCATATTTCCTTGACTCCGCTGTCGTACACAGCTCTCATGAAGGCATTTCCGTAATCGAAGAAATAGGTGCCATTTTTAACCAGATTTTTAATAGCTGAGAAATGAGCTTTAAGAGACTTGTCTACCAGCTTCACAAACTTTTCTCTGTCTTCAGCCAGCATTTTGGTTCTTTCCTCAAAAGTCAATCCTTGCGGGCAATAACCGCCGTCATAGACAGCATGACAGGAAGTCTGGTCTGAAAGCAGGTGGATTTTTATATTCTCTTTTGCGGCATATTCAAGCAAATCTACTATATTTCCATGAAAAGCTACAGAAAGAGGTTTTTTGTTCTTGAGATATTCAGCCGCCAAATCAAAAGCTTCTTTCGGAGTATCCGCAACCTGCTGAACCCAGCCCTGTTCAAGGCGGGTTTCGATTCTGCTTCTGTCGACTTCGGCGACAACAGCCACTCCGCCGGCCATTTCCATAGCTTTCGGCTGAGCGCCGCTCATACCGCCCAAGCCTGAAGAGACAAACAAATAGCCTTCAAGGTGTTCATCATTTTTCAAACCGTATTTCAAACGAGCTGCATTCACCAAGGTATTGAAAGTGCCATGAACTATGCCTTGCGGACCTATGTACATCCAACCACCGGCAGTCATTTGTCCGTAGTTGGAAACGCCGAGCTGCATGGCTCTGTGCCATTCTTCCTGATTGTCAAAGAGCCCGACAAAGAGACCGTTTGTGATAATTACTCTGGGAGCTGTAGGAGAAGATTTGAAGAGTCCGAGGGGATGCCCCGACATTACAGCCAAAGTAGTGTTTTCATCAAGAACTTCAAGGTATTTCATGATAAGGCGGTATTGCATCCAGTTTTGGCAAACCTGGCCTGTTTCGCCGTAGGTTACAAGCTCATAGGGGTAAAGAGCCACAGCAAAATCCAAGTTGTTGTCTATCATTACCTGGAAGGCTTTGCCGTCCACGCATTTGCCTTTATACTCATCAATTGGCTTGCCGTAAATGCGGCCTTCAGGTCTGAATCTGTAGCCGTATATTCTGCCGTGAGTTTTCAGTTCTTCCAAAAACTCGGGAATCAACTGGTCATGAAACTTTTCCGGAATGTATCTCAGAGCGTTTTTCAGAGCCGTAATAGTATCAGATTTGCTGAGGTTAAATCCTCTGTCGGGGGCTCTTCTTATGCCTTTTTCAAACTTGGGATAATCAGGAAGAAAATCATCCAGCTTAATTGTCATAGCCGCAGAAACGTCAATATTGCCAATCATTTAAGACCTCCGCCTTGAAAAATTTATATATTGCAGAAATCCTAATATAATTATCCTTATTTGGCAATTTTAAGGATAAAAAACTTGATCTTTATAAAGATATATTGGAAACTGAATATAGAGGGGAGGCGTTCTACCTCCTAATGATTTATTGTATTAGAGGAGACCTTCAGCATGCCATCTAAAATTTTTGTCGGGAATCTGCCCTTCAGCGTTGACAACCACCAGCTTGAAGAAGCATTCAAAAGCTTCGGCGAAGTCATAAGCGCCAAAGTAATTCAGGACAGACGAACCGGCAGGTCGAGAGGATACGGATTCGTAGAATTTTCAGAGCAAACTGCAGCAGAAGCAGCCGTTGACGGCAAAAACGGTCAAGAAATGAGCGGCAGAAAACTCACAGTCAGCTTGGCAAAAAAACAAGAATAGAAACGAGCTTAAACTAAGAGAGGATAAAACCGGAAGAAACAGCGAACTTTTGTTTGCCGACACTTACTTCCGCTTTACACTTCAGATTAACCGCCGCAGGTTTTGCACACAAAGCCTGCGGGTTTTGTCTTTTCTATAAGATTTTCAATTATTTAGCAACATCTCAAACCGCTTATCAGTTTCAGTGTTTGAATCCAAACATTCAACTCGCCACACGTCACCCGCCACTCATCACCTGCATACTCGCCCTCTCTGTCTACACCGAGCACTGAGCACTGTTTTTGAGATTGACATAAGCCTCTCTCTTGCCTTAAAATATCACTGCTGAAGGGGGGAACCGCAATTGTCTGAAAACAACCCTAATTTTGATATTTCCGTTTATCTGTCGCAAATGCAAACAGACGAGGAGATCGTCCTCGCAAATTTGGCCTTTGATCCTCCTATGATAGGCAGACAGCTCATAGAAAACCATTTCACCGAAGACGATTTTCAAGGCTCTCACGCAAACAAAGTATTGCTCTCTGCCATGCTTGAAACATTCGAAGAAAGCGGCAATATTACCTTAGCCGATCTCACAGCAAAACTTTTAAGCAAAAAGTCAGGAAAAAAAACTCTGCTGGATATTGCAGGAGGCGAAGAAAGAATCAACGGATTAATGATATCCCCTTTCAGCAAAGATGGAGTTCGGCAAGAAGAAGACATAGAGGAAACCCTTGAACGAATCAGAGCCAGAAATGTCAGGCACTCCGCCAGAAGACACCTGCTGCACTATTCCGAAAGCATGCTCTCAGAGGAAAAAGACCATCTGGAAATCCTCAACGACTGTATCCGCAAACTCAGAGAAGTTCTGCTGAAAGGCAGTCATACTTACATCAGCACCATAAAGCGCAATTTCAACGCCATGGAAGAAATGGTGGCAGACAGGCGACTTGCCAACAAGCATTATTTAGGCCTTAAAACCAACTTTCCCCTTTTAATGGATAACCTGAGCGGATTCCAAAAAGAATACTATCTAATCACAGCTGGTGCAGGCATGGGCAAATCCACTTTCGCGACTCAGCTAGCTTGGGACTTGGTAACACTGAACCCCTACTTGAACGTCATTTTCTTCACATTGGATCTGAATCGTTTTGACGTTTTAACAAAAATAACAGCTCAAGCAGGAAAAGTCCCGATAGACTATGTGAAAAACCCTTTCTCCGTCAGACCCGACCTTGAAGATCAACGCCTAAAAGCCATAGAAGCTGTCAAAAAAGTAGATGACCGCCTTACAATAGTTGACGAATCAACAGGCCGTCTTTCAATAGATGATATAAAACGCCAAACAAAGAGAATTCGTTTAGAACGCGGCGGCGAAGTCGCAGTCATAATAGATCCCATTTTCAAAATACAGCACAAAAACCAGCATGCTATCACTTTCAACGACTCTTCAAATTTTCTCTCCTCAGAACTCAAAAGCCTGAGCGCAGTCGAAGGAGTCACAGTCATAGCTACCGCAGGCTTGCCGAAAGCAGTAAGCAACAGGCGGCCGGTTAAAGAAGACTTGGCCGAAATAATGGGACTTCTTTATGATCCTTACGCCGTTTTCTTCCTATACTGCGATTACCTTAACGATTTCGAAACACCTTTTCTTGAATGGGAATGGGGCAAAGAAGACAGCTTCATGATTCCAATCACAGAAGCTTTTGTGGCCAAAAATAAAATGGGACACACAAACGCCAGCATTTTTTTCCGATATTACGAAGCTTATTCCAAGTTCGAAGAATGTGCCCCGCAAGAAGTAGAAAACTATGCAGCTATGGTGGAAAACCTGGCCAAATACAAAGAATACAAAGACCTGCGTAAAAATGACCCGGCAGGCGACAGTGACTACATTAGGAAAGAAGAGTTCTGACAATGCACACCACTGAAGTAGAAATGCTTTTGGAAAAAGCGGCAAAAGCCCAAGAAAATGGCAGCGTAGAGCTTGCCGTTATTGAATACGAAAAGCTGCTGGAAATAAACCCTGACGAGCTGGATGCTCTAAGAAACCTTGCAAAGCTCTACAGCTTCAAGGATCAGCCACGCAAATCCGCAGAGCTTCTAATAAAAGCAGCCAAAGTTGCCCCCGACAATCCTGAAGTTCTCACTTCCGCAGGAGAAATTTTGGCAAAACTCGGCAACTACGAAGAAGCGCTTGAACATTATAAAGAGGCGGAAATACTGCGTCCCGATGATATTTACATAAACAGGTCAATAGCCAATATTTACAGAGCTATGGGCAAGTTCAAAGATGCAGCCGCCAAACTGCTCTCAAAACCGGATGCTCTCAAAACCGACTATGACGAACTGCTTGAACTTGCGGGAGATCTCAAGATGCTCGCCAGATACGAACAAGCTCTTGAGCTGTTTCAAGACGCATCAACCTTGAGACCCGATGAACTGCCTCCTCTCAAAGGCATCTACGACTGCCAAATAAAACTGGGCAACAAAGACAAAGCCACAGCCGCATTAAAAAAAGCCGTATTGCTTAAGAGAAACGATCAAACCATTATAGCCAAACTTGCCGAAACTTATGCAACAGACGGCCAATTCGCAGAGGCTGCAAAAACCCTTAAAGACGGCATAGAAAATATAGGAGACGCTCCCATTCTCAAGCAGAAATTGGAAGAAATCTCCAGAAGATTGCCCGTTCTCAAAAAGAAGAATGCTCCGAGCTTGCAGATCGGCGAAGAAGTATGCGAGACGGAAGTCTTTGACATACTTGACTCGCTATACGCAGGCGATATCGTTCCCAAAAGAGCCCTCTACGAACTGGAAATGCTAAGACATAAGCATCCTGGCGACTCACTGGTCGTAAGAGAGCTGGCTGCTCTTTATTTGCAATCAGGCGCGGCTGACAGAGCTGCGGAAATTTATTCGGAGCTGGTCTTGACCTATCCGGTCATACCAAAATTCAGAGTAGATCTCTCCAGAGCTTTGGCCGCATCCGGTGACATAGACGCAGCCACAGCAACCATCACCTCGGCAAAAGAAGAACTTGGAAATCTCCATGAACTTGAAATAGCCCATATAGAGCTTTGTATTCTCAACCGCAATATGCCGGAAGCCGACCGCAGACTTGAAGCCTACCTGAACGAATTGCCTGACGACCCCCACGCCCTTTTTCTCTATGCCTACACAGCTCTCAGGCGCGGCAAATTCCGCATATCCGAGATGTCTTTCGAAAAGATTCTTACTCTGGGCAAACAAGACGAAGAAGTCTTGCTCTGGTATTCAAGACTCGCTTTGCTTACGGGCGAGCACGACAAAGCCATCAAAGCATGGAGAACTCTTGACGACGGTTTCACAAGTCTTGTGGAAGTAGTTTCCGTAGCAGAACTCCTTATAGCTGCAGGACGATTTGACGAAGTTCCCGCAGAACTCGCCAAAATCGGAGAATATGCTCCAAACTTTATAGAAGATCATCTGCTTTTTGCAAAAGCCTTCTTTTATGCCGCCGATTTCAATACTTCCCAGAAAGAGCTGGAATTTGTTTTAAAAATGTCAAACGAACATCCTGAAGCCCTTGCCATGGCAGCTATTTCAGCTCTTATAAAATTCAAGGTCGCAAAATTTTCAGTCTGCTGGAGACAAGCCTTACAAATAGACTCTCTCTACGCAATACTGCCCTTCGTAGTATTGAAAGAAACCCTTGGCTTTTCCCATCGCGAAAAAATCAAAAATGAAATCAGAAAAATGCTTCGCATAGCGACACTGCCTCAAGTAGCCAGAGAACGTCTCATGGCCTTGGGCGATATTTTTTAAAAACTCGCAAAACAAAAAAAAACATAGCTAATCATGAAAAAAAACAAACTAAAATTAGACCCAAAAAACAAAGAGCTTCTCGCAAAAGCTCTCAAAGATGCCGAAAAACTGAACAAAAAATCTGCCAGAACCTTTATTACAAACTTCATAGATCTGGGAGGCTACTCAGTGGCGGTATTGCTGGACAGTCTCCATCTAATGCCCTCTCATATGAGAAAATATGCGCTGGAAAACCTCAGCTACTTTTTTCTGTATGGCGGCTCCCACACAAAGAAACTTTTAAAAAGACTTATAATCGCGATAAAACGCTCAAAACCCTATTACAGACCTCAAGTCTTGGCAATGCTGGCAGACCTGCTATTCAGATCTCAATTCGAATGCTCGGATAAAAGAGCTTTGAGAATAGCCAACAGCCTAAGCAGCGAAATAGAATCGCAATTCCGAAAAAGCACGAAACTCAGCCAAGCCGCAGCTCCCTTGGCATTTGCCTACAGGGCGGAACTGGAGTTCCTGCTGCCTCACATGCTGAAAGCCCTCAACAATTCTCTTAGCCAAGAAAGCTCCTTCTCTGAATACCTTTTTATTGAAGACGCAATTACAGGCATACAAAACATAGGCGGCAAAGAACTTCTCAAGTTTTTGGCCAATCCGACCTCAAAACAAGCCCTGGTTCACTTGAAAATGGCTTGGCGCAACCGCGATCCCGACCTTCTGAAGAAAATACTCAGAATAGCCAAACAACTAAGCGAAGATTTCCCTAAAGCTCTTGTCTCCTTCGCCTCCCAATCCGAAATGGCCGTTTCTTTCTATCCTTTCCTGACAGAAGCAGCCGAAAGCGAAGAGCCTGAAGTGGCCTCAATGGCAAAAAAAGCCCTCCAAAAAGACATGGAAAGCAATTTCTCCATGCTCGCTTCCTGCCTAAATGAAGAATCTCCTGAAGCCAGAATCGTCGCCATCAACTCTATGAGCGGATTCCCAAAAGAGCTTTCAGGCGAACTGCTAACAGCCGTTGCAGGAAATATAAAGGAACCCTTCTCTGTCAGAGTTGCAGCCATAGAAGCTCTTTATTATCAGAAAAATGCTAATGCTATCGAAAAAATATTAACATTACCGGAAATTCCGCCGCAAATTAAATCCAGAGCCAAAGTCTATCATGCAATGGCAAAACCTCGCAAATCTGCTATTAAAACTCTGACAAAATACTATTTAAACTCCCCGAAAAATGAAGCGGACGATCTGGAATTCTACTTATCAACATATTCTGCGCGAAGCGATTTGCCCTACTTAAACAAATTAGCTGAAACACTGCCGATACAAAACAAGAGCAGAATAGAGAAAATCATTTCCTCTGCAAAAGGAAGAAACAAATGAAGATTTCTATTACTGACAAACAAGGAAACGTTCTATACGAAGGAAGCCCGAAACTCACCGACGACGGCATCACAATAGGCACCTCGCCTGATGCCGGAATAAGAATAACAAAAATGGGCATAGCATCTGAACAGATACGCCTCAGATTTAACTCGGAAGGCGATTTGACACTCCATGATATACAGAGTCCTTTCGGGACAAAAGTCGACGGCAAAACAATAAAACCCGGATTCATAACCGTTATTCCGGAAGAGTGCATCATAGAAATGTCAGAGGATGTCTTCGTGACCCTTTCCAAAGAAGCAAGCGTCACATCAGAAAAAAATTATTCCGAAACATTCTTTCCATATTTTCTGGCGAGAAACGAAACCTATGTGCGCGAAGCTTTTGATGACATAAGAACAAAGATTCCGCGCGACTATTATTACGCTCTCTCATCTCTTGAAGGCGAGCTGGTCGGAAAAATAAGAGAACTTTCGGCAGTTCTGGATATAAGTTATGCCATAAACGCCATAGCCAGTTTCTCAAGACTTTTAGATTTCACTCTGGAAATGTCCTTAGCCGTCACTGGCGCCGAAAGAGCATTAGTATTGCTCTTCAACGAAGATCTTAACAGGCTTGAGCCGGCAGCGGACATGAATTTCTCTCAAAAAGACATAAACAGAGAAATGAGAGCAATCTGGCCGATAATCAAAAAAACTTTCGAAACCGGAACCGCAGCAATCGGACCCGCCAGAAATTTTCCCTCGGACAGCCCTTCAACAACATTAGCAGAAACAGGCATAGAGTCAATCGCCGTTTTGCCCCTGCAAGAATTTTCCGCGATAATAGGCGTTCTTTACATTGACTCAAAGCAATTGTCTCCTTTGCTCACGGTCAAGTCAGAACAGCTCCTCAAGGTTTTCGCATCACAAGCCACCACAGCTATAACCAGAGCCAAACTTCTGCACGAGGCCACTGCGGATCCTGTTACAGGAGCAGCCAACCAAACATTTCTTATGCGCCGCCTCGCAGAAGAATACCATCGAGCAATTCGCCACGAAACCCCTCTTTGCGTTCTCTTGGGCGAGATCGACGGTTTTTCCTCCATGGAGAGAATATACGGACAAGCAGGAGTAAAGCGTCTGCTGAAAAACATCGCGGCTATTATAGCAGGCGAAATGAGAATACATGATTTGGCAGCCAGGACAAGAAACGATCTTATGGCAATAATTCTCCCCGAAACGCCTCTGGAAGGCGCAAAAACAGTAGCGGAAAAACTGAGAAAAACAATTGCCAACACAAGATTCAGAGTAGGCGACAGCTCTGTCGGATTGACTATGTCTTTCGGAACTGCCATATTGCTAAAGTCGGCAAAAAAACCCTCAGATCTCCTCACTATGGCCTCAAAATCTCTTGAAAGAGCCAAAGAACTGGGCGGAAACAGAGTCATATAAAAAAGTGAGAAAGAAAACATGCTGGACAACAAAAAATTAAACGAATTAGAAAAACTCATAGGAATTAAAACGCCGCAAACTCCTAAAGGCGGCATAGAAAACTTGGCAAAAGATATAGTCAAAGGAGCCGACAAAAAACAAAATTCTCAAACCGAGACTCCTCACGACCGTTACTGGGAAATCCAGAAACTTTTCATAGCCATGCACGACAAGCATGGAAAAGACTTCGCCTTTTTCCTCGCAGATCTCCTAGACATATTAATCGACGGAGAAATGCAGCATAAATTTGTCATGGAGATGTTCGACGCAAAAACAAAAAACATGAAACAGATAGCAGCAAAAGCTGCTGACGGAACCTCTCAAGAAAAAGAGCGAGCCAGAAAACTGCTCAACCAGACGATGCAAATAGCGAAAGCTGAAGTTGGCGGCAGCAAAAGAGTTTTCACAACACATTTCATAAAGAGAAAACGCCTTATTACAGAAATCTTTTTAAACACTCTGGAATATGAAACCTGCAAAAAGCTGATTAAACATATAGAAAACACCTGCTCAGAAATACTCGAAGATGAAATTCCTGAAACCAGGGAAAAACGCTTGGAAACCCTGAACGAAATACTCGACAATCTCCGCTACGAAACATGTGAGAAGGATGTCTACAAAATATGGGCTATTCTGGATGCAGACAATTTTAAATATCTTGAAGAAGTCTTCTTCAAGAGCAAAGAAATCTACCTCGTAAGACCCGATTTTTATGATGACTTGGATAAAACCTACAGAGAAGGCAAAAATCTTATAAAACTGCTCCTTAAAGATCTTGAGGATTCGGAAGACCTGGACTCCGCAAAACAAGAGATTTATATTTCCTACTTGCAGGATATCAGAGACATATACACGCATCATCACTTCGTGCTTAAGCACTACTACTCTACCAGACCTAGAAAAAGCAAAAAAGAGCTGGAGGATGAAACAGACGAGTTCAATGAAAAAATTTCCGAACTTCGCGAGCAAATAGCAGAAATGCGCGAAGAAAACGAAGAACTTCAAATTTCCTGCGATCAAGCAAAAGCTTCGGAAAGATTCTGCAAAGCCGAATGTGCCGACTTGGAGCAAAAACTCAAAAAATATAATCCGGGAGAAGTCAGAAAACAGCTGAATTCGGCAGAAGCCAAAGTCAACGCCATGGAAAAAGAGCTTAAAGCAACCCTCCTGGAAGATGCCGAGTTGAGAACAGACTTCATGGAGCTGGCCGAAGAAAACCAAAAGCTGCTTGAAGAACTCCAAAACCTTAACGCCTTGCCCGATGAATCAGCATACTCAGTCAATGATATGCTGAAAAACAAAAGAGTCGTAATTTTCGGAGGCGTAGGAAGAGATCACTATGCCGCAGTCCTGAAAGAAGCTGGAGTAAAAGACGAAGACTACGAATGGTATGACGGCTACCACACGATCAGCCAAGCCAGAACAGCTGAAATAGTCGGAAGAGCCGATTTAATAGTAGTAGTCACAAGCTATGCCGGACATCTCCTTCTTTACCAAGTAAGACCCTGCATAGAAAAACACCAGCTTTTCCTGAAAATTCACAGCAGCGGCGCAGGCTCGCTCAAAAAAGAAATAAGAAACCACTATTCAAAAAAATAACCCTTTTCCGCGCTTATCATAGCAAGGAAAAGCCAAGCTTTAAAACTTTAGAAACTTGTGATAGAATCCCATTGTCGGATTTCTATACAGCAATAAGGAGAAAATCAGATGTGCTACTACCCATATGACGTAACAGACATTCACGCAAGAGAAATTTTAGACAGCCGCGGCAATCCTACAGTACAAGTAGAAGTCGAACTTGAAGACGGCTCACTTGGAATGGCTTCCGTTCCTTCCGGAGCTTCTACAGGCGAACATGAAGCAGTAGAACTCAGAGACGGAGACAAAAGCAGATATTTAGGCAAAGGCGTTTTAAAAGCCGTTGACAACGTAAACGAAATTATTTTTGAAGAACTTGTCGGCATAAACGCTTTTGATCAAAGATTCGTAGACCAGACCATGATAGATGCCGATGGCACACCGAACAAAGGCAACCTCGGCGCCAACGCGATTCTGGGCGTTTCACTGGCAACAGCCAAAGCCGCAGCCGATGCGCTCGGTCTGCCTCTTTACCGCTACATCGGCGGCGTAAACGCATGCACATTGCCTGTTCCCATGATGAACATACTCAACGGCGGCGCTCACTCTGACGCTCCTATAGATATACAAGAGTTTATGGTCATGCCCGCAGGCGCGGAATCTTTCGCAGAAGCCCTTCAAATGGGAACAGAAACCTTTCACGCTCTTAAAGCCATTCTCAAAAAAGAAGGCTATAGCACAGCAGTAGGCGATGAAGGCGGATTCGCTCCCAACCTGCCCTCAAACGAAGCGGCTATCGAATATGTAATCAAAGCTATTGAAAAAGCCGGATACAAACCCGGAAAAGACATTTTTATAGCTCTTGACCCCGCCGCTACAGAATTCTTTGATGCCGAGAAAAAACAATACATTTTCTCTAAATCAGATAAATCCGTGAGAACACCTGAACAAATGGCTGATTATTGGATCAAATGGTTCAACGACTATCCCATAATCTCTCTTGAAGACGGCATGGCTGAAGACGACTGGGAAGGCTGGAAAATCCTTACCGATAAAACAGCAGGCAAAGTTCAACTGGTAGGCGACGATCTCTTCGTTACCAATGTACAGCGTCTCAAACAGGGCATCGAAAAAGGCGTTGCCAACTCAATTCTGGTTAAACTCAACCAGATCGGCACACTTACCGAAACTCTTGATGCCATAGAAATGGCCAAACATGCCGGTTACACATGTGTAATATCCCACAGATCCGGCGAAACTGAAGACTCAACCATAGCCGACTTGGCAGTAGCCGTAAATGCCGGTCAAATCAAAACAGGTTCGGCCTCAAGAAGCGACAGAATAGCAAAATACAACAGACTGCTCGCTATTGAAGAAGAACTCGGCTGCTCAGCCAAATTCAACGGTTTGGACAGCTTCTACAACATAAAGAGATAAAACTGTCTTAAAAAGAGACCTTGTGCCTAATAACGGCGCCAGGTCTCTTTTCAGATTAAATACCCTCCAGGCTTGCACTTTTAAACTTTTAATAGCTAATAGATTTTTATTGGTCTCAGAAACTAATCCGGCTGTATTTTCCAAAAATCACAGCCGCTTGACTTGGGTTCAAAGGAAGAGAAGCTTTGAAAAAAAATCTGATTTTAAATATTTTACTTTTAACTCTGATTTTTGCTCTGCTCCCACCGCTGTTCGCCAATCCCGAAATGCTCAAAGATGCTCAAGAAGCTTTTTCAGCACCTAACAGCAGACCTCAAAACGATCTCTACAAAAACTCAAGACAAGCTATTGCAACCGGCAATATAGCAGCCGCAAGACTCTATGCCTTGAGACTTTTTTTTGACGGAAGCAGAAATCCGAATCTTCTAAATCTATTAGCCTTGATAGAACTGGAAGACAGAAACGTCCTTATGGCCGCTGAGTGGTTCAGAAAAGCGGAGTCACTTTCAAAACGCAATCAAGTGGCAACCCGTTATTTATCAAGGTTGCCATCAGAACCCACCGCCATACCCGTAAATCCCGCCGAGCTGCCGCAACATCTTTACGATATAGCAGCCTCTCTCCCGAAGCTCACACAAGCCCTTTCAAACAGCAAGCTTCACAAAGAAACAATGCTTAAAGCCATTGAGCGTGGACAGTTGTACTTAGCTCTGGCGCTTTCCGAAGAATTTGAAAAAAAATATCCCTCTCCGGAAGCTTCCGGTCTAACAGCGATGTGCGCATATTATCTTGGCAGAAACGCTGATGCCCTTCAAACCGCAAAAGCAGCTCTTTCGCAAGATCCTTACGAACCTTATGCTCTTTTTGCTAAAGCGATGATAGAGGACACACACCCCGCCTCTTCTGTCGGCAACTATATGAACGCTCTTTATTATTTAGACCGCTGGCAGGAAGTTTTGAGCGAAGTTGACAATTACAATACTTCCAACCCGCGCTCTGCAGGGGGATACATAGCAAAAGCCCGCATAATGCTGGAAATGCATAATATTGAAGGAGCAGCTGAAGCGTTGCAGCAAGCCGGAATAAGAGAACCGGGCAACCCGGAAATAGACCTGCTTTGGGTCTCTTATCTCTTGCAGCGGGACGAACCGGAAAAAGCCTCCCGAAGGCTTGAAAATGCAATGAAACGAGGTTATAACATTCCCTCTGTTTATTTGACAGCAGCACTTTTTGCAATTCAGTCCGGAAAATATCAAGAAGCGCGCATGATAATTGACGATATGCCCTCTTATTTGCCTTTCAATGACCTTGAGGCATATCCGCTTTATGTAACAACCCTTATAATAGCCAGAGACATGACTAAAGCACAAGAGGTATTAGCCATATGGCGAGCCAAAGCCGGTGAAAGAAGCATGTATTGCTATATATCAGCTCTCTACAACTTCTCGCTCGGCAATAATACGGAAGCAATCAAATGGCTTGAAAAAGGCTTTGAACAAAATCCTGACAGAATCGACATTCTAAAGGTTTTGTCAGAATTTCCGGCTATGGCGCTCAATCAGGAACTCTATGCCAAAATCAGCAGCAAGCTTAATTCTGTAATATTCAGCGGATCTTCCGTTTATAAATCTTCGCCCGCAATTGACCTGCCAGATTTTGAAGCAAAAAAAAAACAGACTGAACAACAATTAAGCAATCAGCCGCCAATTCAACAAGCATCTGTTGCAGGGCAACCCTTAATTAAATTCCCTGACGAAATGAGCCAAGCAAACATAGACTACTTCCACAGAGAAATATCTACAGCCTGCGCAAACATCGAACATATCTTAAAAACAGGAAAAAACATATCAGCAGAAGTTGTCACTAAAGAGCGATATGGACCGACCATAGTTCTCTATGATGCAGCCGCTCATAAAATTATAGTTTCTGAAAATTACAGAGACTACGGCATGATTAAAAGCTTCTTGCTTTCCATATATCCTGATGCCACTGAAACACATCTCAGCGAAACCACCAGCCTTTACCCTGGACATCTCTTGATGGTTGCCTCAGCCAGAGCCCTCCTCAGAGAGAAATTCCCCGAAATGAAAAACAACGATACCTCCAATTGGCTGGCTCTTGGATTAGCGCAGATACTTTCTGAACACCCGAAGCCTCTGAGTCATACGCTTTTAGCAGCAAATCATTCAATTAAAACTTCGCAATCAGCTTTTTTAAGTGAAGAAAAGCTGAACAAAGCTATTCTAAGCCGTTACAGCAGCCCCGCAGATATTGCTGTAGAAGAAGCTCAAAGCTATTTAATGACAGCTTGGCTGATGAAACAAAGCAATAAAAATGAAGGAACCGCCAATATACTTAAGCTGATGCAGGCAAACCTCAAAGGAGAACCCTTTGAAAAATCTCTGCAACAGATATTCAAAGTCGATCGAAAGACCTTCGACAAGTCATGGAGAGAAGCAGCTGAATGGTGTCTTTCTGAAGGCAAACCCTATCAGTGGTAAAAAGGAGTTCTTTATGATTTTCAAACAAATCAAAGTCGGCCCAATGGAAAACTTCTCTTACATGTTTGCCGATGAAATAACAAGAGAAGGGGCTGTTACAGACCCAGGTTTTGACTATAAAAAACTTGTAAAAATAGCCAAAGACGAAAATATCAATCTAACGGCAATTTTTTTGACACACAATCATTACGATCACACACAGGAAACAAAAGCTCTCAAGTCACATACCGGAGCCAAAGTTTACGCCCACCCTGAAGCTGAACGTCTTCTTCGCGGAAACGTATCTGTAGATGCCTTGATTAACCACGGCGACAAAGTCATGTTAGGTTCTGTGGCGGTTGAATGCATACACACTCCAGGACATTCACCAGGAAGCGTGTGTCTTCTTTTAAACGACAAATATCTTCTGACAGGAGACACATTATTCGTAGGAAACTGCGGGAGAGATGACCTTCCCGAGAGCTCTCCTAATGAGCTTATTAAAAGCCTTAAGCTGCTATATAGCCTGCCCGATCACCTGCTGGTGTGTCCTGGACATGACTATGGCGAAACACCGACATCCCTTCTAGGAGAAGAAAAACAAACCAATCCTTGTATGCTGACAGCAATTAAATTGCCCTAAGTATCCGATAAACATTCAGGAGGTAAATTCTTATGAAGAAATTTTTGTTAGTCTGCTTTTTAATTTTATCCGCTTTGACAAGTGCCACAGCCATGACAGAAATAGTTGAGCTTCCAATCTTGGTACACAGCTCTAACGTGATTGCAAAAGCAACTGTCATGAAAGTCAGAACCTACAAGCTTTTTGCAAGCGATGAAGTAGTTTCCAGCAATGTAATCAAAATAGAAAACGTGCTTTATGGCGAAGGTCTTGTTGACGGAGAAATGATTATCGTAAATACCAGTCCGCAGTATGAAGATGATGTAGCCCTAAAAGAAGGAGATCGGGCTATTTTCTTCCTCGCTCAGGATGACGAAGGCAAGTATTTTATAAATTACGGTTTCCAAGGCGCTTGGTTCTTTGACGATGAAGGCTTTTACGGTTTCGCTCAGTTGAAAAGCATAGAAGATATTGAAGATGCTCTGAACATCGACCCTGAAGAGTTGACTCGCATTATCGACGAAACTTTCGAACCTGAACAGCCCTGATAACAGCCTAGCTGCAAACTTCTAAAACAAAAAAGCCCTCTTTCGAGCGGTCAGATAGGGATTTATAATTCCTGAAAAATTCGGCATAGTCGTTGATATTCGGCTATGCCGTTTTTTCGTTTAGTTTGGTAAGTCGATAGCGCCA
>JGI24710J26742_10000484_pt1 | contig 36811 bp, 30 predicted proteins | sample BioPla2DNA2_FD_26742 | JGI IMG/M metagenome (IMG submission 26742)
CAGCACCCGCCACTCCCTCTCCTGCGCTTGCAAGCCAACGGAGAAGTTGCAAAGAAAAACGACCAAGAACGGGAACAGGTATCGCTTCATCCTATTTTATGGTAAACTTAAACGATTAAACTTAAGGGCAAAACGTATTGCTAATACATAATGATAGCACGTAAGTGCAAAAACAATGGTAACAGTTAACAGCAAAAGGCACGGGTAAACCTAACGACACATTTCAACCGCCAATCAGACACAAAATACTCATTTTATTTAAATTACGCAAGTCAACAACCATCAATGTAGCGTAATTTATATGCTTTTTTACTATCTTTACGCGGATTAAACAGCTGATTGACATGAAAAAAATAGCGGGCTTGCTTCCCCTACTCATCGCCTGCCTTGCCAGTGGCTGTTCCGGAAAGGGGCAAGGTCACGATTTCCCGGAGATACTCCAAAGCGACACGTTGCGGGTCATCACCCTCAACAGCTCCACCTCCTACTTTATCTACCGAGACCAACCCATGGGGTACCACTACGATATGATAAGGGACTTCTGCCATCACTACGGGTTGGTACCGCACGTTGAGGCAGCCAATAACGTTTCGGCGATGCTTCGCATGTTGCATGATGGGGAGGGTGACGTGATCGCGTACGACCTCCCGGTAACGAACACGCTAAAAGATTCTGTAATTTACAGCGGGTTAAAACAGGTGGCCCATCAGGTGCTCGTCCAACGGGTAAAGCCGACCGAGTCGATGGTGACCGACGTCACCCAGCTGATCGGACAAAGGGTCACCCTACTCGCCGGCTCTCACTATCACAAGCGACTCAACAACCTAAACAGGGAGTTGGGTGGGGGTATCCTCCTCGATGTCATCGAAAACGATACCACTGCCGTGGAAGACCTGATCCGAGGGGTCTCGGACGGGAGCATCGAGTACACCGTGGCCGATGACGACCTTGCACGCCTCAATCAGACCTACTTCCGAAACCTGGATGTCCACCTACAACTTAGCTTCGACCAGCGTTCATCGTGGGCGGTGCGGAAAGACACGCCCCGGTTGGCCGACTCGCTTGATCTCTGGTTTCAGGACACCACGACCAAACCCGTTTTCGTGAGCGTGATGAAACGCTATTTCGAAGAGGCGAAAGGGTACGATCCCACCGATCGGGTACCCTTTCACTCGCTCCTGGCACCGGGGGTTATCTCCCCTTACGACATCTACTTCAAGCAGTTTGGCGAGCAGTTCAACATCGATTGGCGTCTATTAGCCTCGGTCTCCTACCAGGAGTCGCACTTCAACCCCGAAGGAGTCTCGTGGGCGGGAGCGACTGGACTGATGGGGCTGATGCCCGGCACTGCCGCCTCACTCGGCCTGGAAACCGATGCGCTGACCAACCCAGCAGAGAATATCCGCGCGGGGGCGGAGTATCTCCGCAAGCTGCTCAACAATTTTCGCCCCATAGAATCACGGGAAGAGCAACTAAAGATGGCACTGGCTGCCTACAACGGCGGGATAGGCCACGTGATGGATGCCCGGGCACTGGCCCGGAAGTACGGGGGCGACGACTCCCTGTGGGAAGGTCACGTGGAGAAGTACATCCAGCTAAAGCGGCTGGAGCAGTACTATACCGACCCGGTCAGCAAAAGTGGCTACTTCCGTGGCGACGAGACGGTACGCTACGTACGTGACGTGATCAATCGCTGGAACCTTTACAAAGAAAAGGTAAAGGAATAGAAGCGTCCGAGATACGATTATAACACCACCTCAGGCACCACTTTACCGTCAAACGAATATGCTTACCACGGAGACAGATACACTGTAAGGCCCGTTTATAATGAAATTATAGCTATATTTGTGGGGTGAATGCAGTACTAAGCTTAATACCTGCTATTTCGATTTTAAAATTTTCATTAAAGACAGAGTAGATGCGGGAAGGGAGAAAAAAGATTTTCACAATTTTCTGACATTTTTTACAGTTTGTGAATGATTTTTACGATTTGTAAATAAACATGCTATTAATAATTTGTATCATCGCGTAGATTAATCAGGTGACATAAACTATATTTAATATTATTTTGTATGAAACTGACATGATTTAAATAATCATCAAAGGTTCCATACACCAAACAATTAAAAAAAATAATCGTATGAAAAGATTAGCTATTGTTTTCGCATTGGTGTTTATTTGTGCTCAAGGATTTGCACAATTTTACGTGGGCGGCACTTTTGGCTTCACTACCAGTAAAGTAGCGGGAGCTGAAGGTTTTGGGGATTTATCTGATTTTTCGGATTTTGAAGATGAAGATTTGGACTATGAAGTTGCTCCCGACGCAAGCGGTTCTTCTTTTAAATTTCTCCCTGAAATAGGGTATCAGTTGCTACCCAATGCTGCTGTAGGGGTAAGTTTCGGTTATATTAAAGGATACGCGGCATTTGGATCACTGGATATAACAGATTATAAAGCCCTGTTAAACACGATTGTCAGTACAGCAGCGGATGTTTCCTCTGATGACGGAGGTGGTGTCAGTTCATTACGTTTAGCACCCTACGTTCGCTACACGCTAATAAGGGAAGGAGGGTTTGAGATTTTCGCTGACGGCGTTTTAGGAATTAATTCGATTTCTGACAAATCTTCTGATTCCAACCTTACAGCCATAGAACTCTGTGTAAGGCCAGGTATCTCTTTTGCTGTCAGCAATCGGGTAAAACTTTTAGCGAAGATGGGATCCGTTGGCCTTCTTCACGCGAGTATGAAAGACAGTGACTTCAAGGTTACCCGATTTGGTCTTGATCTTGATGGAAACAATATGTCTTTAGGAGCAGCATTCTACTTCTAGCCATTTAACTACATTTAATTGGTACAACTGGCTTTCCCATTCGATTTATTCGATAGGGAAAGTCAGTTTTCTTGACAATATCATTAAAGAACAACTGTAAATGATGTTACGGCAACAAGAAATGGTTGGTTTGTTACCCAAAAACATAGGCATTAAGGATAGGTTATGATATTAAGAGTAATTCAAATAACAACGCTAATACTATTGTGGATACCGCTAGTTTCTGCTCAGTCGATGAGTGCTTCCCAGATTATTGAAAAAGCCCAAAAAAACCGCAATATCAATGACTTTCTTGCCCAAGCAGATATGACTATTTACAGACCGACCTGGGAACGTTCAATCGGGATTAAAACCTGGGGAAAGTCAATAGATATGGGCATGATTCTCATCGTGTCGCCGCCGAAAGAGAAGGGACAGGCATTTCTCAAAAGAGACGAAGATATATGGAGCTGGCAGCCCGCGATAGAAAGAACAGTTAAAATAGCCGCCTCGGCTACGGGCAGTTCATGGCTGGGAAGCGATTTTACAATCGATGACATGTTAAACAGCAGCTCATTTCTCTACGAGTTCAACCACGATTTGTCGGGAGAAGAGAAAATTCACGGGGATCTCTGTTATAAACTGCTCTTAACACCAACTCCTGAAAGTGTTACTATTTGGAATAAACTAATCATTTGGATTAGCAAAACAAGTTTTGTAGAACGCAAAATAGAGTATTACGACGAGGATAACGTATTAATCAGAACACTTACCTCAAACAATATAGAAACGTATGAAGGACATCACTTCCCGTTGCATGTAGAGGTAATACCAGCAGATAAAGAGGGATGTAAAACGATTATAAAGATATTAAATTACGCGATTGACCCATCAATCAAGGAGAGCTTTTTCTCACTGCAAAACATGAAACGACTTAACTAATAGTTTATTTTTACAGGGATTTTCAAGTAATTATTCTGAAATAAAAGTACACCTTTGTACATTAACTATTCGTTCTATGATAAAATTGGCTTGGCTGAATCTACAAAGGAATCCCTATCGAGCAATGTCAATTGTATCCTCTGTTTTTATTGCCGCGTTTTTCTGTATCCTTTTTGGCTCCTTTAAAAAGGGGGTACTTAACTCTTCTGCCGACAGCATTCTGAAAATTTCAGGTGGACATATCGAGATAAGGTCAAAAAGTTATTCACAAACCCGATCTATCGACGATATAATGTGCATAGATTCGGCTATTTTAGATTCAATTTCAATACTTCCACACGTGAAGCGTGTTCTGCCCACCCTCCGAGCCTATGCACTTATATCTCATTCATCTTCCAGCTCAAGCAGGGCGGTTGTTTTAGTTGGTATCGATCCGGAATCCGAAAAGGACCGTATCAGAATGGTTTCAGAAATGGTAGAAGGAGAGTGGTTCTCTGAATTTGACAGAGGAGTAATTATAGGTGAAAACATGAGAAACTTATTAAATATAGGCATTGGCGACACCATTGCAGTTATGGGTGTGGGATATCACGGAGTGAGCGCTGTAGGGCTGTTCCCTGTTCAAGGTGTGATCGGACTGCCGGTCGCCACGGTTGACATAAACAGCATGTTCATGACGTTATCTGCCGCGCAAGAGCTGTTTCAAGCTGATGATTGTTATAGCGAAATCTATATCATGTCAGACAAATTGGACAAGGTTGAGGTAATTGAATCTTTTATTCAAAGTGATTTTTCTTCAGACGAATATGAAATACGAGACTGGAAGTTGCTTATAGATGAGCATTTGGTCTATTTTCGAATAACCGATGCCATCGGATTTATTGTCATGTTTTTTCTCTACCTGCTTGTTGGGTCAAATATTTTAGGTGCCGTTATCTTGATGACGAAGGAGCGAAAGCTTGAATTCTCGGTACTGGTATCTATTGGAATGCCGCGGGATAAACTGAGTCGAACCATGTTTTATGAGCTTATAATGGTTGCCTTCGTGGGTTTAATCCTGGCCGTTATAGTAAGTTTGCCTATTGTATATTATTTCAGTAACAATCCTATACCACTGTATGGTGAAGCAGCCGAAACATTGAAAAAATTTTTCATATACGCGGAAATATATCTCTCATTTGATCTCTCTCTGTTTATAGAGCAATTTCTGATCGTCTTCTGTATTTGTCTGGCGGTTATTGCATATCCGGTCATTATTATACAACGGTTAAAAGTTGATGAAGGGTTGAGTAAAAGGGAAAGCTGATGAAGATTATCTATAAAATGGCTTGTAGAAATATTTTCAGGAGGAAAAGCCGAAGCAGTTTATTAATCATTATTATTGCAACAGGGGTCTTTGCAGCTTCATTTGTTGTCGCCTTTATCAACGGTTGGGCGAACAGTTGTTTCGTGGAACATATCGATATGCAGACCTCCTATTTGCAAATTCATGCCAACGCTTTTTCAGATACGAATGATGTCTCCGAGTTTATGGATAAACAGACGATAAAAGAGGCTCTAGATGCTGTAAGTGAAGTGAGTTGCGCATCTTATCGATTGAAAACCAATGCCCTTTTATCTACCGCTCAAACGAGCGTGGGACTCACCCTAATTGGTGTGGATAGAGATGAAGAGATAAAGGTCTCCTCTATTTATAGCACTATTGACAGTTGTCATGGAACCTTTTTCGAAAGTGATATCGCACGGCCCATAGTAATAAGCCAACGCTCTGCCGACAGGTTGAACGTAGCTCTTAAATCGAGAATCATTATCTCTATGCAAAGCTCCTCGGGAGAGATTCAAAAAGTGCAGTTTAGGGTGGGAGGATTGTTTCAAACCAACAGCAAAAGATTTGACAACGTAACAGCTTTTGTGCAAAACACTGATTTAATGCCCTATTTAGATATTCCTGACGGTGTTGTGCATGAAGTTGCTGTCGCTGTAAACAATTTGCAGGAGTGTAATAAGGCCAAGCAGAAGCTATCTCGATTGTTGCCTGAACATGATGTCAAAAAGTGGGATGAAGTGTATCCGCTTATGCAGTTGTTGGGGGCCTGGCAAAAAATAGCCAACTTCTTGTTTTTAGCCCTCTTTTTTACCGCTTTGGCATTCAGCATCGCGAACTTCATGTTGATGTCTGTGCTGGAGAGAAAAGGTGAGTTCAGCATGTTGAAAAAAGTTGGAATGGGTGGAAATCACATCACGCTTATGATTGTAATAGAGACACTTTTTGTAACCCTGATAGGTACTATGATAGGGCTGATTTTATGTTTGATCGTTGTATTGATCTCTTCGAAATCGGGCATCGACATCCAGTTTATATTTAACAATCAAGCAGGATATGGCTTTGGAACAATTATCTATCCCATGATAAATAAAAGAGATTTTGTTCATATATTTGCGTTGGTGTCAATTATTAGTATGATGGCATCCATATCACCTGTTAAAAAGGTTTTGAAGTAAATGTATACATAGTTATGAATGAGGTTATAAATAATAACAGATCCATAATCGTAAGAACAGAGAACCTTTGCAAGCTGTTTCTTAATGGCAAATCGGAGATTAAAGCAACAGACCACGTCAATTTAAGCATCACGAGCGGTGAGTTTACCGCGGTAGTAGGTCCTTCCGGCTCCGGAAAAACAACCCTTCTGAATCTGATAGGAGGACTTGCCACTCCCTCTTCCGGAAGGGTTTTCGTGAAAGGAAAGGATATTAATCAGCTTAAAGAGAAAGAGCTTGTAAAATTTCGCTTGCATAACATAGGATTTGTTTTTCAATTCCTCAATCTCATTCCAGTTTTGACGGTGGAAGAGAATATATCGTTTATCATGGAATTACAAGGAACCAATAAAGAGCAACGAAACAGGCGAACGGCCGAACTGCTAGAATTAATTGGCATGAAAGATCGTGCTCGTTCTCGTCCCTATGCCCTTTCCGGTGGTCAAAAGCAGAGGGTTGCAGTGGCTCGCGCTTTAGCCTCTAAGCCCCTCTTTATACTCGCGGATGAGCCCACTGCAAATCTGGACACGGAAGCCGCGGAAACATTGCTTAATACCATGCTTCTTCTTAATGAAAAAGAGAAGGTTACTTTTCTTTTTTCAACCCATGATCCGCGTGTTATGAACAAGGCGAGACGACTCATAACGCTTGAGGATGGTCGGATAACAAAAGACGAAACTTATGTTCGGTAGGTTAATAATAGCATTCTCTATTATTCAGCTGTACTGCCTCTGTACAAATGCTCAAGTTTCTCTGTCGGGATACATCAACAACTATTCCCTGATTGGAGAAACTGAGCCCAATCCATTCGATGAAGCTTTATGGCAAAATATAACCTGTCAAAGATTGAATTTTAATTGGAGCATAAACAAGAATTTTGATATTCAGATTAGCAATCAAACAAACCTCTCATTTGGGAATAGCACTCTTCTACGATTGGTCAAAGAAACGTCAACAGACAACCATAATCTACTGAAATTGTCTTGTTTGCTGATAGATAAAGAGGATAAATGGTTGAATCTTATCCTGGATCGACTTTTAATGCGGTGGAGCACTGATAAACTGGAAGTCAGCTTGGGTCGGCAACGAATTAACTGGGGGAATACAGTATTGTGGCATCCTAATGATATATTTGACTCATCTCCTTTTCTTAATTTCACCTACCCCGAGAGAATGGGATGTGACGCCGTGCGTGCCGCTTATTATCACAACGAAGTTGCAACCAGTGAACTTGCCGTTTCGGCTGATAAACGAGGTTCCCCTACTATAGCCATATTGCACCGAAATCTTTACCGCAGCTTAGAATTTCAACTACTGGGAGGGGTGTATAAACGTTATCATTTGGTTGCAGGAGGAGGCTTCACGACTGAACTGAACGAGTTCAGCATCAGATTTGAGGGTTCATATTTCCACGATTCTCGAAAAAACAGTGATAAGGTAGATGTCGTTCAGGCTTCAATGGGGATAGATAAAATTTTTCAAAACAACTTTATCCTACAAGCCGAAGCCCTCTATACAAACAAGCCTGATGACATAACCGACCTTATTTCGTCATATATGTATACAGAGCACTCTTTAAGACGGTTAACTATTTCTCGTTGGAGCTTCGCTGGGCAAATTTATTACCCATTTTCCGGCTTGTTCTCAATAAACGCTTTAATGGCTTACCTTCCCGACCAAAGTGCAATTTATGTAGGCGTGGGAATGAAATATCAGATTTTCCAAAATCTGGAAGCATCTGCAATGGTTCATGCATTTGATCTGAATATAAATGAATCTTATCCGATGGATGGTCGCATGGGTACATTACAGGTCAAATATTATTTTTGAGGTGTGACCACAACAAACTAATTAATATTACAGATGAAGTACTCTTTTTCAATATTATTGATGATCGCTTTCTCTCTTCTCTGCTGTGAAAGAGTGTCAGATATTGACTTTGAGAAAATCGAATATGTTAATTACAACCATCAGCTTTTCGAAGAGGATGTAAAAATGGGAGAGCTTATCAGGCAGGTTTCAAGAGATTTTGAAACTACTCCCAAACAGATGTTATCAGAAATTGGTTATGACGAACAGCAATCAAAAAAGATACTTGACAAGGTTAACCTTTATGTCGCGCTTGCAAAAGATTACACGGTACATGGTGTAGCATATAATACCAAAGATCCCCATGGTAAATCCACCGTGGCATCAGGCCTGATATATTATCCTAAAAAAAGAAAACCTAAAGGTGTAATCATTATCTATCCTTTTTTCAAAACCAAAGGCATGAGCGGTACCGATGTGCGATACAGTGTAGAAGGACTGTTGATTGGGCTGGGTGATTACGTATGCATGATTCCGGATGGGATTGGTCTGGGTATCAGTTCTAATCAGCCCATATCTATCATTCAGCACGAAAATTTAGCTGAAACAGGTGCAGATTTTTATCTGGCAGCCAAAGAGTTTATTTATAATCAATATCAATACAAGCTGCCTAACAGGATTACCCTGTTTGGTTATTCTCTCGGAGCTTCCGGTGCGTTAGCGTTAGATCGATACCTCACTTTGCATGAAGAGTTGGGTATAGAGGTGAAAGATATCTTTATCGGTGGAGGTGCCTATTATCCGGAGCTCTTTATTAAAGACCTGTTTGAGAGTTGTTATTCTGAATATGCCGTTGGACCGTACGTGCTATGGTCACTGAACTATTATGAAAATTTGAACCTCAACTTCGCCCAAATTTTTAAAGGCAAGTTGTTGGAGGAATTTCCTGAATTATGCAATGGAAGTAGGATGATTGGTGAAGTTACACCTTATCTCGGGAGCGATCTGAACAACTATTTCAATGAGGATTTTTTACACAACGAAGAAAATCAATATCGTCAATTAGTTATGGAGGCATTGAAAAGAAACTCCATTCCCAATGATTGGATTCCAAAAGGTAAGGTTCATTTGTACAACTGTTTTACAGACCGATATGTTAACACGACTTGTGGGGATACACTATATGAAAACCTGAAGGAGAAAGGTGCCGAGGTTGAATATTTTTATCAGGATGTAACACACGAGCAGATGATAGTTCACATGGTAATCGATTTCTATAAGCACCTCTACCCAGACAAAGCGTTTGATATATTTTAAAGCCTTGTATGGTAGATCCTGTATTTTACTAATCAAGTTCTTGTAAATCTTAATTATAAGCATTTACAGATGCCAAAAAAGAGAAGAGATTGCCAACCTAACGCCCGCCATGCAGATGAAACTGCTCACGGCCATCAAAAAAGTTTTTAGATTAGCATTATAATAATCTCTTTGAAAGGTAGTATCTATTTTATTCATACAATAACAAACGTTTTTGACTTTACAACACCACTTCCGGCACCACTTTACCGTCGAACAGGTTGATTATCCTATCGGCATACCCGGCATCGTGCTGACTGTGCGTAACCATTACGATGGTACTCCCCTCCTTGTGCAATTCCGATAACAACCCCATTACCTCGGCACCGTTGCTGCTGTCGAGGTTTCCCGTGGGTTCGTCAGCAAGGATAAGCTTCGGGTTAGCCACCACGGCACGCGCTATGGCCACGCGTTGTTGCTGCCCGCCCGATAGCTGTTGCGGGAAATGCTTCTCGCGGTGCGAAATAGCCATCCGGTTCATCGCCTCTTTCACGCGCCGTTTGCACTCCGCGGCCGGGATCCGCATATACAATAGCGGCAGCTCGATGTTTTCGTAAACATTCAACTCCTCGATGAGGTTGAAGCTTTGGAACACGAACCCGATAACCCCTTTACGCAAGTCGGTTCGCTTGTTTTCGGTAAATTTGGATACATCGGTACCGTTGAGGTAGTACTGTCCCGACGTGGGATTGTCTAACAAGCCCAAGATATTGAGCAGCGTGGTTTTCCCGCAACCCGATGGTCCCATGATGGCGACAAATTCGCCCTCTTTAATCTCGATACTCACGTCGGACAACGCCCACGTTTCTATCACTTCTGTACGGAAAGTCTTCTGTAATTTTTCTGTTTTGATCATTTTTCAACATTTTAGCGCCATGACTTCAAACGTCAAGATTTTGGGTTTATAAATATTAATGCACATTTTTATTATTGGACAAAAAGGATGTATTTTTCCTTGTATAAAAGGAAATAATCCCCTGTTTTTGTCACTTTTCCCAGAAACATTTTGTTGTTATAGTTATAAAAGAGCGCTTTTATTAAAGTTTATTCCGCTTTCACCACTTCTGCCGGGTTTTCGTTTGCCGCCTTCCATACCCTGAACGCCATGCTAATGAAAACGATGGCGACTACCAAGACGAACACGCCCGCGAAAAGCCACCACTCCATCGACACCCGGCGGGTGTACTGCTCCAGCCATCGCTGCATCACGTAAATGCCGACGGGGAACGCCACCGCGCAAGCCGCTACCGTCACCGCGAGGTACTGGCGGAAAAAAAGCGCCAAAATCTCTTTCGCCTTCGCGCCGTTCACCTTGCGAATGGCCATCTCCTTACGCCGCTGGTTGCACCCCAGCGTGATCATCGAGTAAATGCCGAGAACGGCGATCGTGATGGCTACGGCGGTCATGACACCCAACAAGATAAGCAACCAACGCTCCGATTTAGTATATTCGGAGTAAACCTCTTCCATATTCGTGAAGTTTCCCCGATTGTAGGGCATATTGTCTTTTTTCCTTGCAATTTCTTCTATGGCTTGTTCCGTTTTTTCGCGAAAATCTTTCGCGTATTTATAGGCAATGGTGCTTCCGATCACATTGGCACCACCGCCATCTTTTAGCGTTCGGTATATGGTAGGCTGAATGGGCAGTAAGGGAGACTGAACATGCAAATCGGGGATTATGCCGACAATCGTCCAGTAATCGTTCAACTTTTCGCCAAGGGGATTTTCTTTTCCAATCAGTTTTTTCGCGGTTTCATTTATTATGCATACACCTGTTTCGTTTTCATCCATTACACGTCCTTGAAGCAATTGTATATCAAAGAACTCGAAAAAATAGGGCGCATGGACATTAAACAATTCGAAATCTTGCATGCGTTCCGAAGGTGTTCCTTTGTCTAACATAATTCGGGTAGATGCACTGCCTCTACTTGGTAAAAAAGCCTGTGGAAAATAGATGGCATCTTCCACCCCCGGAACACTTTTCACCTCTTCTAACAGGACAGGGTCATGCAATGACCACATATCCATCTGGTTAACGTTTTGTCTGTTAAAGCCGATTTCGCCACGATTTAATAACCGTATCTGATAGAAAAAAACCGATGTTGAGAAAATAAGTAAAATGCCAATAAAAAGTTGTAAGCCGATACTTATGAGCGTGAAACTGTTTTTGAAACCGAAACGTCGTCTCGTCTCGGGTTGAATATTTTCAGAAATGCTCCGTTTCATAAAATAATGGACGGGGACGAAAGCGAAAATTCCCGAAAGAATGATTAACCCAATCGCGTACAGCGCCATCTCTCCCGCGAAATAGCTTCTCGGAGCTTCAATTTGCGACAGTTTCGTGAAAACGGGGAAAAGCAATTCGGTAAGCAGACCACCGATGAACAGCGATAAAAGCAGAATTATCAAGAACTCGCAAAGCAGCAAAGTCAATAACTGCATGGTACCGCTACCCGTCACTTTCCGCAAAGCCAGTTCCCGGCTCCTGACCTTAATCCTGTTGATAAACAGCATCACGTAGTTGAACAGCGCGCACAAAAAAACCAGCAAGGCTACGCCGACAAATATCCGCAAGTGATTAAACTTGATGTTCGTGTCAGCATTGGGGATAGTGTAATGCACCTCTTTCAGGGGAATGAGTTTGTAGGACATTACCCCTTGCATTGAATTTTCTACCTCGATGCTGTCGAGTTTCTGTTGTAATGCGTCAATATTTATTCCCGGATAAACACGAATAAATGCCGATTTTGAATAATACACCCACGGTGAATATCTCTCGTCAGTCAGTTTGGAAGGGCGAACAGTTATTTGATCGTAGGCAACATTACTGTGAAGATTTTTCCGGGGAACTGTTTTGTAATCCATCAGTAAACTGTCAGGTAAGCCGCTTTGCTTCAATATCCGGTACCCGGGTGAGGTAACGAAAGTAATGCCATTTTTAGGCAATGGCTCCGGGATTTGGACAGCCATATCGGGGTAAAAAACGTTGAAAAATGCGGTGTCCGTGTGAATCGAATGCAAGGAAACCGAAGAGTCATTAATCATCATATTGTTATATACTCCCACCATGGTGGCTGCTTCCACTTCAGGAAAACTATTTTTCAGGTATTCAGCCAAGGCATCCGGTACTCTTTTAGACAAACCTCCTTCTTCCTTTTTATTTACTTTGGCAACCATATAAATCCTATCTCTGTCGGGATTATGGCTGTCGTACCCCATCTCGTACCGGATCCACGATAGGGTGAACGCGAACGCCGTGAAGCCGATAGCCAAACCCAATATGCTGACAACGGTTTGGGTCTTGTACTTGCACAGGTTTCGCCACGCTATTTTTAGATAATGTAGAAACATAGGTATTCGCAATTTTTGTCTGTCTGTCATCAACGTTGAACCCTCAACTAAAACTCTTACAACTCGAACCTGCCGATTTTTAACTCGAAACTATTTAATAAGCAGTTCCTCCACGTCGCCAAAATTGGCGTACCCGCTTACCACGACCTTATCGCCGGGATCGAGCCCCGAAAGCACCTCGTATCGCGTGGGGTTTTGTCGCCCGATAGTTATCGGGACGCGTACGGCACGGTCGCCCGACCTGTTCATCTTGTAAATCCACTGTCCACCCGTTGTTTGGAAAAAGTCGCCCCTCGGGATCACGATAGCCGTCTCAGGCTGTCCCAGTTCCACCTGCACACGGTAACTTTTCCCGATGCGCACGTTATCGGGTTTTTCACCGACGAAAACCAACTCCACCTCAAACTGCCGATCCTTTACCTCGGGAACCACTTTCGACACCTTGAGCGGGTATTTTTCGCCTTGATAGGTTACCGACGCGGGCAAACCAACCGTGATCCTGTCGATGTAATATTCACTTAACCGGGTGCTCAGCTTGAAGTTGTCCATCACTTTTATCTCGCCTATGCTTTCGGATTGACCGACACGTTGCCCCAATGTTGCTTTCAAAAAACTGAGTTGTCCGGAAATGGGCGCGCGAACCACCAGGTTGTCCATTCGTCCCCGGACGTGAGCGGTGTTTTTCCGGGCACGCTCCAGGTCTCTATCCATCAGTTCGCGGCGCAACAGGGTGGCGGCGCTATCGTGGCGAAGTCCCTCCAACTGCAGAGTGGTGTTTTGGGTTTTGTAGTTATACTCCTCTTGCTGTACATCGAGCTGCGCCTTACTTTTCACGCCCATGGCGAACTCTTCTTGTCCCAACTCGAAATCTTTCTCCAATCTGCTCAGCTCGTAGCGGGCTTGCAGGGTTTGCTGGCGTAGAAGGATTGACTTTTGTTCCATTTCCACCTTTTTCTCTTCATAGAGAATGTGTTGTTTTTCCCATTCGTCTTGTTGCTCTTCAATAACCCGTTCCAGGTCGGGGTTTTTCAGCACCAACACCGTGTCACCTTGGTTGAGCATCGCCCCCTCCTCGGCAACGATTTGCTGCACCATCCCCGCCTCCATGGCGTTAAGCTTGATAGTCATGATGGGTTGCACGATACCCTCGGTATCCACGTAATCCAAAAACTTGTCTTCCGCCACATCGGCTATGGATATTTTCTCGTTGTCAATGCGCAGCTTCCGCCCACCCGACACGCTGAAAAGCACGTAAACAAGAAAGGCCAAGAAGAGGACGCCTGCCGATAAATGAAATTTATATTTCTGAAAGAACGATTTCTTGGGTAGTTTCTTGTCCATGGTGGAATCGCGGGATTCGTGGAAGGAGTTATTCATTCCTTGATTCGAATTCCGAGTTTGGGGTTCTAGTTTTTCCATTATGTTTAGTTTTTTGCTGATGCTATTGACCGTTAGTTATTCACTGTTAGTTTTTAGCTATTGGCCGATAGCCATTGGTGCCATGTTGGAATATTTACTGCCTTTACGTCTAACGGGTTACCCGTCCAAGGCGTTGAAATATAATATTTGATGTCTGCATTCTTATATCAAAAATCCATGCAATAATAAAGTTGTACTTTAAAAATACATGTAAAAATAAAGTTACACTTTACTTTTACACGAAAAAACTAATCAATGACTTCATTTAAAACCGGATGGTTTTTTTCAAAATCCCATCCCGTGATGCTCCGCAAACCGTAATAGAGGCTCCAGTAGCTTCGCAGTTCGCTGATATAGTAGCGTTGAGAGCGGTCTTTCTCGGCAATGGCGGCGTTCAGGTCGAGCACGGTCGATTTCCCAAGCAGGTAGAGGCGGTACGCCACGTCGTTGCGGCGAGCGGCACGCTCCGATGTCTTTCGCGCGATGGCGACCTTGGCGGCCTGCAAGTTGAACTGCTTCACCAGCTTTATCACGTTGGCTTCAAAATCGATCTGCGCTTGGGCGATATTGATTTTTACCCTTTCGAGGTTGCTCTTTGCCACCTCCACCCGTCCCCGTCCCACACCCCAATCCAAGATGGGAATACGAATGCCCAAGCTGACCAACTGCTGGTTCAGCGGGTTTTGATAGACTTTATCAAAATGGGTGTCGGTTTGCGACAGTCCCAACTGCATGTAGAGATCGGCTTTAAATCCCCGCGAGGCTTCGGCGGAAGCCAGCGCGCTTTCACTTTGCAGTTTTTGCAGGGCAAGCAGCTCCATATCGGGGCTGTTTTGCAGGGCAAGCTGCAGCGCCTCGTTCACGGGAACCGTGAAGTCGGGAACCGATTCGCTCACATCCACCACGATATCCACGTTCTCGGTAATTCCCAGGAAACTGCGTAAATCTTGAATGCGGTCGTCCATCTCGATGCGGGCATTCAGTCGGTTCGTCTGTTCCGTGAGGTAATTGATCTCGAGCTGCAACATCTCGTTCTCGGTTATCGTGCCGATTTCGTAACGCCCCTGCGCGTAGTGAAACAGCGTGTCGGCATTGGCGTAATTGTAGCTTGCCGATTGAAAATTGCTCTGCGCCGTGGCCAGTTGGAAAAACTTCATCGCCGCCGCCGAAGCCGTTAACTCAAGTGTCTCTACATATTGCTTTTTGGCCGCTTCATACCGCACGGGCTCAATCCGCTTGTTCCACTTCAGAGAATTGTACCCGGAAAGACTTTGCGAATAGCCAATCAACACGGGGGTGGACTTGAACGACTTCTGCCTTTCGGAAAAAATATCCAGCCGCTGCAGCCCGCTTTGCACGAAAAAGCTCCCACCCAGCAAGGCGACGTTTTGGTTAATGGTCAACGTGCCGCCATTGAGCAACTGGTTTCGTTGCACGAAACTGTCCGTCCCATCGGGTAAGGTGATGGGACTAATGGAGCGGTTGAGTTGCGAACTGGACGAGAAGGTGAGGCTCGGCAAGTAATCGGCCTTGAACGAGCGCCAGTTCCAGTAGGCAGCCCGATACTGGTGCCGTGCCGCCACCGCTTGTGGCGACTGTTTCCGGGCAAGCGCCACCACTTCGTTCAACGTCAAACGAAGCGTCTCTTGGGCGTTGAGCTGTCCCAAAGAGAGAAGGACAAGCAGAATGAAACAAGTGTATCTCATAATGAAAACCGTATAACAAAAGATGTGCCAAGTGGATAACTTGCTTATAAATAGACAGATACATTCTCTGCCCCGTTCGTTAAATGTGCGGCTTCGCACAAAAAATGTTCGATTTCGCACACTTTTTATAAAGGAAATATATGTACATTTGTAGGGTAAATACGCGTTAGGTTCAAAATTGGTCGTTTAAGGCTTACAATTGTCACAAAAGGCTGGAAGGTGGATAAAGATAAAACAGGTTTGATACTGTCGGACAAATTCATAGCACTGCAAATTTAAAGCCTGACTTGTGTAAATATAAAATCCAATCTGTGTAAATCTAAAATATTATTTGTGCATATTTAAAATTATGCTTGTGTAAACTTAAAATATTTCTTGTGTAATAATAAAATATCCACTATATTTGCACCGCGAACGAATTCAAAGAATAACCATGTTAGTTCACCGAGAAATAGTGGGCGCAATGAGACAGATGGTTGATAAGTACCCTGTCATTGTTCTCACGGGACCAAGGCAGTCGGGTAAAACAACCTTGCTAAGAGGGATGTTTTCTGATTACAGGTACGTGAGCCTTGAAGATCCTGACATGCGAAGTTTCGCGGAAAATGATCCCCGCAGCTTTTTGAAACAATACGATAAGCAGGTTATTTTCGATGAGGTGCAACGAGTGCCACACCTGTTTTCATACGTGCAATCTATTGTAGATGACAGCGGGATAATGGGGCAGTTTATTTTTTCGGGTTCGCAAAACTTTCACCTGATGCAAAGCATCACCCAAAGTCTGGCGGGTAGGGTTGCCATTTTCAGATTGTTCCCGTTCGATTTCCAGGAATTAAAAAGTGCCGGATGGCTTCAAAATGACTATACAGCACATTTGCTTAAAGGATTTTACCCGGCAATCTACGACCGTGACATTAAACCAGCGGATTTCTACCCCAATTACATTGAGACTTATATTCAGCGAGATGTAAGTGAGTTGCTTGCTATTCAAGACATGAGTTTGTTTCGAAAGTTTTTAGCGTTATGCGCCACCAGGGCTGGACAAATCCTGAATATGAGCAGTTTGGCAAAGGAGTGCGGTATATCATCTCCAACGGTTAAATCGTGGCTATCCGCTTTAGAAAACAGTTACGTGATTTTCTTGTTGCAACCCTATTACAGAAACTTCAGCAAACGTGTTACAAAGTCACCGAAGCTCTATTTTCACGACACGGGATTGTTATGCCATTTGCTTAGGATAAACGATGTGTCTCAAATGGATAACCAAGCCATAAAGGGGGCATTATTCGAAAATATGGTCATTTCGGAGTACGTGAAAAAGAGATACCATAAAAATGAGAGGCAAACAGACTTGTGGTTTTGGCGTGACTCTCACGGCAATGAAGTGGATTTGCTTATCGAGAAGCCGCGTGAAACCGAAATCGTGGAGATAAAAGCCACGCGAACCGTTATGCCCGATCTGTTTAAGGGTTTGAATTATTACGCCGCCCTTGAAACGAAGGTGAAGCTGACCAAGACGTTGGTCTATGGAGGCGACGAGCGCCAGGAGCGAAGCGTGGCGCAAGTGGTGCCTTGGAGTGAAGTGGATATATAGATCGCAATATGCAAAAACAAGGAAAAATACTGATCATCGACGATAACGAGGATATTCTCTTCGCCCTCAACCTGCTGCTGAAACCGCACGTGGAGAAGGTGAAGGTTACTACCCAGCCCGAACGGGTGCCTCATTTCATGGAGACGTTCGAGCCGGACGTAATCTTGCTGGATATGAACTTCACGCAAGATGCCGATAGCGGGCAGGAGGGTTTTCTATGGTTGAAAAAGATAAAAGAGATCGATCCCGATGCCGTGGTGATCTTCATTACCGCCTATTCCGACACGGAGAAAGCGGTGCAAGCCATTAAAGCGGGTGCCACTGATTTTATCCCCAAGCCTTGGGCCAAGGACAAGCTGTTGGCCACGGTGGCATCTGCCGTGCAGTTGCGCCGCAGCCGCACGGAGGTGTCACGACTAAAAAAGCAGGTGGCGGCATTGCAAAGCCACCAGTCCTTCCCCGAAATCATCGGGGAGAGTGTACCAATGCTCGCCCTTTTTGAGACCATCGACAAGCTGAAAGACACTGATGCCAATATCTTGATATTGGGCGAGAACGGCACGGGGAAAGATCTGGTCGCCCACCTGCTGTATCACACCTCCTCGCGGGCCGATAAACCTTTCGTGCACATCGACCTGGGAACCATCCCCGAATCACTGTTCGAAAGTGAACTTTACGGGTATGAAAAGGGGGCGTTTACCGATGCCAAAAAAGAGAAGAGCGGTAGGTTTGAAATCGCGTCGGGAGGTACGCTTTTCTTAGACGAGATTGGAAACCTAACGCCCGCCATGCAGATGAAACTGCTCACGGCCATCGAAAAGCAACAAGTAACCCGTTTGGGCGGAACCACGCCCATCCATATCAACGTGCGCTTGCTGTGCGCGACCAACGCCGATATACACGAGATGGTAGCCACGGGGGAGTTCCGGCAGGATTTGCTGTATCGCATCAACACCATCGAGCTGCATATCCCACCACTTCGTGAACGTGGCGGCGACATCGAACTGCTCGCGCACCACTTTCTGGAGCGTTTCACGAAAAAATACAAAAAGGATATTCGCGGCATCTCATCCTCGGCCATGCGAAAACTCAACAGCTACCACTGGCCCGGCAACGTGCGCGAACTGCAACACGCCCTGGAACGTGCCGTGATCTTATCGTCGGGTTACACCCTTTCGAGCGACGATTTTCTGCTAAAGCCGGTTTCACGAAAGGTGAAGCAGGAAAACCTGAACTTGAAAGAGTTAGAGCAGGCGGCCATCGAGAAAGCACTTAGCCAAACGAATGGCAACTTGAACCAAGCGGCCGACCTGTTGGGTATCTCCAGGTTCTCATTGTACCGGAAAATAGAGAAGATGCAAAGCGAAAACGAACTATTCCGTTAAGCCAAATTGGACAAGGCCATGGCGAGGAATAGTCTAATGATAATAAATTGAACTTTCGCATGTTTTTTACTGTATATGCTTTCAGAGCGATAAAACAGTTCCATGCGAAAGTTAAGTCAATGAAGAATAACACGACAAACAAGATATTCAAAGCATGAAACTGCAAGCCCGTCATATATTTTTCTTGAAAATAGGCGCCATCGTGCTGTTGTCGCTGGTAGGAGCCTGGCTGTTTTTGAAACAGCTGCTCTTTTCATCGATGTTGCTGTTGCTTATTATCCTGGCCCTTGCCGTGTCGCTATACTATGACCGGAAAAAGATGATTGGCAGCGTGGAGCAGATGATCGCGAGCATTAGGCATGCAGATTTCTCGTCGCACTTTGTCCATCATGGCTCCGGCGATGAGCTGAGCCGTCTTTCCCAAGAGATGAACGAGGCTCTGGATGTTTTTCGATCGCAGGCGCACGACGCGATGAGGGATGAAGCCGAAACGCAAGCGTGGCAAAAGCTGATTAGCGTGCTCACGCACGAGATCATGAACAGCATAACGCCCATTATCTCGCTCTCCGAGACGTTGAGCGAACAGGAGCTGCCCGACGAAGTGGACGTGGAAGATTACCGGGTCATGAAGCGTGCCATGGATACCATTCACCGACGTAGCAAAGGGTTGCTCGCTTTCGTGGAGAATTACCGGAAACTCACCCGGTTACCACAACCCACCATCCAGCCTATCGCCATCCAGCCCATGCTTCAATCACTACAACAATTGATGGCTTCCGGTGGAGTTACATTCGATTACGAGGTGTACCCCGAGCAACTTATCTTGAAAGCCGATAAAACGATGGTGGAGCAGTTGCTATTGAATCTGTTGAAAAACGCCCATGAAGCTTCCGCGGCGACAGCTGAAGCAAGAATCGAGGTGAAAGCGGAAAAAATAGGTGATGAAATCCATATCTCGGTTGCAGATAACGGTCATGGCATTGCCCCCGAAGCGATCGAGAAAATTTTCATCCCGTTTTACTCCACCAAAACAAGTGGCTCGGGCATCGGCCTAACCCTATGCAGGCAAATCGCGCTGCGTCATAGAGGCAAAATCGTGGTGAAATCGGACAACAAAGGGAGCAAGTTCACGGTGGTGTTTCCGGAGTAATCGTGTCGTGACGCATCGGCAAAGGTACAATGTCAATTATAGCGATTTTTATCGTATAAGTGAAGAAGCAAACATGTCGGAACGAACAATATAGAAGCGAGAGCAGGAAAGATTAACCGGGTGAGCCATCAGTAAATAAAAATTTCACTATCTTTGTGGCAATTAAGAACAAGCAACAAGAAATAGGAATACACGTATGTCAGTAACAATCAAAAAAGTCACCACCAAGGATGACCTCAGGAAGTTCATCCAATTCGGAATCGATCTGTACGAGGGGAACGACTACTATGTGCCCCCCCTTATTTACGATGAAATGGCCACGCTCAACATGAGTAAGAACCCGGCCTTTGAACATTGTGATGCCGCGTACTTCCTCGCGTATCGCGGCGAGGAGATCGTAGGCCGGATCGGGGTCATCATTAACCACAAGGCCAACGAGATATGGAAACAGAAAAACGCCCGGTTTAGCTTCGTGGATTTCATTGACGACGCGAAGGTGACGGATGCCCTCTTCGCCACAGCCGAGAGTTGGGCGCGATCCCGCGGAATGGAGAAGATACATGGCCCCCTGGGATTCACCGATTTGGACCACGAAGGGATGCTTATCGAGGGGTTTGACCGGATGAGTACCATGAATACCATTTACAACTACCCCTACTACCCGGTACACATGGAGCGGATGGGGTATGTCAAGGATCAGGATTGGTTAGAGTTCCTCATCCAGATACCGGATGAAATACCGGAACGGTACACACGGATGTTCGACGTGGTGAAACGCCGCTTCGGGTTGACCGTGAAACGGTTCGAACGCAAGAAAGATGTTTTCCCCTACGCGAGGGATATCTTCCTCCTTTTCAACAAAGCATACAAAGATCTGTTTGGCTACGTCGAGCTGTCGGAAAAGCAGATTGACTACTACGTGGATATGTATATCCCCTTGCTACGGCTTGAGTTCCTGTCGCTGATCCTGCGCCAGCAAGACAACAAGGTGGTGGGTGTCGGGATCGGCTTGCCCAGCATGTCCGAAGCGCTTCGCAAGGCGAAAGGGAAGTTCCTCCCCACCGGATGGATACACCTGTACAAGGCACTGAAGGGAATAGGCAATACTACCCATGTACTCGACCTGATGATGATCGCAATTGACCCCGAATACCAAGGCAAAGGACTCAACGCACTCATGGTAAGCGAGTTCTTCAATTCGGCCAAGAAGTTTAACCTGACGGAGGCAGAAACCAACCTCGAGCTCGAGACCAATAACAAGGTACACGCCCTGTGGGGGGACTTCGAGTACGAGCAGCACAAGAGAAGAAGGGCCTTTATCAAGGACCTATAACAGGTATCTTCGAAAAACGATTACAAGGCAATCAAGAGAAGAGCCTTTGTTGAGGATTTATAACGTGCTATAGGAAACAAATGAAAAAACTTTAAACAAAGAGAGGAAACAGAGTGAATCAAACAGATTTACAGCTACTGGAAAGCAACTATCAAGAAGAAAATATCGTCACCCTTGAGTGGCAGGAACATATTCGTCACCGCCCCGGCATGTATATTGGCAAGCTGGGCGATGGCTCATCCTCCGACGATGGCATCTACGTGCTATTGAAAGAGGTACTGGACAACTCCATCGACGAGTACATGATGGGGTTTGGCAAGACCATCGAGGTGAACATCGAGAACGAAAGCGTCACCGTGCGAGACCACGGGCGAGGCGTTCCGCTGGGGAAGGTCAGGGATGTCTGCTCCAAGATGAACACCGGGGCCAAATACGACTCCAAGGCCTTCAAGAAGTCGGTGGGCCTCAACGGGGTGGGCATCAAGGCGGTAAACGCCCTCTCCTCCCAGTTTTACATGGAGAGTTCCCGTGATGGCGAATCGAAGCGGGTGGAGTTCAGCCAAGGGCTGCTGTCGCAAGAGGATGAGATTAAACAGTCGGGCAACGGCAACGGCACGCTGGTCGGCTTTACCCCCGATAAAGATATCTTTGGCGACTACCAATACCGAGACGAGCATATCGAGCCACTGCTCAAGAACTACGTCTTCCTGAACACCGGCCTTACCATCACCTTTAACGGTAAGAAATTCAACTCCAAGAACGGGCTCGAGGACCTGCTCAACGAGAACCTCACCTCCGAGGAGCTCTACCCCATCATCCACCTCCACGGTGAGGATATCGAGGTGGCCATCACCCATACCAACCAGTACGGCGAGGAGTACTACTCGTTCGTCAACGGGCAGCACACCACGCAAGGGGGGACCCACCAGACCGCTTTCCGGGAGGCGACCGCCCGCGTCATCAAGGAATTCTATAACCGGAACTTCGAGTACTCCGATATACGGAGCGGTATCGTGGCAGCCATCAGCATCAAGGTGGAAGAACCGATATTTGAATCACAAACAAAAACCAAGCTCGGCTCCAAAGAGATGAGCCCAAACGGGGTCTCGGTGAGCAAGCATATCAACGATTTCCTTAAGAAGGAGCTGGATAACTACCTGCATAAACACCCGGAAACGGTGGAGGTGCTGCAAAAGAAGATACTCGACTCCGAAAAGGAGCGCAAGGCCATCGCGGGTGTAACCAAAAAGGCGAGGGAGCGCGCCAAGAAGGCCAGCCTGCACAACAAGAAGCTGCGTGACTGTCGGATACATTACAATGACCCAAAGGGTGACGACCGGGAGAAGACCGCCATCTTCATCACGGAGGGGGACTCCGCGAGCGGGTCCATCACCAAGAGCCGCGACCCCAACACGCAAGCGGTGTTCAGTTTACGGGGAAAACCGCTGAACAGCTACGGCCTCACCAAGAAGATCGTCTATGAGAACGAGGAATTCAACCTGTTGCAGGCAGCCCTCAATATCGAGGAGGGTATGGACGGGTTGCGCTATAACAAGGTGATCATTGCCACCGACGCCGACACGGACGGGATGCACATTCGCCTGCTGCTGCTCACCTTCTTCCTGCAGTTCTTCCCCGACCTGATCAAGAAGGGGCACGTCTACATCTTCCAAACCCCGCTGTTCCGGGTGCGCAACAAGAAAAAGACGATCTACTGCTACACCGAGGAGGAGCGGATTAACGCCATCCAGGAGCTGGGACCCAACCCGGAAATAACCCGCTTCAAGGGGTTGGGAGAGATCTCGCCAGACGAGTTTCGCCACTTTATCGGGGAGGATATTCGCCTCGATAGGGTCACCATGCGGAAGGAGGACCTATTGAAAGAGCTCCTGGAGTTCTACATGGGTAAGAACACGCCGGAGCGGCAGACATTTATCATCGATAACCTAGTGGTCGAAGAGGATGAAGTTGCCTAAACGAATCGCCCTGTTCCCGGGTACGTTCGACCCCTTCACGGTGGGACACGAGTCGCTGGTGCGGCGCGGACTCACCCTGGTGGACGAGCTGGTGATCGCGATCGGCGTGAACGAGGCCAAACAGTCTTACTTTCCAGTTGAGAAGCGGTTACAGATGATTCGTGATCTCTACCAACCCGAACCCCGGGTGCGGGTGGAGAGCTACGACACACTCACCGTCGACTTCGCCCGGGAGGTAGGCGCAAGTTTTATCTTGAGAGGTATTCGTTCTGTGGCCGATTTCGAGTACGAGAAAACCATTGCCCACATGAACCAGACCCTTTCTGGAATCGAAACGATCCTGCTATTTACTGAACCCACGCATGTCCATATCAGTTCTTCAATCGTACGGGAACTGTTGCGTTACGGACGTGACGTGAGTCAATTTCTACCGGAGAGGATGAAGATTTAACAGACATATCACCCTATCATCATGCAAAGAAAAGTCATCGCGGCTGTTTTAGGCAGCCTGTTCCTATCCCTCACGGGGTGCGTCTACGGGCAGTACCGCCCCACGCCGGAAGGTATTAAACTCGAACGCACCCTCCAGCTTATCAACAGCCTCTACGTGGACGATGCCGATAGCAAAAAGCTTACCGAAGCGGCTATCCGGGCGATGCTGGAGGAACTGGACCCTCACTCCACCTACCTCAACGAAGAGGAGGTACGTGCCATGAACGAACCGCTACAAGGAAATTTCGACGGTATCGGTATCCAGTTCAACATGCTCACCGACACCCTCTACGTGCTGGAGGTAATCTCGGGTGGCCCTTCGCAGAAGGTGGGGTTAATGCCTGGTGATAAGATTATCAAGGTAAACGACACGGTGATAGCCGGAGTGAATATGAACAGCCAGGATGTGGTGAAGATGCTGCGAGGTCCCAAAGGGACTGCTGTCAACGTGTCGGTACTCCGCCGCGGGATGCCGGAGCTGATGGAGTTCAGGATTGTTCGCGACAAGATACCCATCACCAGTATCGACGCCGCGTACATGGTGGCAGAAGAGGTGGGTTATATCCGGTTAAGCCGCTTCGGCGTTACCTCGGGCGAAGAGTTCAAGAAGGCGAGTAGCGAGCTTAAGGCGCAAGGCATGAAGCACCTGATACTGGACCTGACCGATAACGGTGGCGGTATCTTGCAGGTAGCCAACGAGATTGCCGATGAGTTCCTGGGTGAAAACCGACTCATCGTCTATACCGAGGGGAAGAATCAACCCCGCTTCACGATGAATGCGACGGGTGGTGACGAGCTGAAAGGGGGTAAACTTGTCATCTTGGTTAACGGCTCATCAGCCTCCGCTAGCGAGATCCTTGCAGGGGCCATCCAGGACTGGGACAGGGGCGTGGTAGTTGGTCGCCGGACCTTCGGCAAAGGGTTGGTGCAACGGCAACTACCGCTACCCGACGGCACCATGATACGGCTCACCGTGGCGCGCTACTACACGCCCACCGGCCGTAGCATCCAGCGCCCCTACCAAGAGGGGAACCTCGACGCGTACAACCAGGACTTTATCGATCGCTTCCAACACGGTGAGCTGTTCGAAGCCGATAGTATCCACTTCCCCGATTCACTGAAATACACCACCCTGGTGAACAAGCGAACCGTCTACGGGGGCGGGGGCATCATGCCCGACTACTTCGTGCCGATAGATACCACCTCGGGCACGGTACTCCACACGCGGCTCTACACCCGGGGCGTTATCAACCGGGTAGCAAACGCAGAGGTGGACCTTAACCGCCACTCACTGCTTGAGCAGTACCCGGATGCGGTCACGTTCAAGGAGGATTACGAGCTATCGAACGCCATGGTGATGAGGCTAAAGGGTCTCGCTGCTGAAGAGAAGATCGAGTGGGACGACGAAGAGTTTGGGCTTTCCCGACCGTTAATAGCATTGCAGCTAAAAGCGCTGATCGCCCGCGACCTCTACGACTCGTCGGCCTTCTACCGCATCATCAACGAGGAAAATGACATCTTCCAGGAAGGGTTGCGCATCATCACTGACGACAGCCGCTACGAGGGGCTACTCATGGGGATTGGGAGCAACGTGGGGAGCGCAAATGAAACGGTAAACACGGAGGGAAACGGGTAATGTGTTGCGAATAAGGGAATAGAAACTACACCGGGCTTGCGCCACGTGTGAAATGAAACAATCAAAAACAGAGGGGAAAACAACACCAATAATAACACGTTATGGATTATAATTATAAACGATTCCGGATAGAAGAGGGAAGGCCGGTCAGGTTATCCACCTTCAGGACAAATGAGGACGGCGGCTACACCAAGCAGACGGCGAAAGATGAGATCTTTCAAAACATCCAGGAGCTGAGAAAATATCAGGAGATGTTTTATGCTGACGACCGCTACTCCTTGCTGATCGTGCTGCAAGCCCGTGATGCAGCGGGAAAGGATGGCGTGATCCGCCACGTGATGTCGGGCATTAACCCCCAGGGGTGTCGGGTACATAGCTTCAAGACGCCAACCAAGAACGAGCTGGAGCACGACTACTTTTGGAGGCACTACCGCGCCTTGCCACAACGGGGCATGATCGAGATCTTCAACCGGTCACATTACGAGAACGTGCTGGCCACCAAGGTGAACCCAGCTTGGGTACTGAACGAGCGCATCCCCGGTTACGACTCCGTGGAGAAAATGGATGCGTCGTTCTGGGAAGAGCGCTACGAGAGCATCAACAACATTGAGAAGCACCTCTACCATAACGGTATGCGCATCCTCAAGTTTTTCCTGCACGTATCAAAGGAAGAGCAAAAGAGACGGTTCCTCTCGCGCATTGATAATCCGGATAAAAATTGGAAATTCAGCTCGGCGGACCTGCATGCACGCTCCCAATGGGACGCGTACGAGACAGCCTTTGAAGAGATGTTGGAGAAGACCTCCAAGCCGCACGCCCCATGGTTCGTGATCCCGGCCGACAAGAAGTTCTTCGCCCGGGTCGCCGTCGGTGACATCATCCTGGATCTGTTCAGGTCGCTCGACCTGCACTACCCGCCCGCGGAGTCGCCCGAGTTACTACAAAAGGCACGGGAAAGCCTTCTACGGGAATAATCGCTTGCTTTTCGCGTGCACACGACGGTCCAGTTGCGCGATTAGCCAAAGCATGCTGAAGACAAATACCACGAACAGGGCTGCCCCAACGAACTCCGTTGAGAGCAGGAAGTGCCTGCCGAAGAGGATATAGGTAACGACCGCCATTCCCACCAACAGGGCGTACATGGTCCCGAAGATGGTTCCTAAGTCACGTAGCACGTCACCCGACTCCTCACTCCCTTTCTTCGCTCGGGAGGTGACCGCTTTCTTCTCCACCTCCAGCTGGTGCATAATACGGTACTTGAGCCGCTCGGGCGCTTTCATCTTGGCGCCCTGCATCAGTATTCGTATCGCCTCCTCTTCGTTCAATACATCCCTCTTATTCATCGCGTTCCTCTCATTCATGTTTTTTCGTCAATAAATACCCGTCATAATGGCCACCGGGTGCGGTGAAGGTTTCTCATTCATAGTATGTCGCTGATCCGGTAACGGCGCTGCAGCATCTCTTTGAACGACTTCCTTGCCCGAAACAACCTCACCTTCACGTTAGCCTCGCTGAGCCCGGTAATCTTCACGATCTCCTTCACGGGGTGATCCTCCATGTAATAGAGCGTGAGCAGCAGCGCCTCGCCGGTAGGCATTCGTCCGAGAATATCGTTCACCACCGCCTTGCGATCCATCGCCTCGATCTCCGCCTGCAGCGTCTCCTCCGCGAGGTGCAAGGCATCGTCAGGCTCAGCCTCCCTATCCACCTTCCAAAGTCGCCTTTTGGAGTGGGTGACGGCAGTGTTGTAGACAATGCGGTAGAACCAGGTCGAGAACTTACTATCGGCGCGAAAACCGTGTAGGTTTCGGTACGCTTTCACGTAGCTCTCTTGAACAACATCCTCCGCGTCCTGCTCGTTGCAGCAGACCCGGTAGGCGATAGTAAACGCCATGTCCTGGTAGCTATCCACGAAATAAGCAAACGCAGAGGTGTCGCCCGAGAGAACCCGTTTCACCCGTTCCTTTTCACTCATTCGATCCGACTGGTTACTCCTGTTCCGCTTCCTCTTCGCCCTCTCCTGATTCCCGTTGCTCGGGAATCGGCATCTTTTGAACGATCAGGAAGTAGGTCAGGTAGCCCACTCCCAAGAAGAAGACCACACTCGCCCCGGTCACCCAAAACTTGTTTCCCTGCCCGATGGCTAAATGCTCCGAGCAGAGGAACCCCACGATGATGCCAATACCTAAGGCAATGAGCACGACCCCATTTCGGAGCGACACCAATCGATTGGGGCTGCGGTACCTCCTCCCTCTCGGGCTATCTGGCGGGATAATCCCCTGGTTAATGAGCCCCATCCGCTCACTGTTCCTGGCTTTAATCCATTGAATACCCAGTACCATACCTGCTACAATTGGCAAGCCGACCGCGAAAATAACACCAAGTACTTCAACTAATCCATCCATAATGTAGAAATTTTTACTGTTTAACTCCCGTTTTCATGAATAGGACTACCCCCGACCTGGTTCGGTTACAAAAAATGCCTACTCCTTCTTCAGCAAGTCACGTATTTCGGTCAACAGCTGCTGATCCTTAGTTGGTTCGACCGGTGCTTCGGGAGCGGGTGCCTCCTCCTTTTTGCGCTTCAGGGAGTTCATCGCCTTGATCACCATAAAGATGGCAGTCCCAACGATCAGGAAATCGACAATCGCCTGAATGAATGCGCCGTAGTTCCAAGTGACAGCGGGTGTGATTACCTCTGCCCCCTCCATCACCGCCTGCCTTAACGTCACCTTTAGGTCGGTAAACTGACCTTGATTCGAAATCAAGGCGATAGGAGGCATCAGGATATCGTTCACGAAAGAGGTGACGATTTTCCCGAAAGCTCCGCCAATTACGATACCCACGGCCATGTCTACCACGCTGCCGCGCAATAAAAACTCTTTAAGCTCTGATTTAAATGACATAGTTAGTTAATGAATAGGTTGGTTAATGAATAAATTAGTGAAATATCTCCGCCAACATGCAGCGAGCTGAGCCGCCACCATACGTTTCGATAGTATGCAAGTCGGTCGACAAGATCTTGTTGTAGGTAGAAATGGTTCGCTCTTGACTACTCGTGAGCGAATCCCGCGCCGCGGCAGACATAACCATGAAGGGATGTCCGTTGCGGCTTTTCACCTCCAGCATGTTGCCCGCGAATTGGGTGAGCTGCCCGATGGAGAGCTCCACGATAACCTTACCCGCGGCGGTGAGCTCTGCCGCCACCCTCTCCCGTTGGTTCGCCTCCTTGATAGAGTCAAGGCAAACGACCGCCACCTGCGTGCCAACCTCCATCATGATGTTGGTATGGTACAACGGTCGCCCCTCCACATCAAACGCGTCAAACGCTACGGCATCATACCGCATCCGCGCGCAAAAGTCGGCCAACACCCTCTCTGATGAACGAGGCGAACGGCAGCAGTAAGCTTTACGTCGCCGCCTATCGAACACCATGCTCCCGGTTCCCTCCAGGAACTGCCCCTCCTCCTCCCAGCTGGTGAGGTCCACCACCTTCCGGTGGTTCATCTTGCCACGTAGCAACTCCAGCACGTGGGGCTTTCGTTCCTGCCTCCGGTTCTCTGCAAACATGGGGTAGAGCACCAGCTCACCGCTTAAGTGCGACGAGAACCAATTGTTGGGAAAGAGGGAGTCGGGTGTCCACGGCTCGAGCGTATCCTGCACCACGGTAACATCCACGTCGTTTCTCCGGAGCAACTCCACAAATGCGTCGAACTCCACCAGCGCTTTCTCGGCCACCGTTTCCTGCCGCGCCTTATCGATGCCGGCACCTCGGTTACTCCCGTCGCCATCGTTACCACCATAGCCCCCATTAGCCCAGTTGCCCACATCGCCACCTTTGCCCTCGTTACCACCGTCCTCCCCGTTAATTCCATCGTCCGCGTAATCCCCGTAGTCCCGCTGGAAAAAGTTATTCTTCGCCGTCTCCTCGTTGTAAGCGAAACGGGCCGGGCGTATCATCAATAGCTTAGATGTCGTTTGCATATACAAAAACTTTATTCCAACAACTGAATCGAGTGACGAATAATTTCCATCGCCTTCCGCAACTCCGCCTCGCTAATTACCAGCGGTGGTGCAAAACGGATGATGTGTTGCCGCGTTGGCCTGGCCAAGAGGCCGTTCTCCGCCATCGCGAGACAGATGTCCCACGCCTCTTTCCCGTTATGGGGAATAATTACCACCGCGTTGAGAAGCCCTTTCCCCCGCACTTGGCCGATAAAGGGACTCTCTATACGTCGCATCTCCTCCCGGAAAATAGCGCCCAGTCGCTCTGCCTTTTCGGCTAGGTTCTCCTCCTTCACCACCTCCAACGCGGCTACCGCCACCTTACAAGCCAGGGGAAACCCCCCGAAAGTGGAACCATGCTGACCAGGCTGGATGGTAAGCATCACCTCGTCGTCTGCCAACACCGCCGACACTGGAAGCACGCCCCCCGAAAGCGCCTTCCCGAGGATCACGATATCAGGCCTCACCCCTTCGTGGTCGCAGCACAACATCTTCCCCGTGCGGGCGATGCCCGTCTGCACCTCATCCGCGATAAACAGCACATTGTGCTTCCGGCACAGTTCGTAACAATGCTTCAGGTACCCGTCGTCCGGCACGTACACCCCGGCCTCTCCTTGGATCGGCTCGACCAGAAAGCCAGCCACGTGCTCCCCTTTCTCCTTCAGAAGCGACTCCAACGCCTCCACGTTGTTATATGGAATCACCTCAATTCCCGGCAAGTAAGGGCCGTAATCGTCCCTGGCTTCCGGGTTCGTTGAGAACGAGACTGCAGCCATCGTACGCCCGTGAAAGTTACCCTCGCATCCCACGATAATTGCCTTATCCCGCGGGATACCCTTCTTAAGGTAACCCCACTTGCGTGCCAATTTTAACGCCGTCTCCACCCCCTCGGCACCCGTGTTCATCGGGAGAACCTTGTCATACCCGAAGAAGTGGTGTATAAACTCCTCGTAGGGACCCAGGCAATCGTTGTAGAAAGCCCTCGAAGTGAGGCAGAGTGTCTCAGCCTGGGCTTTCAGCGCCGCCACGATCTTGGGATGGCAATGACCTTGGTTCACGGCGGAATAGGCCGATAGGAAATCGAAGTACTCTTTCCCATCCACGTCCTTCACGTAACACCCTTTACCACTGGTCAGTACCACAGGGAGGGGGCGGTAATTGTGCGCCCCGTATCTATCTTCCAACTCAATGAAGCGATTGGCTCTTGATGTCAGTTTCATTCGATTATTTGTGTTAATAATTCTGTGTATAAAAAATACACGCTTCTCAACTTTCAGATGCAGCTATCGCGACACTTTATGACTCACGAAGGGAAAGATTTTTAAACTGAATCTCTTTTCCTTCACTTTGCAGCGCGATGTGCCCCTCTTTGATCTCGCTCGTGCCTCGATTCTGCAGCAGCCCATTCACATGTACCTCTACAATCCCCTCGTTGACTGAAATCCGCATCTTGTTCCATTCGCCCGCCGGTTTCTCATTAGACGGGTGTTGCTTTCCAATCACCGGGAACCGTGGACGCTCCGTGACCCCTTCCGGCAGCACGTACTCGTTCAAGTTCGCACCGCCCAACAGCACGAAGTCGCCCGCCCTACCCGCCTGCAGCTGGCACTCGACCGCTTTCGGGAACGGACTCAGCAGCTCCTCGATCAACACGAAAATGCCACTGTTGCTCTCTCCATCAGCCCATCGATACTCCAGCTCCAACACGAAGTTGCGGTACTTCTCACGGGTGTACATATACCCAAATGGTTCGCCCATCACCCGGATAACGCCATTTTCAACCCGGAACACCTGCTCCGCAGGTACCGCGTTGTCCTCCACTACGAACTCCCAGTTCGACAAATCCTTACCATTAAAAATAGCCCCCTCCTCTTTTTGCTTGCATCCCGCGATAGAGAGCAATAAAAGGGCTAAAAGTGTAGAAAAAATTGCTTGTTTCATCCTGTTTTGTTTTATTGTTGAATAATCCCGATTTTCCTTTCATGGCCAGGTTACAGATGGCTTCCGAACCAAGTTGGATTCGACAAACCGCATCCAACCCCCCCGTTACAAAAATAAGGGTTTTCCTTGGATTAAAAAACGAATCACCCGAAATATCCCGGGTGATGCCTTCGGGATAAAGCGGAAATGGGTTACATTCGCGTAACGATGAGCCAAATAACGGATAAAGCGATGAAAAGAGCGGCAGGCAAAGCACGCTTCCTTTGGGTGGATGACGAGATGGAACTCCTGAAACCCTACATGCTTTTCCTCGAAGAGAAGGGGTACATCACAGAGTGCGCCGGGAACGGGCACGACGCCCTCGAGATGTGCCGCTCCAGGGTGTACGACATCGTCTTCCTCGACGAGCAGATGCCCGGGTTATCTGGCCTCGACACCCTTGCCCGTTTACACCGTCTTGCCCCGCACCTCCCCGTGGTGATGGTCACCAAGAGCGAAGATGAAGGCATCATGAATCAGGCCATCGGGAAGAAGATTGCCGATTACCTGATCAAGCCGGTGAACCCCCACCAGGTATTGTCAACGATCAAAAAACTACTCGACAAAAAGGAGCTGGTGGCCGAGAACGCCGCTGCCCGCTACCTGGAGTCACGGGTTCGCCTCGACGAAGCGATCCAGTCTTGCCGCAAAACGAGTGACTGGGAAACGGTGTACCGTGAGTTGGTCTACTGGGAACTGGAATTAGAACCAACCAACCATCCTGCGCGGGAGATGGTCACCGCCCAAAAGGCAGAGGCCAACCTCCTCTTCGGCCGGTTCGTGCGAAAACACTACGAGCCGTGGATCCTCCAGCGAAAACAGCACGAGGGTAGTGATTCCCCGCTGCTAAGCCCCGACCTAATGGAGCGGGCCATTTTCCCTTTGATTGACGTGGGGGAGAAGCTTTTCCTTATCCTCATTGATAATTTCCGCTACGACCAGTGGGCCGCCGTGAGAGATGTGGTAAGTGAATGGTTCTCCTGCGAGGAGAGACTCTACTTCAGCATCCTCCCTACCGCCACGCAGTATGCCCGCAACAGCCTCTTTTCCGGCCTGATGCCCGCGGAGATAGCCAAGTACCACCCCGGATTGTGGGTCGACGAGTCGGCAGCCGAAGGCAAGAACGAGCAGGAGAAGCAACTTGTCCGGGAGCTATTACGGCGAACCGGTCGGGAATACTCCTTCTCCTACCACAAGGTGAATAGTCACCAGGAAGGGGAGCAGCTGCTTTCCCGCTTCCCGGCGCTAAGGAGCAACGACCTCAACATCATCGTGTTCAACTTCATCGATGCGCTTTCCCATGCACGAGCCGACTCGAAGATGATCCGCGAGCTTGTCCGCGACGAGGCGGACTACCGGGCACTCACCCGCTCGTGGTTCCTTGGCTCGCCCCTGGAAGGAATCCTCCGGGAAATCGCAAACCAAGGCTACAAGGCGATCATCACTACCGACCACGGCACCGTACGGGTGAAAAACGGAGTGACGGTGGTGGGTGACAGGGAGACGAGCACCAATCTCCGCTACAAGCGCGGGAAAAGCCTCTCGTACGACCCAAAAAGAGTGTATCCCTGCACCCTGCCCGAGAACATCGGGTTGCCCTCCCCCCATATTAGCACGAGGTACATCTTCGCGATGAATTACGACCTCCTGATCTACCCCAACCGCTGGAGCCATTACGCCTCGCTCTATGAGAACACGTTTCAGCATGGGGGCATATCGCTGGAGGAGATGATAGTCCCGCTGGTCACACTCACCGCGAAGTAATAGGCGTCCAAGTCCTATTTCTGTTCACCAAAAGTTGAGTTTCACGAATAATTCACGTAACTTGCGCCCGCTAAACGACAAGCAAAAGAGTGAATTGTACAATCGGGATAGATGACGTGACAGGGATAGAGGCGGCCGCCCATACTTTCGTTCAAGCGATGGGTGATTGCACGGTGTTTGCTTTTTACGGGGATATGGGGGTCGGTAAGACCACCCTCATCAAGGCCATCTGTAAGGAGCTGGGGGTAGAAGAGACCGTAACAAGCCCCACCTTCGCCATTGTCAACGAGTACTCCCTACCCTGCGGTGCACCCGTCTACCATTTCGACTGCTACCGGGTAGAGAAGCTGGAAGAGCTATTCGACCTCGGCTTCGAGGAGTACGTGTACAACAATGCCCTCTGCTTTATCGAGTGGCCGGAGCTGGTGGAGCCGCTACTCCCTGAAGGGACAGTTAATGTAACAATCCGTGAACGGGACGATGCCAGCCGACTCGTGGAAATAAATCGGGAAACGCCGGGGAACCAAACGGGTTGTCAAGGTAACGGACGAAAAATAACAAGAAACTAAACGATCAACAAGGTAAACAGAGGTAACAACCATACATCCATAGATGAAACGATACGCCCTTCTCCTTTTTATCGCCTTCACCTCGATGGCAGCCTCATCACAGGTCAATACCGACCGCGTGATGATGATTGGCAAGAACGCGCTTTACTTCGAGGACTACGTGCTGTCAATCCAGTACTTCAACCAGGTGATAACGGCCAAGTCCTACCTGGCCGAGCCCTACTACTACCGGGCCATGGCGAAGTTCATGCTCGACGACTTCAAGGGGGCAAGTGAAGACGCGACCCGTTGCCTAGAGCGAAACCCCTACTTCCTGGCCGCTTACCAGTTGCGGGGTGCCGCATGGCAAAACCTGGAAGAGTTCGAGCTGGCAGCTACCGACTACAAGACAAGCCTGGAGTACTACCCGGAAGACCAGATCACGCTGATTAACATGGGTATCGTAAACATCGAGCTGAAACAATACGAGGTAGCCGAGAAGTTCTTCGAGTACCTGCTGCGGCGCTATCCCGACTACACGCCCGGCTACCTTGCCCGATCGCACATGTACCTGCAAATGGAAGACACCACCCGGGCGATGGCCGACCTCGACACAGCCATCATAAACGACCCCTACACGGCGCAATCATTCTCGGCCCGGGGACTACTATACTTCCACCAACAAGAGTTCAACCGGGCGTTGTCTGACCTGGACGAGGCGATACGACTGGATCCTTACCAGCAGGCCAACTACATCAACCGGGGACTGGTGAAGTACCACCTCAACGACCTACGGGGGGCGATGGCGGACTACGACCGGGTAATCGAGATGGACGAAAACAACCTGATCGCCCGCTTCAACCGGGGACTTCTCCGAGCACAGGTGGCAGACAATAACCGGGCAATACGCGATTTCGACAAGGTAATCGAATTGGAGCCGGACAACACCATCGCCTACCTCAACCGGGCCATGCTCAACCAAGAGATAGGCAACTACACCGGTGCGATCGAGGATCTGGACGTGGTGCTGGAAGCGCATCCCGACTTCTTCTCGGGCTACTACAGCCGTTCCTACTTGAAACGGGAACTGGATGACCTAGCGGGAGCGGAACAGGACTACCTGCTGGCGCGCGCCGAAGAGGCAAAAGCACGTAAGGTAGCCACGGTGGATCCTGAACCGTACGCGTCGTCCAGGGAGTCCGATAAAGCTGAACAGGCAGGTGACAAGCAAGCAGGCAGCCAGCGCGGTGAAGGCAAGGATACCCGTGAGCAAGCCGATAGGGACATCGAGAAATTCAACCTGCTGGTGGTCTCCAAAGAGGACACCTCCTCCAAAAGCAAGTACCAACGCCAAAGCCGGGGCAGGGTACAGAACCTGAACGTTCCGGTAGAGCGGGAACCCCGGTTTATCCTCTCTTACTACGAGCAGGAGTACGAGGTGCTACGCCCGGTCTACTATAGCGAGTTACTGGACCGTGCCAACAACGACCTGGGACTTTCCTGGGTACTAAAGGTAACCAACCACGAAGCACCGCTGAACGAGCTGCAGGTGGAGACTCACTTCCGCTCTATCGACCAGTTCTCTGCCCGTATCGATCAGTCACCTCGTGATGCCCAACTCTACTTTGGGCGGGGAATGGACTTCGCCCTGGTGCAAGATTACGAGAACGCGTTGAAGGATATGGAGCGGGTATTGGAGCTAAACCCGAGTATGGTGATGGCTCGTTTCGCACGGGCTGTTATTCGTTCCAAGCAGTTGGAGTATAACACACAGCTCTCTAGCGACCCTTCCCTGTTCGATAACGAGCTGGAACGGGAGCTGGATATATTAAAAGAGCTTCCTGGCACCATGCGCAGACCCGAGCTCTCGCTGGAGTCAGTCGAGTACGATGCCATCCTCAAGGAGTACAACGCGATCATAGAGGATGCGCCTAACTTTATCTACGCCTACTACAACCGGGCAGAAATCTACATTCTGGAGAAGGACTACCGGGCAGCCATAACCGATTACACGAAGGCGATCAACCTGGAACCCCGTTTCGCGGAAGCTTACTTCAACCGGGGGATCTCCCGCTTGTCAATCGGCGAAACGCGCGATGGACTGGACGACCTGCGTAAGGCGGGCGAGCTGGGAATCGTACAATCGTACAGCATCATCAAACGGATGCAGTAACAGAGGGTTCGTGATTTTTCCCGCCAAAAATTCTTTCATCAAACACAAAATCATTACATTTGCAATCCATATGATGGTGGGATACGCCTTGGGGCAGACTCAACAAGCTTTGTCTCCCAGTTTTTACCCCCATCTAACTAACGGCTTGGTATACTTGAGCCAACAAGCAAACAAGAGAAAACGGAACGAAATATGGTGAATATTACGTTTCCCGACGGTACCGTACGGGAATACGAGAAGGGAGTAACCGGGTTGGATATAGCCCGGGGCATTAGTCAACGTTTAGCCCGGGAGGCGCTAGCAGCCTGTGTTGATGGCGAGACATGGGATCTCACGAGACCCATCGAGAACGACGCGGAGGTGAAGCTACTCACCTGGGACGATGAGGAGGGTAAGCACGCCTATTGGCACTCGTCCGCCCACCTCATGGCCGAAGCCTTGCAGGAGCTCTACCCGGGTATTAAGTTCGGTATTGGGCCAGCCATCGAAAACGGCTTCTACTACGACGTGGATCCGGGCGAGGGCGTCACCATCCGGGAGGCCGACTTCCCGGCTATCGAGAAGAAGATGCTGGAGTTGATCGCCGCCAAGGAAGAGATCAAACGACAAAACGTCACCAAACAAGAGGCTATTGATATGTTTTCCAGCCGTGGCGAGCACTACAAGGTGGAGCTAATCAGCGAGCTGGAAGAGGGTACCATCACTACCTACACGCAGGGTGCATTCACTGACCTCTGCCGGGGCCCCCACCTGCCCAACACCTCCTACATCAAGTCGGTAAAGGTATTGTCAGCAGCAGGCGCCTACTGGCGGGGTGACGAGAAGCGGCCGCAACTAACCCG
>JGI24710J26742_10000491_pt1 | contig 36533 bp, 30 predicted proteins | sample BioPla2DNA2_FD_26742 | JGI IMG/M metagenome (IMG submission 26742)
TGATTTTCTTGCCTGAATATTAAATGCTGAAATGGCATTTTAAAAAACTCTCTTGTGAGAGTATTGGCAGGAGATGGGTTCATGCTTTTACCGTGCCCACATTATAAAAAAATATTGATGTAATCCATTTTTCCTGATATATTATTTGTTAGAGATAAATTTATTTTTTAGGGGAGTAAAATTAATAATAAAGGAAATATGATGATTATACTATATGTTATTATAGCAATAGCAGTTTTAGCCCTTATCTATATGCGTTTTGAAACAACACAGCTAAAAGTTAATAGGGTCTATTACAACAAAAGCAGCAATCCTTTAAAGGTTATACACTTATCAGACCTTCACTTAATATACTTAAATGTAGACATAGACAAAATAACAAAAGTGTTAAAAGCTGAAAGTCCTGATCTTGTAATAATTACAGGGGACTATATAAACACTGTCAGCCACATACCTTTATTTTTGAAATTTCTTGATGATATTAAAGGAAATTATAAAATACTTGTATGCCTCGGCAATCATGACTATAAGACCCTAAATAACAGCGAATCAGAAATACAGGAATTTGTAAAACAGATTGAGGAAAAAGATGCAACTGTTCTTTTGAACGACTCAATTTGTTTTGAAAAAGACAACCGCAAATATAATATAATCGGAATTGAGGACTTAAGGTCAAACAGATATGATATAAAAAAGGCTCTTGAGTCTTGCAGCAAAGATGCAATTTCTAATATTGCGTTTTCTCATAACCCTGATATAGTGTTTCAAATACCGGAAGGAAGTGTGGATTATCTTCTATGCGGTCATTTTCATGGGGGGCAGATATGGATGCCCTTCAACCTTGAATTTATAATCTTAAGAAACGAAAAATTATGTAAAATGGGCATTACAAGGGGAGCACACAGGGTTAATAATATTAATCTATACATTAACAGCGGTCTTGGAAATGTATGCTTTCCCCTGAGGTTTTTGTCACCACCGGAGATGACAGTGTTACACCTTTGATGTCTAAAAAGCTCGAGGTTTCCGATGTCCCCGAGCTTTTATTTATTCTTCTATTGTCCAATTTTTATTGTATACCTTCCCATTACATAGAACTTTCAAGCTTGTTTTGTCCTTATTACAAACGCTCTTCAAGCTTCTTTTTCTGTTCTTCATAACCCGGTTTTCCCAAAAGGGCAAACATATTTTTCTTATAGGCCTCAACGCCCGGCTGGTCAAAGGGATTTACCCCCAGCAAATAGCCACTGATACCGCATGCTTTTTCAAAGAAGTATACCATGTTTCCAAAGTAATACGCACTAAGTTCCGGTACAGATACAATAAGATTTGGAACCCCACCGTCGGTATGGGCAAGCATGGTTCCTTCCATGGCTTTTTTATTTACATAATCAACATCCTTGCCGGCAACAAAGTTCAATCCGTCAAGGTTATCCTTATCTTCTTTTATTATGATATTCTTTGCCGGCTTTTCAACCTTTATTACCGTTTCGAATATGTTTCTGAGCCCATCCTGAATATACTGCCCCATGGAATGAAGGTCTGTTGTAAAATCTACACCTGCTGGGAATATACCCTTTTGTTCTTTTCCCTCACTTTCTCCATAGAGCTGCTTCCACCACTCAGTAAAGTAGTGAAGTGAAGGCTCATAGTTGACCATTATTTCAATAGTCTTGTTTTTCCTGTACAAAGCATTCCTCACTGCCGCATACTTGTAGCAGTCATTTTCCATTAGATTAGGGTTACTATAAAGCTCCCTTGCATCTGCAGCACCCTTCATCATACTGTCGATATCAATGCCGGCTACCGCAATCGGAAGCAGTCCTACGGCAGTCAGAACAGAAAATCTCCCACCAATATCATCGGGAACAACAAAAGTTTCATAGCCTTCTTCGGTAGCCAATTTTTTAAGTGCACCCTTTTCTTTGTCGGTAGTAGCATAAATCCTGCTTCTTGCCCCGTCTTTTCCATATTTGTTTTCCATATACTCTTTAAAGATTCTAAACGCAATAGCAGGTTCCGTTGTGGTACCGGACTTTGATATAACATTTACTGAAATATCTTTTCCTTCAATTGCCTCAAGCAAGTCAGCAATATATGTAGAACTCATATTGTTGCCGACAAAAAATATCTGAGGAGCCTTTCTCTTTGACTCCGGCAAAGCATTATGGAATGAATGGGAGAGCACGTCTATTGCAGCCCGGGCACCTAAATAGGAACCACCGATTCCGATTACAACCAGTGCCTGAGAATCAGATTTGATCTTCTCTGCTGCTGCCTTAATCCTTGAAAACTCTTCTCTATCATAGTTTATAGGAAGATCCACCCATCCTACAAAGTCATTTCCTGCTCCCGACTTATTGTGAAGCATTTCATGAGCAGATTTTACGAAGCTTTCGAAATATGCCACTTCATTTTCTTTTACAAAACCTGTCGCTTTTGAATAGTCAAATTTTAAACTTTCCATAACAATCCTCCAATATATAATTTTCCCAATGAATAAACCCACATATGGTAGTTCTTCATAACTTTGTTTTTATATTAACAAATGATTTATGTTAGTGCAATAGAATATTATAAATTTATAAGTTGTTATCTGACCATAACCTCCACATCGTCAATTCTATTATAGTTATTATTATAAAAATTTCAATTTGTAAAAAGGTGCATTAAATAAATGTGAGTAAAAATAATATGCATCCTTTCTAAAATGTGGTTTGATTACACATAATACTGAATTCGAGGCTTATATTTCTGTGGTTAAACTTAAACAAAATGTATATACTAAATCCATACAATATTAATCTTATAAGGTTGGTGAATAAAATGGCAAGGAGAAAAACACCATTAGTTCCCGAAAGCAGAGAAGCCTTAAAACAGTTTAAAATGGAGTGTGCAAAGGAAATTGGACATTTACAGTATGTTAAAGAGAACAATGACCACTACAAGGGTGATGTACCCTCCAGGATAAATGGGCTACAGGGCGGACCCATCGGCGGTCAGATGGTAAAAAGAATGATTGAAATGGCTGAGAAACAATTGATATAAATTTGATATAAATATATTGGAGTCAGAGGAAAAGCAGCCTCTGACTCCCTTCTGTTTAGTAGGATTTCATTTCGTGAAATCCTACTAACATAATGCAATTAGCTGTTTTTAGCATAAAATATATATTCTACCTTAGCTCTGCTCCAAGGTTTGATTTAATACCATCTAGGATTTTCTTCATTGCCTTGTTGACATCCTCGTCAGTCAAGGTTCTGTCGGAAGCCCTAAAGACAATGGAATAAGCAACGCTCTTCATCCCTTCAGGAACCTGCTTGCCCTTGTAAACATCAAAGAGCCTTATTTCCTCAAGTATCTTTCCTGCTCTTTGCCTTATTATATCCTCAATCTGCTTAACCAGTATCTCATCTTTGACTAGTAATGCCATATCCCTTGTAACTGCAGGGAACTTCGGGAGGGAAGTGTATTCGGATTTATTTGATGCATTCTTCACCAACTTTTCTACCTCGATAACCCCAATGTAAGTTCTTTCAGGGCATTCGAACTTCTCAACTACCTCCGGATGAACCTCTCCGATTATACCCGCATATTCACCCTTAATACTTAATACAGCTGTCCTTCCCGGATGGAAGACAACATTATTCTTCTCGGGAGATATATCATAATCCTCAATCCTAAGCTTCGCCATCAACTCCTCTACAACTCCCTTTAAATCGTAGAAGTCAACACCTCCATACATTCCCAAAGTAAGCATTGGCTTTTCGTGAGGAAGTTCGCTCAAGGGCAAACTCTTAGGAATATATACATAGGACATCTCAAACAGCCTTACACCTTCATTTCTTCTATTATAATTGGTGCTTATAACCTCGAGCATATCAGGAATAGTAGTAGTTCTCATCACGCTGTAGTCTTCCCCTAATGGATTAGAAATAACAACAGCCTTTCTAAACTCACTATCTTCTGGCAGGTTTAGCTTATCAAACACCTTAGGACTGGTAAATGAATAGGTATAAGTCTCTGATAAACCACATGCAATCATTGTATTTTTTATCAAGTCCTCAATGCTTTGTTTAAAGGTTTTCTTGCCGATAGTAGCAGCTTTGCCGGACAAAAGCGTAGCTTCAATGTTGTTGTAGCCATAGAAACGTGCAATCTCTTCTGCAATGTCCGCTTCCCTTTCGACATCAGACCTAAAGCTTGGAACCTTCACAGCCATATTATTTTCATCGACTTCAAACTCCAGCATTCTCAATATACTTATCATTTCTTCTTTTGAAATATTTGTACCTAGAAAATCGTTTATTTTATCCCCACGGAGCTTTATAACCCTCTCTTCTTTCTTCTGGTCATAACAGTCAATTATTCCTTTGCACACAGTACCTATCCCAAGCTGTTCCACCAGCTCTGCAGCTCTATTTATGGCGGCATCAACATTCTCCGCATCAAGGCCCTTCTCGAATCGTCCTGAAGCCTCCGTCCTCATTCCGAGCTTCTTTGCTGTAAGTCTTATGGATCTGCCATTAAAGTTGGCCGACTCAAATATTATTGTATCGGTACTTTCTCTGATCTCCGAATTGGCTCCGCCCATTACGCCTGCTATACCTACAACCCTCTCTTCATCTGCAATTACAAGCATTGAAGAATCAAGCTTTCTGTCTTGGTCATCAAGGGTTTTTATTATCTCGCCATCACGGGCTCTTCTTACAACAATCTTGCTTCCCTTTATGTCCCTGATGTCAAAAGCATGCATCGGCTGCCCGTATTCTAGCATTACATAGTTTGTTATGTCCACTATATTGTTGATGGGTCTGACACCTGCTGCACTGAGCCTATCCCTCATCCACTTTGGAGAAGATCCTATTTTGACATTTTTCACAACCCTTGCTGTATATCTCGGACATAGATCGGTATCTTTCACTTCAACTGAAGCATATTTTGTGACGTCATCGTCTTCTTCCTTTAACTTTATAGCAGGCTTTTTAAACTCTGTCTTCAAAGTAGCGGCAGTCTCTCGGGCAAGACCAATAATGCTAAGACAATCCGGTCTATTGGATGTGATTTCAAACTCAATTATCTCCTCATTTATTCCCAATGCATCCTTTATATCTTTGCCTAGTTCTTCTTCCCTTTCGAAGATATAGACTCCATCCTCCGGTGCCTCTGGAAAATTCTCTCTGGTCAGTCCCAGTTCTTCTATGGAACACATCATTCCATTGGATTCTATACCCCTTAGCTTCCCTTTTGATATCTTTTTATTCCCCGGAAGAGTTGCACCAGAAAGAGCCACCGGTATGAAATCTCCAACACTGACATTTGGAGCCCCGGTAACAATCTGGATTACTTCACTTCCCACATCTACCTTCGAAACCTTCAGTCTGTCCGCATCGGGATGCTTTTCAAGAGACAGTATTTTACCTACCACCACCCCAGTGATACCTTCACCCTGCACTTCTATACCCTCAACCTTCGAACCTGACAGGGTCATGGCATCTGCCAATTCCTTAGAACTCACATTTATATCAACATAATCCTTTAGCCAATTTATTGGTGCTTTCATTTTAAGCATTACTCCTTTCACTATTGTATTATCATAAATTCACATTATTTTAAAACTGTCTTAAAAATCTGATATCATTTTCATACAGAAGCCTCATATCATCAATGTTAAACCTGCCCATAGCCGTCCTTTCAACTCCCAATCCGAAAGCAAACCCGCTGTAAACTTCAGAATCTATGCCGCAGATCTCAAGAACCTTGGGGTGAACCATACCTGCTCCCAAAATCTCTATCCATCCCTCATTCTTGCACACTCTGCAGCCCGAGCCTCCGCAAACCCAACAGGAAACATCCACCTCTGCACTCGGCTCAGTGAAGGGGAAATGATGAGGTCTTAATCTAATGTCGGTTTTATCACCNAACAAGCTTTTAGCAAAAAGCTTAAGAGTTCCAACCAGATCTCCCATTGTAACACCTTTGTCCACAACAAGCCCTTCAACCTGATGGAATATCGGTGAATGAGTTGCATCAACAGTGTCAGAGCGGTAAACCCTTCCGGGACAAATAATCTTAATCGGAGGTTTTTTGTTTTCCATTACCCGGATCTGAACCGATGATGTCTGTGTTCTAAGCAGTATATTTTCATTTATATAAAAGGTATCCTGAACGTCTCTTGCCGGGTGGTTCTTAGGAATATTCAGTGCTTCAAAGTTATAATAATCAAATTCAACCTCCGGACCTTCGGCTATCTCATAGCCCATTCCGATAAATACCTCTTTAATCTCATCAAGAACAATGCTCAAAGGATGCTTCTTCCCAAGCATCTTCCTCTTACTGGGCATTGTCACATCAATAACTTCCTTTTCAAGCTTTTGGATTCTCTCTTTTTTTATCAGTTCATCCTTAACATTCTCAATTTTTGCTTCAAATGCCACCCTTATTTCATTTGCCAACTGACCAACCACGGGTCTCTCTTCCGGTGACAAGGAACCCATTCCTCTCAATACCGTTGTCAACTCACCTTTTTTACCAAGGTATTTGACTCTGATGTTTTCCAGTTCTGTAATAGTTCCAACATTAGAAAGCTCTTGTTCTGCCTGCATTCTAATACTGTTCAACTGCTCTTTCATGCTATATATTCCTCCTTAAATATGAATTCTTTTTTTGTTATTCAATCACTAAGCAAAAACTCATGGGCATTGAGCCCATTCGCTTTTTGGTCATTTCACTTCGTAAAATCCCACTAATCAAAAAACCTCCGTCCCAAGCAAAAGGGACGAAGGTAATCTACGCGGTACCACCCAATTTTTTATATGCCTTTACGGCATATAAACACTCTTATGCAAATAACGGTTGCCGACCGTCATCTCCTACTTATCAATTACTGATGTTCAGGATGCAGCTCGTGAGGGAACTTCAATGGTTTGCTCTGATAAAGATACTCTCAGCCTCCGGTATCTTCTCTCTTATATCCGCTAAAACCATCTACTCTCTCTGTCATAGCTTTTTGATATAATTTCATAAATTATAACACAAATCCAATGAATATACAATGTACAATTTTGAATTGGGTGCAGTGAATAAATGTGAAGAAAAAAGCATCCCAGAACCTTATGCTTCTTCCATACTTTTCTTCATTGTATCAGTACTCCCAAAGCCTTCTGATTCCTATTTCATCTTCTGCAATAACACCATTTTTTATGCTTTCTTTTTTGAGTTCATCATAAAAAAGTGCACAAGTTGTTGCAATGTATGGAATTGTGATGATAAAGCCTAATGAAAAAGTTATAATTGAAAACAGTATCCAGCCAATAAAGCTTAAGCATAAAATAAAGAACTTTTTCCTATGGTCTTTCATCATTCTTGTGCTGAGATTTGCAGCCTTTCTTATATCCATGCTAGGATTATCCGCAAGTATAAAAAAGCTCATACTCAAATCCATCATTTTTATAATACCGGGAACAATCAAAAATAACGACCAAAACAGCGTTAAAAAAGTCGTCCAGATATAGAGGGCTGCTGAATTTATGAAGTATTTAAAACCGAAAAATACATACTTTATGCTTATCCGGTACGGATGGGGAGCTGTATCAAGATTAATTTTTAATTTTTTCCCTATTCTTATTTCCATCCCAAGAAGTTTAAATATTCCTTTTTTTACCCTTTCTTTCCTTTTTTCTTCTTTCTCCTTTTTGCTCCTGGGTTCCTTTTCCATCCTCGCTATACCAAGAAAATAAATTGCCAATCCCATAACTATTGGACCGTTTATTATTAACGTCAACTCCAATCCGATCCATCCTAAAAAGTAAAACAGCAAAACATAAAATGCTAAAAACATAAGGTACAGTATTGCCAAATTTGCCCCGTTGTTGCTGAGCTGAAAACGAGCTTTCTTTTTTAATTTGCTCAAAGTCATTTCCATTGTTTATTACCCCCAAATACAACCAAATAACTTGTCCATATCAAGCTTAATAGTATTAATTTTAACACATTCCAAAATCCAAAACAAATAAAATTAATATTCCCATATTTCAGTAATACCTATTTCATCTTCGGCAATAACGCCTCTTTTGATGTTCTCTTTCTTTAGTTCAATATAAAAAACTGCATTGGATGCCATCATGTATGGAATCGTAACAACACTTCCCAAAAGACAGGTTACAAGAGCAAAAATGACCCAACCGATAAAACTTAAGTTTAACAATACAAACTTTTTCTTTTATCCCTCCATCATTTTATCACTCAGCCTAAGTGCTTCACTAATGCTTATATCAGGTTTGTCAGCCAGATTTCCCGATCTCACCATATACACACTGTATATGGCAGTACCCAGTAAAAGCGGTGCCAGGATTAATAATATAATTACTTTACCGGGATATCCCAGTTCAAAAAATGTCGCTACCATAACATAAAAAGCAAACGTAATAATAACACAGTTGAGACCTATACCGCTTAAATGAGACCGTGCTCTCCTCTTTATGTCTCCAATACTTTTCTCCATAATTCCCTCCTCAAATAAAATTTGAATGGTATTAACTCTAATTATCGGGTATAATTAATAGTAATAAGTCTGTTTATCCAACTATAATTATAGTAACATATTTTTATCCTATTACTCTACTAAGGATGTGATAATTATGTCAAAAATCATTTTCCCGGAAGACTTTATCTGGGGTGCTGCAACCTCATCTTATCAAATTGAAGGTGCCTATAACGAAGACGGAAAAGGCGAATCTATATGGGATCGATTTGCTCACACTCCCGGAAAGATTTTCGAAGGTCATACGGGGGATATTGCTTGCGACCACTATCACCGTTACAAAGAAGATGTACAGCTTATGAAAGAAATTGGTATTAAATCGTACAGATTCTCCATTTCATGGCCAAGGATTTTCCCGGACGGCAAAGGCAAACCCAATGAAAAGGGTGTGGATTTTTATAAGAGACTGACAGACCTTCTTTTGGAAAACGGTATCACACCGGCAGTAACCCTGTACCACTGGGAGCTTCCGCAAAAGCTTCAGGACATTGGGGGCTGGGCAAATCGTGATGTCACAGATTATTTTACCGAATATAGCGAGACCATTTTAAAAAATTTAGGGGATGTGGTGCCTATATGGATTACCCATAACGAAACCTTTATTGTGACCTTTTTAGGTCATGTATTGGGAATCCACGCCCCCGGAATAAAGGATATGAAAACAGCCCTTCAAGTATCCCACAATCTTTTCCTCTCCCATGGTAAAACTGTAAAGTTATTCAGAGAAATGAATGTAAAGGGTCAAATAGGTATAGCTCCTAACATATCATATGTATACCCTGCTTCCCAAAGCCCCGAGGACATTGCAGCAGCAGAGCTGGCTTTTGGAGTGCACGCCCGGTGGCATCTTGACCCGGTAATCAAAGGAGAGTATCCTAAAAATGTGGTGGAATATTATGAGAAAAGAGGCATTCTTCCTTCTTATCCTCAGGAGGATTTGAAGATAATCAGTGAGCCCATAGATTTTATAGCCTTCAACTATTACTCTCCCGATTTTGTAAAACATGATGACGAACAGGGTTTTGTAAGTATAGACTCAGAGCTTAATAACTTTGAAAGAACCGAAATGAATTGGATTGTTTACCCTCAAGGGCTGTACGATACCATTATGTATCTTCACAGAGAATACGACCAACCGAACATAATCATCAGCGAAAACGGAGCTGCCTATAAGGACAAAATAAACAACAATGGAAGAATTGAAGATACAAAGAGAATCAACTACCTTGTTGATCATCTGACCCAGGTACACAGGGCAATCCAGGACGGTGTAAATCTTAAGGGATATTATCTGTGGTCTCTCATGGATAATTTCGAATGGTCTTATGGTTATTCCAAAAGATTCGGTATAATACATGTGGATCACGAAAGCCAAAAAAGAACAATAAAGGATAGCGGTTATTGGTATAAAGAAACAATAGCCAACAACGGGTTTTAATATTTCGTAGATAAAAAAACAGAAAGTCGAAACCTTAGTACTTAATAAATTTTTACATCAAGAAACCGCACTGGAAAATAAATGGACATTCAAAAAAATGTCCATTTATTTTTGTCTTTTTTCAAACATAATTATTTTAGATAAAGCCTATTCTATAACCCTAAAACAATAGATTTTATTAATATTAATGTGTTGTATTCTGTTCTTTTTCTTTAGTTCAATCCATCCATCCCTGCATTCAGATATCAATCCAACTACACCAATTCTAAAAAACTTCATCCAGGGAGAGAGATAGACTACGATCTGTTTTCCAACATACTGCTTAAGATAACCATCCATGATAATACCACCCTTCATACTACTTGAATAGTTTACCTGTTGCAGGAACCGCTCAGTATATTTCTGCATAAACAATTCAATATAATTCTGAAAAGGTTTGAATAATGTTTTAAACTATTCAATTATATTTTATCACTTTATCTTCATAAAGTGAAACATCATTTTACCATATATGGCAGTTGCGGGTGAATTATTCCCAATATTAATCTTTAGCTGATAAATTTTATTTCAAATACTCCATAAACTTATCTGCCTCCATGGTTAAAATAAAATCCTGATAGGCTTTCTTTTCCATAAGGGCGTTCATGAGATTCTTCTTTGACGCAAAAGGATTTTTATCCGAGGAGCCCTTACCTTCAAATACAAAAAAACTCCGTTCTTCGTCACTTAATACATAGTTTATCGTTCCACTTTGCATCAAAAACTTTAAACCAGCCTTTACAATGCTGTCCTCCACACAAAGTTTAAGGGCAGTCTCCTCTACAAAAGCTCTGCCATCTTGATTTTTTATTATATACTTTAGAACTCCTAATAAGTTTAAAACAAAGCCTTTGAATGTGTAATCCGGCAATATAGAAAAATTAACAATCACATTTTCAGGGTTTGCAAGAGCCACAACTTCCCTGAATACCGACGTATTGACAGGTGTAGACAAAAATACAAGTTCCCTGCACTTTGACACAGAATACCTATCTACAGTATTATTCAAATTGCAAGCTGACTTAAGTCCTTCATAGAACAACTGTGCCCGAGGATACTTTTTTAAAATGCCTTCAGAATCTATACTTCTCTCGTCCTTTATGCTTCCGGCAAACAATATTTTTGGCTCTCCTAAAGTCTCAATCATATAGTCCAAAGTCAACTGTATGCTTGTGTTACCTCTGTAATTGTTCCTGCCTATCTTATAGGTCACATCAAAGTTTTTGCCTTCTAAAGACTCCTCGGCTCCGAACCATTTTACTGCCGATATTCTGTTTTGGCTTTGATCCTCCAATACCATTATGTGGTGGTTTTTTTCTGTTTTCCTGTCGCTTACCACCCTTATCTCCCTCGTATAAAACTGAGGAGCCTCAAAGCCTTCGCCATATGGACCTGCTGACTCAATCCTAGCATAAAGCTCATCTGTGACCCTTTCTATTTTAAGTTCCATATCAACGTCAACACTTATTTGGTCTTTTATATAATACTTGTTTTCTGCCGCCGTCTCTATTTCCCTAGTAAAATCATCAAGGTCATCCTTCTTGAGAGAAAGACCCGCTGCTTGGGAGTGCCCTCCAAACTTTAAAAGCTTTCTGGAACAACTTTTGATCAGCTCGTATATATTTATCTCTTCAATGGATCTTGCAGACCCTACGACAGTGTTTCCATCCTCTTTAAGAGAAAGCAGAATGGTTGGTTTTCTATAAAGCTCACAGATTCTTCCGGCAGCTATACCAATTATCCCATGGTGCCAAAACTCATTAAAAAGTACCAGTATTGTTTTGTTCTTTTTCTTGGTTTCTACCATTTCAACAGCTTTGTCTATAATCAACTGTTGTACTCTTTTTCTCTCTATGTTGAGTAAATCAATTTTTTCTGCCATCTCTCGTGCCCTGTCTGCATCCTTACACAACATCAACTCAACCGGAATCCGTGCTGTTTCCATTCTTCCTGCAGCATTTATTCTTGGTGCTATCTGAAACGCAATAGCCTCTTCGCTCTCTAGCCTGCCATTTTTCTCAGCTATATTTAAAAGTTCTTTAAGACCTGTTCTTTTTGTATTAAACAGCACTGGCAACGCCTTCTTCAGAAGATACCGATTTTCTCCGTTAAGGCTTACCACATCGGCAATTAAAGATAGGGCAAGCAAGTCTAAAAAATCCGATGCCTTCTCTTGAAGGCCTTTGCTTTCTAAAAGAGCAAGACAGAGAAAATACGCCATACCGCAGCCGGATATGTTTCTTGCCCTATGCCCCTCGTCTAAAAGCTTGGGATTAAGTATCACATCGGCTGGGGGAAACTCATCGGGAATATTGTGGTGGTCGGTCAAAATCACATCCATACCCAGCTGTTTTGCCACGGCTATTTCACTCATGTTGGAAATACCGCAATCACAGGTAATTATTAAAGAAACCCCTTTTTGGGAAAGCTCTATAACCACATCCTCGTTCATTCCGTAGCCTTCGGTAAACCGATCGGGAACGTGATAGATGACCGAAGGTGTAAAAAAACTCAAGCACTCCACAAGGGTAACAGTGCTTGTGACTCCATCAACATCATAATCACCGTACACACATATTTTTTCTTCTCGGGCTATGGCTTTAGATATCCTATCCACAGCCCTCTTCATATTGGGAAATTCTTCGGTTCTGGTGGGCTTATAGAGGTGTTCGTTGAGCATCTGTGTTATTATCGCCGGGTTCTTAAAACCTCGGTTATAAAAGATTCTTGCAATAAGCTCGTCTCCTCCACAGGCATCGAGCACTTCTTTTGGAATTACGGCTTTTTCGTTTAATATGTTTACCTTGATATCCATTTATATCAACTCCCCAATGCTATCCCAATCCAACTCTTCTAAAAAGTCTTCATCCTCTTCCATCGCTTTATAATCAATACGCTCATTATTGCAAAACCAGTTAAACTCACAAAATTTGCAGTTTTTTTTGTACATATCTTTATCAAAGCTTTCATAATCATACTCCAAAATAGTATTTATCTTGTTTTGAAGGGTTTTTCTAAAGGTTTCATGCATCTTCTCACTATAGTTGATTTCCTCTATAACCTTCGGCGGATCAGGCTGCCAGTAACACATTCTTATTTTTGAACCATCAATCTTTCTTGGAACCACCCTCTCAAACTGTTCCTTCAGCACAAACAAATATACTATGGTCTGGAGACTATTTCTTAGTTTTTCAGCCTCTAACCTTTCATTTCTTGCTTTTTTAGCCCCATCCCCTCCATGAGTCTTCCAATCCCATATTTCAACACCATCATCCCTTACGACAAGAAGGTCAAAATTTGCTTCAAGTCTCATGTTCTGTCTTGCCATTCTCAGCTTGTATTCGGGAAAATACAACGCATTGTCATCCCTTTTAAAATGACTGCGAAGGGCATCCATCCACCGTCTGAGCTCCTCAAACCCTTCTATACCTTCCACAAGCCCGGGATCAATGCCCAAAAAATACCTATAGGCTAAAAGGTGAAAATTGTTGCCCATCTCCAGCCTCTTTTTTATGTCTTCACTTAAGGAACTTTCCCATTTAAGACCCTCAAGATATCTTTTTTTAAACTTGAGGGGACATTTTTCAAAGGTTGCCAAGGAGTGCTGGGTAAATAAGAAATAATCGGCATAACGCAAATCATTTATCATTTTTTCTCAGCCTCCTCGATATGTTTTCTTAATTCCAGAATATATTTCGACGGAAGTATCTCATTTCTTTTGCCCCGATTCTGCTCAAAAGAAGACAAAAACAGGTATTCTTTTGCCCTGGTAATACCTACATAAAGAAGTCTTGCCCTTTCAGAAATTGTTTCTAGCCGGGTCTCTTTTACGGGGTCCCCTTTTGTTTTTTGATCCAAAAGTTTTTCCATTTCTTTTTTAAGCAGAGCTTGGGGGTTTTTATAGTCCTCTTTTAAGAACCAGTATTCACCTATAAACCTATCCTCTAAAAGAACCGGAAAATCAGAGTTGTTTAGTCCCGTAAGAAACACTATGTCCCATTCAAGCCCTTTGGATTTATGATAGGTGGCTAGAGTAACAACTCCGGGTCTTGGCTCATACCCTTTTAAATCCCATACAATCCCAGCAAAATAGTTAAACATATTTTTAGGACTAAGAAGCTCTAAGGCAAGATCACTCAGCCTCCAGCCAGAACTCTTGCCCATAAGAAACCTTACGTCTCCCGCAACCTTTTGGGCTATTGCCCGCTCTTCCCTGTCAAACCTGAGCTTTTCCGATATAAACAAAATAAGTTTTTCTACAATGGTATTAGGAAACTCTAAAAGCTCTCTAACCGATTCAAGCTGACTTAAAAAGTCCTTCCATATCTTTGTTTTCAGGAGTTCCTGCGGCACATCGTTAATTTCTATTTCCCCACCCACAGGATACAAAATCTTCTCCACCGGGTATCTTCTCAAAAAACGTTCTAAAAGCTCTTTCTGACCAATCTTTTTCGGCTCATCCCCGGTTTCTCCTATATCCGGCTTATCGTAGACATTAGTCAAAAAACACTCCCGCATCATATCCCAGAGCTTTTCTCCCTTTTCGGGAGTTGCTATAAAGTCGATTACCCTTCCCAGCTTCCTTACCGTCCTGTTCTTTTCTTCGGAAGTATTGTCCAGCTGCTCAAAAGGAACTCTTCCAGCTTCCAGATAGTTTAAAACAAAGGTCATCCTCCAAGCAGTAGGTACAAGTATCGCTATGGTTTTTTCAGGATGCTTGTTCATCATATGTATGGCTTGAGTTACCACAGCCCTTGCTTCATCTTCCCAGGAGCCAAAAACAGCTGCCTTTATGCCATATTCATCTATCCGTGGATTGGGACGGCTATCGTCCTCGTCCACGGGTTCAATATATTGCGGAAGCAAGCTTCCCCGGCATTCTTCAACGGGATGCCTCTCTCTTACATATTTTACAAAGTAATTGGCTAAATCAATAATATCCTTTGTGTTTCTGCTGGACTGGGTTATCCTGTATACCGTAGTATCCGGTTGATCGCAAAAGCTTTTAAACAGTGTAAAATCACTGCTGCTAAAGCTTCCGCAAATGGCTTGATTGCTGTCTCCCACCCGCAGGAGATTTCCGTTTGCAATCATTTTAAGTATTTCATTTTGAATATAGTTGGAATCCTGAGCTTCATCCTCACATACAAAGCTGTACTTTTTCCGGTACTTCTCCAGAAGATGCTCATCTTCTTTGAGAATTTTTTTAGCATTGTAAAGCATGTCATCGAAATCTAAAGATCCTCTCATTTTAAGCTTTCTATCGTATATTTCGTAAATTTGCGATACCCAAAACAAAATAGAGTCCCTACCGCAACTTTGGCACATCTTCTTAGCTTTTGAGGGAGAAATGCCCCTTATTTTAAAGTCGCTTATGGCAGAGAGCATTATACCACAGAGTCTATCATGCCAATTCCTATATACATCCCCCATCCTACTGGCACTTAAATTTTCAATATCTAAATACAACTTGAATGCCCTTTCATTATGACGCTTCCATTCATCAATTGCAACGGATATGAGGTGGTTTTTTATTACACCGTCTACCACTTCAAATTCCTCGCTTGCAGAGATAATGTCAGGCTTTTCCTTTATGATCTGAAGGCATAGCCCATGAATGGTAGACACAAAATAGTCCTTGTTTGTGCTGATCCCTCTTTTTTGGAGTTCTTCGGAAATGCGTTTCTTGAAGTTATTTACAGCACTGTTCATGTATGTAACAATGAGTATCTTACCTGGCTTATGAAGTCCATTGCTTATCATTTCCGCAACCCACAGGGTTAGACAATAGGTCTTACCGCCCCCAGGTATGGCAGGAATGGCACAATATCCTCCCCTATACCTTTCAACAAGCTCCTTCTGTCCTTTTCTAAGTCCCATAAAAGCCTCCAATCCCTTTATTATAAACCTCGATCTATTGTGAGAGTATCTCATCAAAGTAGTCCGATAGAATACCGTCATTTTCGTATCCACTTGCCGATAAAGCCGATTCAAAGGTTATCAGCTTCTCACCGCACCTTTTAAACAGCGACCTTATAAGAACTGCTAGATAGCGCTTCTGGTTTTTCTCTTCCATTTCCTCGGTATAAATCTCCTCTACATCCCATGTCTTTGTCAATACGTGAATATTGGTTATCTCCTTGATACTTCTTGGAGTCCAGTTGCTGCTGCTGAGGCTTAGCAGTATAATTACCTTGCTTTTTAATGAACTGGCAAGATATGCCACCGGTGTCGATATCAAAACAAAGTTCCCCTCGAGCTTTTCCTCCAATTCAAAAATACTCTCCCCGGATTTTATACCCCTTCTAACCACATCCAAAAAATCTTTGTTGGCATTTCTGTTAAACCTTGATATCACATCGACAAAGGACTTAGCACTGTCAATCAATTTTTTCGTTTCAAGAATATCTCTCTGTGATACTTCCGTAGAAATAAGAATTTCCAAAAAAACCTTCTGAAAAAACTCATTTATGTCCAAAGGCTCTTCCCTCTTCCTGTATTCTTTTATCCAATTTCTTATATGTTCGTACTTTTCAATATTATAATATCCTACCCTTTCCACAAGACCTGGAAACTCTATATCCGGGAACTGGGCAAAGGGTCTTTGGGCAAGTATTTCTCCCGCAAGTACGGAACTTCTAACCGGATCAATTTTAAGTACCATTCGTATCAACGCCCGGACATCATCCCTTCTGGGCACCGAGCCATAGGACGGATGACAAAGCTGTGCTAAGGTTATTAGTGCTTGGGAAAAGGGGTTATCTATAATTCTGCTCTTTCGTGCAAGGTTTTTAATTTCATAGCCGTGCTTTTCAAGGCTTCTTGCTATAACAAACTCCGATACCGGATCGGCATAGTTTGAAATCACCACAATATCGGAAGGGCTGTAGCCTTCGTCCTCTATAAGGGATAATATTCTCTCTCCCGCCTTTTCCAACATCTCGCTTCTAAGTTCAAAAGGCATAACCCTTTCTATTTCCTTTCCCGGTTCGCACCTTTTAAATGTACCCTTTTCAATGGCATCAAAAAGCATGTCCGAAAACTCATACATATAATCCTTACATGTAAAGGATTTGTTTAATTCCACCATCTCAATTTTACCTATAAGCTGTTGCTTCATATATTCGTGATTGCTTCCGAAGGCTTCTCCGTATCCCCCTTCATGGTTGTAACCCATTAAGCAAGTTTTTAAACCCGGCAAAAGAAAATTTATAAAATCCACCTCTGTCGGAACACACTCTTCAATATTATCAACTATCAGGTGATCAATTCTATTAAACAGCTGCTTCTGGTAAGTGCTGTCAGTAATAAGATAGTTGTTATAAAGCTCTACGGCCATACCAAAATCAAAAATGCCGAGCTCCATACACCTTTTGCGGTATGCCCTTATAATATCATCCGCTTCATTGTATACCTGTTTTTTTATTTCTTCCTTCTTCTCCAGTGCGTCGTAAAGCCTTTTGCCTATCTCGTTATAGGGAATATCCGAAATAGCCGCCCGGACAAGATTGGATGTCATATCTATGGCAAGCCTGTCAGTAAAGGAAGTAACCCCGGAAAAATACCCTTTATTCTGCCTACGCCACTCCAAAACTATGGAAACCAAAAACTGTGCGGCTTCAAAGGTTAAAAACACAGGTTTTATGTCCTTTTCCACTATTTCCTTGCATTTTTTAACAATAATAGGGTAATAGGTCTTTATCTCTCCCTGGATAAAACCGTAATAGGAGGTTCTCAAAATAGCACCGGAGCCCTCAAGCACAGTCCGCGTTCTCCATTCAAGGGACTGGGTTCTGTTTAACAGAAGTATTAGTATTCTCTCACTGGGCACCTTCAGCTTTTCAACCATATACTTATATCTTTCAAGAAGCAGGGTTGATTTTCCGCTTCCCGCAGGACCTTTGAGTATAATCTTTGAATTCTCTGCCGGTGTTTTTATTATTTTATATGACAATTCATTGGAAATAATAATATGTATCCCTCCGATAATCGGTATTTAAGTATATTATACCATTGTGGGATAATTAATGAAAACATCTAATGAAAGTAGTTTGAAGTGAGTAGTTCGGCTATACCGTTAAAAACAGTATTAAGCTTTATTATATAACTCATCTCATAACAAACTTACACTATATAGCGTATGCGTATAATTAATTTATTACATTATTATGAAAAGCATTGTGAGAAGCCTGCCCTAATAATTTTTTATACTTTTCCGATATACATTATGTAAACATCAAGAAGAATAAGGAGCGATTCCATGCGATGCGAAAATTTAGCAGGTTGTCCGTTTTATAATAATAAAATGAGCACTGACAGCGGATTAGGCAAGTTGTATAAAGAGAAATACTGCGAAAGCAATAAAAATAAATGTGCACGGTATATGGTTGCCAAAACAATAGGCAAAGAATATGTGCCGATTGATCTGTATCCGAATATGCACAAAAGAGCGAAAAAAATAATAAGTGAACATAAAAAGTAGTTCCGTATAATCTTTGATTAAACATCACAATACAGATAAAAAAGAATCAATCCCAATACTTGAAAAACAAAAATCATCGGAATGCCAACCATGAATTTTTTATGCCTTGTCTTGTGGTGGAACAGCAAAAGTCCTAAATAGATTCCCGGGGCACCTCCCATAAAAGCAAGCCAGAAAAAGATTCTCTCCGGTATTCTCCATAAACTCCTTTTTGCTTTGTATTTATCAATTCCGCAACTAATAAAGCCAATTATGTTGATTATGACAAAAAAGAGCACAATACAAAAATATGGTGTATAATCTGAAAAATTTCCTTCTTTAAAGTCCTGCATATTGTTTCCCCCAATGTCAAGAGTATTGAATCAGATGCTTATTTAGGTACGAGACATCTTTCAATTATTATAATACCAAATTTTATTGATTTAAACCACCAATGTTAAATACCCCGGCACTAAGGCCAGGGCATCTATTAGGGGGTTAAAATGTATTTGTGAGGTCAATATAATTATTAACCAATTCAGAATATATTATTCATTTATTTTAAAATTTTTTTGTTATCTCAACAACCAACAATTTTTTTGCCTATACTCTGTGGGCGAATAACCGAATTTTTTTCTGAATATCCTCGAAAAATGAACCGCATCATTAAAACCCACCCTGTTTATTACTTCAGAAACCGGTATTGTTGTTTCTGCAAGCATTTGCGATGCCAGAAACAATCTAAGCTTTATAAGATAAGTTTTTACCGGCATTCCTATTACCTCATTAAATCGTTTATTCAGAGTTGTTCTGTTTACATGAAATGCTTTGGATAAGTTGTCTATTGTTATTTTTTCCATGTAGTTTGTATTAAGATAAAGGAGCAAATCATCAATATCATCAGAATCTTTGTTTATGGGAGTGCTATTTAAATGGTCCGATGAATCCCGTATTCTTGTCAATAAAAACAGAAGTTCAATAAGATATGAGCGGCTCCTACACGGCCAGTACCCATCCCTTTGGTGCTCCAGCTCATAAGATATGGAGCTGATGATTTCTTTCGCACGTTTTACCAAAGCAGGTCCTAAATCCAACTGAACAGCTAAATTGTTCTGTCTCTTGTAAAATACTTCGAGCCAAAACATGTCCTGTTTTTGATTCATTGTAAACCCTTCTGGGCTGCTGTGGATTGTTTCAAAATCAAGGGTGTCGTTTAAAATAGAAGGGTGAAACCATATTGCTTCAGCTTTTAAGTCATTACAACATTGGAGAATATAGCAGTCGGTTTCATTAAAGCAAAAAAACTTCGGTCCGACAAAGAGGTGCCTTTCATCTCCAATTTTTAAAATACCTGTACCCTCTTCAACAAATACTATTTTACACCGTTTATTAAAACCAATCTCAGAATCAAAAACTCCCTCTTCTGAATGGACAAGTGCAATTTCGTAGCCCTTACAATTCGTTTTTCCAACAGTTATTAATTGTTCCATTAAAGTTTTCTCCTTTTACACTAATTGTTATTTATATTTTATATAATAATTTCCAAGTTATCAATCATGGGATAAACGATTATTTATATCTAGAATTCTACAATCTGGAATACTTTTTTTGTCCATTTAATTTTATGTATTCTCCAAAGTATAAAAAATCTCCTTTTGGTAAGGTCATTGCAGGTAGCACCCTAAACAAAAGGAGATTTTTATTGGAAGGCTTGGAATGAAGTCTTTAAAACAAAGGAGCTTTATATCCCTTTGTTTTTATAGTATTAAGTTCCTATCCAGCCTTTACTTATAGTAGTTCACTTTTTAAGAATTCCAAGCACTTCGCACATTTTTAATCCAAAAGTCTCCGATGCATCAACATTTCTTCCGGTCACAATATTTTCCGATACAACTATATCCTCATCCACATATTTTGCTCCATACTTCTCCAATTCCTTTATTCCATCGTCCCATGTATACATTGTAGCCGACTTGCCTTCCATAATACCCGCTTTGGCTAGTGCCGGAGGTGCCCCGCATATTGCACCAATTATCAAATCTTTTCTATTTGCCTCAGCCAGTAGTTTCCTCAGTGAAGCATCGTCCCATAAATGTGCTATTGTTCCCATACCTCCGACAACAATTACAGCATCATATTTCTTAACTTTTACATCGCTTATTTTTATATCGGGCTTAACTAATGCCCCTTGGCTTCCTTTTGCAAAATCTCTTGTGGTACTGGCTACAGTAACCTTTGCCCCATTAGCCTCTAAAATACTTTTAGGAACGAAAAATTCAAGGTCTTCAATATCCGTTGGCGGAATTACCATCAGCACTTCTGTCTTTAATTTATGTGGATGATGTTTTCTCATACAGCATCTTCCCATAGGCCTAGCCCATATCTGGGTGGATAATACAAGAACCATGGCAAAAACCAGCATAATACCTACTATCTTTTTAATATTTCTTTTCATATAAACCCCTCCTAGATTATTGTAAACAATACTAAACCTTAAAGCTTAAAACGTTTGATTCGACCTCGCGAGTTCTTTATCTTTAACCGGCAAATTCATTTTATCAATATTAACATTTTTTATGAATAGACAATTGACAGGATAATTATGCTTTTTTGCAATTAAAAGACCTTCGAAATACTATTGTTTTCTTACCTAAAGCTTTTAATGCAGCAACAGGTTTCGTAGCTGTTTGTCCAATTACCACAAAGAAAAAGGGGTTGGCAAAAATATCAAGATATCATACATAACATCAAAATCATTAACACCGGACTAAGAATCCAAAAAAATCAAAAATATTTTGAAAAAAAGAAAAGAAACCAAGCAGATTTCAAAACAAACCCGCTTAGTTTCTTCTCTTTAAGATTCTATTTCTGTTTTGGCCTGCCCGAGACGACTCGAACGTCCGGCCGACGGATTAGAAGTCCGTTGCTCTATCCAACTGAGCTACGGGCAGATATTGGAGCGGGTGAAGGGAATCGAACCCTCGCAATCAGCTTGGAAGGCTGATGTTCTACCATTGAACTACACCCGCAGTGTATATAACAATCAGCAACCTCAGTGCCGACTTTATATATTATACAGACTTCATATTTTTTTGTCAACACTATTTTTAACAAAGTCAATAGTTATTTATTACCTTCAGACCCTCTTTGTATTATATGCCCAATCTTTTCTTTATCTCTTTAACCATTGATTTCAAAGCCTTTCCCCTATGACTGATTTCATGTTTTTTTGATGGTTCCATTTGAGCTGATGTCATGTTGTATTCCGGAACAAAAAACAGGGGATCATATCCAAAACCGTTATTACCTTTCGGTTCAAAGCCTATGTACCCTTCAAATATTCCTTTCACAGTAAACTCTTCACCATTGGAAAGTATAACTGCAATTACACAAACAAACCTTGCCTTCCTTTTCTCAAAGGGAACATCCTCTAAAATAGAAAGAAGCTTGTCGTTCCTGTCCTTGTCGCTCGCATTCTCGCCAGCAAATCTTGAAGAATAGATCCCAGGAGCTCCGTTCAAAAAATCCACTTCAAGACCTGAATCATCAGCCATAACCATTTCGCCAGAAACAGCATGAATTTTCCTTGCCTTTATTAACGCATTCTCTTCAAAAGTGTTTCCATCCTCTTCAATCTCCTCCGTTATACCAACTTCCTCCATTGATACAACCTCAAAGGGTAATCCCATTAAAATTTCTTCTATTTCCTTAATTTTCCCCTTGTTCTTCGATGCTATAACAAACCTTCTCATCCTTTGTAACTCTCCCCACCTCATTTGATACCTGACCCAAAACATCCTTCTGTATTCCTATCAATTGAACTATACCTTTTTGTGCCAAATCTAAAAGCCTTTCAAACTGTTCTCTCTTAAAAGGTGCCTGCTCTCCCGTAGCCTGAATCTCAATAAACTCTCCCTTTGATGTCATCACAACATTCATGTCCGTATGTGCAATTGAATCCTCACTATAACACAGATCCAACATCTCCTTGTCCTCTACCAGACCAACACTTACTGCTGCTAAAAAGTCAGTCAACGGAATTTTTTCTATGACACCGTCATCCACAAGTTTTTTGCAAGCATCCACAAGAGCCACAAAACTACCGGTAATAGAGGCAGTTCTCGTTCCACCGTCAGCCTGTATGACGTCACAATCTATAATAATTACTCTTTCGCCCAGTAAATTTAAATTTACCACAGACCTTAACGACCTTCCAATAAATCTTTGTATCTCTTGGCTTCTTCCATTTAGCTTTAGCCTGCTTATATCTCGTGGGTTTCGAACACTCGTTGACCTTGGCAGCATCGAATATTCTGCAGTAACCCAACCTTCTCCGGTATTTTTCTTGAAAGGCGGTACTTTATCATCTATTGTGGCTGTACAAATAACCTTTGTATCGCCCATTTCAATCAAAACCGATCCCTCGGCGTGTTTTATATAGTTTCTTGTTATTTTTACAGGTCTAAGCTCAGATTGGATTCTTCCGTCAGTCCTCAAAATATTCACAACCTTTCTGACATTCTTACGGTAATAATGATATTAACCGCATATTCTAAAGTGTTATTTGCTATACTCATTCCACAAACATATAGTGAAATAATCCTTTAAATACTATACAATACTATTCGGAATTATGCAAAACCGCGTTTTTAAAAATCCAAATTGTACAAACCTATATTGAACACAGAAAGCAAATTACATTCATGGCTATGGGTTCAATAACTTATGTATATGGTTTTTCAAAAATCTGAATAAGTTATTGTAAAATGTTTTTTTGCAAAACATATAATACACAAGGGTTTATGCAATTCATATACCTTTTAATACGGCAATATCAAGATTACATGATATCCTTTTTATTTATCTGCAAGGGAAGCATAATCTCCTTTGATAAATCCGTACCTTCCGGAAGCGAATCTTCTTTGCCTTCAATTAAGATTTTTACCCTATCAATGCCCTTTATTTGCTTCATTGTATATAATATCTGATTTAAAATACCAGCTTCCCTTGCACTCCCACCATAACTCTTTATTTTCTTATTAAAATTCAACACAAGAGTACTGTTGTCGACCCGGCTATCAATCAACCCGGTACCGTCAGGTATCTGAGTAGTTATCTTTTGTTCCTCAGGCTTTGTTGCTAACATTCTTACAATCTCAGTAGGAAGTTTCTCCTCTTCAACACCTATGTACTCAATGGAAAAAGGAAGAATATACTCATTTTCCCCGTCTAAATACTTATACCGATAAACATCAACCTTCTTAACCTTTTCTGCAAGGTTAACTTTGTCTGAATTTATAAGAATATTCTCTCGGCTCATAACTTTTGAAACATCTGTTCCAAATTTCAAGCTTTCCTGTTCCCTGCCATCTATCAGAAACTTTACATCCTTTATAGTATTAAACTCGGTAAGACAATACACAATGCCTGCAACAATATTTTTCTCAGCAGAAGCGTCTTCATAGTTTAAAATATTGCTATTAAAGTCGATTATTGCCGTCCCATCCTTAATATTCATTCCCAGAATAGAAGTATCCTCAGGCAAAACAGTGTATAGCCCTAAATCCTTTATTTCATCGCTATTCTCATCATTTTTAACCATACAGCCAAGAGCAGCTTTTGCTATGCCTTCCTCTTTTTTAATCCTTCTTGTCAAAGGCACCAGCAAGTTGTCGCCGTCCTTGTAATATACGGTCACATAAATATATTCACCGGGGTCTTCCAATTCATAGTCTTCATTATCATCAGCTTCATTCTTGCTGTCTTTAGGTTCTTCAGTGTGAACCGCACCCTTCACAACTACAAACTCATCATCAGTATCCTCGATTTCTTTATTCGCATTTAAACCCTCTAAGTCATTTGCATCATCTATTTGTTCTATTGGTATTTTACAGCCACTCAAAAAAGTAATTGCAAGAACTATTATAAAACATATTATTTTTTTCATATCAACCACTCTCCTTGCAGTAAAATAATTGTTATTACTGTAATTATAGACAGAAGAGCGGTATAATATAATCTATTTATTAACTTTTATTTTACTTATTTATCACTATATCCATTCGGATGATTTTTATGCCATTCCCACGCTGTGCTCACTATTGTCTCCAAATCAGCCATTTGAGGTTTCCAATTAAGTTCTTTCCTTATTTTTTCCGACGATGCAACCAAAATTGCAGGATCTCCGGGTCTTCTTGGTGCATTCTCCGCTTTAATAGGTCTCCCTGTAACCTTACGTACTACATCTATGACCTCTTTCACGGAAAACCCTTTTCCGTTTCCAAGATTATATATCTTGCTTTCTTCTCCCCGCCGCAAGCTTTGAAGTGCAAGATAATGTGCATTTGCAAGATCAGAAACATGTATGTAATCCCTTACACATGTTCCATCAGGAGTATTATAATCATTTCCGAATATCTTTATAGATTCCCTTTTTCCCAGTGCCGTCTGAATAACAAGAGGAATTAAGTGTGTTTCCGGGCTGTGGTCTTCACCGATACAACCGCTTACATGGGCTCCGCTGGCATTAAAATACCTTAAAATTACATGCTTGATGCCATAGGCATTGTCAGCCCATCTCAATGCCTTTTCCACCGCAAGCTTTGTTTCCCCGTAAGGATTGGTCGGAAAAGTTTTATCAGTTTCCAAAATCGGTATGTTTTCCGGTTCTCCATAAGTTGCTGCCGTTGAAGAAAACACTATTTTATTTACTCCCGCATCCTTCATTGCCGTAAGAAGATTTAGGGTTGAAATTACATTGTTATTATAGTATTTTAATGGGTTTGCTACGCTTTCACCCACTTCTATATATGCTGCAAAATGAATTACTGCCTCAATATCGTTTTTAGAAAACGCCTCTTTTAGAAAATCCTTGTCCCTCAAATCACCAACTAATAAGTTAACATTCCCGACATTAGAGTCTCCATTTAATTTATTGGATATGATGGCCTCCCTATGTCCTTTTTCAAGGTTATCAACAACAATTACCTCTTCGTTCTTTTCTATCAGTTCTGCTACCGTATGGCTTCCTATATATCCTGCCCCTCCTGTAACCAACACAGCCACAATAAACACAACCTTTCCTGTTAATTTTAGTACATATCTAGAATTTATTATTTATAATACCATAAAGCCTATTCATTGAAAATATGTGATACCATTAATATTTAACACAAAAATAAAGGGGCTCATAAAAAGCCACCTTATTTCATCAAGCTATTTTAATCTACTTCATTCAATGCCTCAAGTATACCATCGCACAAGGCTTCGGCCGCCTTTTGCCTAAAGCTCTCTGTCTTAAGCTTCGCCATATCTTCCTTGTTGCTCATAAAAGCTATTTCAGCCAGTGAGGCATGCATTTTCGTTGCTTTCAAAACTACGAGCTTTGGTCTTTTAACAATTCCTCTATCCGCAGTATTAAGATTTTTTATAAGGTTTTTCTGAATAATTCGTGCAAATTTTTCTCCATTAAATCCAACACTGTTGGCAGACGGTGGATAATACAGAGTCTCCGTTCCCTTAAACCTCTCATAATATGCATTGTTGTGAATACTCAAAAACAGTGTCGCATTAAGGCTGTTTGCAATATATGCCCTCTCATAAAGACCCACAAAGCTGTCATCTTCTCTTATCATATAGGTTTTGACACCTTTGCTTTTCAAAAGCTCATTCAGTCTTCTTGCTATGTCCAAATTTAAATTCTTCTCATAATAGCCTCCGTGTACTGCTCCCGGCTCTACTCCACCATGACCGGCATCAATAACCACAAGTTTATCCTCTTTTGAATACCTCTTTACTAGAGTTATAGCCGTATCATTGGTATCACTTCTTGCGATTATTACATAATTGTAGCTGTCAAAGGTATTAAACTCTATGCTTGTTTGACCTGATTTTTCGTTTACATCAACCTGTACGTAATCCACTATTCCATCATTTATTCGCATTATACCGCTTCCTATATCTGCTAGCTTGCTGGGGAATGTAATAGTGAATCTCCTTCCTTCTAACCCATAACTTTCTTTATAGAGCTTCTTTAGGTATTCTCCACCCTCGGTTAGCTTGGCTCCCTTTAAAATAAAGTGTTTTCTGTCCATACTATTACTGTACACTATGTTTTCTAAGGTAGTCTCCATCAAGTATACAATAAGTCCGCCCTCAAATTCCTCTATATGATACTGATGCGATCCAGTCATATCTATCACAACCCTAGATACATCCGTTTCGTACTGTGCATACCTAACGGAATTGATCAAACCGCTTTTGAGCTCAATTGTTTTTTGCTCCTTCTCGTCTACCAGTGCACCGGTAATATCAATTACAATACGGTTGGGTTCAGAAAGTCGCCATGCGTTATAGTTCGTATAGTTTTCCACGCAAACAAAAACTTTGTTATAGCCCTCGCTAATTACATAATCTATACTTAACTTATTACTTCCTCCTTCTTTCGGAGTCCCATCCGGTGTCTTTTCTCCCGTATCATTAGGAGTAGGTGTTGTTATTGGAGTTACCGGTAATGTTGGCTTTGCTGTAGGAGTAGGGGTAGGCGTAACAGGTATAAATTCTGCATCTCCCGTCATCTCCGAGATAATCAAGGTCATTTTGCCTTCGTATTCCTCAACCCTGTATTGGGATTTTCCATTAAGCTGAACCGTTACTTTTGCAGAGGAGCCATCGTAACCTATATACTTTATGTTCTTAATTAAGCTGCTGTCTACATATATAACTTTTTCTTCCAATGGACCAATGGCATTGGGGATATCTATAACAATGCTATTATTGTTCATGTTTTTTAAGATATTATAATTTTCGTAGCTGTTGATGTTTAAAACAACTTCTTCGCAACTCTCTTGCGGTACATAAGCAACAGAAAGAATATTATCATTCTTTTCATCACCCATGCCGCCATCGCCCCTCGACGGTAGGGAAAGCTCAGGATTATCAGCTATGTGGTTATTGGAAACATAAACCACAATGTAATCTTCCGATTTTATCACCTTATAATTGGAATTTCCTTTAAGATCAACAACTACACGTGCTTTATTATCCTCATGATTGGCAGATCTAATTGCACTTATCAAAGCACTGTTTACATCTATTCTTTGAAGATCTCCTTCTATACGGCTACCGGGCATGTCAAGCACAATTCTGCTTGTCGGTTCTGTAAGCATAAAGGAGTCAAAGTTTTCAATTATATTTGACCTAATATGTACCTCTTCATGGCCTGTTTTGGATACATGCCTGATATTTAGAATATTCTCTTTATTATCTCCATCGGTCTTACCCGGTTCATCCTGGTCACTTTTATTTCCATCGGGATTGGAGTGTATGTTTTTCGGCAAAAGATTCAATACAATGCCTTTTTCGTCTTCTTTTACCAGATACTCCGGTTTTCCTACAACATCCATTACAACCCTTGCAGTGGACTCATTAAACTGTCCGCAACGTATTGATTTTACCAGCTCATCATCTATAACAATACTAGGAGATGCACCCGAAATCTTAGTATTTGGAAAATCCACAACAATTCTATCGGGTTCTGATACTCTCATAATCTTATAATTCTGATATGTATCAAGATCTATTTTTACTTGGTGTGAGTTGTTTGCATTTGAGTATTTAACATCATTTATTTGACCTGCAACTATTTTGTTGTCAATTGTGATTTCACCTTTTTCAGGATGCCACCCTACCTCCATATCAAGGTTTTCGCCAACAAAACGCAAAGGTACTACGGTTCTGTCATTTATTATTTTTGCCGGAACCTCCATTTTTACCTTTTCTCCATTTACCATTGCATATGTATCATTAATTTTGAGCACAATATCCGTTTCGTTATAGGAAACAGTAACCTTTTTTTCGGTTGCATCCCAAAAAACCTGTGCACCGAGCTTTTCAAAAATAGCCCTTACAGGAACTAGGGAACGTCCGTTAATTATTATTGGCGGTATATCCGATTTTATTGTCTCACCATTAACCTTAAGGCTAAAAATATTTCCGGTATATTCGTGTACAGCACCGTCGTAGGTTAATAGCAGCTTCTGGGCAGCAGCACCTGATGAATTGAAAATGAGAGAAAACACCACGAGTAAAATGAATAGACCCCTTCTCATAATAACACCTCTTGTAAATTTTTTCATTAGTAAAAATATAAAAGTCTAAATTTCGACTATATGCCCTATTTATTTATTCGACATAACTATGAATATTCCTGTCATAGAATGGCTGTAACGGCTATTTGTAATAGAACTGTAATAAAAAATAGACCACTCTCTCCCATTTCTTGTCATATTAACAGACGCTGCAACTTGCTTCACAATGATTCTTCCATATATTTTCTTACTTAATAATTACATCCATTAAAGTGAATGCATAAAAATCAATGCACCTTCTTAGACAAAAAAAGCCTTGAATCTGGCTTTTTTTATCATGCTTTTTATGTGATTTTATTGACTTCATTAAAGTGTTATACCAACAGCATTTACTAAAAAGTTCAGTTTTTCACTGTTGAGATTCTTGTTTATATCAATACCGTCTATATCCAAAAGACCCACCGGATATACCGGTATCTGCAATACCTGTTCCATATAGTCGCTAAGTCCCTTCAATAGGGATCCTCCACCAATTACAAAAATCTTACCGACTTTTACTCCATAGCATCTTGCCTCATAGAAAGTAAGGCACATATAAATCTGATTAAGAAGTTTGTCAACAACCTCCTTGAGAGTCCTATATACTTTTAAGTGATCCTCATTGGTAGTGTGAGGCGGAGGCACAGTAATGCCATACATCTTCTTAAGTCTTTCTGCTTCAATAATAGACTTTCGTGCAGTTTTAGAAATCGCATCATCAAGGTTAGTACTGCCAGTGAGTATCACCTTATTAAACTCAAGTATCTTATTTCTTAAGATATTTATAATTGTGGTCTCCGAGCCAAAGTCAATAACAGCAAAAGCATCTTTGTTTAATTGATTTTTATTTTGACTAATAAACCTGACATTATCAATGCTAACCTTTATGTCCCTGTTAAAAAACTTCGCAGTACTGTTTGCGGGTATGTCAACGGATATAGGCTTTAATCCAAGCTCAAATAAAACATCTATATAGCTGTTTATTATACTCTTTCTAACAGCAGTAACAAATATTTTTACTTTTTCAACACCATTTTCATTCAATTCCTGAAGAATCTTATAGTCTATTTTGTGCTCTTCGGGATTAATGGGCATATTAGATTTTATTGCATCAGTAACAATCTCGTCAATGTCTTTACCTTCCACCTTCTCAATCATAAATACCCGAGAGATGATACTTGTACCAGACATAACGATTTTAGATTTCTTTACCTTCATTTTGTTTTCCCTAATTATCCTGCTTATTTCACTAGAAATAGCGTCAATATTTTTTATTACGCCATTTTTTATGCAGTTAATAGGCGTAGGGGCAATACCAAAGTTCTTTATGTAGACCTCATTATTCCTGTTTACTGCAACCTCTACAACCTTGATATTTCTAAACCCCACATCAATACTAAGATAATTGTTTCTCAAAAATGGTAATAACATACATCATTGACTCCCTTAACCCCAGAATTGAACTAAATTTTAATCAAAAAGTCTTTCCAATTATACATTAACACAATCTAGAAAAAAAATCAATATTTATGTTTAAAATATCCAATTAATTAATTTATAATACGCAAAAAATATATTTATTTTCTCAAACGCAGCAAAAACATAATGATTGTAAGAATCAAACTAATAATTAAGCTGGTAGCCAAAGGAAAATAAAATGTGAAATTTCCCTTTCTGTATACTATGTCTCCAGGAATCCTTCCCAATCCCAATCTTCCGCCAAAATAAACCAATACACCCACCAGTATTAAAACTGCCCCGAAGATCATTATCATCTTGCCTATTGTCTGTAATCCATACATATAATATATCCTACCACCTTTTTAATACCAAGCTGTTGAAGCACAGGAACCATGTAATATATGTGAAAAAAAGTACTCCAAAACTTAAATTTCTTCTACATTTTCTTTACTAAAATAATATGCACCCTTGAATGTATATTCAGAAATTCAATCCGCTTCCCTGTTCAATTTTATCAAAACCCACAAAGCTTCTTCTTATTATAATTTTTCTCCCTATTATAGAATAATATACATCCGCAATACTTTTGTCATATAATCTTTAAACTATAAAGCTTTACTCATACCTAAGTCCAAAATGCTCATACGCAAGCTTTGTTGCCATCCTTCCTCTGGGTGTTTTGTTGATGAATCCCAGCTGCAAAAGGTATGGCTCGTATACATCCTCGATGGTTCCGGCTTCTTCCCCTATTGTGGCCGCAAGGGTTTCAAGTCCTACAGGACCGCCGGCAAACTTATCAATAATACTCATAAGAAGATTTCTGTCCACCGCGTCAAGACCCATTTTGTCAACTTCCAGTGCGTCAAGAGCCATGTGGGCAATATCTTGTGTTATAAATCCATCAGACTTAACCTGTGCAAAATCTCTAACTCTCTTTAATATCCTATTGGCAATCCTTGGTGTTCCCCTAGCACGACGGGCAATTTCTTCTGCAGCCTGCTCTTCAATACCTGCATTTAAAATTTGCGAAGACCTTTGCACTATAAGCTTTAATTCCTCAGTCGTATACATCTCAAGCTTGTTGATTACCCCAAACCTATCCCTTAAAGGTGATGTCAAAAGCCCCGCCCTAGTAGTAGCCCCTATCAAGGTAAATTTGGGCAGTTCCAGCCTTATTGAACGGGCACTAGGTCCCTTTCCGATAATTATATCAAGGGCATAATCCTCCATAGCAGGATATAATATCTCTTCAACACTTCTATTAAGTCTATGGATCTCATCGATAAAAAGAACATCGTAATTCCCGAGGTTGGTCAATATTGCCGCAAGATCTCCCGACTTTTCAATAGCCGGTCCCGAAGTAATTCGAATATTCACCCCAAGCTCTGATGCAATTATCCCGGCAAGCGTTGTCTTGCCCAGTCCGGGTGGTCCATAAAGAAGCACATGATCTAAAGCTTCTTTTCTTTTTTTTGCGGCTTCGATAAATACCAGCAAATTCTCCTTAACCTTCGTCTGTCCTATATACTCACTTAGCCTGCGAGGTCTCAAGCTAAGCTCCTCAACATCCTCTTCCTTCAGTTTACAATCAACAAGCCTGTCCTCCATATCAACAACCTCCGAATATATAAATAAATCGACAAATTCAATGCCCTAACGCTTTGCAAGTCCTTTAAGTGCATTTTTGACTATAACTTCAAGCTCCATGTCTTCTGAATACACACTCATAACAGCTTTACTGGCTTCAACCGATGTATATCCCAAAATCATCAAGGCACTTATCGCCTCCGATACCCTAGAGCTTTCCTTGTCTATATTCTCCTTTTCCAGTTCAAGATTATCTTTTGCAGTCAGCTGTTCTTTGCTTATCTTATCCTTGAGCTCAAGTATTATCCTCTGAGCTATTTTTTTGCCAATCCCTTGGGCTTTTGTTAATGCCTTTATATCATCAGTTATGACAGCCAAACTGAATCTGGAAGGGCTCATGGCCGACAATGCCGATATAGCCACCTTTGGTCCAACTCCCGAGACACCGATTAATAGCTCAAACATTCCCAGTTCTTCCTCCGTGCCAAAGCCATAAAGACTGATATTATCCTCCCTCACATAAAGGTGAGTGTAAAGCTTGACCTCATCGTCCACCGAGCCAATACTTTCAACGGTAGCAAGTGACGTAAACACCCTGTAGCCTATTCCATTCGATTCAACTATAAGATAGTCGTTATGCTTATATGATAATCTTCCCTTTATATATGCAAACAATTTTTATATCCTCCACACTGTATTTTGAAAATTCTAGCGTCCAAAGCTTGCCATTTTGTATGAGTTCCCATGACACACTGCAACAGCCAACGCATCAGCTACATCATCAGGTTTTGGAATCTCAGAAAGATTCAGAATTATCTTTATCATTTGCTGCATCTGAGTCTTCTCTGCCCTGCCGTAGCCAACCACAGCCTGTTTCACTTGGAGGGGAGTATATTCAAAGACATCAATCCCGGACTGTGCAGCGGCCAAAACCGCAACACCTCTGCCATGTCCAACATTAAGTGCAGTCTTTATGTTTTTGTTAAAAAACAGCTCTTCTATTGATATTGCCTCAGGTTTGAACTTCTTTATAATACCCACCAAACCGTCGTAGAGAATCAAAAGCCTTTTTGGAAGCTCCATTGAACTATCGGTCGTAACCGCCCCATAATCAATGGGTGTGAATCTGTTGCCTTCATATTTTACTATACCGTACCCTGTAATTGCAAATCCGGGATCTATCCCCATGATAATCATTTTTCGATCAACTCCAAAAAAATTATGAATAATTATATATTTCGTTGCATATTTATGCACTTTATTATATAATATATCTCATTATGATGAAAGCTTTAACTTTGTATATACTATATAAATTGTGCTAAGCACTATTGTTTATTAAACTATATTCTAACATATTTGAGGAGGTATTTGTATGAGTCAAAAAGAAAAAGTAATCCTTGCCTATTCTGGAGGTCTGGATACATCTATAATCATTCCCTGGCTTAAGGAAAACTATAATTATGAGGTCATCGCAATGGCTGGTGACGTAGGTCAGGGAGAAGAGCTTGAACCGCTAAACGAAAAAGCAATTAAAACCGGAGCAAGCAAGATATATATAGAGGATTTAAAAGAAGAATTTGTCACTGACTACGTTTTCCCTACATTAAAAGCTGGTGCCGTATATGAAGGAAAATACCTTTTGGGTACATCCTTTGCACGACCGATTATAGCTAAAAGGATGGTGGAAATTGCCAAGAAGGAAGGTGCTACTGCCATCGCCCATGGTGCGACAGGAAAAGGAAACGACCAAGTTCGCTTTGAGCTGACCGTAAAAGCCTTAGCACCACACTTAAAGATTATTGCCCCATGGAGGATATGGGACATTAAATCAAGGGAAGATGCTATTGAATATGCAGAGGCAAGAAACATCCCAATTCCCGTATCTAAAAAAGATAATTACAGCATGGATAGAAATCTCTGGCATTTAAGCCATGAAGGTTTAGATCTTGAAGATCCATGGAATGAGCCGCAATATGATAAAATACTAAAGCTTATGGTTTCTCCTGAAAAAGCACCGGACAAACCGACCTATGTTGAAATATATTTTGAAAAGGGTATTCCCAAGAAGGTAAACGGCAAGGAATATGATCCTGTTGAATTGGTAGAGGTATTAAACAAAATTGGCGGTGAAAACGGTGTTGGAATCGTGGATATGGTAGAAAACCGGCTTGTGGGAATGAAGTCCAGAGGAGTTTATGAGACACCGGGAGGAACTATTCTTTATGCAGCTCATAGAGAATTGGAGCTTCTCTGTCTCGATCGTGATACTCTCCATTATAAGGATATCGTTTCTCAAAGATTTGCTGAACTGGTTTATTATGGACAATGGTTTACACCCCTTCGTGAAGCCATATCCGCCTTTGTTGATGTGACACAGCAGACAGTAACAGGTACCGTAAGGCTTAAGCTTTATAAGGGTAATATAATGAGTGCGGGAGCAAAATCCGATTATTCTCTCTACAGCGAAGAACTCTCAACCTTTGGTGAAGACACGGTCTACAATCAAAAGGATTCTGAAGGATTTATTAACCTCTTTGGTCTGCCATTAAAGGTTAATGCTCTCATGAAAGAAAAAAATAAGGACAAATAAGGTGATAAAATGAAGCTTTGGGGCGGTAGGTTTGAGAAAAGCACTGACAAATCTGTGGATGATTTTAATTCATCCATAAGATTTGACAGCCGCATGTATAAACAAGACATTCTAGGCAGTATTGCCCATGCAAAAATGCTCGGTAAATGCAATATTATTCCTGAGGAAGATTCGGTATTGATTCAGGACACTCTGAAGGAAATACTAAAAGATATTGAGGAAGGCAAGGTTAAATTTGAAATTGATGCTGAAGACATCCATATGAATATAGAAAAAATACTCATATCAAAAATAGGTGATGTGGGTAAAAGGCTTCACACTGGGAGAAGCCGCAACGATCAGGTTGCCCTTGATATCAGGATGTATCTTAGGGATGAGATAATTGAAATAAAAAGCATGGTCGCAGCCCTTGAAAAGACACTTATTGATATAGCAAAGGAGAATCTTGACACCATTCTTCCCGGCTATACTCATCTTCAGAGGGCACAACCCATAACCTTTGCCCATCACATGATGGCATATTTTCAGATGTTTAAGCGAGACATTGAAAGACTCGACGACTGCTATAAGAGGATTAATATAATGCCTCTTGGCTCCGGGGCATTGGCTTCAACAACCTATCCTCTGGATAGATATATGGTTTCTAAGGAGCTTGGCTTTGCCGATATTACAGAAAACAGCCTTGATGCCGTGGCAGACAGGGATTTTGCCATTGAGTTAACCTCATGCCTTTCGCTAATAATGATGCATCTTAGCAGATTCAGTGAGGAAATCATCTTATGGTCTTCACATGAGTTTTCCTTTGTCGAACTGGATGATGCTTACAGTACAGGAAGCAGCATAATGCCTCAAAAAAAGAATCCGGATGTGGCAGAGCTCGTAAGAGGTAAAACCGGGAGGGTCTACGGAAACCTTATGACACTTCTGACGGTTATGAAATCATTGCCTCTTGCTTACAACAAGGATATGCAGGAAGATAAAGAGGCAGTTTTTGATGCTGTTGATACGGTAAAAATGTGCGTTCCGGTATTTACAAAAATGATTGAGACAATGAAGGTGAAAAAAGAAGAAATGTACAAAGCCGCTCTCGGTGGATTTACTAATGCTACTGATATGGCAGACTATCTTGTAAAAAAAGGTGTACCCTTTCGAAGTGCCCATGAAATCATTGGCAAAATGGTGCTATACTGCATAGAGAACAACAAAGGGATTGACCAGCTTGATATAAGTGAATTTAAAAGCTTTTATGAGAATATTGAAGAAGACGTATATGAAGAGATAAGCCTTTCAAAGTGCGTATCCGGCAGAAATCTTCCGGGGGGTCCGGCTAAAGAAAGTGTAATGGCATCGATAGAAAAAGGTATTGAATTTTTATCTGGAATATAAAGCCTTTTGAATTTTCCGGCCGAGAAGCATTCCTAAAGCAAATTTATGGCAACGTTTCTCAGCCGGAATTACCTCTTTCCCCGGATACCAGGATTTATTGAGTGCATATTATTAAGTGAGAAAAAATCCGAAAGAAGCATTGTGAAGTAAAACTTAAGTTTCGCAGTTAAATCAATGCACTTTCTAGACAACAAAAAAATCAGGGTTCATCTTTACGTGTTGTATTTGTGACCCTGATTTTTTTAAATATTATTTGCTTTATTATTTTGCTTTAAATATATATTTTTCTGGCTTTTCATATATCACCGTTTTACTTTTTTGTCCAATGCCCTACCGAAACTATACCACGAATCCCGGAGCTTAAACCGCATCTCTTCATCCAAGGTTCTCTCTATTATGTCATTCAATTTCCTTCTCATTTGAACAAACTCAGCCATATTAAATTCAGTCTTTCCTAATAACTCTTCCATCTCCTCTATCCACTTGTGGATGTGTTCCGAACCAACATACCCTTTTGATACTTTTTTCTTTAAATGGTAAATAACAAGTTTTACAGCTTTTCTTTTAACATCAATATCAGTCTGTACTTTTTTACCCGATTTACCGGAACTACTATTGGATCTTAACCTATCCATCAGAAACACTCCCTATAATGATTATAATAGTATTTAAATAAATAAGTTTTGCAATAGACACAATTATTACTAATAATGTTGCAAAACATATAAGTTAATATATATGTAATATTATACACATTAATTATAATACAGTATCATTTTTTATGCAAATCTTTAATCAGTCAAGTTTGTGTCAAGTAAAAGTTGGCAATGATCTCTTCATCCTGTTATTTTATTGGTTTACTTGCTTTGAAGGTCAATGTGAAATCCTCATACTTTTAA
>JGI24710J26742_10000497_pt1 | contig 36446 bp, 28 predicted proteins | sample BioPla2DNA2_FD_26742 | JGI IMG/M metagenome (IMG submission 26742)
AAGACCTTGACTCTGATCAAAACAACTAATATTCATAAGGAAATTCTTCACCATATCGATTGACATAGACATTCTTTCCGTCTCGCATTGCTGATGCTAAATCGTCTGTAAAGCTAAAACTCAATTCATCATATATACAAGGAATAACCTCATTACCAGAACTATCAACATAACCATACTTTCCTTCTCTTCCCACCATTGTAAGCCCATCTTCAAATCCCCTTACATAATCATAAATAGCAGGAACAACTATATTACCGGATTTATTAATAAGTCCCCATTTGCCCTCTTTATTTACACTTGCAAAATCATGATCATATTGAAATCCATATATTTCATCATAAATGACTGGAAGAACTTCATTACCAGATGTATTAACAAGTCCGTACTTATAGCCTATTATCACCTTTACCAATCCATCTGCGAAATCATCTGTATCATCATATATACAAGGAATAACCTCATTACCGGAACCATCAACATAACCGTACTTTTTTTCTTTCCTCACTCTTGTAAGTCCATCTTTAAATTCACCTATACCATCATAAATAGCAGGAACAACTAAATCAGCTGATGTACTAACAATTCCGTATTTACCCTCTTTCTCCACATATATATAATCATAACCCTCTCTAAACTCATGAATTTTATCATAAATAGTAGGAAGTACTTCTTTACTAGACATATTAACAAGTCCGTATTTATTGTCTTTCTCCAACAATGCCAAACCATCTGCGTATCTATATACATAATCATAAATGACAGATACAAGCTCATCACCTTCTGTATTAACAAGTCCATATTTTTTGTCTATCTTTACCTTTGCCACACCAAGCTCAAATTGGTCTACATCATCATAAATAATAGGAACAACCTCATTGCCGGATGTATTTATAAAACCATACTTTTGGTCTTTCCCCACCTTAGCCACACCTTCTACGAAACTATATATATAATCATAAATAACTGGCACAACTTCATTACCACTCTCATCAATATAGCCCCGTTTATTGTCTATACTCACCTCTGCCAAACCATCTACGAAATCATATATATAATCATAAATGACAGGAACTACTTCATTACCGGATGTATCAATAAAGCCGCATTTATTGTCTATACCCACCTCTGACAAACCATCTACAAATCCGTAAATATAATCATAAATGATAGGAACCACTTCATTACCGGATGTATCAATAAAGCCGTATTTTCTGTCTATCTCCACCTTTGCTAAACCATCTTCAAATCTATATATATCATCATAAATAATAGGAACGACTTCCTTGCCAGATTTATTAATAAATCCATACTTTTGATCTTTCTCCACCCTTGCTAAACCATCATGAAATTCATCAATACTTTCATACATGACAGGCACAACTTGAAAACCAAACTTATTAACAATACCTTTATCTGAGTACATTCCATCCTTTGCTACAACTATAAGATCATTTCCTAAATATCTAACATATGAATATCTTTTTTCTACAAATCCATGGGAAGACACCCAACTAGAAACAAAAATTAACAAGGCTAATACAAGCATAATACGTCTCATGTGTTTTCTTGCCTTTTTCTTCTCTGCTTTTTCTCTAGCCTTAATCAATGCATCCTGTGCACTTATAAGCTTTTGCATAAGCCCCGATGCGTCATTAATTCTTGGGGTAAATGGAGATACCAAGTTTATTGCTTCTACAATCGAGTGAGACGTATTGGTCTCCTGTAGTTTATTTACTTGTTCTACTGTTTGATCAAAGAGAGTTTTTACATGGTCGGTCAGCTGTAAGGCATATAGCTCAGCCTCACCAAAGGAACCCACAATGTGGAGTTGGTCTATTGTATCAAACTTCAGTTGAATATCATTACTACTAAGAGCATCTTGGGTAATATTCTTTATATTATCTTTCATTAAGCCAAGTAAATCATCTGCATTCTTGAATCCTTCAAGCTCTGTTAGAATTTCAGCAACTTCCGTATATGATGATATGCCCTTTGACTTTTCCTTTGCCAGGTTTAACTGCATATCTTTAGTATAATCAATAAGTGTCTGCCTGTAATCTTCGGATGCAAAGCGTAGGGCCTTATCAAAATTCTGATTATTAGTAACATCAGGAGTACAATCACTAAGCTGCTCTTCTCCCTTTAAATTTAGCTGAATGCATAATAAGCCTATATAAGCTCTGGAATTTTCAGGGTTAGCGTCAAGGACCCGGTTGAAATACTCCTCCGCCTGTGAGAATTCACCATCCTCTAGAAATAGGAAAGCTCGCTTCATCAAAGCTTCCACATTACCCTCAGCACCCGAATGTGATACTGTGGATATTACTTCACTAGCGATAGTCTTGGNATCATCTACGCCTATGATTTTTTTTATTCCCCTNATTAANTCTTGCATGAAGCCTAGCTTGTTCATATCCAAGGCTTGTAAATGGGAAAATTCATCTGGCAGGTCATAAGCGTCCATGTCCCTGTAGGCCGGAATCAATACCTTGTTTTCACCACTCTTGATTAATGCTAAGTAACGACTCCATTCATTTTTGACCCAAACCCCATTAAAATTATCTGGCTTTGTGCCAAGAACAACCATTACCTTGGAGGAATTCAGCGCTGCAAATATATAAGGTTCATAGGCTGTACCAAGAACATTTTCTAAAGTTATTCGTGAAAAAAAGACCTTGAAGCCATCTTTAATAAGCTCATGGTAAAGCTCCTGGGCTATCACACTGTCCCTTGTCCGCTTACCCTGTTCATCTGTTTCTTTATAACATATAAAGATATCAAATGGCTCTTCACGATTGGATATTTCAAGTATTCCCTTTTGTATATTATCTATTACCCTAGCTTCATCTTCATATATAAGTCTTTGGCTATGATCAGCGTTGGCTAAGGCCTGTTTGTAGTCTTCATCAGCAAGGATTGATGTTCGCTGTGCTCGGTTACATGTTGGTATACGTTTTTTTGTCTTGGGGTCTTCTACGTATTCAACTCCATATTTGCAAAGCAAAAGAGACCAATAAGCCTCAGCATCGGTGCTGTCCTCGTTGAGAATCATCTCATATACCCCTGCTGCCTTATCATAATCGTTATTGCGACGAAAGTGGTTAGCCCGTTCATACATCTGTGCACGTCTATCATTGTCCAATCTGGGTAAAGTCTGTTGTGTACCACAATAATCGCATATACCAGTGGTTTGCCCACTACCTACCTGAAGATCACCACCACACATCTTACACTTAAATAATATCATAGGTAATCCCCCTTATTTCATATTTCGAACACGATTATTACGATCTTTAATCTGCCTAACAAGGGTAATACATAGTTCTCGTATCTGCTCTGTATCTGTCTGCAAACTAAGGCGTGTCACATTGTCCTGTATATCATTTTCAATCGCAACTACACCCTCACTACTCATTGGGTCACTGTAGCGCACAGCATCGATAACTGTTTGAATATCTTTTTTCACCTCATTAGGTGCATTTTCCATAATTGATGCTAGATCATTGCTTAACTCCTTGATAAACTGGCGCTTTACTGCAACCTTTTGATCAACATTCTCTATATATTCCTTACCAGTATTCATCAACATTAGCATGGTAAAGAAAAAGGCAAATATAATAACATGGCCAATAATAAGTACCATAGTTGGAATATTGAAGGTTGGAATTAGTTTTTCACCAATCACAAACACACCTGAGAGCAATGTNGATGTTATTATATAACGCCACAGAGTCATTGGAATAGCTGCAACCCACGGATATCCAGTCTTAGACNCAATAAAATAATTGTTGCCAGCAAAAAACAAAATAGCAGCTAAAACGCCTACTACATATGCANCAATTGTTATAGGTGTTCTTTCCATTACAAAAAAAGCAAGAGTATATAAAACAAGAAACACTATAGAGGTAATTATGGCTGTTGCTTTGTTAATTTTAGTGTTTAGATTCATAAGTTATTCCTCCTATATTTCATTTAAAAGTTCCTGTAATTTACTATTGTAAACCTCATCAGGTATCTTACCCTTAAGTAGCTCTAGCTTTGCAAGCCGCGCCTCAAATGATTCCTTATGGGTTTGCGTGTTCTCCTGTGGTGAAAGCACATCACCCATTGTATTTGATACTATTCCACCTACAGTTTGTCCAACTGTCCCACCGATTCCTGAAATCATACCCATGCCAATACCAAGGTTTGACATCTGCCCAACCCCTTCGTTTTGCGCCATTTTTTCAGCAACTTCAAATCCTCGCTCTTGCTGATATGTATAGCCTTCAAGTGACCGCTTTTGTGCAAGCCCTTGGGCCTCAATGATTGTTCGTTGCATCTGTGTTTCTTGCTCAATAACGTCAACTTGTTGACGTAACCGAGCCTCAGCAACATCTGTATATTGTCTGACGTGTAGGTCTCTAAATTGCTGATAGGCTCTATCATCTTCTGGTTTTACAATAGTAGATACAAAGAATCTTTCAAGAGAAAGCCCATAGTCTGCAAAGTCTGGTAGCAATATCTCATGTAGCTGCTCAGATAAGCCAGCAAGATTTTCATCTATCTCAAAGATATTGATACCCTGTTTTTTAATTTGAGCTGCCATATGAGTCTTTATGCCTGTCATAAGAAAAGCACGGAACTTCTGCACCAAGGATTGCTGAGTCAATACTTTTTCAGTTCCAACTACCTTTATAAGTAGTTTGCGGGAATCCTCAACTCTTAAGCTCATCTCGCCAGATGCACCTATTTTAATGGGAAATTTATATAGAGGTTCAATATATTCAAGCTTACTATCAGTACCCCATTTTATTGACATCTGCTCTGTCTTATTAATAAAGTAAACTTCACAATGAAATGGTGTAACGCCACCTGTCGGTGCACTAAAAAACTTTCTAACAAGGGGAAGATTCTGTGTTTCTAGTGTATGTCTCCCTGGTCCAAATAAATCAAGAGCTTCACCGTTCATAAAAAATACAGCCTCTTGACTTTCATGTACAATAAGCTGACTACCAGTATTAAAGTTTTCAATTGGATGCTTCCATATAAAAGTGCTATTATCACCCTCATATTCAATTACTGATGCTATTGCATTTTCCTTGATTTTTTTTGATACACTTTCCACATTTGTACTATCTGCTATCTTACCAAGATCAAGGTTATTAGCAATGTTTTTGACAGTCTTACTGTCTCCAAGTCCAAATCCTATCTTATCTGCAAATCCGTTTAATCCTGTGTTATCTGCCATGAGTACCTCCCTACACCATTATTGTTATACTTATGCCAAATCAAAATCATCTTTTGTTGTATAATGCTAATGATTTTTAGCACTACTATTTTGTCGAAATTCCTTTTAATTATGATATAATATGGTAATAATGTCAATATAAAGCAGTGGTTAAACTGGGATATTTGTATTTTAAGAGCCCTGAAAAAATTATAATTATAGTTTCAGGGCCAAATCAGATATAGGAAATGTTAATCCTTATATAATACTTAATACTTTATTTCTACTTTTTTATACAATCTAAATCTGCTTTAAAAGATGGGTTAAATGCATAAAAATTCTTTGAATCAAGATCATCTTGAATCATTCTTAGAGCTTCACCAAATCTCTGGAAGTGAACAATTTCTCTTTCTCTTAAGAACTTTATTGGTTCACAAACTTCATGGTCATGAACCAAACGAAGAATGTTGTCATATGTGGTTCTTGCCTTTTGCTCTGCTGCCATATCCTCTACAAGATCTGTTATTGGATCACCCTTACTTTGTATATAGGCTGCTGTCCATGGAACTCCTCCTGCAGACTGTGGATATAAACCTAATGTATGATCAACATAGTAATTTTGGAATCCAGACTCCATAATTTGCTGTGGTGTCAAGTCTTTTGTTAATTGATATACAATTGCACAAACTATTTCCATATGTGCCATTTCCTCAGTACCGATATCAGTTAAAAGTCCCGCAACCTTTGGATTGCTCATAGTGTATCTTTGTGACAGATAGCGCTGAGAAGCAGCAAGTTCACCATCGGGACCACCGAACTGACTAATTATAACCTGAGCCAGCTTTGGGTTACACTGTGTAATATTAACTGGATACTGTAATCTTTTTTCATAGGTCCACATATACTAGCACCTTCCTTCCCATGGCCATGGTCCTTCAGCCCAGGTCCACCTATCTTCAACATCAACATCATATGCGCTAATTGGTCCATAACATTTAGTATATTCTTTTACTGCATCATTACGAATCTTTTCTGTCCTTCTCCAATGTTCCAGAGCTTCTTGATCTCTAGGATGTGTATCAAGAAATAGTCTTAATTCATCCAAGACAAAGCTGGTTGCCTGTATATGGGCAAAAAGTTTTTCTTTATTTCTTACATCCATCTTACTTACAGCTCCTTCCTAAGAATTCCAAGTCTAAATCCTTGAATAAAGTTCCACGATCCCAAGCCTTAAATTCATTATCATAGAGGTTCTCAAATCGCTGCCATGGTACGTAACACATACCTAAAGGATATCTATAAAAGCCACTTTTAAAATCATCTAATCTACCATCAAATCTGGTTTCTGGTGAACACATATCCTTTTGTCCTCTAGGCCCACCATCTGGTCTGCAATAAGAGGCATTTCTATTATCGGGTCTATAATAACTGCCACGATACATCCGTCTATCCATACAACAGGTCTCTCCTTTCCTACTTTGGCGAACAATGTTAATCATTTATCGCTCTATATATATTATGAAGTGAGGACAATTCTGTGCCTGTTTCAATATATGCTCAATATGAATATATTGTATGTTAATGAAATATAAGTTAATGGGCTTCAAAATATTGACATTAAAACCATAATAATATAATATCTACTATAAAGATGTATATAACTAGTATTAATATAATAGGTTTTAATATAAAACAAAGTAAACTTATTGAAGTAAGGGAGAAAACCGATGTACCATTTCATAATCAATCCCAAGTCCAGCTCAGGTAAAGGCATTCGTTATTGGCAAAAAGTCAAAGATGTATTAGATAAGAATGATATCCCTTATAATGCTGTATTTACTCGTAATATGGGACATGCAATAGAAATAGCAGAAAATATCTGTATAAAAAATGAAGGAATTAAAAATATCATTATTCTAGGTGGAGATGGTACCATCAATGAAGTTATAAATGGTATTCATAGTTATAAGGATGTGTTACTGGGATATGTGCCTTCCGGTTCAAGTAACGACCTGGCTAGAAGTTTAAAGATTTCTAAGGACCCTGAGAAGGCCTTAGAAAGAATATTAAATCCTGTTAAGTTCATGTATTTAGATCATGGTATTATAGATTTTCCTGATACAGGTACGAAATCGCGAAAGTTCGCCTGTTCAAGTGGAATAGGATATGATGCAAACGTATGTCATGAAGTAGCTGTATCTCCTCTCAAAAAAAGCTTGAACCGCTTCGGTGCTGGAAAGTTTGTATATATCTCAATTGCTTTAAAACAAATCCTTACCTTAAAACCATGCTCCGCTACAGTTATTATAGACGGGGTTAAGAAAAATACATACAATAGAGTCCTACTTATATCTAGTATGATTCACAAATACGAAGGAGGGGGTCTAATAATGGCTCCTCATGCTGACCCGACCGATGGTAAATTAAGTGTGTGCATTGTTCACGGGTTAAGCAAATTAAAAGTATTTATTTTAATGCCTACTATTATCTTTGGTAAGCATGTTAATATCAAAGGGGTTGAGACCTTTGATTGTTCAACCATTGAAATAATAACAGACAGAGATTTGGCCGTGCATACAGATGGGGAGGTCCCAGACATCTGCTCCCATATTAAGGTTAGCATTGTTCCAGAAAAAATACGAATGATCCTTTAAGAAAGCAGGTTAAAAAGATGCGAAGACGTTCCTTTATTCATATTTCATCCTTAATCGTAATGTTAAGCATGCTTACTATTATTGTTGAGTTTGCTGCATATTATTTTTTTTCATCTATTTNTCCTTTATTAGGTGTTTCTTCAGTTTTCTTAATAATATGCTGCCATATACTTCTACAGCAATCTGCTACATATGAAGCTATTTTTATTTATACTTTATCCAATATTTTTATTAGTTGCCTAATAACTATTTTAACATACTATAGTGCGGACCATACCTCATTTATCAGTTATTCTACTAGACTACAGATTATTATTTGTATAAACTGGCTAGTGCCTACTATTCACTGTTTTATTCGTTATATGTTGGGCTACAGCCTTAGAATCACTCATTATACTTCTTATCATTTAAAAAACAATATAATGTTCATACTGTTCTACTCAGGGATACTTATATATGCTAACTTTGCAGAAGGAGCCTTCCCAGGTATTTACCGTGCAGTATTATGGTCTGACAGTGTTAACTTTACCCCTTTTCTTACACTCTCTATGGAAATTGAAGATTATCTCTATGGAATTATTCCACTAAGCTATGTTTTTATATATTTAGCTAGTCGTATTTTAGTACTAATACCATATGGCTACTATATCGCTATAATAACTAAGAAAAGATCTAAAGTTCTCCGGTTTTTCCTATTCCTTCTCTTACCAGCAGGAATAGAGGTTTTACAATTTTTCTTATATCCCTCAAGATCTGATATAGATGATCTTATTTACGGTTTTATAGGAGTAATAGTGGGCTCCTTGTTATACTATCTGCTAAGCAAGGTTTTTAGAAGCATTTCAGGTAAAGAATATCTAGAGAAAGAAAATATTTATAGTTCCTTTTCTTCTCTTCATTTCTAGACTTCTTCACCATGCCAAAAATCATCTAGTAGTTTTTCCATAGTATTAATATTCACTACCTTATTAGGAAACCACTCCATAGGGAATAAGTTTGTGTACTGCTTTTTAGTAAATCTATCATCCAATAGTAAGATTGTCCCTCTATCTTCATTGGTTCGAATAACCCTACCTGCAGATTGCAACACCTTATTCATACCCTGATATAGGTATGCATATTCGAATCCCATTCCATTCTTTTCATCAAAATGTCCTCTAAACAATTCTCTCTCATTACAAACCATTGGCAAGCCTGTACCAACAATTATTGCTCCTATTAGGCGGTCACTGGTTAAATCAATACCCTCACTAAATATTCCACCCATAACGCAGAAGCCTATTCGATTTGTAGAAGGGTTTGCTACGAATTCCTCCAAAAACAGCTCCCGATCCTCTTCAGTCATACTGCTACTTTGAACAACTATTCCCTCGATTAGATCCTCTGCCATCTCAGCTATCTGTGAAAGCATGGCATAGGAAGGAAAGAAAACCATATAATTTCCTACCTTAGCATCGGTAAACTTCTTAATATAAGCTACAATTTTTCTATATTCCTTCTCATTTCGTCTTGTATACTTGGTGCTAACATCGTTAGCTATCATAATTAACCTATTGTCCGTACTAAATGATGTAGGGGCATATACTGCATAATCCTCCTCTTTGCCTCCCAATTGTTCCTTATAATATTTGATTGGCAATAGGGTTGCCGAAAAGAACACAGTGCTTTTAGCTCTTTCTAAATATTTAGAGAGCTTTCTAGATGGGTCCATACATTGAAGCTTAATTCTAAAATGATCACCCTGGTCATAATCTGTATAAATGCAGTAATCATCATCGATAAATTCATACATATTTAAGAAGTGTCGCACTTCAAGATAAAGGTTAAGTATTTGATCCTTACCTTCTAAGATAACATTCTCAGAAAGAAAGCTTTCATACTCAGTCATAAGCCCCATTAATCCCATGGCTAATCCCTTTATGTCATCAACCACTTCAAATTCATCACATTCCCTTTTATAAGCTAGTAATTCTTTATTACAATAATCAAGCTTTTTAGTAAGGTTATGACTTCTATCCTTAACTAGCTTCTTCACCTCAAGAAAACTATCCTTATAAAGAACAGCGCTATACATTTCTCTGGCTCTTTCTACCATATTATGAGCCTCATCAATCAAGAATATATAGTCGTTCTTTTTCTCATTTTGAAAAAATCTTCTAAGATATACATTAGGATCAAATACATAGTTGTAATCACAAATTACAGCATCTGCCCAAAGAGTAACATCCAAGCTCATCTCAAAGGGACAGACACAATGTTTACTAGCATATAAATCGATTAAATCTCTGTTAATCTCATCTTCATTAGTCAAGAGATCAAAAACAGCATCATTTACTCTATCAAAATGACCCTTTGCCCTTTCACATGAAACAGGATTACAGTCCGGCTTATCAAGAATACATATCTTTTCCTTAGCAGTAATAGTTACCACCTTAAAAGAAACATCCTCATTCCTAAGAATTCGAAATGTATCCTCTGCAACTGTTCGCGTAATAGTTTTTGCTGTTAGGTAAAATATCTTTTCTGCTATGTTTTCACCCATTGCCTTTACAGATGGAAATATGGTGGATATAGTCTTTCCAACCCCTGTAGGTGCTTCGATAAAGAGATTCTTATCCCTAAGAATTGTTCTATAAACTCCAGCTACAAGTTTTTTTTGACCTTTACGATAGGGATAGGGGAACTCAAAGGCTTGTATTGATTTGTTCCGGTTTTTTATCCACTTTATCTGCCACACTGCCCATTTTGCATATTCACCAATAAGATCATCGAACCATTCCTTTAAGACTTCAAAGGATAAAGTCTCTTCAAAATAACGGAGATTTTCCGTCTCTAGGTTACAATAGGTCATTCTAATCCCTATATGCTTATGGTCATACCTATCTGCATATATATAAGCATAGCACATTGCCTGAGCTCTATGTACCTTTATAGGCTCCTTAAGGAGAGACAGATCCATATACATTCCCTTAATTTCATCTATAATAATCTCAGGAATATTCTCTTCTTCCTCCTCAAATAATATTGGTGTAAAATCATTCTCTTTTACAGTATTATTAATAATACCATCGGCTCTACCTTCAACCGTCAAGTTAAGACTGATATCTTCTCTAGTAATAGGAACAGTTATGCTTAGAGGAACTTCTGCACTATAATTAGAGCCCATTTGCTTTTGTAGTTTTCTATGGAGCCTACTGCCTGCCTGCATGGCATCTGCTTCACTTCTTGATCCTCTATTATCAAGATTCCCACTTTGTAAAATGAACTCAACCAGATTACGTACTGATATTTTTATGTCTTTTAGTTCCTCACCCATCATTTCCTCCAAGAAGTAGACTTTTATATAAAATTAAAAGCCTTAGTTCATGCTAAGGCTTTATATACTATATTATTATAGCATATTAGGAAGTCAAAATGGGACCCATTTTCCCCATATGCACTTACCCTAGAAAGTCATGTCTTTTTTCTGAAAAACTCAGAAAATGTCCTGCCTTTCACGGATTAATAGGCTTATCCTACATATCAATCATCTTCATCAAACATACCATCATAATAGCTTTTGACCAAATCTTTCCTGACTCTTTTTTCCTTAAACTGCGAATGCTTAGGTTTTCCGAAGGTCTCATAAATATCATTTTTCCTCTTTTTTTCAACCACCTTTTTTTCTCTCTCAAGACGACGAAATGTCTCTTCCTTCTCTAAAGGTTTTTCTTTAACCTTATCCGCCATCTTACTACTTCTAACTCTTGNAGAAGCATCCTCATCATCTTCAAAAGGCTTTGAAAAAGAATTGTATGTTTTAGTAGTTGCCACCTAAATATACCCCTCTCTACGATATACTTATATTGAACAAAATAGAGCATCTTTTCAATTATTTATTTTATTCATTTTTGATATAAAGTCAATATATTTTTCATAAAAATTTACGATTTTAACTTGCATTTTTTTCCCTACTCTGTTACATTCTACTTGTATCAATAGATTGTCTTTCTATGATATACATTTTATATTAAAAAAGCGAGGTAGTATTATGAGCGAACACAAGCACACCGACGATTGCGGATGCGGACATGATCATAATCATGAATATGATTACATCACTTTATCCTTGGATGATGATACAGAATTAGATTGTATCGTTCTTAGTATCTTTACAGTAAATGATAAAGATTATATCGCCCTTCAACCTATTGAAGGTCAAGATGAGGATGACAACGTCTTCTTGTATCGTTATATTGATCATGAAGATGGTGATCCTGAATTACTCAACATCGAAGATGATGATGAGTTTGAGGCAGTAGGCGATGCTTTTGATGAAATGCTTGATGAACTAGAGTTTGACGATATGTTCGATGACGAATTTGATGACATCGATGATATCGACTATACTGATGATGATGACGATGAGTAATTAGTATACAAAAGGCTCTGGAGTTTAACTGATCTCCAGAGCCTTTTTCTTTTAACAATCATTATTAGTATCTTTTATCTTTAATTCTTCAATAAACCTAGATGATTCCATAGTCTTATTATATCTTTCCCTTGTACTAAGAATATAGAGATAATCCTTGGCTCGGGTCATAGCTACATAGAATAGCCTACGTTCTTCCTCAATATCCATGGGAAGTACAGCTTTTTTATGTGGGGTGATACCTTCATTAGCATCTACAATAAATATTACTGAAAACTCTAATCCCTTTGAGCTATGTATTGTTGCTATAGTTACACTATCTACATCATTACCTCTGGTTTTCTCCCCTTGCTTTTTAAGTTGCTCTTTATATTCATCTATATATGAAAACCATTGTTCATAGGACTTAAATTCCTTGGCATTATCCATTAGCTCATCCATAATATCTGTTAATTCTTCCACCTTAATCTTTCTGGCTTCTGCGTACTCTTTAAGATAATCCTCATATCCTATACCACGACGTATATAATTAATTCCTCCATAGGGACGGCTACTGGCTACAAGATCAAGATCATACTCTAGTTGCTCCAGACGATCAATAACCCAACTTTTATCCTCATAATAATCCTTAACATCCTCTAGATTAACCTCAGGGCTATCAAAGCAATCTCTGCTTATATACCTTTTTGGTCTATTAATAATTCGTAGATAATTACTACGCTCCTTATTACCCAATGCAATTTTTATATAAGTAATAATATCTGTTGATATCCAATGGTCATATATATTGGGTAAGCTATCTCTCATAGTAAAAGGTATATTATACTCCATAAGCTTATGAACAAGTGCACCATAACCCATGTTAGTTCTAACCAAAATGGCCATCTTGGATAATTGGATTCCTTTCTTATTTAATGAAAGTATCTCTTCCACCAATTTAGTATTCTCTTCTCCTATAGTCTTAAACTCCTTAATGACTATATCCTGTCCCTCTTCCCTTACAGTATTTATACTCTTCTTAAACCTTTTCTCATTATGTGTAATTAATCTACCTGCTGCCTCTACGATTTTGGCTGTAGATCTATAGTTTTTATCTAGAACAATTTTCTTACTACTGGGATAATCCTGGGGAAAATTAAGCATGATCTCAGGTTTAGCACCACGGAATCGATATATAGATTGATCATCGTCCCCTACAATAAACAGATTGTCTTCTGGGGCAGCTAACATTCTGATTATGTCATATTGTAATTTATTAATATCCTGGAACTCATCAATTAAGATATATTGGAATTTAGTCTGCCACATTTTTAGAATATCTGGCCTCTGAGATAATAGCTCATAGCAATACACTAGCATATCATCAAAATCTAATAGTCTAGCTTGTCTAAGTCTACTATTATATTCATTATAAATGGTTCGAAATACCTCATCAGAACAGTTTATAGAATAGTAATTATTCAAATCGATCATATTGCCCTTAACTAAGCTAATCTCAGATATTAAGTCACTAACGAATTCCTTCTCATCAGCTTCTTCTAGCCTTTGACGATGTATGATTTCATTAAGAGCTTGTATTCTTGCCTCTTCACTGACTATATTCTTAGCGGTAAAGCCATATGCCCGTTTTAATATACTAAAGAAAATACCATGAAATGTTCCAAAGCTTACGACCGTTCTATTTTGTCCCATTAGTCTCAAGAACCTATTTTTCATCTCTACTGCTGCCGCTTTGGTAAATGTAATAACTAAAATACGATTCTCTGAGATTTTATGAGTCTTTATCAGATGCTTTGTTCGTTCTGTAATAACCAGGGTCTTTCCAGACCCTGGACCTGCCAGTACAAGCAAGGGGCCATCTTTATGACTAATGGCCTCTTCTTGTGCCTGATTTTTCTCCATTATAGTAATCATACCTTTCATAACAACCTACGTGCTTTCACACTAAAAACTCAACTTCTCTATTGCAATTCTAATACGACGAAGACTTTCTTCCTTCCCTAGAATACTCATAATCTCATATGCACCACCAGGAGTTGACTGCTTACCTGATACAGCAGTTCTTACTGGCCATAATCCTTGTCCGTTCTTAATCTCCTTCTCCTTGATATAAGATATAATCGTTTCCTCGATAGCAGCCTCAGAGTAATCATCTAATGCTTCAAATCTTGGTAGAAGATCATTTAATACAAGAAGAGAATTTTCACTATTGGTTTTCATTTTCTTATGAGTAAACATCTGGATATCATAGTCTGGAAGCTCTTCAAAAAAGTCTATCTTATCCTTAATATCAAGAAAGGTTTCTATTCTTGTTTTAACAAGCTCTGCTATCCTTTTAATATCTAGATCCTTACTTATAACTTCCTTTATATAAGGTAGGGCAAGATTAAAGAATTTTTCTTCCTCCATATTCTTTAGGTATTCACCATTCATCCAGCGAAGCTTTACCATATCAAACACAGCAGGTGATTTATTAACATGGCGGTAGTCAAATACTTCAACCAATTCATCTAAAGACATAATCTCCTTATTGTTCGGAGCACTCCAACCTAATAATGCTACAAAGTTAACTATAGCTTCTGAAATGAAGCCCTGGTCCAACAAATCCTCAAAGGAGGAATGACCGCTACGTTTACTAAGCTTTTTATGTTCTTCATTAGTTATAAGTGGCAAATGAACATAGACTGGCTCATCCCAGCCAAAAGCCTGATATAGCCTTGTATATTTAGGTGTAGATGATAAATATTCATTACCCCTGACAACATGGGATATCTCCATCAAATGATCATCAACAACATTGGCAAAATTATAAGTAGGATAACCATCAGACTTAATAAGTATCATATCGTCAAGTTCTTCATTATCTACAGATATTTCACCAAATATAACATCATCAAATGTAGTTTTTCCATCAAGGGGGATATTCTGTCTAATTACATAAGGGACCTTCTCAGCAAGGTTTTTTTCAATCTCTTCTTTGCTTAGATGTAGGCAATGCTTATCATATTTAATAATCTCTTTTCCATTGTCATCCCCATCAGCCTCTGGACCCTTTACTGTGGTTCTTAAGCTTTCAAGTCGGTCCTTGGAACAGAAGCAATAATATGCTTCTCCCTTTTCTACTAATTGCTTAGCATACTCTAAATAAATACCCTGAGCTTGCCGTTCACTTTGCACATAAGGACCATAGCCTCCATCCTTTTCTGGACCCTCATCATGAAGCAGGCCTGTCCCTTTCATTGTATTATATATAATATCAAGAGCACCATCTACATATCTCTCTTGATCTGTATCCTCTATTCTTAATACGAAGTCTCCACCTTCATGCTTGGCTATCAAATATGCATATAATGCTGTACGCAAATTACCCACATGCATTTTTCCCGTAGGGCTGGGAGCAAATCTTGTTCTTACCTTGCTCATATTTTCTCTTCCTTTCATTATATCAATTCTATATAGGTAATTGGGAAATAACACAATTACCTAAAGAGTTTCGTAATTATCCATATCAATACTATATTATAGCATAATAACAACTAAAACCCTTTGCATTTTAAGGTATGGCAATAGGGTTACTTAATATTTGTTGAAATATAGGATTCCCCAGAAATTGGACGAATGCAAAAGCAACAACTATAATATTCACAAATAAAAACACCAAAGTAGCCCTTGACCAGTTTTTCTTAGTGGGCTGGGTGTTATTGGCAAATCCCCATACAAAAAGCATAACAAGGGGTACTACCCAACCAACAAAAGGGATAAAAGAAGGCAAGAACAAGATGGCATACATTTTTATCCATTGAAAAAATGATATGGTCCTTTCATTATTATCTTGATCTATCCCTTGATTTATTATTTGACGGGATCCTTGATCTATACCCTGATTATTCCCATAATTCTGGGGTTGCTGTATTATATTATCGCTATGTCTAAAAAATTGATCCTTTTCTCTAAAAGAGCTACCACAATATTCACAAAAATTCGGGCTCTCACTATGTGATTGTCTCCCACATTCATTGCATTTCATTACCCTTCACCTCATCTTTACTATCTCATTCATTTTTGACTAACTCATATACTATCATAATTTCGTAAGATATACAATAAGTGGTGACTAATTGTCCACCACTTATTGTATAGGTCTTATTCACTTCTTAAAGCATCTATAGGATTAAGCTTTGCGGCTTTATTGGATGGCATATATCCAAATCCTATTCCTATAGCGGCTGATACTCCAAAGGCCATTAGTATTGCATTCATACTTGGTGCTGCTTCTAAACCGAAGGCATTGCCAAGTAGGACTGTTAAAACATATCCGAATACTATTCCTAGGGAACCTCCTATGCAGCTAATGAGAGTAGCTTCAATTACGAACTGCCTCATAATATCTTTTTTTCGAGCTCCAATCGCTTTTCGAATACCTATTTCCTTAGTTCTCTCCACTACCGACACCAACATGATGTTCATTATTCCTATTCCGGCTACCAATAGGGATATTCCTGCTATACCTCCTAAGATTGAGGATAGCATAGATGTCATATCAGTAATCATATCGAGCAGCATAGTCATACTACTAATGAAATATAGATCTTCGTTTTTCATAATACCATATAGATATGTGTCTAATATATCTTCACCCGCTTCTACTAACTCAGCATTATGAGCAGCCACGACATAGCTTGAAATATCATTGGACCCAGCCATCCTTGTGGCATTGGAATAGGGTATGTAGATAATATGATCACCGGAATTTTCTTTTGATTCCTCTTTTTCTGCCTGGATTCCTAGTATTTCATATACCTGCCCGTTGATCTTAATTGTATCTCCTACTGATACTTTCCCATCAAAGAGTTCATTAACTATATAGGATCCGATAACACATCCATTAAACCGATTCTTTATATCCCCATATTGAATGAAGCGACCGGCACTTAATTCCAGACTATTAATGTCTAGATAATCCTCACCAACACCATAAACCGATGAAGATATAGAATTGCTACCATTTTTAACTGTATATCTTGAAGTAACCTGAGGAGTCACCCCATAGAAAAAGGAGCTATTCTCAGCTACAAATTCGTACATATCATCTACATCAACCTTACGCGTATCAGTATTGGTAACAGATATATTTATCATATTTGTTCCCAATTCATCAAAGCTGTCTACTATATAGTTTGTTACTCCTTCCATAAGTCCTACAAGAGTAATAACTGAACCAACACCAATTATCATACCTAGCATGGTAAGAAATGACCTCAGTTTGCTTCCCCATATACTTCTTAGGGCTAATTTAAACGCCTGACTTATTTTCATATCAATAATCTTTCCTTTCATCTGTGTGAATTCTATTCCCACTTAGCCCGCAGGCTTTCCACATGAAAATCTCCGATTATCATGTTATAAAGGCACAATGTTTGCAAAGTAAATGTGAAAATTATTCACTTATGAATAATCCTGATTTTTCAATTCAAGCCTGCTTCCTATATTCTTCTACACTTTGGTCATATATTATCTTTCCATCCTTTAAACCAACTACACGCCTAGCTTGCTCTGCTACATTCCTATCATGGGTAATTAGAACAATTGTATTACCCTCCTCGTTTAACTTACTAAGGAAATCCAGTAACTCTTTACTTGTTCTTGAATCTAGGGCCCCAGTAGGTTCATCCGCAAGTATCAATGAAGGGTTTCCTGCTAATGCTCTTGCCACTGCACCTCTTTGCTGCTGCCCACCTGAAAGCTGGTTAGGATAGTTCTTCCACTTGTCTTCCAATCCAACTGTCTTTAGAGCCTCCATAGCCATTTCTCTTCTTTGCTTCTTACCATATCCAGCGTAAAGCAATGGTAATTCTACATTCTCTAATAGAATTTGCTTAGGCAAGAGATTATACTGTTGAAATATGAAGCCTATCATTTTATTACGGACCGTAGCAAGCTCATCTCCTTTAATCTTACTTACATCCTGCCCCTTTAAAATATATTGGCCGGATGTAGGTATATCTAAAGCGCCAATTATATTCATTATGGTTGATTTACCACTACCTGACTTACCAACAATAGCAACAAATTCTCCTTCATCGATAGTGAGATTGATTCCATCATTGGCTCTAACCTCCGTGTCACCCATCTGATATATTTTCTTAATATCAATAAGCTCAATAAGGTGATTTGTCTTTCTTTCATTAACTTTTTCCTGCATATTTCTAACCATGCCTTTCTTCAATGTAGGCTGTATTCACACCTTTTATGTGAATTTCGAAGTTCTTCACTTTATTATCTCATAAACTAACAGATTAGGAACTCAAATGCTGCTTATTCATGGATATTACCTCATACTATCAGGGCCAGTTCGAATCTCGGTTCGAACCTCATTCTGATGTGCTTGGCCCTCTGAAAAACCTCCTTGGACTGGTCCACCAAATTGAAAGAATTCAAAACCTGTTCCAGTATTTCTTTCAACATATACCTCTTCGTCACCATTTAAGCCACTCTTTATCTCTATATAATCTCCATCGGTCAACCCAGTTTCTACTGGCACAGACCTAAAGCCTGCAGGGACATCTCCGATTGCTTCAGTAACAGTGTCATCTACAACATATACAACATCCCCACGCATTAAGGCTTCAGTAGGAACAGCAATTACCCCTTCAACCCTATCAACAATAATTTCTCCAGTAATATTCATTCCAGGTAGAAGGTCCCCTGTTTCATCAATGCGCACAGTCACAGGATACTGGGTTACTCCACCACTGGTAGAGCTTAATAGGCTAACATTGGTTACAACCCCTTTAAATATAGTATCTTCAAGGGCGTCTGCAGTAATCTTAACCTCTTGACCAACCTTAACATTTAATACATCAAGCTCATCAATAAACATATCAAATACAGCGGCTGACAAGTCATAGATTACACATAGGTTTGATTTGGCCATAATTGTATCTCCCACCAAGGCATCCTTCCTAATTAATTTCCCTGATATAGGAGCAGTTATACTATAATCCGTTCTGTCTTCTATAGTTTCATCGAGGGAGGCCTTAGCATCCTCAATCTGATCCATGGCACTATCCATGTTATCTTTAGCACTTGTTAGCATATCATCAGCACTGTCCAATTTACTCTTATAGACTTCTAGCTGTTCTTCAACAGACTCTGAGGTTAATGTCAGTATTGTCTCTCCAATATTTAATTTACTACCCTCATCTATAGATATGCTTTCAATCTCACCAGCTCTATCTGCAGTTATAACAGTTTCAGTTATTGGCTTGAAGTTGCCCTCTCCACTGCTATAAATATCTCCAATTCTGGCTGTTCCTGTTGTACTAGCAGATAGTCCTCCTGGGTTTTCAACAGATATAGTTACCATGCTAACTATACGATTTCCTGTTAGAACTTCATTACCACTGCTTACCTTAGTAACCTTACCACTTATAGTTTCAAAACTGTCATTAATTGTAACCTCTGCTTTTTTACCTACTAGGCTTTGATTAACATCTGCAAAACTAAAAGGTATCTCCAGAAGCATAGTACTATTATCATATATTTCTGCAATCTGACTACCAACCTGAATTTTATCCCCTTTCTTGACAAATAGGGATTTAACAACTCCTGCTTCATTACATTTTATTCTAGGATCACCTTGTTCATTAAGTGCCTTATTATAATCAGCTAAGGCTTCTTCATAATCTACCTTTGCATCTTCATATCTATTAACAGCTTTATCATAATTTCTTTCAGCTCTAGTTACAGAGGTTTCAGATTTTTCTATCAGATTATCAAGGGTTTCAGTTGCAATCTGATATAGAACCTGACCCTTTTCAACATAATCCCCTTCTTCAAAATCTGCTGCAATAACCTCACCTTCAACAAGAGTTGTGACTTCATATGTGTTTAGTGGACTAAGTGTTCCTGATGAAGACAGGATTGTCTCTATATCCCTTATTCCAACCTTCTCGGTTGTAGATATATTAATATTATCCATCACTGATTGAATATTAGATCTGACCCTAGCCCTTAAAAAATTAAATAATATAATTATGGTTATAATAACTGCAACCCATATTATTAACTTCTTTTTACTCTTAATTTTTTTGGATAATTGTTCCATGTCAATGCCCATGCCTTTCTTTATATTCCTACACTTATCTATTCTCTGCTACAATAACACGAACTCTACCACCAGCATATTCTGGTCTATCATAATAAGCAGTTACTTTAAGGTTCGATATATCATCTAGGTCGTCAATTGAGCTAAGAACATATTCCCCATTTAAATAGAAATATACATCGCATTCATCTGCCATAGTATAACTAGCTGCCTCATTATATACACTAGAACCAACTATTGAGGTTACCTTCGTTTCATATAGATTCCTAATAGCAACAACTTTGTTATTCTCAATTAGTAATCCCTTAGGCCCTTCCTCACTAAGCTCACCAGATATGAATTCTCCAGTAGCAGTTCCAGTCTTACCATCAATTATGTAATCATAGTTAAATTCAGTAGAATATACGCTGGCAGGAGAAGCAAATCCTGTTAATATACCATAATCAAATTGATCACCAGTTACCCCATCTAATATCAGATGGGATATAGCCCCTTGAGCATTTTTCTCATAATATATTACAGATGAGTCAAATATAGGTACATTAGCTAATCTTCTAGGATAAACACTAACATAATTATTCTCATACATATCTACTATTTTTACATTGGATGCTAATTTATTATCTCCAAGATAACTTCCATCTCCGTTAAAGCTACCGCTACTTAAGGGAGCACCAGTCTTTCCTACTTCACTTATAATCGCCTTACCCTTTTTATAAGTAACTCTTATAAGATCACCTTTATGAAATTGAACAAGCACATTATCATAATCCTGTAAATACTCATTACCGGCAGCATCTACATATACAACATAGTCTGAAGACACCATCTTACCCTCATCATTTTTTATTATGTGGGTTCCGGTTTCTATAACAACACCTGTGGATCTCGTATTAAAATCATGTGTGTCTAATACATATCCAACCTTTCCATTCTTACCAAGGAGTATGGTGACTACATCCCCTTCTTTAACACTACCCATGGTCGAAAACTCAATTGAAGCTTCAGATCTTTCAAATGAATATTCCTTACCAGCAACTGTTACAGACTGAGGAGCGATTACATCTGGGTTTATAGATTCTACCTTTCCTGTAACCTTATCATCATANGCCCATACAGTTTCTAATTCTTCCGAATAGTATATAAGATCGTAATCGTTATAATCATACTGGGTACATTCTATACCNTCTCTATAGAAGGTTGCCTTATCTAGTGAAAATGGTATCTTTGACTTCCAATTAGCATCTAAGAGAATTGGTCCCTGTGTACCCTCATTAATAATCGATAGATAATCTGGTTTTCCCTCTGAGTTTAGAGAATACCCAATAGACTGTGCATATACAACACCAGTCTTCGTAGTTGCATTAAGGAGATTATAGAAAAGATTAATACAATCAGCGACATTAAGATATTCCCTACTAGATTTTTTAATGTTCTCATTCAGATTTTTTGATTCATATAAGGCCATCTGTCCACCTAGTGTATTTCCTACAAAATCACTATTGGTATATCCTAATAAACTTGTAACAGCCTTTACAGCTTCCTGAAGGGTTATCCCTCTATCAGGCTTAAATGTTCCATTTAGATACCCTGACATCCAACCATTATTTATGGCTGTCTCTATGTATCCTGCTGCCCAGTGATTCTTTTGAACATCAGTATAAAGGGATAGGTTTGTCTTATTCCATGCCATATCCTTATAGGTTGATGCATTAACTAGAAGCTGAGCAAATTGACTTCTGGTTACAATCTCATTACGATCACTTAGATTACCCTGATCGGTTTTCATAATTCCTATTGATTTTATAACTCTCTCTGCTTCACTTTGAGCTGCCAATGCCCTTTTAGTCCCTATAGGGCTAACAATGGTCGCAACAATTGTAATAACAGCAATCCATATACTTAATAATTTTCTTACCATTATATATCTCCTTATACAAATTTTTCTTGCAAATCGTTTTTATTATATATGTAAATCATGAACATTTCGTGTTCATATGGTGAATTTTTAATAAAGTGTATAAAATTTCTTATACTCTTCAAATAATATTCGAAAAAATGGGAGTGTATAATCAACATACACTCCCCAAATACATGTTAATATTCAGCCTCACCAAAACATATGAACAAGGAAAAATGTTTCCCATGGTGAGTATTTACATTCGTCAGTACTTAGGCTCTGTTTTTTAGAACCTTACCCTTCCGTCTTCATTGCCTCAATCGCACTAATCTTAGTTGCCCTTCTTGCAGGGAAATATCCTGATACAAGTCCAACGACAATGGATATACCCATGGCCATAAGCGGAAGATGGATTGGAACAATAGAGAAGGATGTATTCTCCATGTCATACATATAATTTCCTGACATAAGAGCTGCGAATAGAGGCTGCCCGAACTTATTAATAAGCCAGGAGGCTAGATAGCCTAAACCTACACCTATAACCCCACCTAATAATCCTATCAAAGCCGCTTCAAACAAGAATAGCTTTCTAATATCTTTAATAACACAGCCCAATACCTTCATAATACCAATTTCCTTAGTTCGTTCATAAATGGACATTACCATAGTATTGGCGATACTAATGGCAGATACTATCATGGCTACTGCACCTAAGGCCCCTAGAACCATCTGTAAAGTTTCTGAGGCTTGTTGTAATGGCTGCAAATACTGCATCTGACTATAGGACTGATATCCAAGAGCAGTTATTGCATCCTGTACCTCAATAACATTGTCTATATTATCCACATTTAATCTAATCTGTTGGTATTCATTAAGGGCTTTTATTGCCTTCTTTCGATCTTCTAAGTTCAGGGTATTACAATATTCCAAATATATCTTTCTAAAATATTCAATATCCATATATGTACTATAATCAAACTCACCATTGGTCTGCTCCATCTTGGCAATATTCTTAAGAGGCAGACTAAATTCCTTCTTTCTTTCGTTGGTAGGATAGCCCTGGAATTTTAGCACCAATTTATCCTTCACCAAATCAATCTCTTTTTGATTACGTCCCCACCCTCTTGCTGTGGTGTCATGAAAAGCGTAAGGATTATTGTGACCAAAGATTATAGCAGAAGAATCCTCATCTGTAGGGTATTCACCCATTACAAGATTAGGAAATTCAAATTCACTGAAGCTGTTCCTATCCATGGCTGTAATATAAGTCCACCCTTGGTATTTCCCGGATTGGAGCATTGCATCCATTTGAATCATCGGGGTTACTGTACGAACATGATCTATTTCTCTGATCTGTGCAACCAGCTTATCATCCAGCTTCTGCTGTCTACTATCAACCCATTGACCATCTTCATCATAAACATCACCCCAAGTATTAACATAAATAGTAGTAAGCCCACCTTGCTGCATTACTTGGGTTTCAAAGTTGTTCTCCATACCGTATCCAATGGATCTCATAATTATAATTGATAATGAGCCAATTACCACACCAAGAACAGTAAGAATCGTTCTGGCTTTACGCCTCGAAAGACTCTTAAGCCCCATTATTAAAATGTCACTAATCCTCATAAAGATCAATTCCTTTTTTGATTTTTCTACTAGCAAGAAAGGCTCCCAGCGCTATGCTTATAATAAGAACTCCACCAGAAACTCCAAGGACAAATGGCAATGAAGAAAGTAGGGGGTCCTTTACCTCACCCATACCTGCTTCCATTGATGGATGGTCCATATACATACCTTCATCAGATCCACCGTCTGAGATAACTTCTCCTTCCATGGCTGAAACATGAACAGACTTCACTGCTACTGTTGCCAATTCATTTATTATAACTTCATCAAATTTACTCATGATGTTCCTCCATTCTCCTCATACCACACTATCAAATATTACAAGTTGAATTTATAAACAAATTCACCTGTCATTCTAAAAATCCGTTTCTTTATTATGTAGCCTGTTTTTATATATACTGATAATAACCTTTCTGGATACCGGAACAAAAATTACAAATATAGCTATCAACACTACAATAAATAACCACATTGGTAATATTTCTTTCTTTACCTCTATAACATCTGGGTTATATACATCATCTACTCCACCAGGCATCATACCTGGATCAAATGGAATCTCTGAAGAAACCATTGTTTCAAATTCTTTTGTATACTCTATTTCATCTCCATTACTATCTTCAAATGTTATCTTAACTATACCCTTTGCCATTCCTTCTACATTAGGTATTACTTCAAATTCCGCATATGATGGAGAACCCGCAGCTATATTACCTATAAAATACATGTTACCATCTGACTTAGTAAAATCCCCTTCAACTGTAGCAATAACATTATTTAATGGAGATTTACCCATATTATAAAACTCGAAGGATAGGGTAGCAGGATTTCCAACTAGAACATTACCATCCCATGAGTACACATTAACATAATCAACAACTGGCCTTGAATTTTCAACTGCCTGAAGGCTTAATTCAATTTCCTCAGTCTCTCCGATTTCACCAGTGGCTGGATTAGCTTTAATACCATCATATTCATAGGCAACCTTTAATTTGATTGGATAGGCTTTTGTCATAGTATCAGCCTTAACCTTCATCTCCAGACTATGCTGTGTTGTATCTCCTGGAGCTATTCTCTGTACAAAGAAGCTATTACTTCCCTGAGTAGGGGTAAATATACTCTCCTCTTGAGTTACAGTAATAGTTATATTTTTAGCTGCAACAGTGCTATGGGTGTTGGTTATATCGAAGATGAAGTTAAATGTGGAACCAGCTCGCAATTCCTCCGTATCAGTAGAGTATTTGCTAACAATTAACTTAGGCTTACTAACCTGATCTTCATCCTCATCTGGAGCTATTACATCAGGATATACAGTAGCCTTGGTTTCATAATCAGTCCCCGCCTCATCCTTGTAGCTTATTATAATATTTAGAGTTTTTATACCACCAGTAGCATGATTAGAGACTTTCAAAGGTATCTCTGCATTTTTCTTCTCTTCCGCCTTTATGCTACCTACCCAAAGGCTTTCTGTAAAGTAGTTCTTTATTAAACCAGTGGCTCCAAACCCTTCACTTGCTTCATCTACTTTAATAGATATATCCTTAGCCGTAGTGTCTCCACTATTTTTCAAGGTAGCTACCAAATTAAGATTATTATCAGGCTCTAAAATCCCCTTGATTGATATGTCTTCTACTATTAAAGAAGGAGCATTATCTTTCTTTGTTACATCAACAAATATATCATGGTTAACGGTATATGCTTTTCCATCAACATCCTTATATTCAATATTAAGGGTTACAGTCTTAAGACCTGCTTCCGCTGTAGGTAGGACCCTAACTGGAAGAGATATATAATCATATTTACCTTCAGTAAGATCACCAACCTTGATTTTAGGTGTTTCATATAAAGGAATTATACCTGTTGATGACTCTCCCGCTCCATAGTTAACGCTTACATATGTACTAAGTGCTGAAACCTCACCCTCATTACGAAGTCTAAATATCATATTAGTATCACTACCAACCTTAGCATTTCTAACACTTACGTCACTAAGAGATATCTGAGCTGGTGTTAGCTCCTTAACAATTGAAAAATCCAACTCTAAGTCCAAAGGATACTTCTGTCCAGTGTTTTGGTTAAGTGCCGACACCGTGATAACAACAGGATAGCTTCCAATCTGGGCAGTCTCTTTAACTGTGATATCAAATTCTACATAACTAGTTCCATAATTAGATACTCCAAAAGCAGGAACACCATCACCTTTTTCAGAGAGAAGCATATTTGTCACTGTAAAAGGCGCTCCCTCCTTAACATCAATGGTAACAAAGGCACTGTGCATATAGGCATTAATTGCACGGATAGGCAATATCATATGTTTTTTCTGGCCTGGCCTTAGAATCAGAGCATCATCTTTTAATATTTCATTAAGAACTATGGCATCTGCCTCGTCATTAGCTGCTTCTACATTATTACTATCAATAGCAAACCCTAACAATAACAGTAGTGTTGCCAGAATAAGTACTTGAATTTTTTTAAATTTAGTCTTCATATCAAATTCCCCCGTCTTCCTTTAATATATTGGCATTTAACCCATTATCCTCTATAACTGCTGCAATTTCACTATCATCTATATTTTGTATAATTTTATTAGCCTCGTCAGCTTCATTATTCTCTTTTTCTTTCACTTTATCTTTATTAATCATTTCAACTTTTTCAATTTTTCCATCAAATATATGTATTATCTTATCAGCATATTCTGCAAGTCTTCTATCATGGGTAACCATAACAATTGTCTGATGATTAATCTTGGCCATCTCTAAGATAAGATCCATTACCTCTTTAGATGTTTTAGAATCTAGATTACCGGTTGGCTCATCAGCAAATACTATTTCAGGATTTGACACGAAGGCTCTTGCAATTCCCACTCTTTGTTGCTGCCCACCACTCATCTCCTTTGGCTTATGCTTAAGCCTTGAACCTAGTCCCACCTTTACTAACATATCCCTGGACATCTTCTTACGCCTTTTGGATTTAACATGCTTAAATACTAGTGGAAGTTCAACATTCTCCAAGGCAGTCATAGAGCCCAACAGGTTATAGGATTGAAATACAAAGCCTAGGTTGTTCTGGCGAAACTTTGCTAAGTTTTTTTCGCTCATTCGACCTATATTCTTTCCTTTTATAATAACTTGTCCTGAGGTAAGCTTCTCGATCCCAGCCATTAGATTAAGCAAGGTCGATTTACCTGACCCAGACACTCCAAATAAACAACAGAATTCACCACGATCAACTGTAAAACTAATATCATCAACCGCACATATTCGTTCAGAACCCATTCTATATATCTTCTTGGCACTTTTTACTTCAATTATTGCTTGTGATTTATTGCCCATATCTACACCTTTCTGCCTATTTTGAAACATATTCCAATCATATCTATGCTACATCAAACTTCTTAAATTAAGAATACTTATTTCTTAAAATTATCTTACATTTATTACAAATCCAATCTTAGACTTTGAGCCTATTCAGACTTAGGACTTTTATCTCTTCCATCCTCCTGTAGCTGTTTTTCTCTTTTAGCAGCTTTATTATCGATAAATCGAACAAATACCAATTTTATATAAGCGCCAATTGGCACTGCTAATAGCATACCAAGGAAACCTCCGATAGCACTGCCAAAAATAAGGGAAATAATAACTATAAGAGGGTGAATTTTTATAGATTTACTCAGTAATTTAGGTCCAACGAAATTACCATCAATAGTTTGTATAATAGCCAGAGCAATTAATGCAATGAGTAGCTTTCTCATATCCCCATTAATGAGACAAACCAAGGCAGTAGATACATATGCAACAATTGGACCAAAGTAAGGAATTAGATTTCCAATCCCAGCAAATATTCCAATAACAAGTGCAAACTTAACCCCAACTGCTGATAAGACAATGCTAATCGCTACCATCATAAATAGGGCATCTAACATCTGTCCACGGATATATCCGGAAAAAACTTCATCCAGATCTTCTACCATGACTCTTATTTGTTGATTTTTTCTCTCATTGAATAATGCAAAACAAATTTTCTTAGAATATCTCATGAACATTCTACCATCAATCATGAAATAAAAGCCTATTAAAAAGCTAAAGAAAAATGTTGTAAGAAAACCAGTCATATTGGTTACGGATGATATGCTACTCTTTGCCAGATTAGAAGTTGCCTCAAGTACATAAGTTACAACTGTTGTAACGTAATTTTCAAACTGTTGAGATTGAATATCAAGCTCTCCTAACTTTTCTAAAACAGCATAGTAGAAGCTATTTAGACTTTCAATAAACTCATTACCAAGCTTAATAATGTCATCAAGATTAGCTAATCTTAATTGATCTGTCACACTATATACTAATAGAGATATAAGCCCCCCCACTGCTATGGCTACAAGAAATACCGTAGTCACAGCTGCCCATGTACGGGGTGCATGGAACTTACGGAACAATTTATATACTTTAATTTTTCGGTATTTATTTTCAAAGAATGTAACAGCAGGATCAAGCAAATACGCAAAAACAAATCCTAGGGTAATAGGTTTAATCACCCGTAGGAGCCAGTTTAGCTTCTCCATAATCATCTGCAATATTGTGGGCGCATTCTTTGCCACCAGACTGAGGGAATATATTATAACTGCTGTCACAATAACATATATTGATGCTTGTAAGTATTTTCGATTAAGCTTATCACGTAAGTTCATCAGGTTGCCTATTGCTCCTTTCCCCATCCTCAATATATTTAACAATACAATCAACTGAATTATCTATTCCAATATAATCGCTTCTTAGGGATAGATGATAGTTCTCTGCCCTTCCCCACTTACCTGTAGCATGATAATTATAATAATTTGCTCTCCGTTTATCATATTTGTTAATCTCATCATCCGCCTTATCTGCAGGCAGATTATACATATTAATGGCACGATTTCTTCGATAATCTAAATCTGCCCATATAAATACATTAACCACATTATCAAATTCCTTCAAAACATAATCAGCGCAACGGCCTACAATAACACATGGTCCTTCCTTAGCCACCTTACGGATTACGTTAGACTGTGCAATATATATCTGATCATCTAAAGAAAGGTGAGCAAAGCCAATATCTTGATTACCATACACATTCATTCCCATGGCTATGGAATACAGAAAGCTACTTGTAGCTTTATTCTCTGCATTATAAAATGCTGCCTCTGCAAAGCCGCTTTCCTTGGCAGCTAGAGAGATTATCTTATTATCGTAGTAAGGAACTCCTAGCTTTTCTGCTAGTTTTTTGCCTATTTCTCTTCCGCCGCTTCCGTACTGTCTACTAATCGTAATAATGCTTTTCATGATACACACTCCATTCTTTAATTTATTGGAATAAATCAGAGGGGAAAATCCTTTATATTAGTATAAGTATAGCATAATTTACCTTAAGTATGAAGTATTATTGAATGATACAATTCAAATCCAAACAAAGATCTTAAGATATATTTTCTTCATGGGATTAGAAGCCAGGTAGATAGTATTATAGGTTGATTTATATAAGCCTATTACCCTTTTTAGTTCTTCCTTACTTATAGTTTTTCGACTAAATCTAGCCTTAAGAATAACCTCCATACAATTATCAAGCTCCTCAATATCAATATAGGGAAAGTTATCTTTTACGTAATCTATATTATCTTCAAGTCGTTCCTTGAAATTTGGTAGCCCTGCTCCTACTGATACGGACCTCTCAATCTTTTTATAAAAGAATAAGGCCTTCTCATTACGATTACTTTTAAAAATATATCTTTTTTGGCTGTGCTTAACTATGATAATAGTAATACTACAGATTATGATAACTCCAAGTATTAACAAGCCAATCCTACTAAGTAGCTTACTAAAGGTAGCCCCATCAGTAGCTAAGGCTTCATTATGCTTTTTTTGTTCAAGAACATTATCCTTAGGGCTAAGGACATTGTCTTCACTATTAAGCTTTGGACTAGGAGTTAGAGTGGGATCCATAGATTCAACAGGTGGCAGAATGATATTCTCCTGTTTATCTTCCACCTCCCCAATTCCCGCCATATTCTCAATTATTGCTTCTGTATATTCAATTCCTGAGCCTGGGGTAAATTCCACAGGTATCCAGCCACAATTATCAATATAAACCTCCACCCAGGCATGGGCGTTATAATCTCTTACTGACAATTCAACATGACCAACACTATATGAATTATCACCCTTATTAGAATATTCATTAATTAGATTGTTGGCTAAGCTTTGATCATTATTTATATCATTTATTCCTACTGAATATCCCTCAACGTATCTGGCAGGGACCCCCATAGCTCTTAGCATCAGCGTACCAGCGGATGCATAGTGAGCACAATATCCAATTTTATTGTCATATAAAAAATATTCCACAAAGTCATAGCCTTCAGGTAATCTACCAGGTGATAAGGAATACTGAGTATTAAAATTAAGATAATCCTTTACATAAGATATCTTGTCTGAAACCCCATTTAATTCCTCATTAATGTTATATAGAGAAAAGTCTCTTTTTAATTGTTCCATCCCTTCTTCAGGCAGCCTTGTATAATGGTCATATACATATTCCTCATATAATTTCTCCATTCGAATATATTCTATCTCTTTATCTGGGATTGAATAACTAATCTTATCAGATACACTCCCTAGTCCAAGGGAAATATTAAAATAGTAATCGGCCAAATATTCCTCCCCCTTTGACCTATGTGTACCATAGAGATCTAATCTATATTCATCAATAGGCAAGTACCTATAATCTGTAAAGTAGGGAAGATAGAGGAATTTCTTATTGGCTTCTTTATATTCAATATCAATTTTTCCTTTAGAAAATTGATATTTATAATCATCTGATCCTTCAACAAGACCGATGTTACTTATTATGTTTTTTCTTCTTCTGATATGCTCAAGTAGTTGACTTACCTGATTCATAGGGGAGAATATATCAGCTGATAAATTTTGAAATTTCTTATAGCTATCTCTCATGTCCGGGGAATCGTCTTCCCAACTATCACCAGTATAGATACTTCCCACATAACCCTTTAGATAAATTCCTTCTATAGCTGAAGGGACAGGAGCTACTACTCTAAGGTGTTCCCTATTGTTAAAGGTAACATTATCCACTCTACCAAGACGTCCCTCACTTAACCCACCAGATGCTCCACCCCTTCCTCCAGTTCTTAGTATTGTCAACGAATCTGACACTGTATCAAGGGATAGCTCTCTTAAATAAGTCTGTATATGTGATTTTGTTTCTTTTATCATATTTATATCTTCGTATTTTTCTAAAGTAATAACTTGCCCTAAGATCAAAAAAACTAGTAGGGTCGCTGTAGAAAGAAAAACTGCTGTTTTTAGATGAATCCTCTGAAATATCATGGGTTGACCCTTATAATCCCAGATTCGCTCAAGTCCATGAGCCTTGGACTGAAATACTAATACCAGCAAGGTCATAATAAGATACTTGCTAGATGGTACCTTACCCACGGCAAAGCTAGTAACTAATGGTAACAGCAAGATATAAAGTATACTATTATGAAATCTTTTACTCATAATAGCAGCTGCCATAGTAAAGGTGATAGGGATAATTATTAAACTCATGAACAAAGTAGTATCCTGCTGTACAGTAGAATAATCCGCAACATATAATCTAATGCTGGTCTCGAAATAACCATTAATTTCCCCAATCACCAAATTTTCTATAATATAGAATGCATTTTTAATTCTACTAAGCTTTGAAAGACAATATGCGACATAGAAAACAATTGCAATTAAAGTTATCAGTGCTTTATATTTGGGTAAGAAAAAGAAAAGGTAAAATATTAAACTAAATAATATAATTATCAGGTTTATTAATAGGGGGGATGCTGGAACAGAAAGAGTCTCTATTACGATCCCAATAAAACACCAACTGCCAAGAAATATAGCTATACACTGACATATTCTCAGGTAGATTGGTATAGTATTACCCTTATCGTCCCGAATAGTTATGCTTGAATCTATAATAATTCCATCTTCTTTTCTAAGGCTCATAAGACACCAACCTTCTCAGCTAAGCTTTAGCTCCTGAATATCCTTTGACATAGTTTTTATATTAATTGGAATAAGATCTATTTCTAATCCATCTAGTCTCTTTATATATTCCACAGCTTGATCCTTAATATCTGGCTCTCGTCTAGGGCTTTTTACTTTATTCCCTTCTATATAAAGCATTTGCTTGGTAAAAGAAGGAAATATTGTAAGTTCCTCAATAATCGCCTGAGATATTTCACCAGTTATAAGAAACATCTGACTATATTGTTCATTGCCATACTCAGCCATATAGTTACCTAAGGTATTATCATTTTCATCTACAGGTAATGCCTCCAATATTCCTCCTGCAGCTTCATAAAAGTCCTTATCCGATGATATCTTGATTCTCATACAGGCTCCTAGGCGGGAATCAAACCAGGAAAAATAATGGGTCTCTTTTTTTATCAATAGGTTGTAGGAAATGGATAGGGCGCTTTCTATTAATCCATCCATATATTTAAGCCTATCCCTTCCCTTCTGAATAGTGAAATCAAGAAATATTAGTATTGAGCAATTAAGAGGGTCACTAAACTCTTTAACCATCAGCTGCTCCTGCTTACTACTAAGCTTCCAGTGTATCTGGGAAGGTCTATCTCCCTCCCTATATTCCCTAATTGCAAACACCTCCGATGGATCATCTCCCCTTTTCGTATCTGAGTAATTATCACTTTCTATGGAGGATTTATTTTTTCTACTAACTATATCTTCTTCAATATCATAAAAATTAGGTAATACAGCTATTTTAACCTGTTCATTGCATCGCTTTTTTAATGAAAAAAGTTTTAGGGGATCATAGCAACGAATCTTTTTAAGAGATATATTAATAATTCCCGAAAATTCTGACATAAAATTATAGGTGATACTAGTCCTACTTTTTCCATCAATAGCAACCATATACTCTTTTTGGTACTTTTTTGAGGAAAAATCATTATTATATGTTATATAAACCTTTATAGCGTATATAGGAAGAAATGTTGGATTATCTAGAGTTAAAGTAATAGGTATTTCTTCATTCTTAGTAACCACATGGGCGGTAGAGGTAAGTTCAGCTTTAATAAGCCTATGGATTAAACATAGGGTTACAAAAAGAACAAAAGGCAGGGCAACTACTGTTATAAATATTATTCCTACCACATGTACATTGTATAAAATCGAAATAATACCAAGAAAAACCAGAAGGAATAGATACCTTATTTTGTTATAAAACATATAAGCTACTTGCCCCTTTCAAGTATGTTCGTTAATGATTAATTAAGGACTAAAGAACTCCATAGATAAAACTATTAGATGATTCTTGGTGGCTTAACAATCCTAAGGATTTCATCTAGAAGGCTGTCCATATCAATCTGATTTACTCTTGCCTTAGGCTTTAAAATCATCCTATGGGCGGCTACATCTTTAAATATATACTGAATATCACCAGGTATTACATAGTCCCTATTATCTATAAATGCAATAGCCTTTGCCATATTCATAATCGCAAGTGAGCCCCTAGGGCTTACCCCTAATTCAACAAGGGAATTACTCCTTGTCTGCTCCACCATGAAGGCAATATACTCATAAAGGGAATCATGAATAAATACATTTTCGACTATGCTTTGCATGGTAATAATATCCTCCTGATAAGCTACGGTAATAACATTATCCAAGGGATTAATATTTTGTCTATGCTTTAATATCATAATTTCGCTCTTTGTATCAGGATAGCCCATTGACAATTTAATAATAAATCTATCTAATTGGGATTCGGGTAACATCTGTGTCCCAACTGATCCAATAGGATTCTGTGTTGCTATAACTGTAAAGGGTTTTGGCATTTCTCTTGTCACACTGTCAACTGTTACTTTGCCTTCCTCCATAACTTCTAGCAGGGCAGATTGTGTTTTAGGCGATGTTCTGTTAATCTCATCGGCCAAAAACAAATTACATATAATTGCACCAGGTCTATATTCGTAGCCTTGGTCACCGCTCCCTATCATGTTAAATCCTACAACATCAGAGGGAAGAACATCTGGTGTAAACTGAAGACGGTGATAATTCAATTCCATAGCCTTTGAAAAGGCTAATGCTAAGGTGGTCTTTCCCACCCCTGGGTTGTCCTCCAGCAAAATATGACCCTTAGCTAAAATAGCTGCCAAAACCTTTGCCACTATCTCCCTTTTACCCATAACAACTTTATTCACTTCATCCATAATCTGTACAGCTTTGACATAATATCTTTCCATAAGATTTCCTACCTGATTATAATTTATTTTATGATAATTTTTACTGCTTGTGGAAAGTATAACATATTTTCCGTAATTAATTAACATTTTTAGAAAACTGATTCTTTTTATTGACTTATGCCCAGAATCGTTTAGAATTGATAAAAGAGAGAATATGTTGGAGGTTTGTGCAAGTGAATAGTACAAAGAATATAATTAAAAACCCAAGAAAAGAAGAAAAGAAAGAGATTAAGATCAATTCCAAGGTATGGATTGTCGTAGCAGCTGTTTTACTTATTGCCCTGATTGGATCCTTACTTTTTGATCAGCTTTACAAAAGGACAATATTAACGATCGAAGGGGACAAGTATTATCAGGAAGACCTGGCTTACTATTTTTACGGTGTGGAATCCTCTTATGATTACTTTGATTCGATGTTTGGTGGACAATATTGGGACATGGTTGTAGACCAAAATACTGGTGCTACAGCGCGGGATATGGCGTTACAGGAAGCAATTAGCTCTTCAATATTTACAGAGATTTTATATCGTGATGCCACTGCTAATGGTTACTCTTTAACAGATGAGGAAAGGACTACTGTGGCTGATAATGTTGCTTCCCTTCTAGAGGAACAGATACCGGAAGCAGCCATTAAGAAGAATAATTTTACTGAGGATTATTTAACTGAGGTACTATCTAAGACAACCTTGGTTAACCGTTATCGCCAGGATATAATTGATGATCTTGATATTGATGATGAAGGAATTAAATCAGAATTTGATTTTGAAGACTACCGTCAATATGATATCGAATATATCTTTATTTCCACAGAAACAAAGGATGAGGATAACAAAACAGTTCCTATGGATGAAGATCAAAAGGCTTTAGCCTATGAAAAACTTGAGATGATGGCCATGATTGCCAAAGATAGTGAAGATTGGTCAACACTAATAACTGAAGAGGAAGAAGAATTAAGCTATCGTGAAAGAAGTTTCATTGAAACTGAAAGCCCATTTTCCGAAGAATTAACCTCTAAGATCGTTGGGCTCGAAAAGGGTTCATTTACTGGCATCTTAGAAGATGATCTTGGATATTATTTTATTCGTTTAGTTGATAATACTTCAACCGAAAGCTATGATGAGGCAGTAGAGGAAGCTATAACAGAAGCAGAAGAAGAAGGATTTGCAAACGCATATAGTGACATTGAAGCTAATTATGATTATAAAGTAAACGATAAATCCCTTAAAAGACTGATAATGGGAACTATTACTTTAGCTAACTAAATAGATCTTGGCAAACAGAATATAATACGTTTAATAGTAAAGTCTTATTACTATTAAACGTATTTTTCTATTATTAAGAATGTGGTTTAAACAACTAATAACCATTTTAATATTATCAAGTATTCATACGCAATTTATATAGATGGTTCAATAAGGTCAATTATTTTTCGGCAATTAAGTACTAGATTATTTTTAGTTAAGTGCTACAATAAGCTAATAAGCATGTCCATATCAATCATAATTGTTCTAAGACCTCTACTTATATTACGTTTTCCTATTACCTCTATATTCTTTAAGTATAAAAGGAGATTGTTTGTATTATGAAAATAATAATTGTCGGTTGCGGAAAAGTAGGCTATTCTATTGCACAGGAATTAGATAGAGAAGGTCACGATATAGTTGTAGTTGATAATAAGGCTTCTGCAATCCACCAAATCACCGATAACCTTGATGTTATGGGTGTGATTGGCAATGGAACTAGTTACACTGTTCTTAAGGAAGCAGGAATTGAAGAGGCTAGTCTTTTGATAGCTGTAACAGAATCTGACGAACTAAACTTACTATGTTGTTTATTTGCTAAGAAGGCAGGTAACTGTGAAACAATTGCAAGGGTAAGGAATCTACAATATAACGAAGAGATAAATTTTATCCGCGAAAAGATGGGACTTTCTATGACAATTAACCCAGAGTTAGAAACTGCTGTTGATATGTCTAGATTAATTCGCATCCCTACTGCTATTAAAGTTGATACCTTCGCTAATGGGAAAGTTGAGCTCCTTAAATTTCAAATTCCCGAAGATAGTATCCTAGATAATATGTTGTTAATTAATCTAAATAAAATGGTAAAGGGCCAGCTACTTGTCTGTGCTGTAGAACGTCATGATCAAGTATTCATTCCTTCTGGAAAATTTGTTTTGCAGGCACAGGATATAATCTCTTTTCTAGCCTCCCCTAAAACCGCTACACAGTTCTTTAAGGAA
>JGI24710J26742_10000502_pt1 | contig 36185 bp, 32 predicted proteins | sample BioPla2DNA2_FD_26742 | JGI IMG/M metagenome (IMG submission 26742)
CATTTGATAATGCAGGAGAGAGTTTGAAGAAGTATATTCTGCTTGAAAAAGGAGAAATGGCATATAATCACGGTGCTTCTAAATTGCGTCCTTATGGTTCATGTTTTGCCTTGGTCACAGCTGAAAGTGCTCGTATTCCCTTTGTTTACCACTGCTTTAGTGTAGGCGACAACGATCCTGAATATGTTTCAATGGAACTCAATGGCAATAGAGTAGAAAAACAACTCAGAAGAATTGTATCTTCTGGGGCACGTATGGATGGATTGCTTAATATCTCATATGAGGAATACTGCGGTGTCGAAATAATGCTTCCAGAAAAACAAGAACAAGAACGTATATCGTCGCTTTTCAAGACGCTTGATAGCCTTATCACCCTTCATCAGCGTAAGTGAAAAATCGGCAAAAGCCGTAAAAAATAGGAGGTAACTATTATGTTGCAGACAATCACTAAGGACAGCCTGTTCCACGAGTACTACGCCCAGTGGATCAAGGTCTACAAAGAGGGCGCGATCCGTTCCGTCACGATGAATAAATATCTCATGACGCTTGCATGGCTGGAAAAGCTGATACCAGAACTGAAGTTGTGTGAAATGACACGCATCAACTATCAGCAGCTCATCAATGACTATGCAGAAACTCATGAGCGTCAGACCACAATGGACTTCCATCACCAGATCAAGTGCGCTATTCTGGACGCTGTAGATGAAGGATTGATTGCGCGTGATCCTACAAGAAAAGCCATCATTAAGGGCAAAACTCCGAGAGAGAAAAAACCTAAGTACCTCAATCAATTCGAACTGCACACGATGCTCAATCATCTAAAGCTGACTCCTCAGATCAGTTGGGATTGGTTTATTTTGTTGGTAGCGAAGACTGGTATGCGTTTTTCCGAGGCATTGGCGCTTACGCCGAAAGACTTTGACTTTCCTCATCAAACCCTCTCTATCAGCAAAACTTGGGATTATAAGCATGGCACAGGCTTTCTGCCGACAAAAAACCGTTCCTCTGTACGTAAGATCCAGATGGATTGGCAGACGGTTATTCAATTCTCTGGTCTGGTAAAGGGGCTTCCAGAGGATAAACCGATCTTTGTAAAGGACGGCGATAAGGTGTATAATGCAACGGTCAATGATATCTTGGAGAGACATTGTAAAGGAGCAGGTGTTCCGGTTATCTCGATTCATGGCCTGCGTCATACACACGCTTCGCTTTTGCTGTTTGCGGGGGTATCCATTGCCAGTGTTGCGAGACGGCTTGGTCATGCAAGTATGACTACTACGCAAAAGACCTATTTACATATAATTCAGGAGCTTGAGAATAAAGATATCGACATTGTTATGCGCTCTCTGTCTGAACTTAGCTGATTGAATACTGCAAAAATAATTTGCTTTTTCTCGTAATCTATGGTATAATGAGATAAACACACGATTAAGACAACACCGCACAACGTCTCTCTGACGGTTTGGTGATGCATCTGCATGCCTAGCTTTGTGCGGTGTTACCATTATACTTGCTCAGAGAATTAGAGTCGGCTCAGTATTGCAAGGCTCGAACTAAGGAGTAGCATATGAACACACAGCGAGATATAAACCTGACATTCATTTCTTCCAAGGGATTTGATGTCTACACAGCAGATGGTTTGAGCAAAGCCCTCCACTGGCTCCAAACCGCCGATGCTGATAATCTTATGTACGGCGAGCCGTCCGGAGATGAATTTGACATCATGGTCGGCGAGATGCGCAGACCGATGCTCATAAACAGCGTAGAGGCTGCGATAGCAGAACTTAGCCTGTCATAAGGTGAATTATGCACCTACTATTTGTATGTAGCCAGAACAAAAGACGTTCTCTAACCGCAGAGAAACTGTTTGATGGACAAAACGGGCATCATGCTCGTTCTGCCGGCACAGAGAACAATGCTCGTATCAAGCTGACTCCCGGACTGGTCGGCTGGGCAGACATCATCTTCTGTATGGAGAAAAAACACGTCCGGAGGTTGAAAGAGAAATATTCAGATATCATAACCGATAAAATCGTCATCTGTCTGAATATTCCAGATGATTATTCTTACATGGACGATGACCTGTGTGAGCTGTTGGAGAGTGTTGTTCCGGAGTATCTTTGAGTTTTCAACATTCGCCAACAGCTTTTCCACAAAGTTTTAAACACGGCTATATGGTCTTTCATAGAAAGGAAGTATAAATGACCACAGACAATAATGAGGTTGAGCAGTTAGAGACGACCGAGCCGCTCCTCGACCGAGATACATACAGACGCATCAAGAAAATGGACAGAGCCACGCTTGAAGGACTTATACAGGACATATTCGAACGTGGGCGTAAGAAAGGACTTGCTGAGGCAGGTGTGATCATCGCTGAGGATACTGAACGCAGTGATGGCAGTGATACATTAGATCTGCGTGCCGTTGAATCGGAAATCAGAGCTATCCGAGGTGTCGGTGAAAAGAGAGCTGAGGAGATAATGCTTATCTTTGAGATGCATCTTGGGATTTGAGAAGTACTATTACAATAGAGATTAACTGTAGATGCCTTCAATGTTTTCCTTGTTGTACAATTCTTACGAAATACAATCCACAGTATAAAAGTTTTATCAACAAAATTGGATGAACCACTTGAAATTTTCTACAATTTATGATATACTTAATGTAATGTACATCTAAGTTCTTACAGTAATGGGTGGCACATCGGTGTACCACCTGTTATTAACAAAATATAGGCTTAGAAGACAATACAATAAATCGGGTAGCAGCAAACGTATGTACTATGTTAAGTCAGATACTTTATGAGATTGGGAGGTGATTGTATGACTCCAGAAGAAGCTGCTCAGCTTTATGATATTGAAGAACGAAAGTTTTATGATTATTGCGGATATATCGTGTCTTATCAGAATAAAATAGGCGAATATCAGTCTGAACGTCAGAATAAATGCATTCAAGCAGAGAACAAGCAAATGGAAATCCAAAAGAATAAAGAGCTTTTGGAAGCTATAAGTGGTACAACTGGTGTTCATGATGATCTTTTTTCTCACCTTACCAAAATAAACAGTAAAGTTGAAGATGCTGCAGCGAACTTTAAGACAATGGTCAGTTCAAGCACTGTCAATTCATTTGACCTGTGTAATGCTTTTGGTGAAAATGCAACAAGTGCAAACTCTCAATTGACGGCGGTATTTGATGCTATTTCAAGAGGAGCATCGCTCGTGTCTGGTATTATAGAAACTCTTAATCAGGATCTGCGAGTTCTAAATGCTCAGATACAAGAACTTGACTTGGATATAAGCAAAGCACAGGCTATGATTGATCAATATGAAGCGAACAAGCGTAGTTGTTTAGCAAATATGGCATATTATAAGAAGTTCATGCCATAATTAATCTAGGTTAGGAGGTGCATGTATGGCAACAATTGAGTTATATAAAAGTAAGATAAACAATATGTCGAACTATATTAACCAAGCTAAGTCTGCTGTCGGAGACTTCTGTGTAGATTTGTCTGCCCTAAAATCGAAAGTTCTCGGAATCAACAGTAGTGTATGCGATAGTGTTGTTACGAGCATCTCAACCTCCTCTCAAACACAAGAACAGCAGATTGCAGGTCTTGAAGCAACTCAAAGAGAAGTCGATGAATTTATAAAACTTACGGTGAATCGTGATAATTCGGCATCATCCGAAATCTCACGTGCTAAGAAGGACTTTTATAAACAATACTCTTATCTTAAGCCTGACTGCGAAAAGACCGACTGGGAAAAATTCTGTGAAGGTTTGAAAAAGGTCGGTCAGTGGTGTAAGGAACACTGGAAAGAGATCGTTCTTGTAATCGAGATCGTAGTGGCTGTTGTATGCCTTTGTGTTCCTGGCTTACAGGGCATAGGAACGGGCATCCTTATCGGAGCGTTAAAAGGTGCTTTGACCGGTGGTCTTATCGGAGGCATCACCAGTATGCTAACGGGAGGCTCATTCCTAGAAGGATTTGCCCAAGGTGCATTGGATGGTGCCATTATGGGAGGTGCCTTGGGCGGTGTAGGCGGACTTGCTGGTAAGTTTATTACTTGTGGCTCTAAATTAGGAAATGCTATTCAGACAACAGCGAAAATCAGTGGTGCAATGTCTAAAGGCATGGACGGCTTTGATATGGTTTCATTAGGATTGGGAATGATCGATCCTAATAACCCTATCACAGAGTTGAATAATTCACTTCATCAAAGTGATGTATACAACAAATTCCAGATGGGCGTTAGCTTGGTATCAGCATTCTCTGGTGCTGCGGCAGATAATATGGCGTGCTTTGTTGCAGGCACTCTGATACTCACAACCTCTGGCTTACTTGCAATTGATAAGATTAAGGCTGGAGATAAGGTTATATCAACTGATCCTAACACTCTCGATACTAGTGAAAAGACTGTTCTTGAAACATATGTACGTCAAGTCAATAAACTTGTACACGTTGTGATAAACGGAGAAGAAATCGTTACAACAGATAATCACCCATTCTATGTTCAGGGCAGAGGTTTTATCAAGGCAGGAAGTCTTCTTGTTGGTGATAAACTTGTTAGCGTTAACGGCGATGACTTGATTGTAGAAAAGTATCAGACTGAAAAGTTCGATGTTCCTGTTGATGTATATAATTTCCAGGTTGAAGATTCACATACGTATTTTGTTGGACAGAGTAATATATGGACACACAATGCAGAATGCGGTGGTAGTTACAAGGAAGTAAGCGAAAAGAATAAAGAGTATAATTCTACTCAGAGCGATTATACGAAAAAGCAACATGCACATCATATGCCAGCATGTGATGCATACCCGGACGATTTTTCTGAATTCATGGATTCTTACAACGGTAAGCCTAATGGTCCAGCAATTTCAATGAGTCAGGCAGACCATAAAAACACTTCTAGTTTTGGACGCAAAGCTGGTTCTGATCAGTATCGTGCCGACCAGAAAGCCTTATTGCAGCAAGGAAAGTTTCAAGAGGCTTTTGATATGGATGTTAAAGATATTAAAAGTCAATTCCCTGGAAAGTATGATAGTTCTATCGATGAAGCACAAACTAATCTAAACGATCTAATAAGCAAGTATAATGAATGGAAGAGAGGAAAATAAAATGGATTTAACTTTTACCCCATATAAAGAGATTGGATCGCTTCCTTTTTATGCATCCAATGATTCTGCTATCAAAGTGTTCGGTGAACCTATTTCACAATCCAAATATGGATATCCTGAAAAAAACAAGAACTCATACGATTATGGCTTTTTTCATGTGCTTTTAAGCGAAGATTTGAAATTTGAAGCAATTGAATTGTTTCCAGATATGACAGATGAAAAAATATGTTTGCTTTACAATAATTCTAGCTTCATCCTTAGCCCTATTGTAAGTAAAACACTTGAAGAACTAAATAAAGTAACCGATGATTTACTATTAGATGATGACGGTGAAGGATATACAAGTAAAACATTAGGTTTAAGGATATATTGCCCAGATGATATTATTGAACAAGTCATTATTCACGATGCGGATTACTATAAATCATAATTACCTTTATTGATTAATGAGGAAAGGTGGGGAAGTAATGGAATATGGAATTGAACAGCTTGCAAGTTTTATTTCCGATTCTCAAGCTGCATTCATAAATGGTCAATTGCAGCAGGCGTTTAGCCTAGCTAAAGAGGCAATTAAGCTTGATGATAACTGTGCGGATGCATATCAGTGTGCAGCGAATGTGTGTATGTCGCTCAGTAGATACGAGGATGCAATTGAGTATTACCAAAATGCTGTAAAATGCGATTCAAACAACGGAAACCGATATTTCAGCCTTGGTTATGCTCAGGCAAGCGTAAATAAAATAGCTGATGCCATGCAGAACTTTGCTAAGGCTGATGAACTGGGACTGAATGAGGATGCTGCAGGACAGATGTATCATATCCTCGGCATTGTAAATCAGCAGTTCGGAAAACTTGATGATGCTCTTATCAATCTAAAAAAGGCGGAGCTTATCATTCCGGCCGATATGGATATTCTGAAGCGCAAGGCAGTTATCTATGGTCTTCTTGATGAGATAACAAACGGCTTGCAGACTGCTAACCAAATGAAACTCTATGCGCCTTCTGACTATTCCGGATATCAGGCTGCTTATATACTGCTCAAGCAGGCAGGACGTATAGATGATGCGTTTAAGGAACTTCGTTACGCTCGGATGAACTTGCCGACTTTCCCATTTGCTCTTTGTGGTGACATGGTGAATTATGAGTTGGTAAAGCATGAACTGGATGGTGACTCATCTCATTTTCAGAAAGCATTAGCTTACATTAAGCACTTCCTGAAAAAAGAGAAACCTAGTGTTGCGGATGCTGTCGAGTGTTATTTAACCGCTGCTGATCTCTACCTTCAGCTTGAGGATGCAGATAAAGTTATAGAATGCTTGACGGCTGCTGAAAAGCCCATATTCTCTTATAACAACGGAGTTCTGTTTAAAGAGTATACGCCTCAGCAGTTAGATCCCAACTCGATTTTAAATGAGCTGAACGCTAATCTTTATCGCTATGAAAAGTTGAGTGTTGAGCAGCTGGAAGCAATGAGAAAAAACGGTACATACATTACTCCGACAGATGAATCAAAATCTGATAACGGAGAGTACAAGCTCACAGATGAGGCTTTTGATATTTCTGCTGAGGATAGAGATAGAATCAATCGTATGTACATTGGTGCATATACATTACTTGAAGATCATCGAAAGATAATGTACTATGCTTTAGAGTTGCAAAAGAGTCAAGAGCCTTCGATGATTGAACTCGGCTGGTATACAGAAGCGAGAGCAATGCGCGAGCTAAACTTGGATGGTTGGCAAGATCAGTATAGTTCAGTCATTAAAAAACTGAGAAATAATATACTGAAGGATCCTACAGACATTAATGCTATGATGCTTCGAGTAAGATGTTTAATCGATACTAAGCAGTTTGATGAAGCGGAAGAGAAGTGCAAGTACCTAAAGGAAGAATTACAGAAACCTCTCATGGAAGAACTGAACGAAGCGAAGAACGGAGGTAAGTAATATGGCATTTCTTATTCATGACATTGTGCTTGATGATACAGCATTCCAAACTGCTTCCGATGATATGAGAGCATTAAAGCAAGAGACTGCAGATCTTAAAACTATGCTCGAAAAAATGTACAACGATGTAACAAGTGCATTGGATACTTCAGCAGGTGACGAAATTCAGTTCACAGCAAAGAATGTTCTTTTGCAACCGGTCGAGGACATGAGTGTAGTTATTCAGCACATCTCAGATACACTGAATACAATCATAGGCACGGGATACTACAAGGATATATTCGTGAAGTTCGAGGAACTGAACGAATGAATAAAATAATAATTAGGAGGATTTAACTATGGCAGGTACTGAAAAAACAGGAACATTGTATGTCTTTCCAGAAATGTTGGATAACGCTATTAAAGCTATCGAGGTTTATCGTTCAACCGCATTTGGTTCCCCTGATGGAGAAGGCTCCGATGGTCTCTATGGCGCCGTAAAGAAAGAGGTCGTAGACCTTACAACAAGTGATTTCACTGGTTCTGCATCAACTAAATTCCTTAGTTTTTACAACAAAAACATTGAACCCGCAACGGGCAAAAGTCTCAGAGATGCACTTGGACAGCTTGAATCAATTTGCAAGAGCATTAAGTCTGCTATTCCCGATTCCGAAGGTGTTGATGAGCAGCTCGCAACAGAAAACGACAAGTAATACAAGAGGAGGATACTATTATGGCAGGTTGTAAAGTAGTAAAAGAATCAATGGATAATAGTGTGGCGAAAATTTTGCAGAGTTCAACTGACTACGAGGAAGCAGCGAAAACATTCGTCAAAGCCTTTAAGGATGCCATCGAGGAAATGCAAGGAAAGGCAAAGGATGCTCTGCTTGAATTCTTTGAAAATAATATTGAAGGACTTGTGACCAATGATATTCCTGGCGCAGTTAAGGGACTTTCAGAACTTCTTAAAGCGAATGCTAAGAATTTTGATGATGTTGATGGACAGCTTGCAGATAGCATTAGAGGAAATGGCGGAGGCAATGGTGGAACATAATACGCAATAGATCTATTTGATTGCGTTTCTGTTCTGAAAAAATAATAATCGGTTGGATTGCGTACAGCCTCGGTGCTATTTAATTGGCTGAGGCTGTACTTTTTATTAGGAGGTGGCAATAGATGTTCAGAGAATTAACTGAGGAAGAGTTTGCTTTACTAAGCGAATCTGAAAAAGAAGTTTATAACAGGGAGTTACTACTCTATAAAGAGAGATCAGCTTTTGTTAGACAGCTTGAGAGAATCGAAGCTGCTGATTATCAGTACAGAAAGCCAAAGTTTAATGGCATTAATCCAATTCCAAAAATTGATGTTCCCAAGCGCCATATTGCCTCTCCAAAGAAGGTTGTCTTCCCAAAGGAATTGTTAGATAAGATGCAGAAGGTAGTTGTTTCTTATTCAAGTTTTACCCCGCCTAGTTCAATCCATCTTAAAGGTATGCCGAAAAAGCCAAATAGTGCTATCGCAATACTACCGCAGTTTCAGCCTGTGGGTTCAGTAACGGTTACCGGTATACCGAAAAAGCCAAATAGTGCTATCGCAAAACTACCACAGTTTCAGCTTGTGGGTTCAGTAACGGTTACTGGTATGCCAGAAAAGCCAGATAGTGCTATCGCAAAACTACCACAGTTTCAGCCTGTGGGTTCAGTAACGGTTACTGGTATGCCGAAAAAACCAGATAGTGCTATTGCAAAACTACCGCAGTTTCAGCCTATGGGTTCAGTAACGGTTACTGGTATGCCGAAAAATACAAATAGTGCTATCGCAAAACTACCGCAGTTTCAGCCTGTGGGTTCAGTAACGGTTACTGGTATGCCGAAAAAACCAGATAGTGCTATTGCAAAACTACCACAGTTTCAGCCTGTGGGTTCAGTAACGGTTGCGGGTATACCGGAAAAGCCGAATAGTGCTATCGCAAAACTACCGCAGTTTCAGCCTATGGGTTCAGTGACGGTTGCTGGTATGCCGAAAAAACCAGATAGTGCTATCGCAAAACTATCGCAGTTTCAGCCTATGGGTTCAGTAACGGTTGCTGGTATGCCGAAAAAAACAACGAGTGCTATCGCAAAACTACCACAGTTTCAGCCTATGAGTTCAGTAACAGTTACTGGTATACCGAAAAAGCCAGATAGTGCTATCGCAAAACTACCGCAGTTTCAGCCTGTAGATTCAGTAAAGGTTACTGGTATGCCTGAAATAAACTTACCTGCAATTCATTCGATAGATAAAGAGGTCGTAGAAGGTGTTATTCAAAGAATAATAAGTATTATGCAAGGAGCGTAGCATATGAAAAACAATGAAATCATGATTTCAGTACAATTCGATTTCCCTAATGATCCAAATAAATACAGTGAGAAATACTCTGGAATCACTGATAGCCTTGCTTTCCTTGTTAAGGATGATATAACACTAAAGGCTTTTATTGAAGGTCTTTATTATGGACTTCATAATAATTTTCCGGAACATTTTATCCTTTTTAAGGATTATTTAAAACACCGTAAACAGTTTGTTGTCGATTATTCTCGAAAAGGCAGATTCAAGGTCATCAATTTTGAAAAGGAATTGTTGTCCAAGAAAGTTTCTTTAATTGAATTAGGATTTGTTACTTCAAGTGTTTTACTGATAACTATGAATCGGGAATTAGAGAGTCAATTGCTTTTTGACAACATTCCCAGTAGCTATATTCTTGATTCTGAGGATAATCCACTGGAATACAATATAAGTAGTCGTACTCTTGAAGCGGTTGATTCATCGGATATTGAAATCCTTCCTCCAGGAGATATACCTGAAAAAGATGAAAGAACGTTAGGCGATATTTTGATTCCTACCGTTCTTTCGACAGGAGGAATGATAGGCGTTAGAGCATTGATGTCTAAATCCGCCAGTGCCAGCGGCATGGGTGGTATGATGTGGATGATGACTGCTGCTACTGGTGTGATGACCTTGGTGACATCCACCTACAATTATTTTAAACAAGGAGCAACGAACGTCAAAAAGAAAACCGAATGGAAGGAAAATTACGAAAAATATATTAAGCGCCTGATCGATGAAAAGATAGGTATCTGGCAAAAAGCAGACCTCACCTACCTTCAGTCGTTGTATCCGGATATGTCAAAACTGTTCTTGCAGTTATCTACATTAGATTCTGCAATTTTCTCAAGGTCACAAAATGACAATGATTTCATGCGCATTACTCTCGGTGTATCCGAGCATGTTAAACCCTTATTTGAGATTAAATATGAGAAAAAAGATGAGATTTTTTCTGATGTTTATTATTATCTGAGGTATGAAAACTGTACTAATAGCGAAGACGAGAGAACAGCTGGTAAGAGAATCTCAGGAATTTATATTCTCACACCTGAAGGTGAATTACCTTGGTACGCATTTAAAAAGAAGCGGACACGGAAGGATGAGGAAGCGAAGCTTAAGGAGTCTCAAAGAAACGGGCTTATCTCAGAAGAAAAGGTATTACTTTCTGATTTGTCGTATAGGTTTTCCACGGATTATTTCCGATATATTGACGGCAAAACATGGGGCGAGAATGGTATTAAAGCACCATATATGCTTGATATCAGAAATGCCGGTGCTTTAGGTATAATCTCTCCTGACAATTCCTTTGCGCATGATACTATTAGGCATGTTGTATTGGAACTCGCTTATTATCATTCTCCGGAGGATATTCAGTTTGTGTTTTTCTTTGAAGACGGATTGAGTATAGAGGAACAAAAAAAGCGGATAGATATATATAAATTTCTTCCTCACTGTAATGAATTACTTGAAAACACATCTCAGTTTGTTTTTGACAAAGAAAGTGCAGGTATTGTTTATGGACAATTACTGAATATAATGAATCAAAGAGCCAAGGACAAACAATCCGATGAAGAAAACGAAGTTGAATCTGAGCATAGCACGCAGATAGTGTGTGTGGTATTTGAAGATTATAATATCAAATCTACTGGTTTTTCAAAATATCTTCCAGAAGCCCCAAAAGAGGGTGAAGACTATCAGAATAAACTCGGTTTAACATTTATATTTTGCCGCGATGATAAGGATAAACTTCCGCGTTATTGTGGAGATGTAATTTACATGAATGTAGATGCTAAAAAGGTGGGATATGGCTACGTTGTACCACGCTATAGCGTTATGACACGAGAGAACATCTTAGCTAATATGACGGAGACAAATAAGTATCCTAATTTCTGGAATGACTATATTTTCTCTTCTAAAGAATACAAACAACAGTATGAGCTTGCATACCGAAGACTTGCAGCCATTTATTATACACGTATTGCTGAGAATGGCCAAGTTCCAAGCATGGTCACCCTGTTTAAATTGCACGACATTTCTAGTGAGGATATCATTCCAGAAAAGGATGCGGACAATCCGTTGTCTACATCCCCATTTGCTAAACATGTACTTGAGTGTTGGGAGTCAGACGATGAAGAATATGACGTAACAAGAAATCTGCGTGTAAAGATTGGCGCAAATGAACACGGACCAATGGCACTTGATTTATATGAGAAAGCGGACGGTCCTCATATGCTTGTTGCTGGTACTACCGGTTCCGGAAAATCCGAAACGATTATAACATATTTAATCGGATTATGTATGAAGTTTTCGCCTATGGATTTAAATCTAATGTTAGTTGACATGAAGGGCGGAGGCTTTTCAGATCGTTTAGGAGATTTGCCACATTGTGTTGGCGTAGTTACTGATACTGCCGGAGAAAGCGAAGGAATATCATCAGCATATATGCTAAAACGCTTTCTTGAGACTCTTAACGCCGAGATAAAAAAGAGAAAGCTTCTTCTCCAGGAATTTGGTATTGATACTGCAGATGCGTATATTCGTGCAAGACGAATAATGGTGGAAATATCCGAACTGATAAAATCTGATGGATCAAAGTCTTTAAAGGAACTCTATGAGATTCTACTTCAACTCAAACAGCAAAAAAAAGCTATAGATGATGCCGATTATTCTGAAAACATCAAGGATATTCTTGAAAAAATGAGTAAACTTAATACTAAACAGATGAACACTTTTGTAAATAAAGGGCTGAATAAAATAAAAAGTCTCTCTCATCTTGTACTTGTAGTCGATGAGTTTACTGAGCTGAAGCGATTTTCAAGTGAAAGCAATGATGTTGACTTTATCGCAGAAATTACTACAATTGCCCGTGTTGGTAGAACACTTGGATTTCATATTATTCTTGTATCACAGAATATCGAGGGTGCTATCACTGATGATATAAGAGTTAATTCTAAAGCAAGGATATGCCTTAAGGTTGCCACCAAGCAGGCTTCTAAAGAAATGATTGATAGTCCAGTTGCTGCTGCCCCTAAAATGCCTTTGAACGGTCGAGCATATTTACTCGTAGGAACAGGTTCGCGCTTCGAGTACTTTCAATCTGCATACACAGGTTCTAATCAAAATACAAGCATTGAAGATCCTGTGAATATAACATTAGTACCTGACAGTGGAAGTTTTAATGAAAAATTCTACCGTTCGGACAAGGATAATACAGTATTAAAGGCACAACAAAAGAATGTTGATCCTAATGCAACACAATTGAAATTTGTTGTGGATACTATTATTGCTGTAAATAAGGGTAGACAAATTCCTGAAACAATATTCCTCCCACCGTTAAAGACTAAAATAGAACAACCTATGCTTGAAAATGCAACAGAATGGAGTTGATACAGCAATGGACAAGAGAAATTTGATATGTACGTTAGGTCAGTACGATATTCCTATTGTACAGAAGCAACCTCTGTTTAAAGTTGACTTGCTTGATAAAAATATAGCTCTGTTCGGTGCAGCAATGAGTGGAAAAACAACCTTCCTCAAGTTACTGATTCAAACTCTGCATATTATCACCAATTCTGAAGATGAGCAGATTTTTATATTAGATTTTGGAGGTGCTCTTGCCTCATACAAAACTATGCCTCTCGTTGCAGCGTACTTTGATAGCTCAAACGAAGAATATGTTAAGCGTGCTTTCAGAATACTTGAAGAAAGAATCAAGAAGAATACTGAAATGTTGGAGGGAGCTGGTTATTCTTCGTATTGCGGTGAAAAAAAGATTATTCATACGACATTTATAATTGATAATCTTAATTCGTTCCAGGACGAACCGAGATATTCAGCTTATCAAGAAAAATTTGCAAAAATGTGTAGAGATGGTTTATCAAAGGGCGTTTCAATTATATTTACTGCCTCGGATACTAAAGGATTATCATCTTATCTTAATAGTTTCGGTCAGAAAATCGCTTTTGAAATGCCTGCTGATAAATACATCGAGATATTCAATTCAAAAGTATCAGAAATCGGAGCGATTCCTGGGCGCGGCTTCGCAAATGTAACCATAAAGCCAGATGATATTGAAGGTACATTCAGAATGAATGCTCCATATGAGGTTCAATGCTATATTGCCGATCAGATGGAACCTGATAGTAGTTTCTTAATCTCTTTAAGGAACAAGTATCACTACAACGCAGAAAATGGAAAAGAAGAAAACGGCAAGTTCGATAAGAGCGTAAAGAAGTATCTAACATTTAATGGAGATTTGACTTATGACGAGTTTCAACGTTTAAAACAAAAACCTAAAGCAATGGAAAAAGCTGTTCCTTGGATACCTTGTCCTGTTTCAGTTGGTTTGGATTACATTGACTTTTGTCCTGTGACGATAGATTTCTCAGAATCGAGAGTACTTGGCATTTATGGAAAAAAAGGATATGGAAAAACCAACCTACTCAGAGTTATTCTTGAAGAATTGTTTGATAAGAAATCATCTTCGAGATTTGTGTTTTTTGACGACGGAAGAAAGCAACTTGAAGAATTTTATAACAAGTGTAAATCATTAGGCAGAGACTGTGAAATATTTTTTGAAACAAAGAGAAATTCGTCACTCCCTCCAAGAAACGATAGCGTAATGAATCAAACAGCACCTACTGATTTTATGGATATTATGGACAAACCCTCTAATCCAACTGGCTTTAAAAAAACGTTATCACCGTTTCAGCAGTTTTACCATTTCATCAATGATTATTACATGGATCTTACATGGAATGGAATTTCTAATAATCAACTTAAATCACCTGTAGCAACTTATATATACGGTGAAGAGATGGCGGGACTAATGCCATCATACAATGAAGAACGTAATCCGATTAAACCAACTGTGTTTGTTCTTCAGAGCAAGATGCTATATTTGAGTGCTAATGGGGAGAAACAGTTTATAAATAGCATTCTTCCGAAACTTGCAGCTATCGCAGAAGAAAAAGATCTAATATTTATTTTCACAGATGTGCAAAAAATCACAGATCAAGAAAGCAACAACTTTTTTAACAATTCACTTAATGCTATTTTCTTATTAGATAGTATTGCAGAATTTGCCGCTGAACGAGGACAAAAAACGGTATTCGGCAGTATGGATGTGAAAGCGCTAAAGGAAGAATATGCACGATGCGAAACTGGAGACGGATATTTTTATGATATTGAAGCTGACAAACTCATGAAGATGAAGTTTATCCGGCAAGATAAATGGAGGAAATAGTTATGGCTGATGGTAATCATATTAGATGTGCTGACATCGAAAAGCTTGTCCAATTTGAAAAGGATAGTCAGACTGCTAAGGAAAAATTTGATGAAATAAAGAAGAAATTCAAAGATATCAACGATGCACTGCTTTCAAAGTGGCAAGGCGCCGGTGCGAATCAATATCGAAAAGAGGTTGAACACATTCTGGAGAAAATCGGAAGTGTTGGCGAAGTTCTTGATGCAATAAATGAAGGAGCTGTAAAAAGTGCAAGAGATGCATATTTGCAACTCGATGCAGATTTAGCTGCATTCAATGAAAATCCAACAGCTGGGGATGGTGAAAACAAATGAGTGAACCAGTTAACGGGACTGATGATCTTGGAAATATCGATCTTTCTGATGAAACCAAAGACAACATTAAGCAGAAGATCATTCTTTTTGAATGCAATGATAATCAAGTAGACCAATCTATTTTTGGCATTTTAGCATTACCAGAGAACTTGGAAAAGAAAGAGAAGTGATTCGGTGAGTACCCAGATAAAGGGCAGTAAATTCATTTATGAGATTGATGAAAAGGATTTCCCTCATGGCTTTATTGCTCAGGGAACCGAAAGCTTTGTCTTTAAAGGCAGAAAAATCTCTGTAAACGGTCACGATGAAGAAGATTTATCGTTTTCTTGTGTTTTAAAGTTCAAGCCCTACTCTCGTGCTCGCTTTGAGCGATTTACGAATAATGAGCTTAGAATATTTGAAGAACTTCAAGAGTGCCGAAGCGTAGCTCGAATATATGATGTTATAGAAGATCTTGGCGATAGTTTTGATTTGAAAACACCTGAATTATCAAAGCGTATTCGTAGCAAAAGTATTGACCCCAACGATGATTCAAGTAAGACAATGATACCTTGTTTCTGCGTTGTTGAGGAATATATTGATGGTTGGTCTTTGGAACAATATTGTATCAGGCAGTTTTGGGGGCTTGAAAAGTATCGAGATAATCGATGGATAAAATTCCACGAATTTAAGGACTTTGAAAAAGAAGAGGTTCTTAAAAGATACAAGGACGAAAAAACATTCTTCCGATATCAAGACAAGATGCTGCATTATATGTTGAGCTTGTGTGGCATATTGCAATTTATAAGTATGACATCCAAAAAGAAAGTACTTCATCTTGATATTAAGCCGGAAAATATCATGGTTACAAGCCAAAGCGAAGAATTGGTTTTAATTGATTTTGGCCGTTCTGAGTTTTTGGAAGATAGTGAACGATATATATATCATAAGCTCTCACCATTCAAGTACATAAACGATAATGGTCTCAGAGTTAAAGAAGACATCAACCATGCATTTTGTCACGGAACGATTGGGTATGCGGCTCCTGAAACTTTCAGAGAAGCATTAGATGAACGTTTCATTTTAGATCCACCACCAAAAGATGAGACGAAAGATAATGACGAGTCGAATAATAATAAAGAAAAAGAAGATGCAGAAATAACAAGAGGGTTTGAATTTGGAAGAATGTCGATTGAAAGTGATATTTTTTCCTTTGGAGCAACCTTCTGGGAATGCCTGAATATTGTTGAATTAGTAACTAACAGTGAAGAATTCTCAACTTTAACCCGTAAATCACGATTTTATGAATCGCATCTGCTGAATTACGATTCTTATTATGAGCGAGATTTATCTCTGGAATGCACCGGACCATTAGGTGGAAGATACAATCTTGCCTTACAGAATATTATAAAGAAATGCACTCGTGAACGCTCAACTGGGTATATGAATGATCCAGCGTTCTATCATGGATATGACGAGATAATTCGTGATCTGGAAGATGCCCGTGACTCTATTCCAGCTGTGAAAAAGGGCGAAAACAAACAAGTAAAAAACGCCTCAATAACGCTAGGATTCTGTATTGGTTGTTTTCTTTCTTTGCTTTTGGTATCTGGAATCTACAGAGCAGTTGGATCTCGAATTGCTAAAAACAATTGGGATAATTTGGTTAGTGATATCGAGGAGCATATTAAAATAGGAGATTCGGCTTATCAAACCACAAAACAAGGCGAGCTTTCCAATATTGCCATTGAACGAATGGAATTAGCAACTGGAGCACAGGAACTTGAGGTTTGTGATGAAACGTTTGTGTTCTTATGCAAGGATAGTGTGATTAATTCATCAGAAGCGGCACTTATGATTACATTGCTTAATCAGCTTGATGATAGTAGTGATAAGATCCGATTTGCTGATAAGATTATTGAGCACGCTAATCCAGTTGAGTTACCGTCAATTGTAGCAAGCATCAATTCACTAGGTCTTTCTACTGACGATATTGGATACAAGTTGGCGATAGCTCTTTACTGCGTTGACAGAGAAAACGATTATGATTATGTAGATGCATATGATTTGATTGTACAAAATGCCAACTTAAAAGAATACCGTACCATTATCAAAATGCTCGCTGTTACTTTAAACAATAAGGGCGACTATGTTATTAATCAGATAGCAGAACAAAAAAGTGTGAAGCGTTCAGAGATTATTGAAACGCTTAATAGTCTTGAAAAACTGTGAGGTGACAAATGTGGAACTCATAAAACGAATCAAGTCTTCCTTTGATAAGAGATTTGAGAAAAAGCCGGTTTTAGGTAACGTAATATATGGTGTTTTTACTGGTTTTGTTGTTTGCACTTGTATTCTGCTTGTTGTGATTGTATTTACTATATTAACCGGTCTTCATAGCACGTTTGGAATTAACTACAAATCTTGGCGACTATTTATGATGCTTGCACTGTTTGTTGCATTGATGGCCTTTGTTTTAGGGGCGTTTGCGTACTTTCCTTATCGAAGGAAAGGAAATAGCTTGTTCAAAAAAGAATATGTTAATGGGACTTCATATAAAGCTTTACATACTCTATTGAAGCCTACAAAAAGTGATAACACTCACGAAGAAAACGGTGATGATAAACATGAGTAAGAACAAATACTACAGGATTTTGTTGTATAGTGTGATATCATTTCTCATATCATCTTTGTCGTTTGTTCTAATTCCTTTGTCAAGTTTTGAAGGAAGTAAACTGCAGAAGGCATTAGCATATATGGTCGGGTTATTATTTTGGACAGGGTTAATTGTTGGTCTAATACTAACACATTATCTGAGTAAGATTCGTCAGGAACATAATTATAGAAAATACTTACTTCCTGGAATCTTTTGTTTCTTTAAAAATAAGAAAAGCCGAGTTTGCGATATTCTTATGATTATTTCGACAATTGCTTTTATTGTCGTGAAGGTTTCCTTTTCTAACAAAATATTAACATTGAGCATAATATTGTCATTACTAGTATTCTTTGTTTATATTCATTCAGTTTTAAACGGAAATAATTACGCATTTGCAGTCAAGAAAGGAGTACATCAATGAAAAACGCGAAAAGAATGTTTGCTTTTATTTCAGCACTTGCACTTGCTGTTAGCTGTAATACCCCCAGCTTTGTGGCTATAGCTGAAGATACTGTCAATCTAAATGATAGCGTTGATCAGCAAATCGAAGATGTATCTGAACCTACAACTGAAGATAATTCCTTGAATTTAAATGTTGTTATTCCTGATTACTGGACAAACAATTTTGATGGATGGACTGTAGATGTCAGTACAGATGCAACGTTATATTACAAGACAAGTAAAACACCTCTTGCTAATCATATGTGGGGAACCTATTCTGACTCCGATGCCAAACTTTGGGATGATGGCAAGGCGTTTGAAGAGGGCGAGGGATATATCAAGTTCTGGGCTGTTAGAAAACAAGGTGATCAGGATGAAGTTGTAGATTGTCAGGCTTGGCCTTATAAGTATGATACAACAATCCCTGACGCTTTCAGCGTTGAAAGAATCAGAATCGACGATAAGACTTTTGATATAAGGAGTTCATCCTCAATAAATGATAATCTTTCTTCTAATCTTGAGATTTACTATGTAATTGATAACAGCGAGTTGACAGTAAGATCTGAAATTGAAGCTGCAGGCACTAGAATCTCACCTTATGAAAATAATGGTGAATATGGATTCATTCTTCATGGTGAGTCTTCGATGCTCGGACACGAAGTCGTTTTTTATGTAATTGATGAGGCTGGGAATAGTCAGCACACATCAATTGTTATAAAAGATACTTCTAAGCCTTATCTGAGTGTATCAGGAATTGATACGGATCATAACAAGTGGAATAATACTTTAAACTGGCTTGTAACATCAATTCCGACAGAGGATGTATCAATCTATTACAAAACATCAAGTTCAGATGAGCGTGACTGGGGTGCGTATGAATCAGCAAGTGTGTGGAATCCTGAATGGGACTCTGAAGCGTTAGCTGATGTTATTCCGGAAAATCATCATTATGTTCATTTTTGGGCCACCTATGATAATGACTCAGATCATGAAGTGGCAGAAGAGACTTTTCACTATAATTTTGATAAAACAAGGCCTACAGAGTTCGTTGTCAATATGTCTGATCCGTTTTGGCCACAACCTGGAAATTTTTGGTGGTCGCAGCGTTGTTTTACGACTGATGCACCGTTTTATGAGAACGGCTCAGGAATTGAATCGGTTACATATAGAATTGGTAACGGAGGAGAGCAACACATTCCATATAGTGAATCCAATGGTGGATATAAATTCGAAATCAACATAAATAATGATGAGAATCTCGCCAATAATGCGATTACATTTATTGTCAGAGACAAAGCAAAGAACGAGCAGACTTTCGTAATTGATGCTATAAACAGTTCAAAGCCAATTATTAAAAAAGCTTCTGTAGTATACTCAGATAGTAAGGAAGAACTTGAAAAAGCTAAAGCAAAGCCTTCTCTCATTTTCGGCGATGAAAAATCTAAAGCATATCCATACTCAAATGCAGTATATGCATGTAATAACGACTATATCAAACTTGAAGTTGATGATGCATCACTTAATAGTATTATTGTAAATGTTAATGGAAAGCAACAAAGCTTGAGCGTTAGAGACCAGCAAGAAGCTGAAAGAAATGGAATAATCGTATACTCTGATAAGTCCAACTATAGATATAAAAACTGTTACATCCCTGTTAGCAAACTAAATGGCCTTAATAAGCAAGGAGTTAATACCATCAGCTTTGTGATAAAGAGCCATAACAATACGAAAAGTGAGGAGGCGTATCTTCTCGATTCAAAAGATAATCATTGTGATATATTCTACGATTCTAAAGACCAGGACGATTCTACTGTGTCTTTCGCTGCCACACCTCAATATGTTGATGCGGATGGCAAAAAATATTATGGTGGATCATCTTTTTCTGAAGAGATTGCAATTACCATAAAAGATGATAAAGGGTTGAAGAACTATACATACGCTGTAATTGATCCAAATGGAAAAACTGTTGATGAGTTTGCATCATCGGACTTTTCTTCAGGAGTTACTACTTCTGAAACTATCGAGACAGAAGTCGATGAGAATATTGATGGTGAGACGGTAACAACCACAAAATCCGAGAAGATCTCCTATCATATTCCTATTACAACTGAAAAACCAATAATTACAATTGACAGAAGCAGATATGAGACCAATGGACGTTACACAATAAAAGTAGAAGTAACAGATCTCGCTGGAAATACCAATGTTGAGCATGATGGTATTTATGAGTTTTACATTGATAACGAGGCACCTACAGTTAAGGAAGACAAATATACTTATAATCCATCGATTCTGAAGTACTTCACTTTCGGAATTTTTGGCAATGATTCCGTTAGCCTTTCTGTTAAAGTTGAAGATAACGATTCAGGTTCTGGCTTTTCTGATGAAACTGATGCGAAAGTAAAGCTTAAGTGGGGCAAAGAAGAGTATAAAGTGAGTTCAACTTCTTCAAATGGACGAACGAGAGAATTCGTGTTTGATACTCTCCCTGTAAATGCTTCTGGTACTGCTTATTTTATAATAGAAGACGCACTCGGAAATACATCCAATTATTATCTTACTATAAAAGATGGTGTGGTTTCAACTAATGAATCAATTTCAACATTGTTGCAACTGGAAAATGTAAAGCCGAGTGTTGAAATCATGTTGCCAGATAATAACCAGTTCAATGTTAATGGCGAAATTTGGTATCCTTCTGCGTTTAGTTATGAAGTAATTGCCTCTGATAAGGGAGCAGGATTGAATAATGTTTCCTTGAATGTGATGGATTCCAATAGTAATGCTGTTTATGAGCAGTACTCACATTTTGAAGAAGGAGTAGTTGTTGATGCCCAAACAATTAAGTTTGCTTCTCCTGACACTACAACCCAATATACAGATGAAGTACGATATAACTATAGTATAGATTCCGAGGGACACTATCTCCTTGTCGCTGATTCTCAAGATAATGCAGGAAATTTTGCTTCCGAAGAATCAGAGTTATCATTGAAAAGCAAACGTGAAAAAATTGTTCATATCGATACTAAGGATCCTGAGATAACTGAATTTCGATTTGAATCTAAAGGAGAAAATGGTAGCGATATTGAATATTCAACTTATGGTTACTACTTTAAGGAAGATACAATTGTGCGTGTTTATGTAAAAGACGAGGATGTTTCGTCAGGCATAAATTATGTCACATTATATCGTCGTGAATCCGGTCAAGAAAACCCTGTTTCAGCGACTGTATATGCTAGTGGTACAGAAAACTGGAACTCTCAGGAGAGATACGCCGAGTTTAAAATTGAGAAAGGCTTCAAGGGACAAATATGGGCGATTGTCGTTGATAATGTGGCTTCTTCTAATTATTCAAACGACAATTATAGACATACATCAGGATTAAGATATGCAAACGGTACTATAGTTGAGGATGCGGAACTTCACGCAAATGTTTCGTCTATTAAAATTGAAGAATCAAGCACTGTATCTCCATCAAGGGTGTACCAGGAAAATGACACGAATATTGTATTCTACAATCAAGATGTTCCGCTTATTATTACCGTTGAAGACTCTTTTTCAGGCATTTCTGAAATAGAATGGTCAATTGCAAACGATAACCAGCAGGGCATTATATCTGTAAATGAGAATGGGGATATTCAAATTACGGGTAATGAGGCTACGATCATCGATGAATCTATTAGAAAGGACTCTAATCTTGTTACGGGGTTACAGTTCATGGTGACGGTAACCAGTGATACAAATGATAATCTTGTTTCTGTAAATTTGACGGATAATGCAAATAACAAAGCCGAAGCTGCAACTACCAAGAGCTATAATGTTGATAAGACTGCTCCTGCTATTTCATCAACTCTAACTTCAAATGCTGCTTATTACAATGGAGATCAAGTTGTTACGATTACTATAGATGAAAGAAACTTCAGATCCAAAGATGTACATTTTACGTTGAATGGTGATGAAGTTGAAGTTACATCTTGGAAGAATGATCAGAATAACGCCAATGTACATATAGGAGAATATACAATCTCTAAAGACGGAGTTTATAGCTATAACATTTCCTATACAGATATGGCTGGAAATCACAGCCAAAATGGTTCAACCACTTCCTTCGTTGTAGACCAGACCCCACCGGTTCTTAAGACTAATTTCAATGAGTTTAAAACATCAAACAAGGAGCACTATTTTGGTATTAGTCAAATAGATAAAAATATAGTTATTACAATAACTGAACATAATTTTGATCCATCACTAGCACACGTTGAAATTAAGCGAAAAAATCCAGGTGAAACACATGATAAGACCGGAATGGAAATTGTTTCAAGGGGTACTTGGAGTACAGATGAGAAGGATAAAGACAAACACACATTTACCATACCGTTCTCAAACAAGAAAGAAGACGGTAAATATGATAAATATGATGGTATTTATGTTATAAGTGTTACTCCATTTGATATGGCATCCAATTCCGCACCATCGCAAGAATCTGTAATATTTGAAATCGACTTCACCGAGCCAGTCATATCGCAGAGAAATGGAAAGTCTGTAAGTGATACTGATAAGTCCTATACAAACTTGGAAATTTTCACCGATAATACAGGTGTCGATGATGGCTTTATTCCTTCTGTAGCAATGAGCGATAAAAACCTTGTTCGCTTAGAATATGAACTGACTGTTTACACACCAGAATACACAAACGGAAAAGAAATCGGAACAATTGCTCCTTCGATCTCTAAAAATGGAAATATTACGCAGATTGTTGAGACGAGTACCGAAAATAAGATGAAGGAAGCATTGTTCACATTACCGGAGTTCAAAAAGGACGGTATTTACTCGTTTGATTTAACGGCTGTTGATAAAGCGGGAAATAAAAGCGTTCTGTGTCGAAATACCTCGGTTTTAATGATGAATTCCGATGTACTTGCCTATATTACGGAAAGTAAAAAGGCTGATAACGTTAAGGATTCTACAGGATGGTATTCGCTGCAGAAAGATGAGAAGACACCAATTAGCAAACGACCTGTTGATTTTAAGGATCTCAAGATCACTGTGTTCGCTCCTACAGATTCTAAAACCAATATTGTATTACGAGATCAAAATGGTAAAACTGATGATACTGGTATGACAGCAGAAGACAGCGAAGATATGTATGCAGTAGGGGTTTATAATTATACATTACCAGGTCAGTTCTTCATAGATAACTATCCTGAAGGAACGAATAAGGACATTTATTTAAGAGCAGAGAACACGTATAAAGGAGAAACCTCAAATATATCTCTTGCATGGATAAGGATTGATGCACTTGCACCATCATGTAAAGTGCCAAGTGATCTGAAAAAAGGAAAGGCATTTATCAAAAATTCTAAGACTTATACTATTACCGATATCAGTGAATCTCTTAATCCTGATGAGTGCAAAGTATACGACAATGGAGTACTAATGACCAATTTCACTTATTCTGAAACAGATAAATCATTGTCATATACATTAGGCAAGGGAAGGCACAGGTTAAGTTTCGTACTAGCAGATGAAGCGGGTAATATTTATACTGTAGAAGAAGTGCCTTTTATTCAGGTAGGACTTCTCTATTGTCTGTGGTTTAGAATTGTGTTGGGCATCATTATCGCTGCCCTCGTAGGAGTCGGCATATGGCTGTTCAAAAAAAAATCAAGAACTTAGTCAAATGCTGTGCATAAGCAGGAGAGTATGACCGCAACACAGCAATCGGAACGATTAAGCAGATCACGAAGCAGGGATGCGCGAAAAAGGATTGCTGTTCTATCAACAGGCTAATACCTATTTGCACCCTCTCCAATTTTCAATCAGAAACGATAGCTTTTACCCCAACAAAAAATGCACCCCCTGTTCTATCAGAGGGTGCATTGTATCAAAATTGGAGTCTTTAGCCAACATTACAAATCATGAGATGAAAAATCTTGTGATTTGTTTTTTTTTATATATAATCTATCATTAAAATATTTAAACTGCTACAGTATTATAATAAACAGGGGGGATGGTGAGAGATTCCCCTGTGAAAAAAATCAAGCCCTCATTTGTTGGAGACAGCCTGAAAGGCTTGATAAGGTTTATTCTATGTGCTACCATAGTCACGGTAATAGCATCCTCATAAAATCTATCGGATGTTCGTAATACATCTGGTCGATATAGAGATTATAAATGCTCCAAACTATTTATGATCTCGTGAGGATGCTTTTTTATATTTTATTCACCTTGCGACTACTATTAATAAAACATAATTGTAAAGTTTTAAAAAAGCATCCTAACATAGAAGTTGAGGCTGTACACAACGACGGAACAGTATTTAAACCATAAAGAAGGATGTGTTTGTTAGACTTTATGTCAGATCTGCTGTTCAAGAAGTTGAAAAAAATTATAAGGACTGGGATTTAACTTCTGACGAACAACTTGCAATTTTAAAGATTGCAAGTAAAAAATAATTTACCTAAATTAAAGGTTTTCTCCGATTCTGTATCCTTAATTGAACAAGAAATAGAAGAATATAAAAATAAGAAAGTACTGATAGGATAACTGCTATTGGAGATTGATGCTTATGTTGTAGAAATTTGTAGAGTTGATAATCTTCCTACCTATTTTCTAGGGTTTATATTTAAGATAAGTTCACAATCTCGCCAGTGTTTAGTACTGGTTTTTTTAAAAATACAAAGCTAAGTATAAATAAATGAAAGGAAGTGAGAAATATAATGATAAAGCAAAATCCAATATCTAAAAGTCTAATAAAAATACTACTTGACATAATTCTTAGTTATTAAATGATGCATATGTTTTAATATAGTTTGTTAGGAGGTGAATTGTTAACATTTTGTAAAATATCATATAATTATAGTTAATTGTTGATAAATTATTGTAATCATGCTAAAATATAGATGTTATTGCTGGATAAATAAGTTTAATAGCAAATATGTTTACAAACCTTTTAGTAAAGGAGGATAAAAATGTCTGATAAGTTGTATGATGAATGTAAAGACAAATCACTCGATGAAATAATGAAAGACCTTGAAGAATGTGAAAGAGGTAATGAGGAATATAAAAAAGGATATTATAAATGTGATGTTGCTCGTCTTTTTGTTGGAATTTCATACTTAACTGCTGATAACAAGCCTGAAAATAAAGATGAGTTCAGAAAAGAGGCATACTTAGCGTTTTTTAAAGGAAACAGAGGGGAATTCACAAAGACTTGGGATTATATTGATTTTCTTACTGGAAATAAGAATGAGGTTTCCGACAAAACAGAAATAAAAATACTTAAGGGTGGCTCATATAAAATAAAAAATTATTACCTTGAGAATTTTGAACTGCAGGAAATAAGGGGTGCAAGTGCGTTATTAAGCTATGTAGAGGAAACTCGTATCCCCGATATTATTTCAGATAGATATATTCAGGAGTGTATTGTCTATTGTGGAGGCGGAAATATTTTTGCGCTATTACCTGAGGATTGCGACAATAAGCTTACAATTGAGTTAGAAGATTCTGCACATAGCATTTTAATAAGTGCAAATATTGCGTATTATCTTAGTGAGCCAATTCCTCTTCAAGAAGTCTTTAGTGAGGGTTATAAAAGCAAGATGGAAAAAATTGAAGAAAAATTAGAAGAGAGAAAGAAAATGAAAGTCTTTGTCCCTGTGCAACCTAAAGCAAATAAAAAAATAGTAATTCCTTTGGATAATGGCGAAAAGATTGAGATTGATGGTAATGGCAAATCAATTAAAGATACTCCAGAGAAAAAGCTATGTACATCATGTGGGCAAAGACCACCATTATATGAGAGCTCTGTTGGGGACGAAAAAATATATCTGTGTACCTCTTGTTTTTATAAGCGTCAAGCTGGCAGAGAATCAAAATATTCAAAATACCATAGCCTGTATAAAAAGTATAATAGTTGTAAAATCGCAAAAGAGGTTAAAACTCTTTCCGATATAGATGGGGAACATATTGCTGTGGTTTATGGTGATGGCAATAATATAGGTGGTATAATCCAGCAATTTAAACAAATTACACAGATGATGAAATTCAGCAGAAATGTAAAAAATATTTCAGAAAAAGCTGTATTTGAGGCTATGGGAAAGCATAATATTGATAAATTTGAGATTGTTGGTTTAGGTGGAGATGATATCTTTATTATAATTCCCGGAAAAAAAGCTATTCAATATGCTGTAACATTGATTGATTTATATAATAAGGAATCTGCAGAAACTTTAAGCGAGGACAAGACCCAGAAATCTACACTGTCAGTAGGAGTGGCTATTGGTAAAACCAAAATGCCTATTAATATTTTACTTGAGGTAGCTAAAGGGGAACTTAAAAAAGCAAAGCATTTGTCTAAACAGCAAAAAGATGATTGTGGCAGCTTGTCATATGTGATAATGGATTCATATGTAGCTGATGAAGCTTTGGGGGAAAAGAATGGCGTAAAAAACACTTTGTTGCCTTTTTCACATGATGTTGCTTGTAAGGTTCTTAACTTTGTTAAAGAAATTAAAACAACAGGGGAGTATGGCAAAACTAAAATTCAAAATATTCTAGATGCATTTGAAAATGCTGAAAGTATTGAAGAGGCAAATTTATACTTGGAATATATGAATGCAAAGCGAAAAAAGAATGAAAAAGCAATTGAGCTTAAAAATATTGACCCATATGAAATATGCGGCGGCTATTATAAGAAGGGTAATGTGTACTATTATATATGGCGTGATATTTTAGATTTACTTGAATTCACTGAATGGGGTGACGCTAAAAAATGAAAAAAACATATGAGATAAATGTAAAGCTGCTGTCTGCATTACATATTAACAGCGGAGTTTCTTCTGATGGTAGAAGGCTTTTCGTAACCTGTGGCGGTAAACCATATATTCCAGCAACATTAATAAAGGGAATAACAAGGGATAATTTTACAAAACTGCTTAAAACATTTTCAAATGAATATAGTGTAGACAATTGCGATTATGAGGTGGAAAAAATATTTGGCAAAGAGGGATTCCAGAAATCAAGAATAATCTTTGATAATTTATATACTAAAAATGAAACAATAGTTGATACTCGTGCAAATATTTCAATTAATCGCTATACACGAAAGGTTAATCATGGGGCATTAGTTTTTTCAAAGGTAGTATCACCATTTGATAATAAGCATGATAATATATGCTTTAATGGTGAATTTGCACTGTATTTTAATGATGATAAATATATTCCTCTGCTTATAAAATCAATTGAAATGATCAAATGCTTAGGGTCTGGCAAAAGCAGGGGTCTTGGATTTGTGGAGGTGATGGTTAGTGAAAAAAAGAGTTGATTTTTTGCTTGAAAGCAATGTTATGACGGGTGGAGTCAAGCTGAATAATAACTTCCTTATTTCAACGGATTATATAAGCGGTGCAGTTGTGCGTGCTGGATTTGCAAACGATATTTTATTTGACTGTAAACATTATGATGAGATTTATGATGGTAGAAAGCATATTGTTGCATATAGGGGCAGTGAATGTGAAGGTTGCAGTAATGTGAATATTTGCAAGAATTTTTCAGATATGTATTTCTCATTTTTATTTCCTAAAGATACAGCATATGCACCCTTGACAATGAAAACATGCAAGGCTTATGGTACTGAACATTTGGTGCAGGATATAATTTTTAACAATAATAGTATAAAATGTTCAAAATGCAGTGATGGAATAGGCCGTATGGAAAATATGAAGGGGCTTATAAATGTTAAATCATTAAAGGAGTATAAGGTTAAAAGAAATATTTCAACACATACGGCGATAAATTATGCTACAAGAACAGCTAAGGACGGAAGTCTATTTCAGATTGACGCAATAAAAAGGGGCGAAATCTTTTCTGGAATAATTGATGATAAGGATTCGGGTCTGCTTGAGGTCGGCAAAATAATCTACATAGGCAAATATTCCTCAAGTGGATTTGGCAAAATTAAAATACATGGCATAAGTGATTATCAAGCTGAAGATATTGAAGACAGGATTGATAAGTTTAACAACAAGAAGGATAAGATTTCAATAGATAAGGATAAAATAGATAAGGATAAGCTATTTTCCTCAATTCTGTTCCGAAGTGATGCAAAGATATTCGATAAGCAGCAACTGTCGGATAAATCTCTTACAACAGAAGAATACAAGGAGATATGGAAAAAAGCAATATTTGGGGATAATGATATAATCCATATAGAAAAGGTGTTTGCACAAAATTTCCTTTATAGTGGATATGACACTTCGATTGATACCTCAGGTGATAATGAAAATTGGCAAAAGGATTCAGAAGTACATACACAAATGGGAACAACGGTTTTGATTTCTTTTGATTTATCTCAAAGAGGTAGGGCTATTGAGTTGCTGAAGGGAATTGAAGAAAATGGTGTTGGAAACGACACAAACGCAGGATATGGACAAGTTGAAGTCTGCAGTAAACTTCACATGATAGGAGTGGATGATAATGACAAAAAAAGATTTGATTGAACTGATTAAAGAAAATGAGAATAGAATAGATACAAAAGTCTTTGTTAATGACGATAAAAATAAGGATAAGTTAGGCTCAAACCAGTTTCGTGAACTAGCTGAAATTTGCGCGTCTGCTGAATGTTTTGAAGAGATAGAATTACTGATGGGGTACAATATTGCAAAGGACAAAGATAAAAACTCATGGGCAAAGGAAAAAGATGGTGTTAGTGTTGGTAAGGTTATTCTTGGTTGTATGAAAGAAATAGAGGAAAAATCTAAAAAGGATGGTGATAATGTATTGAAAAATTTAAGTCTATTTTTTGGCTATATGTATTGGAAAGCAAGAATTTGGGCTGCAGAAAGGTCTCAATATAATAAAAGGGGGAATAAGTAATGTTATATGACAAGTTTGACAATAGAATAATTATTACCGGTAAGTTAGTTGCTCTAGACCCCATACATATTGGCTCATCAACTAAAAACTCATTGAATCCAATAGATGTTGACAACAGTGTTTTAAAGGATTCTCAGGGACGTCCGGTTATTCCGGGTTCATCAATAAAAGGTTTAACTCGCTTCTTTTTTGAGTCTGTGCTAAGAAATATCAATGAAAGCAGTGCTTGTAATGTTTTGGAGGAAAAAGAATGTTGTACCGAAAAGACAGATGTGAAAAATGAAATAAAAAGGTTAAGGGATAAAGGCTCTCATGAGGAGCTTGCTACATATTCTTATGAGAAAAGCTGTGAGGCTTGCAAGCTATTTGGTGGGCGTGAATTTGCTGGCAAGCTGATGTTTAAGGACTGTTTCCTTATAGGAGATGTAAAGCTTGAGCATCGCGATGGTGTTGGAATCGATAGGAAAACCGGTGCATATAAAAGTAAAGCAAAATATGACTATGAAATTATTCCGAAGGGAAGTGAATTTGAATTTTACCTCTTAGCTGAAAATCTTGATGAAAAGCAAATGAAATATCTTGATTTTATTATTAGACATTTGGAAAGTGGAAATCTTTCGGTTGGTGGCAAAGTTACAAGAGGACTTGGAAGATTTAAGCTGACTGTAACTAAAAGAGAAGTCATAGATATTGAAAGCTTAAAGGCAGAATTAAAATTAAAGGAGGGTCGCAATGTTTGAGAAACTTAAAAATGTAGCTATTGCTGAATTTGATTTGATTGCAGATGGCCCTATACTCGTTAAGAGTGGTAAAAGCACTAAAACAAACCCTACATTGCCTGATTCTTTCTTCTTGAGGGGATTATATAATGGTGAAGAAACACTTGTTATTCCAGGAAGTACGATAAAGGGTGTTATAAGAAGTTATGTTTCAGATACTTTCGACCCTGAAAAAAAATGCGGTGAAAACAAAATACCTGAAATTATTAAATTGTTTGGATTCGGTGGTAAAAAGGGTCAAAAAAGCATGATTAGCTTTCATGATGCCTATGCTGTGCCTGAAACAGTTGTGACAAATATACGATACAATATAGCTATAAATAAGTTAACACAATCCGCTAAGAATACAACGCTCAACGACCTTGAAGTTGTAGAACAAGGTATTTTTAAGGCTGGCTTTAGGCTTATAAATTTTGATGATGAGCTAGAATGGATTTTAAACGCATTAAAGGAAGTCGATACAGGTTTAATAAGGTTTGGAGGTAGAAGGAGTTGCGGCTTCGGCAAAATGAGGATTGGTGATTTCTGTCTTAAAATCTCGGAAGGGTATAATGCCGATTTGTCAATAAAGAATGAGCAAGAGTTTACCTCCTTTGAATCTGCTCTTAAGTATGTGGAAGGGAAGTGAAAATTTGAAGAACTATGCCCCAAATTATGATTTTGTGAGCTTTGGACAGTCGCAGATTTATATTGGTGATTATAGTGGGAAAAAACCAAAAAAAAATATTAAAGGCCATATTGATATAACAATTATCTGTCTTGATAATGTATATATCGGAAGTGGTTTTTTCAGCAGTAGAAATAAGAGTATTTGCAATGAGCCGATTAAGTTCAGAAATGACTGCATAATACCGGGTTCATCATTTAAAGGTGCTTTAAGAAATATTGCCTCAGCAGTGTCAGAGGCTTGTTTGCCTAAATTTAAAAAGAAGGAAGATAAGAAACCTAACAACAATGAATGTAATGATAAACAAAGATGCATTGTTTGCGATATGTTTGGCACTGTAAATTATGCAAGCAGGCTGATTATCCCAGATTTTAAAGCAGAAAAAGCAGATACTGAAATTCTAGAATTAAATGTGCAATATGGGCCAAATCCTAAAAATAAAAAGTACAAAAATGAGGACGGTTTAAGTAAGGGTTATAAATTCTATAAGACATATTGTGAAAAATATAACGATGACAAAAAGATTGAGGTAAATACAGTAAAGAAAGGCTCAAAATTTACAGGCAGAATTTATTTTTCAAATATTTCAAAAGAACAACTATCATTGCTTTTGTTCTCAATGGGCATTGACGGTAGCTTTAACATGAAAATTGGTGGCTTTAAAAATCAAGGACTTGGACGCATTAAGATTGAAGTTTTGGATAGTAAGATTGAGGTTATAAGTAGTGAAAATAAGGTTACAGCTAGTGAAGATATTACCAATAAATCTCCATTAGAATTAGCACAGGAATATCCAAATAATACCCAAAGCCGAAAAAGACAAATAGAAGAGCTAAAAAAAATACTTAAGCCATAAGAGGGGGTGAAAGGGCTTGAAAAGTAAAGCAGAGTTAATAAGGATAGCTAACCTTTTAGACTATTCAAATGATTATGAGAAGTTTTATGAGTTTGCAAAAAAATATATTATGTATATGAAAGCAAGTCAAAAGAATGATAAAAAGTATTTCTTTTCAACAATTAACTTAATTTCAAAAAATGCAAAAAATTATACGATAAAGAATGCTTTAGGGATAGAAAGCAAACATAACAAAGTAGAAGCTATAAAAGAATGGTGCAAGCATATTAGTGAGAGTGAGGAGCTAAAACAGCTTGAACTTGATGAACTGCATTATGTATTAGGATATGCCACAAGAAAGGCGAAAATTTTGAAGTCTTTACAGCCTGAAGATGATGAAACCTCAAAGTGTAAACCGAATAAAAGACCTAAAGAATATAAAAATAATAATAAAGATGAAAAACCAAATACTGTTTATAAATCTAAAAGCACTAATAAAATTAAAGCTCATAAATCATTGAAAGGTAAGGTGACAGAATACCGTAATAATGCAGGTAAGATTATAGTAGGCGATAATACATATATATTTGGGGAAAATATACCTAAAGAAACTAATATAATTAAAAACTATTATGTAATTATTGATTTAAATGATAAAAATGAAATAATTAATATAAGAAAATATGAAGAAAATGCGTAAAATGAAAGAAAGGAGCGATATATGCGTATCTTATGGGTTTCAAGGCATAAAATGACTGCAGAGCAGCTGGATTCACTTAAGAAAAACTATGGTGATATTGAAATAATCAATGCTGACAGAACCTTTACAAATGCTCAGGAAATTATTGATTTTACCGAAAATATCGATGTGTATGCAGTTGTTTTGCCAACAGAAATTTTAGTGGACTTATATAAGCTTTTACCAGCAGATAAGGATTTGATAATACCATATTCTAAAAGAATCCCTACTGGCAAAAAGGTGTTAAATTCTTCAACAGGAGATTATGAAGCAGAATATATGTTTGTGCATGATTGCTGGAAAAAGGTGATTTGTGCAGAATTTGAAACAGAAAAATTAAAGTAAAAGTGTGGTAAAAATGAACATTTTAGTTATATTTATGAGTTTAATTGGAAAAGACCCTAAGGAAAATAAATATAAAATAAGCAAAATCTGCTCAAAAACAAAAGAGGTTACAGGAATACAGACTAATGAGGCGCCTACTAAGTGTATTTTACATTTGCTTGACGAAAATAATGAACAGCTTGACAAAATTATTTATATTGCAAGTAAGGAGGTTGTAAATGAAAAAAAAGAAGTAAACGGAGAAAACATTACTACCGAAAATTATTTTGTAAATTGTATAAAAGAATACTGTAAGCAGCACTCCTTGCATGAACCGAAATTTGAACCTGTTGATGCGTCAAATGACCCAAATAATATAAAAGAAATATTAAAAGGGTTAATAGAGAAAATAGACACAAAGCAAGAAAATGATAAACATAATATTTATATAGATATCACTGGTGGATTACGAAATTCTGTGAATATCATACAGCTGCTAATCAGGTTTCTGGAATACTCAGGACATAGTTATAAATTATCGTTGTATTCAAATATAACAAATGATAAAAGTGAAGTTATAAGTTGTTCAGAAACAATAGAAATGCTGGATATCCTAAATGGTGTAAATCAGTTTACAACCACAGGGCGTTCTGATATTTTAAGGGATAGATGCTTTAATCAGAACAATAATGATAAGAATTTTGAAGAGATAAAAGAATTAATGGACACAATGGGGGAATTTACTGATACAATTCAGCTTTGCAAGATTGAAAATTTAGATGTTATTCTTAATAAACTTAAAACTAATCTTGAAAGGGCAGGCGAAATTCGTGATGATATAGATAAAAGTAGTAAAATAGTACTTTTAAGGAAAATGATACCTATAATTAAAAATAAATTTATGGTCGACTCTTCTGACATAAATTATTGCAAAATAATAGAATGGTGTTTAGAAAATGGATTACTTCAGCAGGCATTGACTATCTATATTGAAAAAATTCCAAAGTATATTTTTTTTGAGAAAATAATAGATGTTTATGAACCAAAACTTAATCAAGTAAGGAATGAGTGTAGAAATAATCCAGTTAAAAATAATTTAGAGGCTGTATTGTTGTATGAGGAATTCCTTGATTGTGGACAAACTGATGATGCGAAAAAAAAGACGAATCAAAAAAAATTATATAAAAAGAATGAAAATATATACGATAAGAAAATTTATACAGTAGAAAATCTTAATAACATTGATTTTAAATTAAATGGCTTTGAGATTAATGTGCCTTGTAAGAAATTGCAGAAGGTTCTGTACGACTATATCATTGCAAAGGCATTGCGAAATCAGATAAATCATGCTAGTGAAAATGAAAACCTCAATAGAAAACAAAAAGAATATTTTAAGGCTCTTGGATATGATATTGACAGCTTGAATGCATCAAAAGTATCTAATATACTTAAAAATAGCATTGAAAGAATAAAAAATCTGAAAGAAAAAGAGACAAAGGAATTAGTAAGTGTTTCTTAATATAAGCATTAAAATATTATATGGGGAATTAACAGGAGGCAATATGTTTGAAGAGTTGCAGAGGATACAGTACTACCGATTTAATATTTACATGACAACAACGGATAATGCCTTAATGAGTGAATGGCTTGGGTCTGCGGTTCGTGGTGCATTTGGAACTGAATTAATAAAGTTATGCTGTATTGATGGTAAGGTTAAATGTGAGAGTTGTTCGGAGATTTTCTCCTCTTGCAGCGCGAAAACCTTATTTCATACAGGAAGTCCATCAGAAAGCAGTCAGGCTGTAAACCCATATATCATTTATTGCGAAAAGTATTGCTACAGGGACAATGTGCTTACATTTGAATTAACCCTTTTTGGGAATGGTGTTTATACAGTTAAGGATGTCTTTAAGGTTTTGGCAAAGGGGCTTAAAATAGGCAGGAACCGTACATTTTTTAAGCTTACACAAATCATTGACGCTGAGACTGGTGAAGCTGTATATGATGGTGTATTTTGGAAGGAACCTCAAATACATAGCTTTTCTTTAACTGAAAAATCAGCAGATAATATTAGAATTGATTTTATGTCCCCATTTGTGGCAAAGCAAAATAATATTCAGTTTGAATATATTATCAGAGCAATTTTAAGGCGTGCAAGTACAATCATGACACAATGCGGAAATGAATTTAACTGGGATTTCAATCAGCTTATACAGAATGCCAAAAGGGTCAAGCTGGTATCTGAAAATGTGGAAAAGCTAACCCTAACACGATATTCAAATCGTGCAGAAAAGAAAATGAATATATCCGGAATTGTCGGACAGGCTGTATATTCAGGCGATATAAAAGAATTTATTCCTTTAATTATGTTTGCAGAGAAATTCCATGTCGGTAAACTCTGCGTTATGGGGCTAGGAAAAATTAAGGTGAATTAGAATGATGAGGAGGACGTAAAAATGGCAAGACATTTTTTATCAGTATTGGGTACAGGAAATTACCGCTTGACAACTTATAGGCTAAAAGAAAAGCAATCTAAAACAATGTATGTTCAAGAAGCATTGCTTGACTTGATTTTTGAAGGGCTTCGTGAAGATGACAAGATTTCAATATTCGTTACAGATGAGGCAAGAAATAAGAACTGGACACCTGAAAATGGAGAAGGATTATATAGAATATTAAATGAAAAAGCAAGTATTTGTGAGTGTGAACCAATCAAAATTCCAAAAGGCTCAAATGATGAACAGCTTATGGAAATGTTTGAAATTATTTATGATAGAATAAGTGAAAATGATGAAGTGTATTTTGACATTACATATGGATTAAGAAATATTCCAATGTTTGCATTGACTATTCTTAGCTATGCAAGAGTTTTAAAGAACATAAAGATAGGTGGTATTTATTATGGTGCATATGAAGTAAGAGAAAATGATATTTCACCTGTTTTTGACATGACAGCATATATGAGCATACTGGATTGGACAACATCTGCTGAATTGATGATAAAATATGGAAACGCAAATATGATGCAAAATACATATTCAGAACACAAAAACCTTGCTGATATTGAAATGAAAGATCAATTACGTCCATTTGGAAAATCAATTAATTCTATTACGCATTTTACAAATTGCATTCAAACTTCAAGAGGTAAAACTATATCAGGTAATAGCAAAAGTGAGGGTAAGAAAGAACAGAGAAGTATTAGTGATGCATACAAGGGTTTTCTTAGAAATTATCGTGTTGCCTCTGAAAATAAGGCATATATGATTGAGCCTTTAAAACCATTGTTTGAGAAAGTCATAGAAAGTACAAAGCAATTTGANACAGAATCTAACCTTGAAACAGGGCTTGCAACAATTCAGTGGTGCATAGATAAAGGCTTTATACAACAAGGGCTTACTGCACTTGATGAAACAATAAAAACTTATATTTGCAATATGTTCCAGCTTGATGAAAACAGCAAATTTTATCGAGATGATGTTTCAAAGTTTGCACTTAATCTGAACAAGTGGACTAAAGAAAATCGTGATAAAACTGAAGAAATAAAAAAGAAATACAAAAGTATTGATATAAAGAATAAGGAATTGATGAATGAGGACGAATATGTAAAGCTAGTTGAAAAAGTTCATTCATCAATAGACAAAAGGTTATTTAATATTTCAAAAGAGGTTTCTGATGCTCGCAATGATATTAATCATTTTGGATTTAGCAATAGTAGCGAGCCATATGATAAATTGCAAAAAAAACTTGAGAAGAGGTATGTTGAATTTATAAACATTATTACTGAGAAAAAATTAGAACAAAAATCTACATTATTAGGAGCAAATTGCTAGAATTTATAAAAAAAATCCCGTCTTCATAAGGAAGGCGGGATTTTTTATACCCATATAGCGAGTAGATTGTGTC
>JGI24710J26742_10000503_pt1 | contig 36151 bp, 26 predicted proteins | sample BioPla2DNA2_FD_26742 | JGI IMG/M metagenome (IMG submission 26742)
TCCTGAATTTAATACTATATGCCATAACACATTTTCCTTTCTCCTTCACGAAAGGGGAAATATTGTCGGAAAATGTGTTACCTTTTTGGGGTCCGGATCATTTCTCCAGCTTTCCACACGCTACATTTCACATTGCTTAAATCCAGATCGATTACATAGATGGACGCAGATAAAGTAGCAAAGCACTTGCAGTTCTAGAGATTGAGTCTGTTTTTCCTACTCCCTACTCCCTCTTCTCATTTGGCGCGCTTGAAAAGCGAAGGTCTCTAGGCTAAGCTCACGGCTGGATAAGTGACTGCCGTCATAAACCATATCTATGTAAGGAATATCATTTCTCACGGCAACCTTCAGTATAGATGCGGCTATAGTGCTTGGCATACAAGTAAAAGGCATAGCATTCACTATTCCGTTGAATCCTTCTTTTGCAAAATTTAAAGCGCTTCCTATACTTAAAACTGCTTCACAATTTATATGGTTAGAAAAGATAGTTTCTGACTGATTTATAAGGTCTCTGGTTTTATGATCTTTTTTAACGCCACAATATTTGACAAAAGGTCTTGCAATAGCAGAATAAACTAAATCCTGATAAGAAATAGCTGCCATATAAGTCAGATAATCCGTCAAAGACTTGGCAGTCGGATTATTAGCCATTTCCAGTTTAGAATTATCAAAAGCCGTAACAGTCGTATAAGAAATCCACTCTGAAATAGAAGCTACATAAGCCTCACAGCCAAGTTCCTCGAGCCTTTTTACAAGATTTTGATTGCTTCCCTTGTGGCTTCTCACAAAAATTTCGCCGACTATCCCTATGAGAGGCTTTTGTTCTCCGATTTTCGGTATTTGAGCAAATCTTTTGGCCGTCTTTTGAGCCAGCTTAAGAAGAGGCAAGCCCCCTCCCCTCTCTATAACTTTTACGGCAGCATCCATTGCTTCTTCAAATAGAGCGTCAGTTTCGCCTCTTTTGATTTCATAAGGTCTTATATGCCACAATGCCTTTTCAAGAAAATCAGAATAAACAATAGACTGCCACAAAAGTTTTCTGAAAGACAATTTCATATTTTCTGGAATCATGCCTCTGCAAGTGTATCCATCTTCACTTGTTGGCGAAAGAATTGGCACATTTTCATATCCTAAATTATCCAGAAAAATCCGCTGCAGCTTATTATACTGTCCGAATCTGCAAGGTCCCTCAGCCTCAGGCATAAGAAAGCAAATATCCTTGGCGGGATCTTTACCGCTATGCTCAAGTTCGCTGATTTTGGCAAACATATCGCCGGTAGTAACAACACATGGATAACACTCTTTGCCCGAAGTCAATTTTTTACCGATTACTTGAGCTTTCTCAGTCATTGTCGGCATCACTTCAGCTTTAACTCCTATATGCCTGAAAGCGGCTGCCACACATCTTGCCCCTTCGCACATATATGGCACATACATTGTACGCCCCTTCATGCTGGCAGGCTTCACCTCGACTCTAGATGCCGCAGGGGTTCTCTCTGCTCTGAAAGCATTGCCTATTGTATCAATAAAAGCCAAAAGCCTTGTTTCAACACCTGCTCCTGCCGAATGCTCATCAAGCTCAAGCTCCAAATAAGGTTTTCTTTTCTTGTTCATCTCATCTGCAAAGAAGTGAAGAACAAATGAATCAGGGCCGCAAGAAAAGCTTGTAAGATAAATGCCGAAAACTCCCGGCTTTGACGCTATAAACTCAGCCGCTCGCAAAATCTCATAGCCGAAAGCCCAATACATACTCGGATATTCTTTTTTCAGATCAATTTCCGATAAATCCAGAAAATCTTGGGGAATTGCATAAACACCTAATCTGCTCAATGAAGAAAAGAGATTTAGATTAGCTCTGCCGTCATACAGGCTATAAGGTCTTCCTGTAACTACTATAAGAGGCTTGTCTCCCGCCTCCGCCAAAATTTCTGATCCAGCTTTGTGCAAATCCCTCTCAAACTCTTTCTGTGCAAATTTTGCTTTTTCCAGAGCCTCAGAAATCTTAGATCTGTTAAAATTCAAACCTACTCTTACAAATTCATTTTCAAGAACTTCCAAGAGTTCAAAGTTATTATTATCCGCATAAACCGCAGGTTTCATAACTTTCAGAGGATCAAGTCCCAAAGCTGTTTCCAACATAAAAGGAGCTGCCTCTACATATGGACAATAATAGGATCTCGCCGAATCTAATTGCCTTATATTTTCAATCATCATCGGCAAAAACAAGAAGTCGCATTTATCTTTCAAAAAAGCCGCATGGCCATGAGAAAGCTTGACTGGAAAACAGGTCGGAAAAACAACCGAAGTTAAACCAAGGTCTGTAATTTTTTTATCTGTCTCAGGAGACGAAATAACCTCAAAACCCAGTTCCGTAAAAAAATTAATCCAAAATAAGCCCAACTGGTAAAAGGTTAAAGCTCTCGGAAGACCTATTACAAGTTTCTGTCCTTGTTTTTTATATTCAGAAGTCGCAACAGTATATTTGTCTTTGAGATGCCTTTCAAAAATTTCTTTTCTTATATTTGCGCAGTTAGGTGTTCTTTTAGCTTTCTGAGCACCCGATTCATACATCCCGCATTCGCCGCCATAAATAGCCGTTTCTCCGTCTATTTTATAAACTTGAAGTTTGCATTGATTATGACAATTGGCATCGGCTTTACAAAGCTTTTCCTGGTAGGAAAAAGCTCGTTTGTCCGCATCCCAGCCTTTAAACTGCGAATGCTTTCCAGATAACTTCATTATATCAGCCGCATGTAAAGCCGCACCTATAGCTCCCATTACCTCACGGTGCTTTAAAGTTACAACAGGTTTGCCAAGTATATTTTCAAAAGCTGCGACTACAGATCTGTTCAGTGAGGGCCCCCCCTGAAAGCTGATCTTCTTACCTATTTTTCCATCTTGCACTACTCTGTTCAAATAGTTATGAACAACAGCGATTGAAAGACCTGCAAGCAAATCAGGCACAGCAGCTCCTGACTGAAGATAAGACATAAGATCAGATTCCATATAGACGGTACAACGTTCAGCTAGTTTATAAGGAGAAAGCGAAGACATTGCAAGCATCTCATATTCACCCGCTATGTCTATGCCCAGCTTGTTTGCCGTTTCCTCAAGAAAGCTTCCTGTTCCGGCCGCACACACCTTGTTCATTTTAAAATCTGCCACATAGCCATCTTTTAAATAGGTATATTTAGCATCTTGTCCGCCAAGCTCAAAGATCGTATCAACATCGGGGGCATAGTTAGCAGTGCCCTTGGCGTGAGCGGTAACTTCATTAACTATATCGTCCGCTCCCGCAATAAGAGCAGCCGCTTCCCGTCCTGAACCTGTCGTGCCTACCCCCAAGACATTGAATTTAGAAACATTGCAGGCTTCAGTACAATTTTTAAAAGCTTTTTTAACAGCTTCGACAGGCTGACCTTCGGTTGGAATATAAGTTTTGAAAAATACTGTTCCAAATTCGTCAATTACTACCAGTTTGGTAGTAGTAGAACCTACATCCAAGCCAAGATAGACATCTTTAATAGAATCTTTGTCAAATTTGACTGCTTGCCCTGCAGGAAGAAATTGAGATTGCCTGAGCTGTAACGAAGCATTCCTAGGGACATCAAGAACATTAGCTCTTTGCAGCCGCCTTATATCGGATGAAGTAACTTTTGTTCCAGATTTGTTTTCAAGTGCAGAAAGTAAGACACCATAAGCTGGCACAGAAGCATGATAAGAAGGAACATTTATTTTCATTCCCAAAGTCTTTTCAAATGCTTTTATAGCCAAACGGTTGGAAGCGCACCCCCCTATAAAGTAAACGGGTTCTTCCAAAACTAGATTATTAATCAAGGTCGATTTGAAGTTTTTTGCGACTCCTTCGTGAAGGCCAGCTATTATATGTTTATTTTCTATGCCCTTGTTTTGAAGGTGAATCATGTCTGATTTAGTAAAAACAGTGCAGCGACAAGCTACATTAGCAGGATCCTCTGAAGAAGCGCCTTCATCGATAAAACGTGAGAGTATTGATTCTATTTTTTTTTGAGGCTCAGAAATATGAAGATATCTCTCATCTGAAGCAAAAATACGCTCAGCCTGCTGGTCTATAAAGCTGCCTGTACCTGCCGCACAAGCCTCGTTAAGACTGAATCCTGTTAGCGCTAGTCTTCCAGACTCTTTTTTAAGAGTGAGCAAAGCTGAATCATGTCCGCCCATGACTACAATGGTTCTAGCATCAGGAGCGAGTTTTTCCATGCCTCTTACGGAAGCGGTAATTTCTGATTCATAAAAAGCCCTGAGAGCCTTTGCTATCGGTTTGGAATGAACTCCTGTAAATACAGTATTTTGGATAAGGCTATCTCCATATCGAGCCTCTATCTTTTCAAGGATGTCTGCACAGAGTTCCAAGGTTCTGCCAAAATGTCTGACATAAGGATATTCCGCTATCAAGGTCCCAGAGAAATCAGCAATCATCGTATTTATGCTGACAGAACCTATGTCAAAAGCAACAATAAGGGACTGTTTCATTTTTTAGGCATCAGTCTATAGCTTCCATCAAAGGAAAAAAGCATTATGCCATTATCTTGATAAATCGGCTGTTTAAATTGCGATCTGCCTTTGGCTAAGCACTCCACATTTCCTGTTTCAGCATCAAAAAATTTGCCGAATATTATTGGAGAGGTAAATGAAGTTTTGTGATTTACGAATATGCCGCCTGGCACAGAATAAGCCATATAAATATCTTTTAAATCTTTTATCCATATAGGATAACCAGTTCTGATATTAATGCAACGCAAGCTATGTTTGTCAACCAAAAAAAGCGAATCATCTATCCGCACAGCTTCCACAAAGCCTCTCTGAAGTGAAGCTGTCCAAACCTTCGGTTTTTCGCTATCTAAAATAACACAACCAATTCCTGAGCCGCCTGTAACAAGATATAAAACGGCATCATCTAAAATTTTAATGGCTCTGACGCCTTTTAGTTCAATCAGCTTTTTGCTTTCGCCTGTTTTCTGATTTATAGAAGTTAAAACTCCAGCAGCTGTCGTGAGTATGACATCGTTTCCATAAAAAAGCGGCGGATCGTTTCTAACAGCCTCAGGGCATTCCCAAAGCAAAGAGCCGTTTTCAGGATTAAGAGCATAGGCTCTGAAGTCGCCTGGCACTGATTCAGAGCCGGATGTTATGCAAACAACAGCTCGATCAGCTCCTACTTGTAATATTGCATTCGGAAAAACCTTATCCCACTTCTGGGTATTATTTTCAGTATCTATACAATATATGATATTATCAACTGCCTGCAAAAACGCTGTATCAGTCATTTTAACAGGGGATGTCCGGAAGTTGCCTTCAGCTACTACTTGCCATCGCAATTTAAGGTCTGAAAGATTGTATATTTCTATCATCCTGTTATAGAGAGTCAAAACCAGGCTGTCACCAATCACCAACGGGTCATAGGGACTGGACTTTATTATTTGGGATTGTGCTGCCAAAGAACCATCTGACGCTATCTTATAGACAATATATTCATGTCTGCCCTTCTCTCCCGCTAATACCAATGTTTCTCCCGAAGGCAGCTTTACAGGATCGTAAAGCACCTTGTAAGGCAAGGATTTGCGCCAAACAGGAGTTGTTTCCGCCTGAGAGGCAACAAGATAATAGAGGAGAAACCCCGTGAGTATAAGTATTACAGGCAGATATTTTTTCATGTCAGGTTAGTTTAATTATTTTTGTTCAACATTGATAGAAGGATCTCGACACATTCATCCTTCGAGATCTTGCTAGTGTTAAGAACTATAGAGTAATTATGAGGTGCAGCCCAATCTTCATCAAAATAATCTTCCACAAAATGTTCAACAGCCTTATCTCGTTTTAGAATTGCCCGTTCGGCCTCTTCAGGAGTAGCACGTCCATCAGAAACAATTTGAGCTATTCGATCCTCAATATTGGCTATCACACGACAATGTACAATACCAGGAAAATCTTTCAATATTTTGAAACCGCCTCTTCCCATGATAATTGCCCTGTCTTTTTTTGCAACTTCGCATACGACTTGTTTAAGAGCGGTATAATAATCCGGCTGTTCTTTTATATCCGGGTAAAGCTCATATTCCACTGCTGAGAAATCAAGAATACCCAACCCATAAGTGTTCAGCATCAAACTGCCGGCAGCCAGACTTGCAAAAGCTTCTTTAAAGAAAGCGCCCAAGCGATTATATTGAGTCGGCTCCATACTTTCCAAGTCTTGAGGTTCTTTTCCCATTTTCAAAGCCACAGAATTTAACAGCTCTGCATCGTAGCGAGTATAGTTCAGCTTCTCTGCCAGCTTAGCTGCAATATATGTGCCGCCCGCTCCAAACTCTCTGGATATAGTGAAACAACTCATAGAATCCCCAACACCTCCTCGCAAATCTTTTGTCATTCTAGTAACAAAAAATTATTTTAACAACCAAATAAATCAGAACTTAATAAATTATACAAAATTGCCGATGTATACATAAAGAGACAAAGATAAACAACTAGGGAGTCCATAACAGTGATAAGTCCAAAAATGCTAGGTATTACAGAACTGATGACAGATGACAAGTTTCTGTCTTGGTTAGAAATTCAAAGCGGCCATTGCCTTGAAACATCTGACACTTACAGCATTTATTGTCGCTACAGACTCGAAACAGCCTAAGATTTTTTCTCCTCAGGCTCTCCCTTTATATAAAGCTTGAAAGCGTCGTTCTCCAAGAATCCGCGTGACTCCAGAAAATCATTATACAACGACAGTCTTTCGATGGTTTCAGGAAGCATCTGATGCTCCAACTTGCAAGCCTCTTGTTCAGCATATTCCTCTTCAAAAGCTAGTACATTGAGCAAGAACTTTTTAATAGCCGCGTGATATTTATCCAGCTTTTTGATGTTGGCACGTCCCTTTTCAGTCAAAGTAACTGGTTTATAGGGCTGATAATTGATTAAGCCATGTTCAGAAAGACGCCTTAAAGCACTCGTAACAGAAGAACGTTTGCATTGCATTTTATCAGCAATCATAGCGGTTCCTGCAGCTCCATGTTCTTCCTGCAAAACCGCTATAGCCTCAAGATAGCTTTCCAATACTAAAGAAACTCTCTTTTTCATAAGACCTTCCTCTAAGAAGCTGTCTTATGAAAAACAGCTTCTTTGTTAGTTTAACTCATCTTCAGACGGTGCACAAACTGCATGACAAGCAGAACAGTTGCCTGAACATGCCGCACCTGGCCGCCCAGAGCCTTTAATTGCTCTTACAAGCTTACTCAAGATAAAGGCTAACGCCAAAAGACCAAGGAATATTACACCAAGCTCGTTGAAAGTAGGATCAGCCTGCCCGATCTTTAATGTAGCGAAAGACACTCCGTAAGCAATCATAAAATAACACAATAAAGTCAGAAGTGTAAAGGCAGCAGATCCGCTTTCACGCCAGACAACTCCTACTGTAGCGATACAGGGGATATAAAGCAGAGTAAACAGCATAAAAACAAAGGCCTTCAAAGGTGTTATGCCATTTTTTCTCATAGCATCACCTAAATCCGTAACCTGTGCTTGTTCTGCTTCTGGAGATAATTCTTCGCTATCCGCGGGAGAGGACATAGGCATATAAAGAATGTTCAGTACAGATACCACGGTCTCTTTTGCCAAAAAACCTGGAATCAGAGAAACGGTTTCTCGCCATGTAAAACCTAAAGGCGCCATCACAGGCTGGAAAAACTTGCCTATCTTAGCTATATATCTTCCTTCCAGTTCCTCAATAGTCTTGCGCTGTTCGAGTTCCTGGATCGCAGAGCTTAATTCTTCTCCATCCAATGTCTGTTCATATGCCGCAACTTCAGCTTTATAGTCAAAGCTGAGAGGAACTTGTCTGGGAAATGCCTGCAAAACCCAAATAACCACTGTTCCCGCCAAGACCACAGTTCCAGCCTTAACCAAAAAATCCAAAGCCTTATCCTTTAGAAGATTCCATAAGCTCTTGGGAGTCGGAAACCTGTAAGGAGGCATTTCAAGCATAAAAGGAGCAGGAGATTTTGCTTCTGCGAAAATATGTATAAAATGTCCAAGCAAAACCATAACCAAAATATTTATTGCAAATAGAGTGAACATACAAAGAGCAGGATTTTGCGGAAAAAATATACCGCTAAGCAAAACTAAAACAGGCAATCTGGCTGAGCAAGTCACAAATGGAATTAAAAACATAGAGAGATAACGCTGAAACTTGTCATCAAGAATCCTTGTTGCCATAACAGCAGGCACATTGCAACCAACTCCCATTATCATAGGTATGAAAGCTCGCCCATGCAATCCCATTCCTTCCATAAGCCGATCAACCATAAAAGCCGCTCTTGACATATAGCCCGAATCTTCAAGAAGAGCGATCCAGAAAAACAGAATTAAAATGTTCGGCAAGAAAACAACTACTGAACCAACACCGTTAATCAAGCCCTCAACGAAGAGATCAGCCAAAAGCCCTTTAGGCAAGACATTCTTAAAAAATTCTGCCAACCAAGCAAAGCTGTTTTCAATCCATTCCATGGGTATATTACCTATAGAGAAGGTTGTCCAAAAAACCAGAGCCATTATGAGAAGAAAAATCGGAAAACCCCAAAATCTATGAGTAAGAACATCGTCCAACTTTTCGTGAAGAGGGGTCATCTGCTTTTCTGGAACTTGGCTCGTAGCAGATATAACACAACCTATTCTGCGATATCTGTCAGCAGCCAGCTCACTTGCCAAATTATCCTCTCGCACTTCTCTGTTCAAAGTCTTAGAAAGGTCTTCAGCCAACTCGCGTCTTACAAGAGTAAGCTTTTCATCCGATGTATCACGGCCAGTAAGTTTGACAATAGAATCATAGCGAGCCAACGGCTCAGATGCAGCCCAAGACTTGCCGCCATTTAAAAGAAGAACCTTTTCGGCTGCTTTCTGCCACTCTTCAGGCAATGAAAGACAAGTTCTCTCTTCCGAGGGTAAAGCAGCTGTCTTTCCCTGCGCCAAGTATTCAGACAAAACCACAGTGCCGTCACCTGTTCTGCCTACAGTAGGAAAGACTTCACACCCTGTCATGTTGGAAAATAGTTTTAAATCTATAGTGCCGCCCATAGCAGAAAAGGAGTCAAAACAGTTTAAAGCTATTACTGGCCTTATGCCTATTTCCAAAAGTTGAGCGGTCAACAGAAGGTTTCTGTTAAGATTACTTGCATCGACCACATTTAAAACCTGTTCATTCCAAGCCAGCCCCATGTTCTGTAAAACTATTTTTTCTTCAGGAGAAGCCGGAGTAAGAGAATAAGCACCTGGCAGATCCACAAAAGAAAGAATTTTGCCATCTACATCTTTGCGGCCCTCAATTCTGGAAACAGTAACCCCAGGCCAGTTGCCTACATGCAACCTTTCGCCTGTTATGGCATTAAAAAGACTTGTTTTGCCGCAATTGGGATTTCCAAGCAAATAAACTTTCCTATGCTCCCCTTGCAGAGTCTCTTCAGCGGAAACAACTCCTTTTGAGTCTTTTTGCTTAGTCATTATCTGAAACCTCTACAGCTATAGAGGATGACTCAGACTTTCTCAAGCCGACCTCATATCCTCTAATACGATAGGTAACAGGATCACCCATTGGAGCTTTTCTAAGAGCCTTTATAGGAGTTCCGGGAACAAAACCCAAATCTAATAGTCGCTGAGCAGTCGGAGAATCCAAGTCTATGTTATGTATTACCCCCTCCATACCTTCATCAAGTTCGGCAAGGAGTTTAATTTCTGTAGTCATTGTTGCGGTTCCTTTCGTAATGGCCGTTATGGATAGTTAGATGTCTCGAACATTTAGGCTTATCTAAATATATTAAATTAATCTAACTTATATGTCAAGAAATTCACAATCTAGTACTTTGTTGCAACTAAAAGTTCGTTATCGGGTACATTTATCTCAGGCTTTGTTCTCTGTTTTTCAAATCTTAAAGCTTCAACTATTTAATAGGATCTTAAAGCAGTCGTTGGGTGTAATGCTGAGTTGAAAATTATTTCACTACCCACTCTAGTGCGGCAGCTGCATAAGTTGATGCATGGAATGATAACTGTCTTAACATCAAATAGGCACTTCTAGTAAAAAAGCAGCACTAGTTGTTGCTGTGCGCTTTTAATACAATTTGTTCAAAAAATCACAATCGCAATAACTACTTAGGCACCTTCAATTTAACCAAAGTAGCACCCCAGTGACCAGCCTCTGGCGGTGCAATTTGAAATTGCTGCACTTTATTTGATTTAGACAAAAAACTATGAACTGTTCTTCGAAAATCTCCCCTGCCCTTTCCATGTATTATCCGCAAGTCCGTTATGCCTTTCGCCAAGCATTCGTCAATATAATCTTCAAGTAAAAACTTAACCTCTTTGGGCAAAAAAGTATGAAGATCCAAAACCCCATTTATTGGCATTTTTAAAATTGGCATAAATTTTGCTTAGTAATAGTTAAAAGTAAAAGAAAGGAGAACGGTATGTTTGACGTAAGTATACTAGTTTTCTTCAGAATGTGGTTAAAAGACACCGACAGCCTCACAAATCTGTCAGACGAAATTGCAGGTTCTCCTGCTAGCATGCAGCGCTAACAACAGCTTCCAATATAGCGGAACAGCTGCAGAAAGGACTTTAACATGTTTGATATGAGCATATTAGTATTTTTTAATAAATATAAAGACAAGTTGGAAAAAGAAACTTCACTAGGCATTTCTGATACAACAAACAACAACACAATTTTATAATCACTTTTACTTTAAAGACCCCCAAAAAAATATAGGTTTGTTTCATCTGAAACAAACCTATATTTTTCTTTAGAACATTAATCACTGATTATCAAAGGCGTTCTTAAGGGAATATTCCAATAAAGCTCCTCTATATCTCGATTGTACATAGCTATAGAACCATCTTGAGTCCAATCTTCAGCAACTCCGCCAAAACCGTGTAAACCAAGATTACCTCCCAAAGGAGTAGCCGAGGGAATACACTCCTGTTTCTGCCAAGCCTCTAAAATAGCAGCTTCTTCTGCATTGGAAATTATTTGATTGAATGAAGCTCTTTTTGCATGAGTAGCCGATGGATAGCTAAAGCCCAAAAACAAATGATATTTATAAGGTTTTTCTTTATGACAGATATAAAACTCCCCTTCCGGAGTTTTTCTGTCTGAAGCAGTCTTTTTATCGCCTAGAGGTGATTCTCCTATCCAAACAGGATAAGTAACTACAATCTGGCCTCCAGAAGCTACAAACATTTTGCATTTGCTCTTAGACACAAAAACCTCTGGAAAAAACTCTTCAGGTTTTATAGCAGCAGCCTGCAATTTTTGTGCAAAACTTTTTTTTGCCCTTTGTTCTCCATGATAATCAGTCAAAGATTCCGCAGCAGCCTTTTTCAGAAATGAGCCCACAGGAGTAATAAAAAGGGAAAAACAAAAGAGTGCAAAGGTTGCTGTAACAATTGCAAGAATCACATCTCCGAGAACGGATGAAAGTTTTGCTTTCATGAGGAAGCAGCAAAAGCAATCTTTCCAAGATAAGCAATTATGACATAACGAAGAAATCTGCTGACAAGACTGCTTGCAAATAATTCAACTTTATTCATTCTATACATTCCACCCACCCAGCAAGCTGCCGAATAGGGAATAGGAGATACTCCTGAAATAAATATAGCCAAAGCTGCCCTTTTACGATAAAGATCTCGCCCAGCTTTCAGAAGCTTTGAACCGAAAAGAGCTCTGAAGCGCCAAGGACCTATAGCACGTCCAATATATGATCCCCCAAGTCCTCCGCATGCACTGCCCAAAGCTGCTACACCTGCCGTTACATGCCAATCCATGCCAAACGCTGCTGCCGCCAGCACCAAAACATCTGGAGGGATAGGCTGAATCAAGAGATCCATAAGCATTGTAAACATAAAAAGAGCAGGAAAGCCGTATGATTCTACTTTATCTAAAGAATAAGCTTTAAGTTGTACTTTATATTTCGAAAGAACTATGTAAACCGCAGCTATAGATAAAACCATAGCTATTGCAGAATACCTCGTATAGTTTTGTCCTATATGAGTTATTACTCTGCTCAAAAAGCTACTGTTGGTGCTGCTGGAAGAGTTTTGTTTCTTTTTCTCCGACAAAAGTGCTCTCCTTAATGCTTTAACGACTTTTCTACAACGCAAGGAGTTTACAATATTTTGTTAGCTTCCACAAGGATTAATTCAAATGTTTTATTTTTTGATTAGTTAATCCTCTTCCACGGGTACAATCAATATAGCAGACAAAATCATATAGGTTATCAAACCTCCTTGCAAACCAAGCAGAAGCCATATTAAATAGAGCTTGGAAGTCATACTTTCCAACTCTTCCAGATCCGCTGTAAGTATAGCTGTTCTATAGGTCTTAGAATCCAAGCTTAACGCAACAGTTTGGAGTTTCTTGCTGAAAAGTTCAAATTTTAAGCTTATAGGCGAGCCGGCAATAGTGTTTTTAACTTTCTGTATAAAAGGATACTTTGCACTATTATGCGGATAAACTTTTCCATTGGAATCCAAGACTATCAAAGGAGAAACAGGAATCTTATCCTCAAGATTGTCAAAAATTTCACGAGTCTTGGCAGTTTGAGCTACTAAATAATTATCCGCAAATTTGGATGCATCTTTCATGGCTACAGCAAAATACTTTGGAGAAGCCCCCGCATCCCCTACAAGACTAACATAGATATAAACTTTCTCGTTGAAAAGGTCCAACTTGTTAAGCCTATCGTAGGACTGGAAAGGTTCCAACACATCATAAACACCGTCACCGAAAATCTCAGAAAGCTTGGTGCTAACAGATTGATGAATTGCCTTATTAGCTGTTTTCTGCAAAGCCTGTGAAAAATTCTTCAAAGAGCTCTCCGAATCATCATACCTATAAAAAGCTTCACGAGCCACATATGGCAACACGTGCTTGCCAAAAGCCTCATATTTATCATCGTCAGGATATACTCGTTGCAATGCAGAGCCGCTCTTGCCAAGAACAAAAAGCTTATCAGGGCGATATGGGAGAGGAAACTTTTGAAGCGCCATCTCTACTGAAGCTGGAGCAAAATCAGGTAAAGCCTCATTAAAAATCTGTCTGAAAGAATCCTCTAGATGTTTTTCAGCCAAAATCATGTTATCGCCCAGATTTCTGGCTTGCGATATCAGCTTTCTGGAGCTCAGAGCTGTAAAATACGCCTCTACCGGATCTTTTATGGATAAATAACCGAAAGAGAGCAAGAAAACCCAAAAAATAAATACCAGCACTACCAAGAGCGAATAGAAATGTCTGTTAATACTCGCACGGACATCACATAAGTCAGGTATAATTTTTTTCATCACTACTGGAAGGATAATCGTCAGCAAAGCAACCAAAAACACCCAGCCAACCGTTAAAACCGTTGCCCAAGGCGAAGGTGCTTTTTTTTGATTAAAGGCGTACGCAACTAAATCCGGAGTTATATTCTTAAACGAAAAGTTCACTTTCGGAGCAATCTGAGAAGAAGTCAGAAATTTATTGCGTAAAGCTTTAATCGTATTACGCAAAGAAACTGAGTCTCCGTGATAATAATTAGGCAAAAGCACATTTTCATTTTCAGCGGAAAGTCTGAGAGAACCAAAGAAAAGCTTTTTCTCCTGAGGCGAAGCATTAAGAGCCTTGATTCTTTCCTTCAAAACCTTTTCGCTGTCTATATCTTCTATATTATACCAAACTAATATTCCACCATTGAAAGAAGCATCATCGGGCGAAGTGAAAAAATTATGATAAAATCTTGCAGGCTTTCCTTTTCTCGTAACAGGTATCAACTCTGAAGTTCTATGAACTATGCTTGCCATATCTACCGAGCCCAAGAAAGTCTCAATCATGGTTTTATGCTGTTCTTGCATGGTCTTGCGTTTTTCAAAGTCCTTCTCACGAATGATGTCAAAAATTGTCTCTACTACAAACCTATAGTCCCTCTGCTTAGCATCAGACTCGTTAACAATGAGCTTTCCGTCTTTTCCGAAAAGTCTGTAGTTCAAAAAGGCATATTCCTTGCCAGCAGATTCATTAATTATAGCGAATAGTTTTTTAGCTTCTATATCAGAGTTCACTGAAAGCATTCCATAAAGCCTATTCAGGTATCTTTGCATATAGGTGTCAGGATCAGAATCCATTTTTAGAGCAGCAAGTTCATGGCTCATAGATTCAAAATGATTATTATTTTCCAATTCTGTGCTTACGATTTGGTAAAAGTTACTTATAAGTGCTATAATTGGAAATAGGAGGAGTACAGTCATAGCTGTCAAAAACTGGGTCTTTCGTTTCGTCATGATACCTTCTTCAGTCGCCTTTCTGAGTTCAATCCATTCTATTCTAATAAAATAATGAGAAAAATCCAACTTATAATCTTTATCTTGTTGATGATTTTTTGCGGACAAACATTGTTCGCATATCCCCTCATTGCCGAAGCTTCTGAAAAATTCCAGCAAGCACAAGCTGCAATGGGTGCCAGACAACCCCAACGAGCTGAGCAACTGCTTATTGACGCCCTGAACATTGAACCTGACAACGCTGTTTATAGATATAGTCTAGGATACATTCAATACAATTTGCAAAAATTTGTTGAAGCAAAGAAGAATTTCGATTTGGTGCGCAACAGCAACTTAAGTGCCGAAAAAGGCGATCGGTATAACAGCGACCTGAAGAAATTCAAAAAAGCCATCAGGGATCTCAGACAAGCTTTCGACAAACTCGGAACTCTAAAATTTGAAGCATATAAACAAAACAAAAATGATCCACAAAAACTGAAACTTGCAGTAACTCTTTATCAAGCCTTTCTATTCAATCGTGCTATTTTAGCTCAAAACATAAATCTCCTAAATGAAAGCATAAAAATATATGAAGAAGCCCTACAGCCATCTCTCAACGGGGATCAATGGTATAACGAGCCTATGCTTCAACTTGCCTATTTTTATGAGTTGAGCGGTCAAAAAGACAAGGCTGCTGAAATATATATGAGAGCCTTGGACTACGTAAAAGACTTGAACGAAGAATTTATAGTAACAAGCAGATTTGACTATCTCAATCGCTCAAACAAAACGAAACTGATTGATATGCTTAAATCAGACGAATTTGCTCCCGAATCCATAGCATCTCTCACGGCTCACCTCTCTATAGATATGTCTAAAAGAGACCAAGAACAGCTGATTAATGCCGTATCTGACTTCAGAAGTGAACTGGAAAACGCCATAACAGACGAAGAGCAAGAACAAATACTTCTCAAATACCGCAGCGAACTCACCAAAAGACAAGAGTCTGGAGAACTGAGCAAATATAAAGCAGAATTCGAGTCATTTTCAAAAGACAAGGCTGCTCAAGAGAAGCTGAAAAAAGAACTTCAACAATATACAAATGCTGACGATTCCACAGTTGAAAATTTCACAAAACAATTTTCAAAAGATTTGGAACAGCTCAAAACCGATTATCTAGATTGAATTTCCGTCTCCAAAGTTGTATAATACTTCGCCGACAGATTCGGACATACCTATTTTTTAGCAGAGCTTAACCATTGACTTATAATATAAAACACACAGAAAAAGATACGGCTGCAGCCTTCTCAAAACTTACCCCCTCCGAATCTTTTTTGCTGTCAGCTTTTTTCACCCTCAATTTTCCCTTGGATTTTTTCCAAATCGCAAGACTCTTGGAAATATTTCTCAGCAATGGTCTTGCAGAAGAACCCACAACAAACGATCTTCAAACCACATTGGATCAATTCTGTAAAAAAGGTTGGCTGACTAAAGTCACAGATAAATATCAGGCTTCAGACCTCTGTGCTTATCAAGCTTTCAACTATCCTTTCAGACAACAGCTTTCCGCTCAGTTCGTAGCCTGCTTGGCAGACTTTCTTGAAGATGATGATTTTGCTTTCGAATATTCCATACGAAAAAACCGCCTGTCCGATATTTTACTCAAATTATATACCGGCAATCTTGAGTCAGCTGATTTCACTGAAATAACCCTAGATGAATTAAACGAAAATTCTGACACTCCCCCTCCCCTTATTCAAATAATTCATCCATTTGATTTTGAGATTTTTAATACCTATCCTACAAAATCCAGACTGTATCTCTTTAATTATGCTGTTTACTACAGTCTTTTCCGATTTCAAACAATACCTTCAGCTGACGAAGAACTGAATATTTTTGACTACTTTTTATCAGCTCAATGGTTAAAATCCAATCTTTTTCTGACTTTTTCAGCTCATGTGCTTGCAGAACACCTCATCTTCAAGGGCAACTTTCAAAGAGCCAAATCCTATCTGGAAGCATCTCTCTCTCCTGAGGCTCCCCCTCTAGAAGCTCTGATTATTTATTTTTTCCACGGTTGCGATGCTGCAATCGAACTATTCAAACAGGAACTGCGAAACCTGCAAAAACGCACAAAAAAAAGGAACGTAACATTCCACTCCACAGCATCTGTTTTTTGCTATTTGGCATTTCTGCAGAAAAACTCTCCAGACTCAATGTATGAAGCCACAAAGCTCTTTGAAAGACAGCAAAAAACCAAACATCTTTTCAAGCCCCCCCTAAGAGTATTAAATGAGTTTTATAAATCAAGAGGACTCGGCAAAATGTTGCCAGCCGCAATGCTCGGAAACCTCTCTGACACACACCCTCCATTTGTGCAATGGCTAGCTTGTTTTGTAGCCTATTGGTCAGGCCTAACCGAAACTCCTGAATATGAGAAAATTATGAATTCATTTGCAGACAAAATTCCTGCAAATGAATTAGCTCTTTTCTACAACGAATTTCTCATACTTAAAGCTAATTCTAAAGCAGAACTATCAGAAGCAGAAAAAAAATCCGTAGACACTTGGAAACTGGCATTTCTGACTCCCATAGCAGAAATGACCGACAAACAGCAAAAATGGGAAATGACAATAGAGACATTGCTCTCAAAACTTGGTCTGCAACAAGACACAGAAGACTTTTCCATAAGGCTGATTTGGGAATTGTCACACGAGCGAAACTCCAATCGATTTTCCTTGCAACCAAAAGAGCAGCAAAAACTGAAAAACAACTCTTGGTCTGTAGGAAAAAACGTTTCTTTTTCATCAATCGGAGAAGATCTGACAAACCTTCCAAGCTATTATACTGTTCAAGACAAAAAAATTATTGAAGCAATACAAAACTCTCGACCTTGGCTGGACGGCTCAATTGAATCCGACAAAGATATTTTTCCATATCTTATTGCCCACCCAGCTGTATATCTGAACGGAGACTACAGCACGCCTCTTGAAATTGTCGGCGGCGAACCCATACTGATGTTGCGTTCAGAAGCAAATGGCAACTTTTCTCTAAGGTTTCATCCTGAAAATCCTGACAACTCCGCCATACTATTAAAGTATGAAACCCAAAACAGACTCAAGGTTTACATCTACTCCAACGAACAACTTCAAGCCGCAAAAATCCTAGCCAATATCGACACCTTTCCCCCTACAGCAGAAAACAGACTTAAAGAGCTTCTAAGTCTTCTGGAACCCCTCATGCCTGTTTTCACTTCCCTCGAGTTTGAGCAAAACACATCTCCGATAGCATCAATCGCTACCAACAGCCAAACACACATACGTTTGGAACCAAGCAAAGATGCTCTTGTCATCAAGTTTCTCGTGAAACCTTTTGGCGCAAATGGGACCGCCTTCCTCCCAGGCATTGGAGATGAAGACGTTTTTACTGAGATTGCAGGCCAAAAGCTTCACACCAAACGAGACTTCGCTTTAGAAAAAGAAAATCTGAAAGAGGCTTTAAAACTTTCGCCTATTTTCCAAAATCCAGATCCGGAAACCTTGTCCATAACCTGCTCAATAGAAGAAGATGCCTTAGAAGCCCTCTCTGTTTTACAAAACAATCAAACTGTTTCAGTCGAATGGCCCCTTAACAACCCTGTGACAAGAATCAGAAAAGCTGGCATGTCAAATATAAAAGTAGTCGTTAGAGCTGCCCACGACTGGTTCTCTATCAAAGGAGACATGAGAATAGATGACGATCTGCTGATAGACATAAAGGATCTTGTTAAAAACTACAATCCTGAAAGCAAATTCGTCAAACTTACAAATAATGATTACCTGCTGCTGACTGATACATTTAGACGCCAGATTGCAGAATTAGCCGCATACACTGAAGAACAAGACGGCAATCTGACGTTTCATGCTGCCGCAATCTCCGCGATGGAAGAGCTTCTTCTCAATGCAGGAGAAGCAGACACAGACTCCACTTGGACAAATCTTTTAGACGCAATCAAAAGCGCATCTGAAAAAACGTTTGTCTTGCCTCCATCACTAGATAATATTCTGCGTGAGTATCAAAAAGAAGCTTTCGTATGGCTCAGCAAAATGGCCTATCTAGGTTTTGGAGCTTGTCTTTCAGACGATATGGGTCTCGGCAAAACCTTGGAAGCCCTCTCTGTAATTCTCACAAGAGCTGATAAAGGTCCTACCCTTGTTATTACTCCAACCTCTGTCTGCTCTAACTGGCAAGATGAAATAGAAAAATTCACACCTGAACTAACCCCCCCCATCATGTTCGCCGATGCTGAACGAGAAACTGTTTTAAAGTCTCTAAAACCTTATGATTTAGTTATTTGCAGCTATGGGCTTTTACAACGCGAAGCGGAACGTCTAGCTCAAGTAGATTGGGTAACCTTGGTTTTAGACGAAGCGCAAGCAATAAAAAACGTTTATACTGGCAGATCTCAAGCCACTATGCTTTTAAAAGCTCAATTTAAAATAATAATGACTGGTACTCCGATTGAAAACCATCTCGGAGAACTCTGGAATCTCTTTAGATTCCTCAACCCTGGATTACTAGGTTCAATACAGTCTTTTAACCGGAAATTTGCTCATCCTATACAAAACCGAAAAAACAAAGAGGCTACAGAAGCTCTCAAGAAGCTTCTTTCACCTTTCATTTTACGAAGAAAGAAAAAGCAAGTCTTGAAATTCTTGCCGCCTCGNACTGAAATTGTACTTAAAGTCGAGCTCTCTCAAGAAGAAGCGTCGCTCTACGAATCCTTCAGACGCCAAGCCTTAGAACGTATAGAACAAGCTGATCAGGAAAACAAATCTGCTAAATCTGTCTTTGTACTAGCTGAAATCATGCGACTTAGACGATTATGCTGCAATCCTTCGCTAGTAACTAAAAATCTACAAATAAAGAGCTCAAAACTCGCTCTTTTAGAAAGCATTGCAGATTCATTGCTGGCAACAAATCACAAAGCTCTGATTTTCAGCCAATTTGTAGATCATCTTACAATCATACGTGAACTTTTCGATTCAAAAAACATCAATTATCAGTATCTGGATGGTTCTACGCCTGTCAAAGATCGAGTAAAAGCTATCAAAAGTTTCCAAAACGGTGAGGGAGACTTTTTCTTGATAAGCCTTAAAGCTGGTGGTTTGGGTCTCAACCTGACAGAGGCCGACTATGTAATACATATGGATCCTTGGTGGAATCCCGCAGTAGAAGATCAAGCCTCCGACAGAGCTCATAGACTCGGGCAAACAAGACCCGTAACAATCTACAGACTGATAACAACAAATACCATTGAAGAAAAGATTCAAATGCTCCACAAGCAGAAACGTGATCTTGCCAACGACCTGCTTGAAGGAACTGACATAAGCGGTAAGATATCCACAGAAGAACTTATAAATCTCATAAAAGAGGCAAAATTCTCAGATCTTCCAGAGATAACCCCTCTTGAAACTTCTATATTGGAACAGGCAAATGATAAAACTCTATGATTTGAACGACGAATGTATTAAACGAAAAGCTGCCTCTGAAAGGCCAGCTCAACTCTTTTGCAGACTTTTCGGAAACTCAGAAAAACCCTGTTTTCTGAATAAGCTCTGTAAACCTGCTGAAACAAGCTCTTTAGGTATAAACGCTTTTTATCTGAACCTGACAGGAGCTTCTTTCATTCTCTTTGTCTTGCTTTATTGGCTAATAAAGCTTCTTCGTCTTTCCACACTTCTGGAAAAGCTTCTGAAAATCCTTCTTCCTCCAGTAACCTTCCTTATTAACATGACAGCTGCTTCATTGTCCTATCTGCAAAAACTTAAAAACAGCTGGCATAACTAGTGCTTTGTTTTGTCTAAAACTTTCCTAACAGCTATTCAAACTTCACAAGACAATATCCGCTTATAAGATCGCACCGTGATGAGTGGCGGGTGGCGAGTAGAATTGTTTAAATCAATTGCTGAAACTGATAACTGCTGTGCCATTACTACTCTAGTTTTTTAAGGGGAAAAATTGAGTAAAATCTTAGGCAATGCAATGAAATAAGATTTTTACTCTGGTCTCAGATTAAAATAGCTTTTTAACAAAGTTTATTTGATAAAGAGCTCGCTTTAATCGGAGACTAACAAAACGAAGTTTTAGCGTAATTTTTAACCCATGTCAGTGTATTCTATGTATTCTATGTATTCCATGGTTTACAAAGCTTTTACTCCTAATCTGTGTAATCTGTGGATAAACAAATAAAGATAACTTTTAGTTTTTAAGGAGCAGCAGTTTGAAACTAAAATATTTCTACAACTTTAGCGGGAGATGCTCACCCGACTTCAGCTTGTCCCGCTTTGACTCCATGCTGGTCAAAGACGGAAAAATTCTTGCTACCGGACGACAACTGCCTTGCCCTGAAGCAGCGTTAGCAAATGACTTAGAAGGAGCCGTTCTTCTGCCGGCTTTTTCTGACGCGCACACACACTTTTTGCAAACAGGCATAACAGCCCTCTCCTTCGATTTAACCGATTATTCCACCCCTGCAGATCTATTGGAGTTCATCTCCGCTAATCTTTTAAGCAAAAAACTCTTTCTAGCCTACAATCTCTCTTCAAGTTTTTTTTCGCCCCCAAAAAATCCTCCTATCACCAAGTTTCACCTAGATAAGATTTCAACAAAGCATTTTATTTGGCTAACCTTTGATAACATGCATGCGGCTATTTTGAATGAAGCCGCTATAAAATGGGCTACATCCATTTTAAAACGAGATGATTTTCATATTGAAGGCAAAGTAACAGGCAAAGACTATATGCAAATTGCAAATAATCTTCATGATTATCTGCCAAAATCTTTTCTGCAAAATGCACTTAAAACCGTAGAAAAAACTTGTTTCAGCAAAGGCGTAGCCTATGTACACGCCATGGAAGGCAGCTCTTTTTCCAATATGACATCTAAAATAGTTGGCGAATTTTTCAAGAAAAGCAAACTCAAAGGCTCTATCTATAACCAGTCACCCGACCCGTCTTTCCCAATCAAAATGGGTTGGAAACAAATGGGCGGATGCATTCTTGCAGACGGTGCTATAGGTTCCAGAGATGCAGCTCTAAACTCTCCTTATGAAGATACCAAAGAAAATGCCCCGCTAATGCTTTGCGCAGATGAAATTAAAAACATTATAAAAGCCGCTTCCAAAGCAGGTTTACAATTGGCTCTACACTCTATAGGCGACAAAACCAACGATGTAGTTTCAAGCCTATATAACTGGACTGCACAAACCCATAATACTGGCATCTCAAACCGTATAGAACACTTTATTTTGCCAAGCAATAAGGCTATAAGAAACGTTATCAGCAGTAAAGCATTCATATCAATTCAACCTTCATTTGATTATTTTTGGGGTGGTTCTGACGGCCTTTATGCCCAACGACTAGGAAAAACCAGAGAACGTGCATGCAACCCATTTAAAACATTGCTGAATATGGGAATCTCCTTAGCAGGAGGTTCCGATAGCCCAGTAACCCCTATAGATCCTGTCTTGGGCATACACGCCATGCTAAATCACCATAACAGTGACGAGCAAGTAGATTTGAACTCAGCCCTAAACGTTTTTATTACAGAGCCTCATAAAATACTCCCTTCCCCCCTTGCTGATACTGAGCTAAAAGAAGGTGCCGATGCAACTTTCACTCTTTTTGACATTGACCCATTCTTAGTGAGCTCAAGTCTATTTAAAGATATTGAAGTTAAAGCTCTCTACATTGGCGGCGAAAAAGTCTACTAGAAGGTGGATATTTTTCTTCAAAATCGTTTAATATCCCTAAAAGATGCTCATCTAAAAATGAAAGAGCTCTTTTTCTTATATCATCAGGAATCCCATAAAAAGCCTCAGCTATTGAACCTGTTATGGCAGCGATGGTATCGCTGTCACCACCAAGCGATATCGCATTTCTTATAGCATCTTCAAATGAAACAGATTCAAAAAATGCCGCAAGTGCTTGGGGTACAGTGTATTGGCATGACTCATAAAACTTATAGCCGTCTCTGATTGAATCCAAAGTAAAATCAATCGGATAATATTTATCTGAAATATGTTTTTTTATATGTTTCTTACTATTACCAGCCAAAGCAAGAGAGATGGCTACAGTTGTTGCTTCTGCCCCTTTCAAGCCCTCAGGATGATTATGAGTTACTGCAGTAACTGTTTCTGAGAGTTTTTTAGCTTCATCAAGCGAACAAGCAACATAAGCACAGGCACTCACCCTCATTGCAGCTCCATTGCCGTAGCTGTTATATGGTTCAGGCTTGCCTAAATGCAGCCACATATTAAAACGTCCGCCATAATCGCAATCAGGATAAACCCTGCCTAATTTTCTCATGGACAAAGTTGTCTTTAGCGACAAATCCGAAAAATCTGTTTTGCATTGTAAAAAAGCATTGCAAATTGCCAAAGTCATAACAGAATCATCAGTAAACCTGCATTCATCTGTAAACAAAGCAAAGTCTTTTGTTTTGTGATTATTCCATTCAAACCTGGAACCTACTATATCTCCAACGATTGCCCCTATCATTATTCAAATATAACCCTTTTAATATAAAGCTCCCGAGGAATATTCCTCGGGAGCTTTGGCCATTTAAAAACTGTTATCAAGAGTGGCAGGTGGTGAGTTTTAATAGTGTAAAATGCAGAGTGTAGAGTGTAAAAATTAATGTTCGGTTTTTCTGTCTTTTCTACTCCCTACGCCCCACCCCCTCCTGTGCGAAGCACAGGTATTACTCTGCTGCGATCCAGTCATCTAAAAGGCTTGAGAGTTTTTCCAGCAAATCTTCGGCTTTTTTCATAGAAGTGCTTTCAACACTCAAGTTTATAAATGGCTTATCAGGATCCGGCAATATAAACACCCACTCGTCCTCGCTGTCTGAAGTATAGACTTTAATGCCATCTAAAAGAACAGTCTTTTTACCTTTAGCAAAGTCCATGGCATATCTCATGACTTTACCCTTAACTTCCCAAGGACATGGAACCCGTAAAGACTTGGTAAAACACTCAGGAATCTGATCTACAACTGTTGAAAGAGGCATATCCAGCTTAGATACAGCTTCAAAGAGTTTAACTGTCGCTACTATTCCGTCAAAGGCTACTTGGAATGCCGGGAATATAACTCCGCCCTTTTCGTCAAGACAAAGATCGGCATCTTCACTGATAGCTGCTGTATTCAAAGCCCTCACGCCTGTTTTGGTTCGAATGATTTCACCTGAATACTGTTCAGCAATCTTCTCAAGCTGGCTTGTGACTGAAACAGGAACAGCAATTTTGGCGCCTTTAAAGAATTTCAGACTCATGGTAGCCCATACAATCAACGCCTGTTCGCCTGACAATGGTCTGCCAAGGTCGTCTATAATGGTTATACGCTCGCAGCCATTACCTATTATAACGCCGAAATCAGCTCCTAGAGATTTGACTATACTGCTAACGTTGGATATTGAATTTTCAAGAGGAACTATATCTATTCTGGACTCATCATTATGAGCATTCAGAGCTATTATATCCGCATTGAACTTGCCCATAAAAGTATTGAAAATTCCGCTGGCATCGCTTGAAGCATAATCTAAAACAACTTTCAGACGTCTTTTGCGGATAGACTCAAGATCAATATACCTTACAAGTTCTTCGCTGTAGTTATCCGGAACTCTGGGCGGGAAGGAGATCTCGCCAACTTCGCCGACCGAAGCTCTTCTGAAGTCTTCTCTATTGAATATTCTTTCTATGGATTTCTTCTGATTGACAGAAATATCACGGCCTTCATTGTCAAAGATTTTTATTTCAACCTGATTTGGATCATCGTCTGAAACTTTGACATGCAAACCGCCGCCGCGCAAGAAAAGATAAGGTTTAAACCTTGCGACAGGCTCCGGAGTAGAACGCAGGTCAGCAACATTAATGCCTGAAGATATCAAACCGCATATCAGGGCTCTATTCAGCATTCTGCTGACTTTGTGAGAGTCTCTGGAAACAATCAGACTTGAAGCTTTAGGCAAAGTTGAACCAAATGCGGCTCCAATCTTTGTTGCAGTTTCAGGAGTAATCTCAATATTCGCGAGACCTGTAATCGCAAGATCAGTAAACAGGTTCTTAGACCATTTGTCACTCCATATGATACTGGAAAGAACGGTAGAACCCTCTTCTACTTTTTTCTTGGGCCAAATTTTAACATTTTCGCGTATTACAGCATCTTTTCCTATATTACAGTCTTCGCTGATTACAACGCCATGCTCTATAAAGACATTATCCTCGATATGAGAGTTTGTAGCTATAACACAAGAATTGATTTCAGCCCGCTCGCCTATATGTACACTGTCCCATATGGTGGCGTTGCGGATTTTAGAGTTTTTCTTGATTACACAGCCGTCTCCTATTACACAGTTTTCAAGCGAAACACCATCTTCAATGATGCAGTTAGAGCCAATAATAACTCCGCCTTTAAATTTTACTTTAGGAGAGAATGTAGAGTTTTTGCCAACCCAGACGTCTCTACCTATAACATTCAGACGTTCTCCAGGCAGATTAACTCTGACTTCTCCATCCAAAACGTTGCGTTGAGCAGCCATGTATTCTTCTATGCTGCCGATATCTTTCCAATAGCCTTCCGCTATATAACCGAACAGAGGCAGCTGTTCTTTGAGCATGAGAGGAAAGAGATTCTTGCTAAAGTCAAATTCAGTATTAGCAGGAATATACTTGAATATTTCAGGTTCTAGTATATAAATACCTGTGTTGATCGTGTCAGAGAAAACTTCTCCCCAGCTAGGCTTTTCCAAAAATCTAACAATCTTGCCATCTTCTTCGGTTATAACAACGCCAAACTCCAGAGGATTGGCTACTCTTGTCAAAACCATAGTAGCCATGGCTCCTCTTTCCTTGTGGAAATTTATGGCGGCTTCAAGATCAAAGTCTGTCAAAACGTCGCCTGAAATAATAAGAAAAGTATCGTCTTTGAGCTTTTCCTCAGCATTTTTAACGCTTCCTGCGGTTCCAAAGTCCGCAGTGGCCATCTGATAATCCATCTCAATGTCGAAATCTGTTCCTTCTCCGAAATATTTGGTTATTACTTCAGGCTGAAAATATAAAATTGAGCAGACTTCTCGTAAATTATGGGTCTTAAGAAGATTGACTATATGTTCCATCATTGGAACATTTGCAACAGGAGCCATAGGCTTTGGTATATTGCAAGTAATAGGTCTTAATCTAGTGCCGAAACCTCCAGCCATTACAACAGCTTTCATTAGTTATTCCTCATCATTCTTTTTATTTTTTTTAGTAAGTTTTAAAAGCCGGAGAATCCCGGCTTATAGTCATTGTGAAGACAGCCAGCGCTCAGCATCCATTGCTGCCATGCAGCCAGTGCCTGCTGCTACTATTGCCTGCCTGTAGTTGGGATCTATAACATCGCCGCAAGCGAAAACACCATCAAGATTTGTCTTAGTGGTCGGCTTCGCAGTTTTAATGTAGCCTGCCGGATCCAATTCAAGCTGACCTTTGGCAAAATCAGCGTTAGGGCTGTGACCTATAGACATAAAGACTCCCTTCATGGGAACTTCAGTAACTTCATTTGTTTTTACATTTTTAAGTTTGATCGATTCTACCAAGTCACCGCCGCAAATTTCTTCCAAAACAGAATTATATACTACTTCAATTTTAGGATTATCAAAAACTTTTTTCTGCATTGCCTTGCTGGCTCTAAATTCGTCACGTCTGTGAATCAAATAGACTTTAGAGGCGAATTTGGACAAAAGTCCTGCTTCTTCCAAAGCGCTGTCGCCGCCGCCTATTACAGCCACTGGCTGATTGCGGAATATAGGCAACGCTCCGTCACACATAGCGCAAGCTGAAACGCCTTTACCCCAGAAGGTCTCTACAGAAGGCAAATTTAGAAGTTTTGCTCTTGCGCCTGTAGCTATTATAACACTATTTGCCGATATGTTTTCACCTGAAGTGGTAGTCAGTTTTTTTATAGAGCCAGTCAAATCAGCTGTTTCAACATCTTCCATAAGGAAAGTAGCGCCAAATCGTTCTGCTTGCTGTTTAAGCTTCTGAATCAGATCTGCACCCTGAACTCCTTCCGGAAAGCCAGGAAAGTTTTCAACTTCTCCAGTGCTCATAAGCTGACCGCCAGGCATACCGCCCTTCATAAAACCTTCTATAACCAATGGTTGCAATTCAGCTCTGGCAGCATATATAGCCGCTGTCAATCCTGCAGGACCAGAGCCTATTATAACTACTTTGTGTGTCACGTGCTTTCCTCCTAAAAATATCCTAATAACTTGTTCGTCTGGATGGTTAATTGAATGGGAAGTAACAGAAGTCATTTCTTTTTATTAACAAAATAAAATGCTCCTGCTCCAAAAAAGCCAAAAAAGCAGCAAATCAAAGACCAAATTATTTTGTCTTTTTTGCTCTCAGCCGCAATAGCAACATAAATTACAGAAGCGAGCTGCTGAAGAAAAGCTATAATGATATAAAGCCTATACATATATGGCATTACTGATTATGTTCCTTACTTCTTTTATAATGAGTTTTATACTGCTCTAATTATTCTAAAAGATTATACATGAAAATGCGACAAAAAAAAGACTAATGAGCATAAAACTGCATCAGTCTTTTTTTCACAGAAAGAAATTATTTAAAAAGGTCACCGATTTTTTTGATACCATTGCCAAGAACATTGGCGGCAGAACTCATTGCATTACCAACTGTATTGAACACAGACCCTGTTGCTTTGCCAAGACCGCCTGTAGCACATTGGAAACCGCCAACAAGCTTATTGCCATTCTTCCAGTTATCAACACCGCTATTGAGAAGTTTATCTGAAGCGTTGTTTATCTGGTTGCCAATACATTTAGGTATGAGTCCAGGCAAACCGCCTATAATTTTTACAGTTCCGCCCAATAATTGTGTTGGAGATTTGTTTTTCCAGCCTGTCCAGAAGTCATTGATGCCGCCAGCCATAGCTTCCTCAGCTGCAGTATGCGGGTTAAAACCAAAGAGGGAAGAAGTCTTAGATGGCTTTTTGGTTCCATTGATGTCGATCATTAGGTTTTTATAGCCGGCAAAGTTAGCCCAAACACTGTCACCGCAAGGTTTGTTCCATCTTTTCATGAACTCATCGGCATCCATTGTGTGGTTTCTGTAATAGCCCCAATACGAGTCTCTCATTGTAACAGAAACTATCTTGCCGTTTTCGTCTCTCTCATAGCCGTGAATAGTAATCCAGTGAGGCGAATCAGTGCCAGGCTTGTCAAAATTTACAGCATTCGCAAGCACTATAACAGGCGTGCCATTATCTATTTTTTTAGCTATATCCTCAAGACTGGCATTGTGTTTAATACTTGAATCAATTCCATTCTTCCTGAGTGAGTCAAGAAGAGTGGAAGGAGCGGTAAAAATTCCGCCAGGGTTAGCTTGTTTATAAATATCTTGGGCTTTATGTTCTATGCCATAATACTCAAGAATCATAGAAGCAGCATACTGACCGCAATAATTGTCACCATCAATATCCGGAGCTTTTTGTCCAGATATTTTATCAATAATTTTCGAACCGTTATTTTCTTCTGAAGTATTCTCAGATGGAGCTTCAGCAGGAGCTTTAGACACAACATCGCCGCCAGCGTTAACAGCAGTTCCAACTCCGCTTGTCAGTGTTTCCTGTGTTTTTTCTGAAGAAGCTGCTACAGGTTTAGCAGTTTTATCTTCCTGTTTGTTCTGATCTTTTTGCTGAGAAGCATCTTCAGAGACACTTTGTTCACCTTCATAGTTTATCTCCATTGAAGGCAGTGGAGAAAAAGGAGGTTCTTCTAACTCCACTAAGGTATCTGACTCCGATTCAATGATATCAGCAGTAATTTCAACTGATTCGGTTTCGCCTGCCTGCTCAACTTCGCTAATTACTACTCCGCCAAACGGATCATTGGCTGTAGCTGCGATCGGCAAAAAAATAAGAAAAAGGACGGCAAAAAGGAATGTCAAAAATCTTTTCACGTCAACGCCTCACTTATATTTTTATAGAGTTATAACAATCAAATTCTCCTGCTTACATTGATTATACCATATAGAAACATGAAAGTTTTCTCTATATTTGAAATAAAAAAAGACTGGCAACTTTTATACTCGCCAGTCTTTTTTATATTCAGCTGAAGCTCTTATTTAAAAATATAACCTAGTTTCTTAATACCGTTTCCTATGATGTTAACGCCAGCACCCCAAGTATTGGCTACGGTATTGGACACAAAGCTTACACCTTTGCCTAGACCGCCAACAGCTACTCTTAAAGCGCCGCCGACTTTGTTGCCGTTATTCCAGCGTTCAATACCGCCTTGAATAAGGCTATCAGAACCTTTATTAAGATAATTGCCTGCAACCTTGACAGCAACTCCAGGAAGTCCGACGACAGTTTTAACTGCACCGCTCAACATTTGGGTTGGAGATTTGCGTTTCCATCCAGTAACAGCATCATTAATACCGCCTGCCATAGTTTCTTCAGCAGCATAGTTGAAGTTGAAGCCGAACAGTGAAGGACTGCTGTCAGGAGTCTTTTTGCCCTTGATATCAACCATCAGATTTTTATATCCAGCTGCTCCAGAATACCAAGCGGTACCGAGCGGATTTGCCCATTTTTCTTGGAACTCATCAGCCTTCATAGTATAGCTTCTATTGTAACCCCAATAAGAGTCTCTCATAGTAACAGAAATTATTTCGCCTTTATAATTGCGCTGATAACTATGAATAGCTACCCAGTGAGGAGAACCGCTCTCTGTTCCCACGAGAACTATTACAGGCGCTTTGCTGTCAATTTTCTTAGCAATGTCTTCAAGACCGGCATTGTGCTTAACATTAGCATCAAGACCGTTCATATTAAGAGACTCTACGAGAGCCGAAGGCGAAGTGAAAATACCTGCAGGATTAGCCTGTCTGTATACTTCTTGCGGGTCGTGATTGATTTTATAATATCTCAAGGCCATAGATGTGGCAAACTGACCGCAATAATTGTCGCCGTCTATTTTTGGAGCCTTCTGGCTAGCAAAACCAATAAGAGTATTGCCACTGCCAGGTATGGGAATACCGTCAAAAAGACCGTCGAAAATTGTTCCTTGAGCAAAAACATCTCCTACTGTATCAACAGCAGCTTCTGTAGTTTTCTGAATCGCTCCCTGGGCTTTTTTCGAAGGAGTAATGGCCGCCTTAGCTTTTTCATAGGCTGCTTTCGCATCGTTAAGTTCTTTTTGTATCTGAGCAGCCGCCCTTTGATTGGCAGCTCTGATTGCGGACTGATACTCAGCAAGTTTAGTTTCGTATTTGTGTTTCAGATCTCTGATCGATGCCCGCGTATCGGCAAATGTGAACTGAGACACAACAAGAAACAGGGCTAACAGAGTTAGACCAAGTTTTTTGTTTTTGTTTATCATGGCAAAGCCTCCAGCTTATTAGCTTATAAAGATATAGACCTTTCTTTAATTTTAATGATTTTTCAGAAAGCGTCAAGGTACACTCAAGAATTCATATGGAATTGCCGAACTTCTGAAAAAGGAAAATTTACTCATGATAAGAAAAAAAACAGGTTCTTGCGGCGGTTTGCTTATAATACTTTCTGTTATTCTAATTACGCTTATATATTTCGGTTATACAAAATCTTATAATGAAGCGCGAATCAAAATTTATGACAGAGAAATGACACGTGTGTTAGAACTGCCTGCATATTCTATAAGGAAAAGTCCTGTAGATAAACAGTTTTTCGGCGAATGTATCATAGCGCCTAAAACAGCTTATGAACCTATGATGAGCGAGCTGGCCGCAAATGCTCAAAAATGCGGTTTCAGATTTACTTCAAACCCCAGCGGCGCGATGATCGACATACACGAAAACATGAAAATAAATTGCTACAAGCTAGAAGGTGAAAATCTTTTAATGCAATGGAAACCCGATTTATCACCAAAACGAATGGCAGAAGCAAAAGCCGCTCTTCTCAAAGATCCGACTTTGGATAAATTAACTGAGCCGCCTAACTACAGTGAAGAGTGAGCAGTGGGCGGTGGATGGTGAAATTGTTTAGACTCAATTGCTCGAACCAATAACTATTCCAAGCAGCTGATAAACAGCTGAAACTTTGAAAAATAAATAAACAAAAAATTAACAAGCACGGTTATTTATTAACATATCGAAGCCGTTGGCAATTCTAGCGATTGAGTCTGTTTTTGCTAAACCCTACGCCCCACACCCTACTCCCTTGAAGTTCCAGGCACTCGCCACGCACCACCCATCACTGGTTATTAGGCTACTCCCTACGCCCTAACCCCTGCTCCCTTGTTTTTAGATCAGCCGCCTGCGGAAGTGTAATTGCGCAAGGATGCGTAAAATAGTTTTACTGACAAACAAATACAAAGCAGAGAAACAAACAAAGCCGCGAATACAGCTCCAAAGCCAGCTTTACCTGTTAAAACTGCGGCTGGTATACTTGAAATATATCCAATAGGAATCGCAGTCAAAAAAACTATTCTGATCTTCTTGGGAAATATATCCACAGGATATCTTGCAGCTGCAAAAATAGCCCAAGTAAAGCTTGCCAAATCTTCCATCTTTTCAGATTTTATTGAAAGAGATATAAGCAATAGAAATATTGAATAGACAATCATTATTGAGGCTGCCAGAGCAAAGATAAAGAATAAAAAGCTTTGAAATGTCAAAACCAATCTTCCAGAGATAATTAACCATAAAAACAAGGCTATACCTGCAAAAAGGGTACCCGAATCTTGCAAAGAAATTCTTCTGAAAGAAACCAAAAGCAGGGTATTTAAAGGCTTAGACAAGAGCAAATCCAGATTGCCGTTATTCACCATTTCGCTGATTGCTTCCAAGTTCGGATAAAAAAACAGAAACTGGACAGCAAACACACACATAAAAACACAATAGAGCGTTAGCATACTGTTTTCATCCCAACCTGCCAAGTTATCAGTTACAGTGAAAAAAAAGACGTATTGAAGAAGCCCGAATATAAAGTCTATTGTATTGGCTATTATTGAAAAAACAAAGTTGGCTCTGTACTCCATCATTTGTATAAATGAGGTTTTCCAGAACTTCAATATTATGGCCATTTCTCTTGCATACTTCATAAATTAGCCGCCATAAGCTGAATAATGTTTCAGCCCCCTGCTCCATACCAATTTCATTATCAAATAGAAAACAGCAGTCCAAAGAAATTGCATCAAAAAACCAAAAATCAAAGCATCCGACCCTGATTTACCATTCAAAACTTCCAAAGGGAAGCCCAACATGTATTTGTATGGAAGGAAATTAGCAAAGAGCCTTATACCTTCCGGAAGAGTTTCCACAGGCACAACCATGCCGCCCATTAAAGTACCCGCTGCTCCATTGAAAATAAGATTCAAAGAAACCACGTCTTCAAGCCAGAACCCAGCAAAGCCTATAGCACTGGAAATGCAAAATCTGAGAAGAAAAGCGAAAAACAAAGCCGTCAAAAAGCAAAGCAAATTCTTTGTTGTCAGAGATTCTAATGAAATGTACCCTCTTGCCAACAAAAAGCCCAGAAGTAAGAGCGGCAGAGCAAAAGAAGCTTTAAAAAAATTGTAAACGGCACTTTCCAGAAAATATTTTGAAATAACCGGATAAGGTTTTATAAGATCTCTGGAAAGAGAACCGTCTCGCACAGCTTGCGAAAAAACATGTACGGTTCTTGCATGAGTAAGCAATTGCACAAGCGGAACAAGCAAATAGTAAAATATATAATCTGAAGCATTGTAAGGATTAGAAGGGTTTTCAGCAACAGAAAGCCATGCCATCGCAATAATCAGAGGCATTATCAAGAGCCTTGCAGCCTCCATAAACAAAATTGCCTTGTATGTTAAAATCTGCTTGGCATAGCCTTTGATTATAGCTAGAGAACTTGCAAAATCAGGCATTTTCTCTCAACTCTGTTTCTTCGCTTTGCATCATGAAAAGCTCGCCTATAATTTCTTCCAGCTCCACAGACTCAACCGAAAGATCGGAAACTTCACAAGAAGAATAAACGCTATTCATAAAATCGCCCATCTCATGGGTTTTAACTGAAAACTTAAAGAGATGGCCTTCCTTGGCAGTAGGTTGATACTTTGCAATTAAACTTTCTGGGGGATTATCGCACTCAAGAAAAAGAGAAACAGTTTTTGTATCTTTCCAAGTTCCCGTCAGCGAATCTATTGAGCCGTCATAAACCTTTCTTCCATGATTAATGACTATTACCCTTTCAGCCAAGGCTTCCACATCGTCCATATAGTGAGAAGTCAGTAAAATAGTCGGAGAATAGATTTTGTGATATTCCGCCAAAAACTTCCGGATCTTTTTCTGCATTATTATGTCCAAGCCTATTGTCGGCTCATCCAAAAATAGAATGGAAGGCTTATGCAAAAGCGAAAGAGCAAGCTCGCACCTCATTCTCTGCCCTAAAGAGAGCTTTCTAGCCTGAGTTTCAAGACAATCAGATATTTCGAGCATATCAACAAGAGTATCGCGTATAGTCTTATACTCATCATCTGGTATGGAATACATGCTCTTATGAATCTCAAAAGTATCCGCAGGAGGCAAATCCCACCAAAGGTTTTGCTTCTGTCCCATCACCAAAGAAATCTGCTTCAAATACTCGGGGTTGCGTTCAAACGGATCGAAGCCCTTTACCGAAATGCTCCCGGATGTAGGCACTAAGAGGCCTGAAAGCATTTTAAGCGTAGTTGTTTTGCCTGCACCGTTAGGCCCCAAAAAGCCGACTATCTCTCCACTTTTTATTTCCATGGAAAGCGAATTTACTGCATGTATTTCTTTATATACAGGCTTAATAAAGTTCTTCAGACTGGCTGTAATCCCTTGCTTCTTTTGCCGTACATTAAAAGTTTTGAGCAACTGTTCTGTTCTGATAGCGATGTCGCCATCTTCGTATCTCATGCTGTAAGACTCCCATTATTTGTAAGCACCACTTTATCAGTTAGCAAGTTCTTTGACAAGCCAATAAATCGCCTATAACCTCTATTTTGATTGACTAAAGGCTAAATTTGAAGTATCACAAAGAAAATAATTCTTTTGAAGGAGTTAGAAAATGAAAAGAGGTCCTATTTCTTCTTTCATGGAAGAGCATTACAAACACTTTAATGCAGCTTCGCTTATAGATGCGGCCAAAGGCTATGAAAAACATATTGCCAACGGCGGAAAAATGATGATGACAATAGCAGGAGCCATGAGCACAGCAGAACTTGGCAAATCTCTGGCTGAAATGATCAGACAAGACAAAATCTCCATCCTCAGCTGCACAGGCAACAACCCTGAAGAAGATGTCATGAACTTGGTGGCTCACAAGCATTACAAACGAGTTCCAAAATACAGAGACTTGACTCCCAAGGATGAATTTGAGCTGCTTCAGCAAGGTCTGAACCGTGTTACAGACACATGCATTCCTGAAGACACAGCTTTCAGAAGGCTTCAGAAACATATATTCGAAATCTGGAAAGAAGCTGATGAAAAAGGCGAGCGCTACTTCCCTCACGAATTCCTCTATAAATTGCTTCTCTCAGGCGTTTTGGAACAATACTATGAAATAGATCCCAAAAACAGCTGGATGCTTGAAGCTGCCAAGAAAAACCTTCCCATGGTGATTCCTGGCTGGGAAGACTCCACAATGGGCAACATCTTCACATCATACTGCATCAAAGGCGATCTCAAGCCTTCTACAATGAAATCAGGCGTTGAATACATGATGTTCTTGGCCGACTGGTATCCCAAAAACGCTGGCGGACCTGGAATAGGCTTCTTCCAAATAGGCGGCGGCATTGCAGGCGACTTCCCGATCTGCGTAGTTCCCATGCTTGCTCAAGACCTTGAACTTGAAGATACTCCATACTGGGCTTACTTCTGCCAGATCTCTGACAGCACCACCAGCTATGGTTCCTATTCTGGTGCTATCCCCAACGAAAAAATCACTTGGGGCAAACTTCTTCCCGACACTCCTTCATTCGTGATTGAATCAGACGCTACCATCGTAGCTCCTCTGGTTTTCGCTTGGGTTCTCGGCTGGTAACTTAAATTAGGGAGTAGGATGTAGGGTGTGGGGTGTAGAGGGCAGTGAAAACTCAGACGCTCGACACTGGCAAGTGCTTCTCTTAATTACATAGAACAATAGAGAATTCTCTCCCAAGAAAACTCAAATATACAGCCTTGCTGAAAAGCGTAAGCTCAAAGCAGGGCTGTTTTTCTTTAGGCAATAATAAAATGAAATAACAGCAAGAAAGCCAAGAAAAGCAAATTAAGTATAGTAAAGGCTCCAAGATAAGCCATGGTTTGCTTATTCTCTGTCGCTTCGTAATATTTAAATGAAATAAGGCTTGCCATAGAAGCTATAATTGTTCCGAGACCGCCTAAGTTAGTGCCCACAATCAGCATTTGCAAATTATCCGTAAAGCCAGAAAGAAGAATTGCAGCAGGAACGTTGCTAATAACCTGACTGGACAATATTGACGCAAGGAGCTCGTTTCCATGAACAGCCTGTTGCAACCACTGATTAATAGCAGGAATACGCTTCATGTTGCCAATAAACACAAACAAAAAAACAAACGTCAGCAATAAAGAATAATCAGCTTCACGCAACATTTTATAATCCAGCATAAGAACAGCTAGTATAATTATTATGCCTGCCGTATATACTGGAACAATATGAATCACACTTCCCAAAGCTAATAAAAACAATAAAAAATAAAGAACGGCCTTTTTTTTATCTGTCGCTGTTAATGGAGGATATGCAGGTATTTTCACAGATACGCTTTTATTGTCAACCAGCAAGATACAAGCAGCAACTAATCCGATTAATGAAATTAAGGTATAAGGCAACATAAATGAAATAAACTGAGATAAACTCATTTTGCTCAATGAAAATAGGTATAAATTCTGAGGATTTCCGATCGGAGTCAGCATGCTGCCTAAGTTAGCGGCAATGGTCTCCAAGACAATAAGCGGGATCATATATTTCTCCAGACTCGCCATCAGAAGAAGATCTATTGTAAATGGAACAAAAGTAATCAGCGCAACATCATTGGTTATAAGCATGCTAAAGCCAAAAGATAGCAAAACCAAGATTAAGGAAATGCTGCGAACATCAGATGTTTTTTTCAGAATCCAGCTTCCTATCTTTGAGAATATTCCTATGCTTCGCAAGCCTGCCATAATGAGCATCAAACTAAGAAGAATGGTTAATGTATGAAAATCTATGTAACTGATATAATTTTTATCCGGCTTTATAAATGTCATTGAGACAAGAGCCAAGAATAAAGATACGCATAGAACAAATTCTTTTTTTATAAAATTCCAGATTTTTATTTTTAGCATCAGCTGTTTCCTTTTATTATCCACAGATTACACAGATGGAGAAGCGATAAAGGAGAAAATCACACAATGGACATGTCTGTTTTGCTCATTTTGTCCTAACATATTGTAATATCCTTCATGAGATCTCTCAATCAAGACTACAGCTATTTGCCAGCAGGTCAAAGCAGTTATTAATTTGAGCTTTATTGCAGCAAACGGCGTAAGTAAAAATTATATTTTTATCTCGTCAATAATTAAGAGGCAGAGAGAAAGCAAATTTATTTGGTCGTTCTGGCGATTAATCAGAGACAGAGTAAGATTAGATTTAACAGAAGATCATGTTATGTCCGTTTGCTTGGTTCTTAATCTGTGTTCATCTGTGGATATGAGAAAAGCCCCCTGACGTTTAACGTCAAGGGGCTTTATAGGCCCGGCAGCAACCTACTCTCCCACGGCGTCGCCGCCGCAGTACCATCGGCGCTTGGG
>JGI24710J26742_10000504_pt1 | contig 36092 bp, 27 predicted proteins | sample BioPla2DNA2_FD_26742 | JGI IMG/M metagenome (IMG submission 26742)
TTGTAATTTTGGTCACGACCTACATAAAAATTGATATCTGCAGGAATAGAATCCCTGACATCCAAGGTAAGAACCCAGGTGTCTGTCGAAAAGCCATAGCCGTCGGTGGCTACAAACTCATATAGGTATATTCCGGCAACGCTGTTAGACAGGGAGCTGTTGATACCCCCGTGCTCCAATGCTTGGAAGCCGGTCAGATCGCCCCAGGTTTCACCCCCGTCTGAAGATTTGCGGTAGAAATAACTCTGATATGTCAGAGTGTCACCGTCAGGATCGGTGAAGATCAGACCGTTCATCAGATCATCGAGTTGATAGGAATGTCCTGTCTGAATCAATACTGTCAGATCTTCTACGCCCTCCACGAGGACCGGAACATTGTTCAGATTTTTTCCGCAGACATCGCAGATTCTGTCACCGTTTTCGTCTACGCAAGTTTCGCAGCTTGCCTCTGAAACAATCAGCCGTGCGGTAGCAGGAGCGATTTTGGCTTCGTCAGCATCTTTGTAGTTGGGATCCAGTGCCATTAGATAATACGTGCCGGGAGTTTCAGGAACGGTAAAAGTCAAATTGCCGTTGGAAGGTTCGGCATCATATTCGATGGGCTTGATTTGTCCCCAATTGCTGTCATACAGAGCGACAGACAAACCGGTTTTAGGTTCGAAATTGGTCGCTTCGAAAGTGGTACCCCAGCCTTGTGTGCTGACAGTCAGGCTTTCTCCGGGAACGGCATTATAAACGTCCTGATTGAAGCTGGCAAAGTAACCGCTGTGATAAAAGCCCCAGTTGGTGAACAGGGCAACATCCCAAGTGTCTCCGTCTGAGAGCAGGATGTAGTCGGAAGTAGCGCCCCAACCCGGACTCATGTAGGGATAACAATGATTGCGATAGTACATCAGGTTTTCATCATGACCCCAGAAGTTGGTCATATAGATACTGCAGGCGCTACCGTTAATCGTCAGCGCTTGCTTACCGTTACTATTGTAAGCGGAAGTCCAATCCATGTAGTTGATGCTTTTTTCTTCAGCGTACTCAAGAACACCGGATGTGCCTAAACAGCATTGATTCTCATCTAGGCCCATGTAATAGCGTTCGAGCAAATAGATGTACAGGTGAAGACCGGTGGGACGGCAAACGATTGTCTCATTCACATATCCGCCGCTGCCGCCATCAGTACCGTAACGGTAGTAATCCTCCAAGTCATATAGACCCAAGTCGAAGTAGGGCACCGTCACCTCAAGATGAGACATAACGGTATCATCAACGGCTCGGAGAGGGTATCCGTCATTTGAGAGCGTCACATATACGGTAACGCTGGATTGGGGGGTTTCGTCGTAGTTGTATTGGGTGGGGATGCCTTCTTCAGCCGCTTCGACCGTCACTGTCAGAACATGGTTGGTTGTAGCCATTTGGCAACTTGCGGTTAAAGTGACATCATAAACGCCCACATTATCGGTGCTGAAGTAGAAAGTATGGCCTGTTATCTTCGTGTGTTCATTTTGAACGGTTGTCTCAAAACCATATGTAAGTGTGTGACTTTGAATGTCGGAGAAAACAGTTTCCAGATCCAACACGTACAATCCGCCGGTTTTAACAGACGCTTGTGTCGGAGCATCGGGTAAAACGTAGATGCATGCATTCGCTTTAGGTTCCGACTCGGTGCGCGCAACCGGAACCGAAGAATCTGCTGTTAAAGATTTGGAATCTTCCTCCGTTTGATCAAAATCAACATCTGCGGAATCCTCGACAAGCAAGTGATCTGCGTTAGCAGGATCAGGGTCGTCCGGGTTTGCAGGTTCACTTTCTGCAGCTTCACTGAGCATAAAAGCAGTACTTGTTGCATCTGTGCTTGCAAGAATAGTGCCGGGGAAAATGCCAAGGACTAGAATAATAGCCATCAGCAGCGCTAGAAAGCGTTTTGAACTCAATTGCATAAGTAAACTCCTTTCATTAATATATGGTTATGTGATCACCTTACGGTGTGAAGCGGGTTGAGTCGGTCAATACCGACGATGAAATAAATTGCTCTTATGAAAAATATTCATATTGATGAGCGAAGTATAAGAAACTTGATCCGAGCAGGTTCCGAAGCCAAAAATGATAGATAGGTTGTGGTTGTCTGTTATTAAACGTATGGTTTTTCAGCATCTCTCTTTTTCCTGTATTCATTTTCCTATTTAGAAAGCAAAAACTGCGGCACATAATTTTTTCATTGCTGCAACAGTTGCTGTTTTTACAGTCCCAAAGCTCCTTTGTCCATCGCACGGGAACAAAGAAACAATCAACTATTCCAGTAGGTCTTCTGACTTGTGTCTCAAACGATGATCGGCTCGCCTTCTCAGAAATTATTTCCAATGGCTGACTTTCGTCAAACAGCTGACCCTCTCGACATCTACAGCGCCGGCAGCGTAGGGATTTTCACCCTTTTCTCTTGTTCAACCCGGTATTCGTCATGCGATATACAAGGTCACTGGAACAGGCTATTCAATTTTACTATTTATCATAAATAAAAGGTTATAGCGATTTTGCCTTTTGTTTAAAGGGCAGAATATCACCATAACCATTTTTGGTAATGATTCTTACGACAGCAGTAGGTCTCCCGGCTTACATCTCAAACGAAAATAAATCCTGTCTTCTCAAGGGATCCCTCAATGACCGGCTTTCACCGACGGAGTTATTTCTCGATGTCTACGGTATTGGTTAAATGTGGGGAATTGGATATTTTCCTTACCCCGTTTCCTTGTTAAGCTTCGAAACCTGGCAAATCGCCTTTACAGCAACGAAGCCACTGCTCGTACTTTTCCAAAATAATTGTACTATAGCGAATATATAATTGCAAGTACCACGAAGATGAGTGTTTCACAATCTGTTACTATAATAAAAGGTGAAAGATTGAAGGCGTAGCAAATCAAGTGCTCACCACCGTTTCGGCAACTTAAACCGTACTATGTAGTATAGAAAATCATAAAACACTCTTGCATATATTTCGTGATGATTCAGCCAAAAATAAAAGCAATCGCCATAATAAGTTTTAATAATATATTTCACCCTTTACCAGCGTGACGGCTCTTCCTCCAATGACGATTTCCACTCGGTCTTCGTCATCGAGGAGACTGACGATCTCTGAAGGTCGTCCCATTGCCTCTCCCTGAATGAAGACGGTTTGATCTCCTTTTTTGAGGAGATTGTTTTTATAGAGGTAGTAAGTCAGGGCACCGTTAGATGTTCCCGTTGCGGCTTCCTCGTCGATGGCGTATCTCGGAGCGAAGTTTCTGACGTGGATCTGTCCGTCCTTTGACTCTGTCGTAAAGGCGTGTACACCGACGACGTCATATTTTTCTGAGAGCTGACTCAGCTTCGCAAAGTCGGGGCTGATGGACGAGAGAACCTCTTCATCCTTTACAGGGAGCATGATATCGGGCAGACCGGTGGAGATCATCTCCGGTAGCAGAGGACTGTCTGTATCAGGCGTTGCATCGGCAATCCCCATGATGTGATACAGGTCTCTGAGAGCCTGCTCATCTTCGATGCGTCCGAAGGTTTCCGGCTCTCCCATCTGCATAAAGATCATGCCGTCTTTCAGCTTGACGCGGAGATTTCCGGCAAGGGTCTGATTGGTACATTCTCCGTTAGAAGGGATGATTCCTTCTTCGCAAAGAGCGTGGAAAAGGGCGATGGTGGCATGTCCGCAGAGATCCACTTCCGCCTCCGGTGTGAAATAGCGAGTGTGGAAGGCGTTTTCTCCGATTTGTCTGACGAATGCCGTCTCGGAGTAGCGCAGTTCCGCGGCTGTCTTTTGCATGACTTCTTCTTTTGGAAAGTCAGCAGCACCCAAAAGCACAACTCCTGCGGGATTGCCTCCGAAGAGTTCTTTTGAAAATGCGTCTACAATATAGAATCTCATCTGTCTGCCTTTCTTTTGACATGTGCAGGAGAAATCAGCAGTGAATCTTTTGAAAAAGAAATGTTCCTCGGTTACTCCATGCAGCAGTACTTGTATTTTTTTCCGCTTCCGCAGGGACAGGGATCATTTCGTCCGATTTTCTTTGAGCGAAGCGTCGTGTCTTGGCGGAAGGAGGATCGAATGGACATTTTTTCTTCTTTTGACAAAAGCGCATCCCACTCGGGCAGTTCATAGAGCCATTTTGCTTTGGCGCCGAGCATGTTGTAGTAGAGGGAGTGCAAGTCTATGTCAAGTTTTATGTGACTATTGAGCTCCAGCTCTTCCACAGAGAGCTTCTCTTTGAGAGAGTCGTTGATGCCTTCGAGAAAACCGCCCAGAACATCTTCGTCCAGATCAAAATGCTGCGCCAGTTCGGCGACGGTTCCTTCAAATCCTTCCGGATATTGCGCCAAGAGTTTCTCATAGGCTTTCTTCTCTTCCTCGAGATAGTAGGCGTAGAAGTAGTTGCGCTCTTCCGGCGAGCCGTTTTCCGCTTTTTTTCTCCAAGTTTCGATAATTTTCATTTTTCCTCACAAAAGTGTATTTTCTTTCATACTACCTGAAAACTGTTCTCGTGGAAAGAATGGTATACTTTATATGTATCGGATGTGAATGACGAACATGAATGTTTTAGGGGGTTATTTATGAGTTTGAAAGGAAAAATGCTCATCGCTCAAGGTGGAGGACCCACGGCGGTTATCAATCAGTCCTTGGTGGGAGCCATTCTTGAAGCGCGCAGGAACCCGAATGTGACGGAGGTTTATGGCGCACTACGAGGGGTTGACGGGATTGTCAACGAAAATTTTTTAGATCTTGACTTCGAAACCGAGGAGAATTTGGAAAGAGTGGCATCGACTCCCTCGTCGGCTCTTCTTTCTACGAGGGCGAAACCGGACAGAGAATATTGCCGCCGCATGTTTGAGGTCATCCGCCATCACGATGTGAGATATTTTTACTATATCGGAGGCAATGACTCTTCAGATACAGTGCGCATCGTCAAGGAATTTGCCGACAGAGCCGACTACGATCTGGTGGCGGTGCACATTCCAAAGACAATAGACAATGATCTCATGGAAAACGACCATACGCCCGGCTTCGGTTCGGCTGCGCGCTATGTGACGCAGGTTTTTCAGGGGGTCAATCAGGACAATCGCTCTCTGGAAGGCGTGTATATAGGAATTGTGATGGGACGCCACGCCGGCTATCTGACAGCGGCGAGTGCTTTGGCAAAAACCTATGAAGATGACGGGCCGCATCTCATCTATCTTCCGGAAGTGCCTTTTGTCATGGAGAACTTCTTGGCCGACATCAAAGAAGTCTATGAGAGACTCGGGCGCTGCGTCGTCGCCGTCAGCGAAGGAATATGCGACGACAAAGGCAATCCCATTATCACAAAGCTTGTCGAGGCGGAGTCTGATGCCCATGGAAATGTTCAGCTCTCTGGCACAGGTGCTCTTGGCGATCGGCTCTCGCAGGAGATAAAAAACGGACTTGGCATTTCCCGGGTGCGTGTTGACACCTATGGATATCCGCAGCGCTCCTTTGCAGGCGTCGTCTCCGACGTCGATGCAAGAGAGGCAAGAGAAGTAGGAGCGATGGCGGCAAAGTATGGTCGAGACGGTCTGAGTGGATCGGTTGTGATCCGACGCACAGGCGACTATGTCGTGGAGTATGATTTAGTCGATCTGGAAGCGGTTGCGGCCAAGACGAAGGTAATGCCTAAGAACTTCATCAACAAGAAAGGCAATCATGTCACGGAGGCATTCATCAAATACGTCAAGCCCCTTGTGGGAAGCAGTCTTCCCGAAACGGCGCGGCTTCGAAGTCCTCAGGTCGAGCGCACTTTCCATCAAAAAATGGAAAATACAGGAGAATAGAGTAATGCCTCTCTTCTTGTTGCCAACGGAGGAAAAGATATGATAGAAACACCTCAGCTTTTTCTGATTCCTACAAAAGCGGAAGAACTTCCTCGCCTGATGGAGATCGAGCAGCATCCGGAGAACAGGCCGGAGTTGTTTGTCAGCACTCTTGAGGAACACGAATTCCATCGAACCGACGAAAACTTCAGGCTTTTTTCCATCTTTGAAAAGGAGGAAGGAAAACGGGGAGACATGGTCGGCTACGCCATGGTGCAGCTCGATTTCCATAGTAAGACGTATCTTCTGAGAAGATTTGCGTTTATGAAAAAAGACAGAGGATACGGGCGCGAGACATTGGTCGCCCTGATTCACCACTGTTTTGATGAGCTCAAATTGAATCGCTTTTACTTGGATGTCTATCCTCATAACGATCGGGCCATCCATCTGTACGAAAGTGTCGGACTTGTATGGGAAGGAACGATGCGGGAAAACTATTGTTATGAGGGGAAATTTCTCGATCAGAGACTTTACTCTATGCTCAGGAAGGAGTATGAAGCCGGCAAGTTGGCAAATCAATAATATGCCTTTTTTTCATTGAATGTGGGAGCTGACTTCGGTCGGCTCCTTCTTTAAGACTTCACGAGCTGTTCAGGAGAAAGTATGAAGCAAATATGGAAAGAAATGTACGAAGCGGCAAGAGCCGTTCAACATGACAGGGAGATCTCCGAGAGAATCAGCGCGGGATGCGTAGCCGCCGCGGTCGAGTCGACGAGTGGAAACATCTTTGTCGGCGTCTGCGTAGACACATCCTGCTCTCTCGGGATATGCGCCGAGAGAAATGCCATCTTCCACATGATTACATGTGGTGAATATGAAATCAGACGCGTACTTGCCGTCATGCCGGATGGAAAGACCGGAGCGCCATGTGGAGCGTGCAGAGAACTTATGGCCCAGATGGCGCCGGGCAGATATCAAGATATTGAAATTATGTTGGATTATGATGCGGGAAAAAGTGTCACTCTCGGGGAGATAACTGCCGAGTGGTGGTTGTGATAAAAGATCTGTCTTCCTCTCGGGTCTGTTGAGAACCTCTATGTTATACTAAAGAAGAATGATTTCATCATGGAGGAAACGTCCATGCGCTGGCTTTTTGCCTGTATTTTAAGCCTGTGTCTGCTATTAGGAGCCTTTTTATTTCTCGCCGACTGTGATACGGCGTATCATTTTTTGTATCGCAGGAGCGGTGTGTATGAACAGCTTCCCTGGAGCCGGGAGCAGATCGGGGAATTGACCGAACACATTCGCGATTATCTCTTTGAAAGAAGCGACAATCTATTTGTCGTTCTCGACGGAGAGCTTGTATTTAAGGCGCAAGAAATCTTCCATATGTGGGAGGTGAGAATCATCTTCCGCACGATGCGAAGAATCTTCCTGGGTCTTCTTTTGGTGCTCGGCATCGGAGTATTTCGCCTGCCCGTGAGAGATCTTTTTAGAAGACAGCTCTTTACGACGGCGGGCTTTTTTATCGCGCTCGTTCCGGCCGCTCTGTTTTTTCAGGAGAGTTTTCTGTGGATGCACCTGCTGTTGTTTGATAATCCCTACTGGAGTTTCAGCTATGATCATCGATTGATCCAGCTCTTGCAACAGGAGTTTTTCCTGGGATTTCTCATAATGACGATCGTACTGACACTTGCTTCCTCTGTCATCTTCTATCTGTTCGCCCGCAAAGGAGGTTCGCGTGCTTCACATCTTTAAAGGCAGAGAGAGTTCTCATAAACGCCGGGTGATCTACGAAAAGATTGCTTCACAGGAAAGTTTTTCGACCCTTCTGACCCCATCGCAAAACACCCTTTCTTTAGAAAAAGAGTATCTCGATATGACGGGCAAAAAAGGAATCTTTTTTGAGGAAGTGACGAGCTTTGAGCGCATCTTGGCAAAACTCTCCACAGAGATTTTTTCGGGCAATGAGTTTATCACACAGGCGGGAGAACGCATTCTCCTCTCTCAGATTTTTAAAGAAGAGAGAAGCAAACTCCCCCTGCTTGGAAATGTATCTCGAAGAGAGGGGTTTCTCGAAGAAATTCAAAGCCTGTTTGGTCGGTTTCTCCGCGAAGGAGTGATGCCGGAAGATCTTGAAGACGTATTAAAGTCAGAAAAAGACAGTTTGTCCCACAGAAGACTCATCGACATCCATCATCTCTACCGAGTCTATATGGAACGGCTGCACGACAAATTTTTTGATGTCCATCAGAGTGTGGAGCTCTTTGAAAAAGAGGGACATCGCTTTTCACTGTATTCTCCCCATAGTGTCTGGGTGCTCGGATTTAAGAATCTCGGGATCTCCGAGATTCGCATGCTTCAGGCGATGGAAATGCATACCGGTGCTATTTATCTCTCCCTTCCCTGCGAAGAAGAGGAGCTCTATGCGCCCGTTTTAGACTTTATTCACCGCCTCAAAGGCTATTTCACTCATGTGACGGAGGAGACGATCGCCTCGGGGTCAACGCCTTCAGTGCAGTTTTCACGGGGACTGGCCGGACTTGCGTACCGGAAAGACGATTTTTGCGCCGATATTTTTGAAGCCAGAGATCCCTACAGCGAGGCGGAGTATATCGGACTCGACATTCTCAAGAGGATGAGAGACGATCCTTCGTTGAGACCGGAAGATGTGCGCATCATAAGCCCTGATCCGGCACAGTACGGACCGGTGTTTACCGATGTTTTTTCAACTCTCTCGATTCCGCTGTTCCGTGATGAGCGGCGCCTGATTATGCACACCCGCATCATCAAGGCGGTCCTCTCTCTTCTTCGCGCGGTGCAAAGAGGATTTCCCGCCGATCTGACACTCAATTATCTAAAAAATATCGTGCCTCCCGAGCGGTGGGAGGAGCTGGAGCGCTTTGAAAATACGGTTTTGACGGAGGGAATCAGTGGCGAGGGGTTTTCGGATGCGCTTCTCGATACATCGCCGGAGTCGCTGCGCGTCGACTATCTGATCCCCCCGATGTCTTTTGCTTCACACGTTCTTCCTGCAAGTGCTTCGACAAAGGAGTACTGTGAAAAAGTGAAGGAGCTCCTAGATGAGCTCAATTTCTCCGGGCATATCGATGAGGAAGCGGAATCTTATGAGAAAAACGGTCATTTTGAAGAGGCGATGGTGCTCTCGCAGATCTGGAACATATTCTATGAAGCTCTGGAGCAGCTCGGCATTCTCTCCTCGGATGAGCCGATCTCATTCTCTCGCTTTCTTGCAAGACTGCAGACGGCGATCGCCACCCTCAGCGTGGCGGTCATCCCTCCTTCGACCCGGGAAGTCTCTTTGGGCGATCTCTCCCGATCTCTTGCGGCTCCGGTGAGATTGCTGTATATCTGCGGGGTCAATGAAGGGCTTCTTCCCGGAGACTATTCGCGCCAGCTTCTTCTTGAAGAATCTCAGCGCGAGAAGATCGCGGAGTTTGTTCCCGGATACACAGATCTCCCCTACCTTCGCGAGAAGGGAGAGGAACTGGACTTGTACATACAGATTTGTCTGACGCAGGATTATGTATTGCTCAGCTATGCGCTTTCGGATATGGAGGGAAACGGCCAGCTTCCTTCTCTGTATATTGAGCGGGCAAAAGAGATGATGGAAAGAGAGCCTATATCGGGCGCGGCAGAGGGGTATCTCGATGAGCATTATTATCTCAATGAAACGATGAGCCTTCGCTATGCGATGAACGCCTATGCCGCGAAGAAAAAAGAAACGATTCACGGGATCACACAGGAGAAGCTTGACAGCTGGATCGATCGTCTATGTGCCTCCGATTCTCCTGNGCCCATCGAGCGAAACATCGAGGGAAAACTGCGAACATCGGCTACGGCGCTGGAGACGTTCAGCGCATGCCCCTTCCGCTATTTTATGCGTCATGACCTCAAGGCGAGAGAAAGGAAAGCCTTTCGCGTAGAGAGTGTGGATTTGGGCAGTTTTTATCACGCCGTTGTAGAAGAAATCGTCAAAGATATGGCGGTAGGCAAAGTTGACTTGGATGAAGCACTGGATGCAAGAATTGCGGAACTTCTAAAAGAAAAGCGCTATAGGCCATTTCTTGAGACGGCAAGCAATGAATACTTTTTGGCGCGCGCCAAGGCGGTGTGCCGCTTCGTCTTGGAGGCGATTGAGCTCCATATTTTAAATACGGAATTCATCCCCACGAGGTTTGAAGAAAAACTTCGGCTTGAAGGAGAATATTTTTCTCTTTACGGAGTGGCGGATCGAATCGACCAAAAAGATCAATACTTTCTCTTAGTGGACTATAAGAGCGGCAACAAGTCGTATCAAATATCGAAAATCTATATGGGCATCGATCTGCAGCTGAGCCTCTACACGAAGGGGCTGGAAGAAAAGGGACTTGAGAGCGTCGGGAGTTTTTATCTGCGGATCTTTGAGCCCGAAGCAACCGGAGACAATCCTCAGGAAGAGCGCCTCCGCATGCTTCGTTTGAGTGGAGCGCTCCTTGACGATATTCAGATAGCGACTTCAGTGGATACGACGTTGGCTCCCGGAGAGAAATCTTTTGTCATACCGGTAGAACTCAAGAAAGACGGGGAGTTTTCGCTTCGCTCCTCCGTCATCAGCAAACAGGAGTATCAGGCTCTTTTAGAGGCGGCGCATAGACATTCGGAAGAATATGCAAGACAGATTATTTTGGGAGATATTTCAGTGAGGCCTTTGGAATTGGAGAAAGAGAGCCTGCCGTGCAGATATTGCGAGTATACGTCTATCTGTCGATTTGAAAAAACGGGAGGTAAGTTTGCCGTGAGGCAAGTCGAGCTCCCCTCAAAGGCGGAAGTGCTTGAAAGGCTCGCGGGAGGTGGATCGTGAACATCCAGTGGACGCCTGCTCAACGAAGAGTCATCGACTCCAGAGGGAAAAACATCCTCGTCTCCGCGGCCGCAGGAAGCGGAAAGACGGCGGTTTTGACCGAACGCATCCTTGCGATGCTTCAAGAAGGAGAGGAGCTGAAGCATTTTCTTGTATTTACCTTTACGAGAGCGAGCGCCTCGGATATGAAGGAGAAACTGAGAAAAAGGCTGACTCGCGAAGTCCTTAAGAGAAACTCTCCTCATCTTAGAAAGCAGCTGCGCGAGCTGGCTTCAAGCGACATTTCGACGATTCATGCTTTTTGCACAAAGCTCCTACGGGAATATTTCTTTGCGCTCGATATCGATCCCGCTTTTCAGATGGGTTCGCAACATCAGCTGGATACCGTTGATAAAAAAGTTCTCGATCAACTCTTTGAAGAAGAATATGCAAAGAGAGATCCGCTGTTTTTAGAGCTTTCCACTATTTTTTCAAGTGCGAGGGGTGATGAGCCGTTCAAGGGGCTTCTCCTCTCTCTAAGAGAATGGCTGGAGCTGAAAGTCGACATGGAAAAGAGTGTCGATGCGTTGATCGGCCGCCATCTGGACAAGTCGTTTTGGAGAGAATCGATGGAGGTCTTTGTTCGGGAGACGGTCGAGTCGATGGAGAAGCTTCTTCGAGAAGCGAGATCTCTGAGCGTCTGCGAACCGGTTCAAAAGCTCCTCGATGACGATCTTCGAGAAGTGGAGAATTTCAGCGGCTTTACCGCTCTTTTTTGGGGAAGATTTCCCTCGGGAAAGAAGGTGAAAGAAGAAGAGCTTGCAAAAGACGAGATTATGGGGCTTCGAAACAGAGCCAAGGACATCGCAAAGGGATGGGAAAAGATCCTCGGACAGTGGGAGTCGTTTGACCATCTCTTTGAAGAACATCTCGCCCTTCTTCCCCGGATCGAAAAGCTGCTGCATTTGACGATGGCGTTTAGCAACAGGAGCTTTGAAGAGAGAAGAGAAATGGCGCTTTTGAGTTTCTCCGATCTTGAGCGGCTCAGCATCGAGCTTCTCAAAGAGGATCAAATCCGAGAAGAGGTGCGGCGGAAATATCACCACGTCTTTGTCGATGAGTATCAGGACACATCGGAGCTGCAAGAAGAGTTGATACGATCCGTCAGCCGGGAAGACAACTGCTTTATGGTAGGTGACATCAAGCAGAGCATTTATCGCTTTCGCTCGGCAAGGCCGGAGATCTTTCTGGAGAAGTATCATAGATATAAAGCCGGAGAGGAGTCGAGTGAGCGAATCGATCTGAGCATGAACTTTCGCTCGGCCCCGCCGGTGATTGACGCCATCAACACCGTGTTTGAGCAGATTATGAGGAGGGATTTCGGAGGCATTGATTATGACGATGATGCAAGACTCGTCTTCGGAAATCAGAGTCTCGGGGATATTCAAACGCCGATCGAGGTGATGTTGACTCCAAAGGGGGAGCTCAGCAAAGAAGAAGAGGAGCTCCATCGCATCGCCGACAAGGTGGCCGAACTGCATCGAGAAGGGTATTCCTACGGAGATATTGTCGTTCTCTTTCGCTCGCCTGCCGCCTATACCGAACACGCCTCACGGATCTTTCGAGACAAGGGAATTCCTCTCTTTCTCGACAGTTCGGAAGCGTATTTGGGGACATTGGAAGTGGAGATGCTTCTGTCAGGGCTTCGAGTTGTCGACAATGCTCGCCTCGATATACCTCTTTTAACGCTTCTGCGGCTTCCGAGTGTGGGCTTTAGCGATCAGGAGCTCTACGACATCCGACAGATGTATCCTCGGGCATCTTCTTTCCATGAGGCTTTTTGGTCGCCGTGGGAAAAGGATGATCGGAGTGAAAAAGCCAAAAAGAAAGAGGCTTTTGTCGAGATTGTCGAAAGTCTCCGCAGAAAGAGCCGATTTTTAAGCATTGACGCACTTTTGAGAGAGATATATCGGGCACTGGATCTGGAGACATTCCTGATGACGCTCGACCATCCTGCCCAGAGGCTCACAAATATCCGCCTCCTCTTCTTATACGCGAGAAACTTTGAGGAGACGGGGGGGATGGGGATCAGCGGTTATTTGCGCTATCTTGAAAATGTACGTATGATGCGAAGCGATTATTCGGCGCCGAGAAGCCAAGGAGATGATCGCAAGCTCGTGCGCATGATGAGCATTCACCGCTCCAAAGGCTTGGAATTTGAGGCGGTGATTGTCGGAGGTCTTGACAGGAAGTATAATGAGAGAGATTTCAGCTCTATGGTCGTCACCGGTGAAGAAGGCATCTTGATGGACTTCTATGATGTTGAGCTTCTACACAAGAAGCCTCATTTCTTCAAGCGCTTTATTGCCGATGCGGCAAGAAAAGAGTCGAGACAGGAGGAAATCCGGCTTTTATATGTAGCTATGAGCCGGGCGAAGAAGAGATTGGTTCTGAGCTCCTATATGGCTGAGCCTGAGGAATTTTTGCTCTCTTGTGAAGAGCCGGTGCTTCGAAAGCTCCCTGAAGAAAACAGATTTGTCGATCTGCTCTTTCGGGTGTTAAAAGTAAGAGATGGCGTGATCAAAACCCCGGGATTTGTGCTCTCCGATCCGCTTTCCAAAGAGGCGATGGGATCGCAAGAAGCGAGACTTTCAGCAAGCGGAAGGATACCGGAAGCGTTTGTCATTGAGAGAAGCGAGAAGAAGAGCAAATACTCCGTTACAGAGCTTACGCGGCGCGACGATGTGGACAGAGAGCCGCTTCTTCCGCTGGAGCCCGGCCTCTTGACAGCAAAAGAGAGGGGCATTCTCTTTCATAAAGCGCTGCAATGGCTTGATTTTGAAAGGCTCAAGCTCTTGGAGGACCTCGATGAGCAGCTCTTTGAGATGGAGCAGCGAGGCATTGTCGTAGGCTTTGAGGAGCATGAGCTTTTGAGGAAATTTCTCTCGACAGAAGTGGGTAGGCTCCTTATCGAAAAGGCGCCCTCGCTGTATAAAGAAGTGCCCTTTACGATGAAAAAACAATGGGCGGGAGAGGAAATTCTGGTGCAGGGAGTGATCGACCTTCTTATCCTCGAGGACGAATGCACGATCATCGATTATAAAACAGATAGAAGTCTCGCTTATTGCGAGCAATATCTCGATCAGGTGGGTATCTATCAGGAAGCGGTTGAAACAGTACTTGGACGACCCGTCAAAGATGCTCTGGTCGCTTTTGTGCGGCTGGACAAGGTAATTCGAAGGGAGTAAACATGACAATGACACAAGAGGCGATTCAAACCCTCACACTTTTGGCCGTTGACGCGGTCAATCAGGCAAATAGCGGACACCCCGGAATGCCGATGGGCGCAGCGGCGATGGCCTACACACTCTTTGCCGATCACCTGCGTTTTTCACCTTCCGATCCGAAATGGCCCGGGAGAGATCGCTTTATCCTCTCGGCAGGGCATGCCTCCGCGCTTCAGTACGGCCTGCTGCATCTGTTTGGCTATGATCTGACACTCGATGATCTGCGCCGATTCCGCCAGCTGCACTCTAAAACGCCGGGTCATCCGGAGTATGGGCAAACAGACGGAGTGGAAATGACGACGGGTCCTCTGGGACAGGGATTTGCCACAGCCGTCGGTTTTGCGATGGCACAAAAAAGAGCGGAGGCGGTGGCAGGAGAGCTGTTTAAACACAAGACATACGTCATCTGTTCCGATGGCGACCTGATGGAGGGCATCAGCTATGAAGCGGCCGCTCTTGCCGGACAGTTGAAGCTCAACAATCTCATTGTCCTCTATGACTCCAACGGCATCACGATTGACGGAAGCACCGAGCTGACTTTTTCCGAATCCATCAGTGGCCGCTTTGAAGCACAGAATTGGAAGTATTTGCTCGTAGAAGACGGACATGATCCTGTGAGGATCTCCGAAGCGATAAAAGAAGCCAAGAAGAACGATCGCCCGACGCTTGTTGAAGTACGCACCGTCATCGGAAAAGGCTCTTCGAAGGAAGGGACGAGCGCGACGCACGGCGCTCCTTTGGGAGAAGAAGAAGCGCGCTGCATAAAAGAAAAATGGGGCCGAAATCCTGATAAAACTTTTGACGTGTCTTCCGAGCTGCGCGCTCACCTCCAAGGCATTATCGATCGCAAGGAAGCTGAAGCCTCAGAGTGGAAGAAGGCATATGCCGCTCTTTCAAATCGGGAGGAAATCGAGGCGTTCTTTGGAGCGGAACTCCCCGAAGATATCACGGCCCAACTATTAAAGAGAGCGGGAACGGATAAAGCCACTCGCGCGCATGGTGCAGAAATGCTGCAGGGCATACGAGAGCATCTTCCGAATCTGTTTGGAGGAAGTGCAGACCTTGCCGGGAGCAATCTGACGACACTAAAAGGCGACGGCTTCTTCAGCGATGAAACCCCCGATGCCGCCAATGTCCACTTCGGGATCCGAGAGCATGCTATGGCGGCGGCCGCCAACGGCATCTCCCTTTATGGAGGCTTCAAACCTTTTACAGCTACTTTTTTGAGTTTTGCCGATTATATGAAGCCGTCTATCCGCTTGGCGGCACTGATGGAGATTTCACCGGTATACATCTTTACGCATGACTCTTTGGGTGTCGGAGAAGACGGTCCCACCCATCAGCCTATTGAACAGATGCTGATGTTGAGGAGCATCCCCGGCTTTACGCTGTATCGTCCGGCAGATGCAAAAGAGACGGCTGCGGCATATGCTGAGGCGTTTTCATCCGCCACTCCTTGCGCCGTTGTGATGACCAGGCAGAAACTTCCCGAACTGGATATCGATGTCTCCAACGCCCACAAGGGCGGCTATATTGTGAAAAAGGAAAAGGGAGAGAAGCCGGAACTGATTTTGATGGCCTCCGGTTCAGAACTCCACCTTGCTTTATTTGCGGCGGAAGCTCTCGAGCAAGAAGTAGATATCCGCGTCGTCAGCATGCTCTCTATGGAGGTCTTTGAAAGACAGGGGAAAGAGTACAAAGAGGAAGTGCTTCCGATGAGCGTGCGAAAGAGATTTGCTGTGGAAGCCGCATCGGCTCTCAGCTGGCATCGCTATATCGGGCTGGACGGAGGCTGCCGCTGCATGGATCGGTTCGGGGCAAGCGCGCCGGGAAACCAGCTCTTTGAGCTCTTCGGATTTACCGTGGAGAGCTTAGTGGAAGAGTTGCGCTCTTATATGGAAATCAAATGAGACCCGGGATCGATCTTGTGTCCGTAGAGCGAATGCGCGTTCTCTTGGAGAGAACGCCGCGCTTTCTCGAAAGATATTTTACAGAGGCGGAACAGGCGTATATCGGAGACGGGGCCCGAAAAGCGGAGCGGATGGCCGCGGCATTTGCGGCAAAAGAAGCGGTTGCAAAGGCCATGGGCACAGGATTTAGGGGCTTTACTCTTCAAGAAATTGAACTTTCTCATCGAGAATCGGGAGAGCCTTACATTGTTCTTCGCGACCAAGCGCTGGAATTGTTTCATTCCATGGGATACACATCTATCAGCTGCAGCATTTCTCATACCGATGAAATGGCGGCAGCCATCGTCATTATTGAAGGAGGCAGGGATTGAGAGCGACACAGGCAGTTATCGATTTGCAAAAACTGATACATAACGCAAGGCATCTTCAGAAAAAGGCGCAGGGGCGTGAGATGATGGGCATCATTAAAGCGGATGCCTACGGCCACGGGGTGATTGCCGCATTGAATGCGCTTAAAGGTATCGGCTGGAAGTATTTCGGCGTAGCGACCATTGAAGAAGCGTTGGAAATTCGAGAAGAAGACGGCGTGGTCGATGTGCTTATTTTGGGAACGACTTCTCCGGAGGATTTTTCCCTTTGCGCAGAGAAGAACATCTCTTTTGCCGTTCATGACCGGGCGAGTTTAAATGAAGCTCTCGCATTGAAGGGATCAGCAAAAGTTCATATCAAAGTCGATACCGGAATGCACAGAGTCGGTTTTTTGATTGAGGAACTGATGGCATGCGCCGATGAGATCCAAGCCCTTAAACCCGTAGGAATATACACCCACTTGGCAAGAGCCGATGAAGAGGACAAGACGAGCGCTCTCTCTCAGGTGGCGATCTTTGAAAAAGCGGTCAACGGACTCAAAGAAAAAGGGGTCGACTTTCAATGGATTCACTTTGCCAACAGTGCGGCCATTCTTGAGATGGATTTATCTTTCAGCAATATGGTCCGCGCAGGCGTTGCCCTGTATGGCCTTGCCCCTGGAGCGCCTCATGCAGAACTTGAGCCGATCATGCGCTGGGAGAGTCGCGTTTTAGCTGTTCGGGAGATCGAAGCGGGAGAGGGAGTCAGCTATGGACATCGTTTTGTCGCCGAGGCTCCGAGGCGGATTGCCACCGTTCCCGTAGGGTATGCCGATGGCTATAAACGACAGATGAGCGGACGGATTGCCGCTTGGATTGATGGAAAACAATGTCCGCAGATCGGACGCATTACGATGGATCAGGCCATATTTGACGTTACCGACACACAGGCTCAAGTCGGTGATGAGGTTGAGCTCATGGGAAAACATATCCCTTGTGATCGCCTGGCAGAAGCGGCCGACACGATCAACTATGAGATTGTCACAACCCTTGGCAAACGGGTCCGAAAGGTGTATGTGTGAAGACCATTGAAAACACGGCGAACGTGAAGGTGCAAAGAGGAGATATCTTCTTTGCCGATCTCGATCCCGGTGTGGGAAGTGAGCAGAAGGGGAGGCGTCCCGTGTTGATCCTTCAAAACAATGTCGGCAACCGATTCAGCCCGACGGTCATCATTGCTCCCATCACCTCGTATGTTCAAAAGAATCGTTTGCCAACTCATGTCTTGATTACCGAAGAGATATCCGGACTCGGCAGGGACTCCGTCGTCCTTTTAGAGCAGATTCGCACAATTGATAAAAAAAGACTTCTTGGAAAAATCGGCGAGCTCTCAAAAGTTGCGCTTATGCGAATTGAACAGGCGACACAAATATCCTTGGGCTTGAAAAAAGAAGAAGAAATTTGAAGACATAAACGTAAAAGAAGCGAGGCCTCTGCATTCGTGCGCTGATGAATGAAGTGGCCTTGTTTTTTGTTTTTTTGCCGGATACAGGCTCGTAAAAAACACCGATTTCTCTCTGTTTTGCCCTTTTCCTATTCATAGTAAATAGCGGTGGATGAAGTCGAGCATGTTATAATTAGAACATACAGTTGTCATATGCGGGATATCACACGTGAGACAAATATTTGTTGGGGAGGGATGGGTGCTATGGCGGATCGATATGTAGAAGACATTGGATATCTCTATGATCTGGCAGATATGATTCTGATCACGGACAATAAAGGGAATATTGAGTACTATAAAATTTTTCGAAGCTTAGGAACCAGGATCTGTGAAGATCCCGTCGGCATGAACATCCTCGATCTGCATCAGCATTTGAAAAAGAAGACAAGCACCGTTATGAAAGTGATTGAAAAAGGCGAGCCGATCATCAACGAGCTGCAGTCTCTAAATATCTTCAAAGAGCGCACCGTTCAAGTTCTCACCAGCACCTTTCCGATTCGTGACGGAGAAGAAGTGGTAGGAGTAATCGAGATCGACCGCTATCACGATCCTGATGTGCGTCGCCTTCCTGCGCGAAAAAATTTCAGTGCCTCTCATGATGCTTATTTTACGATCAACGATGTTGTGACCAATCACCCTGTGATGAAAGATCTCCTTGAGAAGACGCGACGAGCGGCTCGCACAAGTTCTCCCATTATGATATGGGGAGAGACAGGTACGGGAAAAGAACTCATTGCCCAGTCTGTTCACAATCACTCGTTTCGCAGGACGAATGCCTTTGTTTCACAGAATTGCTCCGCGATCCCCCTTACACTCGGGGAAAGTATTTTCTTCGGCACCACCAGCGGCAGCTTTACCGGCGCTCAGGAAAAGATCGGTCTGTTTGAGATGGCCCATGAGGGGACGCTTCTTTTGGATGAGATCAATTCGATGGATATTCAGCTTCAAAGTAAATTGCTTCGGGCGACCGAGTCGAGAAGCATTCGCAAAATAGGAGGCACGGATTCGATTCGCGTCGATGTCCGATTGGTGACGACTCTCAATGAAGACCCGCATTTGGCGATAGAAAACGGAAAACTTCGAAGGGATCTCTTTTATCGCCTTGCTGTTGTCTTGCTCAAACTTCCGCCTCTGCGCGAAAGAAGAGAAGACATTCCTCTTCTAATTGATTATTTTATTGAAAGTTACAATCACCATATCGGGGGAAATATCAAGGGGGTCGATCCTTCGGTAAAAGAGCTGTTTATGGAGTATAGATGGCCCGGTAATATCCGGGAGTTAAAGCATGTTATCGAAAGCGCTTTTAACTTTGCCGATGGAGGGTTGATTACCCTGAATGATCTCCCTTCCTATCTCTTGGACGGCGAGCGCGAAGAGAGGATCGATCCGTATGATCTCAACAAACAATTGGAGGCTTTTGAGCGCAATTGCATTCTTCGCGCCATAGAGGGGAGCACTTCCTTAAAAGAAACGGCTGCAAAGCTGAACATATCAAGACAGAGTCTGCGATACAAGCTCGATCGATTCGGCCTGTCGATTGAGAGCTAAACTTTGAAGTGTACCTCCTTGCTGAAGAAAGATTTTTTTCCTAGCAGGGAGATTTTTTTTCCTGTCGAAGAGCGATTTCTGTTCATTCTTTCTTTGACTTTTTTTGTAGAACAATGAAAAAGCATGAAATTGCAGCAGTTTTTTTAATTTGTCATGAAGAGTAAAAGATGGCATTGATATTGCGATAATAAGTGCAAGCTCTATTTTTCCGGATACCACTTGGGATGTATTCGGGACAAAAGAAAGGAGGAGCTTGCATGCAGGGAATCATTGATGCTTTGCTAACTTTTTCAGACTGGCTTTGGGGGATTCCAATGCTGGTAATTCTCGTCGGAGGTTCACTCTTTCTGACCATTCGCTTGGGGTTTGTACAATTCAGACACTTCGGCTTTGCTATGAAAGAGACCTTCGGGAAGATCTTTCATAAGCAAGAAGGAGAAGGAACAGTCAGTCCCTTCCAGGCGGCTACTGCAGCCTTAGCGTCTACCATTGGCGCCTCGAATATCGTCGGTGTGCCGGTCGCTATTGCCTTCGGAGGTCCCGGTGCCGTCTTCTGGATGTGGGTTGTGGCACTCATCGGCTGCGCGGCCAAGATCAGCGAGATCGTTCTGGGTATCCGATATCGCTCTTTGAATGAAGCCGGTGAATACGTAGGCGGCCCGATGTACTATCTGAGAGGAATTAAAGGCGGATTGGGAAAGGCGCTGAGTATCATTTTTGCTTTCTTCCTGATGATCGAGTTGATTCCCTCCATTGCTGCCCAGTCACTTTCTGCCGTACAGACGGCATCGACGTTGAATATTCCACCCATTGTGATCGCTGTACTTCTTGTTCTTCCGGTTGCGCTCTTTGTATTCGGAGGGATTAAAACTCTGGGCTCCTTTACGGAGAAACTTGTACCCTTTATGGCTCTTACATATCTCGTCGGCGGAATTGCTGTCATCATCAGCAATATTGGAAATCTTCCCGGCGCCGTAGCTGACATCTTCCGATATGCGTTTACTCCTGCCGCTGCCGTGGGCGGATTTGGCGGAGCGGCCGTTGCCCAGGCCATTCGCTGGGGTACTGCGCGAGGCGTGTACTCGAATGAGGCAGGAATGGGAACGGCCCCTATCGCACACAGCGGAGCCATTACCGATCATCCGATGCGCCAGGCTATGTGGGGAGTTTTTGAAATCGTCGTCGACACACTGATTGTATGTACGGTTACAGCACTTGTCGTCCTCACTTCCGGACTCTATCAAGTGCTTCCCTCAAGCGAAGCAGCAAGCATTCCCGCCAGAGCTTTCCAGGCGCTCCTTGGAGACGGAGTTGGCGGCGTCATCGTGACGGCGAGCATCTTCCTGTTCGTTCTTTCCACGATCACCGTCATCGCATGGTATGGAAAGACTCAGGCGGAATTCCTGTTTGGCAGAACTTTCGGCAACATTATGGTTGTCGTCTATATCGGAGCTATTGTTGCAGGCGCCTATATTGAGCTGGGAGTCATCTATCGATTCCTTGACCTCTTGTTGGCGACGATCATTATTCCCAACATGATCGGACTTGTTCTCCTGAGCGGAGAAGTAAAGACGCTCAAAGATGAATTCTTCGGAAATCCCGATTACTTTAAAAAAGGTTAGTTGATTCAAACTTTTTAGGACACTGTGGTTCTTGTTATCAGCAGATAGGAAGGGAGCTGCTGTGCCTGCGAGCATGGCACTCTCTTTCTTGAAAAACTGTTACGAATATAGAAGATAAGGAGTAAAGATGTTTAAGCACACCACCGATGAAGTGGTTATGGTTCGCCCGACTGCCTTTATGTATAATCCTGTCACTGCGGTGACCAATCTCTATCAGCAATCAGACGACAAAGATCCGAAGATCGTTCAAGCAGAAGCCTTAAAAGAATTCGAGGGTCTTGTCAAAGCACTGAGAGAAAAAGGGGTTACCGTCAATGTGCTCGAGGATACGCCTGAGCCGTCTACCCCGGACAGCATCTTCCCCAACAACTGGTTCTCGACTCATGAAGGCGGCACCATGGTCGTCTATCCGATGTTTACCGAGAACCGACAATCGGAAATTGCCAAGTTCAGATCGGAAGTGGAAGAAATCGCTGCACGCAAGCAACAGTCGGAGAAACTCTTTACGATCATAGACTATAGTAAAAACAGAGAGCGAGAGCAGATTCTTGAAGGCACCGGCTCGATGGTCATCGACCGAAAAAATAAAGTCGCTTATTGTGTTCTCTCTCCGAGAGCGGACAAAGAGCTCTTCTTGAAGTTCTGTGAAGACACGGGACACAAGCCCGTCTACTTCCGAGCGTTCCAGGATGGAGCTCCCATCTACCACACAAATGTATTGATGGGAATCGGTGGAGAAAATGTCATCATCTGCCTCGATGCCATTTGCGATGAGGACAGAGAGAGAGTGGCTTCTTCGCTTCGAGAGGGCGGAAACAATATTATCGATATTACACCGGAGCAAGTGAAGAACTTTTTGGGCAATACTCTCGAGTTGAAGGGCGGCGACGGAAAGAACTTCATCGCCATGTCTGATGTGGCATACAACTGCCTGACTCCTGAGCAGAAAGAGCAGATTGAAAAGAGCACGGAAATTGTTCATGTAGACATTGCAAACATTGAGTTTTACGGTGGAGGTTCTGTCCGCTGCATGATCGCCGAGGTGTTTTAAAGCCGTTGCTGTCTATTTCATAGATCTGCGAGAAAAGAGGGTGTGATGCTGGAGGATATCTTTAAGAGGACGGAAGAACTGACGGTCGAACTGGTTCAGATTCGAAGCGTGAACAAAGCGCCCGGAGAGGAAACCAGGCTGGCGGAGTTTATATTTGACTATTATAAGGATCTTCCTTATTTCAAGGAACGTCCTCAGCAGCTGATCATGCAAAAAACACTCGATGACGTCGTTTCGAGGCATAACACAATTGCCTATGTTAAAGGCACGAAGGAAGGGGGAAGCCCGCAAACGGTCATTCTCATGGGACACTTTGACACGGTAGGGATAGAGGATTTTTCCGATTTTTCCGACTACGCTACCCGACCGAAAGAGCTCCCCGAGATCCTTCGTGCCAATTTTAAGCTCTCGGATGAAGTGCTGCGCGACATCGATTCAGGCAAATACCTCTTCGGAAGAGGGGCCCTCGACATGAAAAGCGGCATTGCGCTTCAGATGCTGATCATGGAGTATTTCAGCAGGCATCCGCAAGAACTGAGGGGCAATATCGTGGCATTGCATACTTGTGATGAAGAAGACAGCTCAAAAGGCATCATCTCCTCTTTGGAAATTCTCTCGGATCTCAGAGAAAAAGAAGGATTTGAGTATATCACGAGCATAAATGCGGATTATACGACAAATGCTTTCCCCGGAGATGTCGATTATTATGTCTATCTCGGGACGATCGGCAAATATCTGCCGGCCTGTTCGATCTTTGGAAAAGAAGCGCATGTCGGACAGCCCTTTGCGGCGCTGGATCCGAACTTTTTAGCGGCGCTCATTACCAAAAATGTCTCTCTGAATCCGGAACTTTGCGATCTGGCTGCCGGAGAGTTGACGCAACCTCCCATTTCTCTCAAGCAGAAAGACTTTAAGGACGAGTATACGGTTCAGACGGCCCTTGCCTCTCAAGTCTATTTCAACGTCTTTTCTCATGGAAAAAGCGCGGAGGCAGTCATGAGAGATTTTGAGAGGATCGTCGATGAAAGCATGGAAGAAGCTATTGAACTGCTTGATATGCGCTATAGAAAATTCTGCAAGATGGCAAATATCTCCTATACTCCGCTTCCTTGGAAGAAGAATATCATCCGATATGAAGACCTGTTAAGAGAGGTGGTGGAGAGAAATCCAAGCTTTTTAGAAGAGTTGAAGGCGTTTAAGGATCGGTTGCATGAGCGAGAACCGGAGAAAGACCTTCGGGAGTTTAATCACGAAGTGATCCAGTTTGTGTGGGACAGAAGAGAAGATAGTTCTCCCGGCATCGTCGTATACTTTGCTTCCGTGCTCATTCCCCCGCTGGAGATAAGAGGGGAATCGGAGAATGAAAAGAGACTTCTGCAATGTCTCGATGAGGTATTGGCCGAGACCTCTACTCCTGCAGGTGTCCACGTAAGGCAAAAGCACTTCTTTCCTTATATCTCTGATGCCAGCTTTATGTCAGTGGGAGTTGATCAGTCATATGAGGCGTATATCTCCAATATGCCATCTTGGGGACACAAATATACACATCCCTTTGAGTGGATTGAGAAAATCGACGTTCCGGTTATCAATATCGGATCTCACGGCAAAGACGGGCATATGTTTACAGAGCGAGTCGATAGAGAACACACATTTAAAAGAGTGCCGGAGATGACATACGAGCTTCTCAAGAAGCTTCTACGATAAAAGAGCATCTTTGTCGCAGAAGCCTCTGCATAGATGAAAACTCAACAGCTATCGCAAAAAGATTGAAGGATGCAATGAGAGCTACAGAAGTGATCATCGATCTATCAAAATTGAAATCCAATGCCGTATTTTTACAGGAAAAGGCGCAGGGACGAGAGGTGATGGGAATCCTCAAAGCGGACGCCTACGGGCATGGAGCGATTCCTGTTTTAAAGACATTAACGAGTCTCGGTTGGAAGTACTTCGGAGTGGCGACCATAGAGGAAGCGCTGGAGATTCGTAAAGTGGATCCAAAGATAGATATCTTGCTTCTCGGAGCCACCTCAATAGAGGATTTTCCGGCTTGTGTGGGGAACAACCTCTCGTTTGCTGTTCACGACAGACAAACCTTGATGGCGGCTCTTGCTTTGCAAAAACCGGCCAAGATCCATATAAAAGTGGATACGGGGATGCATAGACTGGGTTTTGCCTTGGATGAAATTCACAAGTTTTCAGAAGAAATCGCTGCGCTCAATCCCGTAGGAATCTACACGCATTTGGCTACGGCTGAAGAGGATAAGGCGTATGCTCTCTCCCAGGTGGCGCGGTTTAAAGAGGCAGTGGATGTTTTTCGAGAAAGAGGATTGACTTTTAAATGGGTTCACTATGGCAACAGCGCGGCTCTATTGGAGATGGATCTCTCGTTTAGCAATATGGTAAGAGCCGGGATTGTTCTGTACGGTTATTCTCCCGTCTTTCCGGTCGAGCAGCTGCAGCCGATTATGAGCTGGAGGAGTCGAATCCTTGCCGTGCGCGAGCTTGCAAAGGGAGAGGGTCTCAGCTACGGACACGTCTATGTTGCGAAGTCAGCGCGGCGCATTGCCACTGTGCCGGTCGGATATGCCGATGGCTATAAGAGGCAGATGAGCGGGGAAATCTTTGCTTGGATCGGCGATCAAAGATGTCCTCAGGTAGGGCGTATTACGATGGACCAGGCGATGTTTGACATCACCGGCGTGGATGCAATGGTCGGAGACGAAGTCGAGCTGATGGGAGAGCATATCCCTTGTGCTTGCCTGGCTGAAGCGGCGCAGAGCAACTGCGCGGAGATTATGGCCACAATCGGAAAAAGGGTCAGGAGAATCTATTTAGGCGATTGATAATAGAGAAAAAACCGGTTTACTTGAATAAATAAAGCAGCGGACAGCTGCTTTTTTTCTTATAAGTCATGGAAATCTTGACGATGTATTTTTATTCGTCATACAATGAGACATGGAGGGGATATGGAAAAAACGGATCGCGGAGTAAAAATTTTTCTGATTATACTTTCTCTTTTTCTCCTTTGGGTTGCTAATCGCACCTTTGGGCGAAGCGTCAAGATATTAGACAATGAAGGAGATCATGTCAGTCATGCAAAAGTGCTTTCTGTAGCGGAAATGGAGACATTTGACGGAGGAGAGGGAGCGCTTTCTACAGCTGAAATACCATTCCGCGCTTTGATTACTTCGGGGCCGTATAAGGGAAGAGAAGTCGAGGCCGTTCAAAACATCATCTATCGCGGGCCGACGGGAAGGGTCGTTCGAGAAGGCGATAAGATTCTTCTATATAGGATGGAATTTCCCGACGGACGACAGGAATATGCCTTCAGCGCTTTTTATCGCCTGACACCGATCTTTTTTTTGGGCGCCTTCTTTGCTGTGCTACTGCTGATATTTGGGCGAAGCAAGGGATTGTATACGCTCATCGCCCTGCTTTTAAGCGTGCTGTCGATTTTTTTCGTATTTATTCCGTCGATACTGGGCGGTTGGAATATTTATGTAGGTGCTGTGGCGGTGTGTATTTATTCCATTTTGATTACCATCTTGCTCACCAACGGCCTCAGCAAGAAGAGTCTGGCGACCATCATAGGGTGTACGTTCGGAGTGGTCATTGCGGGGCTTATGACTCTATATATGGATCCGATTCTTGAGTTGACGGGCGTCGTCGATGAGACGAGTGTGTACCTGAGTATGTTCAATTCCGAACGTCCCATCGATCTGCGCGGAATTGTCTTTGCCTCCATTTTGATCGGCTCTCTCGGAGCGGTGATGGATGTGGCGATGGATATCTCCAGCTCGTTATATGAGATTAAGACGCATGCTCCTCAGATCCGTTACTGGCAGCTTGTTAAAAGCGGATTGAATGTAGGGCAAGACTTGATGGGGACGATGGCAAACACATTGATTCTTGCCTATATAGGAGGGGGGCTCTCCGGCGTACTTTCCATGAGCTTGATCAGCCACAACCTGTCGGAACTCTTAAATCGAGAGGGGATTATCGTAGAATTTTTACAGGGGTTGATCGGATCGACGGCGATCCTTCTGACGATACCGATGACGGCTCTGGTAGCGAGTCTCGTCTATATTAAGGAATGAATGCCGCTATCGGTGACAATGTAATCGAGAGGAATATCCGTTTCCAATGGTTCAAGCCGATCTACCATCTGTTCGGAAAAAGCAATTCCTATGCGCAGGGCCTCCGGAGTTCGAGGCAGGAAGCGGTCGTAAAAGCCTCCGCCGTAGCCGAGACGCTGAAGTTGAGGATCAAAGGCAAGTAGAGGGATGATAACGCAGCTCAGAAGGCTCAGCTCAAAAAGCGGCTCATTGACGGGCTCTTCCATTCCAAAAGATGATCGCTCCAGAGGGTCTCCCGGATTGAAGATGTGCGGCTGCATAGAATTGTCCGATGCGTCGATGCGCGGAAGATACACAGCCGCGCCGGAATGCAAAAGCCATTCGATGATCTCTTCAGTGGACACTTCCGAGCGCATGCTCTTGTAGATAAAGACATGTTTTCCAAGCGGCAGAGTTTTTAGATACGAAAGTATCTTTTTTTCTTTTTCTTTTCTTGTTCTCATAGGGATGGCATCCCGTATTTTTTTTGCTTCTTCTCGGATGATCGTCTTCAATTGTCTGCTCCTTATAAATTTGACACACACAACCGTCGATGTCATTATAGGCAGGCAAAAGAGCCTTCGTCCAGAAAAACAGGCTCCATTTGACAGGAGATTTTAAGATGGTTAATATTCGCTTTACGATTGCGTATTCTATATTTTAATGAGACTTGAGCATATCTTGTAGGGCGGACTTATCGTTATGTCCATATATTGTGGGTGGCGGGTGAAAAACGTGAAGAACTTGATTTTACAAGTAATTCTGATTATAATTTGTAGAACGAGGAGATTACATGCTTGTATTGAATAATGTCCAGATGAGATATCCTTCGGGCACGGTTGCCCTTGAAGATGTCAATCTGAAAATCAATAAAGGGGAGTTCGTTTTCCTGATCGGGAGCAGCGGTGCCGGCAAAAGCACCTTCATTAAGCTCATCACAAAAGAAATCGACCCTACAGCGGGTGCGATTTTTAAAGACGGGCTCGATATTACACGAATGCATAAGCGCCGTATCCCCTATTACAGGCGTTCTCTTGGGATTGTTTTTCAAGATTATCGCTTGTTGAACAATGAAACGGTCTATGAAAATGTTGCCTTTGCCATGCGGATTGTCGGAAGAAAAAACCGCGAGATCAAGCGCAATGTCCCGTTGTTGTTAAATCTTGTCGGACTCAGTGATCGCGGAAAACATTTCCCGATGGAGCTTTCAGGCGGAGAGCAGCAACGTGTGGCCATTGCCCGCGCTGTGGCAAACAATCCGGACATTCTCATCTGCGACGAGCCGACGGGAAATCTGGATCCGGAGACGTCGTGGGAACTCATCGATCTTTTGATGAAACTCAATCGATATGGAGCCACGATTATCATGGCAACTCATCAACACGACATCGTCGATGTGCTGAAAAAGCGCGTCATTGAGCTTGATAAAGGCAGGGTGATCCGCGACGAGGATCATGGAGGTTACCATTGATCCGATCTCCGTTTTTTACAGCGCTGAAAAACATGGTGCGAAATGCCATGATGAGCCTGGCGTCCATTCTCTCCGTGACCTCGACACTTGTGATCTTGGGGATTGTTCTGCTCCTTATCCTCAATGTCAACAATCTTACAAAAGAGTTCACTGACAAGTTTGACGTGATGCGCGTTCAGGTTGCATATGATTATACCCCTGAACAAACACTTGCGATGAAANCCGCCTTTGAGGCCGTGCCGAATGTCGAATCGGTTCTTCTTATCACCCGTGANGAGGCGCTGGAACAGATGAAGCAAGATTGGGGAGAAGACTCCGTGCTTTTGGAGGGCCTNAAGGAAAACCCCTTAAGCGATACGCTTGAGGTGCGCGTAATGGACGTATCTCTATCCGATCAGACATATGAGGAACTTGACAGAATAGACGAGAATGATACAATATACTATTACAAAACGACTATTGAGCGTATTTTGCGCGTCAGCAACGTGATCCGCAATGTAGGTATCATACTCATTGTGGTACTTCTGTTTATTACGATGCTGGTCATCAACAACACGGTGCGCATCGGAATTGCTTCGAGAAAATCGCAGATCCAAATTATGCGATATGTCGGAGCGACGCGCGGACACATCCGCCATCCCTATTTGATTGAAGGAGTCATCCTTGGAATATTGGGGGCGGTCATCAGTTCCGTGTTATTGTACTATGGCTATCAAGAAGTAGTTGACATGGCTGCCGCCAATCTGTCGGATCTGACGGCCCAGCCACTGTTGAGTGCAGACGTATTGATCATTAGGATCGGGATCTTGAATTTGATAATAGGGATCGGTGTCGGTCTTGTGGGAAGTCTGTTCTCAGTCAGGAAATACCTGAAGGTATAAGGAGGTCTTATGAGGAAAGCTATTGCCGTCTTGCTTCTCTTCACGATCGTTTTTTCCGTCGGGGCCGGTTTTGCCTCGATCAGTGAACTGGAAGCGGAACTGGAATCTGCCGACTCACTTATTGAAAGCATTCAACAGGATATTGATGCTAAGGTCGAAGAACAATATGCCGTTGAGCGAAGACTTGAAGATGTATTTGCACGTGTCGAAGAAGTTAAACAAGAAATAGAAACGAATAAACAGCTCATTGTTGAAAAAGAAGAAGAGCTGAAGAGAATCCGGAAGGAACTCGTAAAAGTCAAAAAGGAACTCGCTGATCAGGAAGAAGCATACGGCGACCGCCTGCGTGTAATGTACTACAAGAAAGATGAGAGTGTCTGGAATGTCATCTTTGAAGCAAAGGGCATTGCAGATCTTCTCAATCGCTTGGATCAGTTGAAGGCGATTACCGAACAGGATAAGAAGCTCCTTATTGAACTCAATAAAAAGCGGGAAGAGATTGAAGCTCTTGAGGTTCAGGAGAAGGAGAATTATGCCCGGCTCTTGGAACTCAAAGCACAACTCGCTCGCGACGAGCAGGAACTCCTGGATCTCCAGGCGGAACTTGAACGTCGCAAAGAGGAGATCCTTGCTGAACGCCGCAAGTTTGAAGCCGAACTTGAAGCGCAGAACAGTGCGCGGGCGAGCATTGCCGCCAATCTATCCGATGCCAGAGCCGAGGCTGAGCGCATCGCCGCTGCGGGCAACGGTTTGGGCCCCGATGACATCACCATCGGCGGATGGCGTTGGCCGACGAGCGCTACTTATGTGACATCCGGCTACGGATATAGAACACATCCCGTATACGGCGGGACAAGTTGGCATAACGGCATCGATATTGCCGGAGCCGCCGGCACACCGATTTACGCCTCGAGGGGCGGTCTTGTCACCATGGCCGGTTGGTATGGTGGATACGGAAACACAGTCGTCATCGATCACGGCGACGGGTACACTTCTCTCTACGCTCACGGTTCGGCCTTCAATTGCAGTAAAGGCGACTATGTCAGCGGCGGAGATGTGATCATGTACATGGGAACGACAGGAACCAGTACAGGAAATCACCTGCACTTTACAATTATGCTATACGGAGACGACGTAGATCCGGGTCCATATATCGGATATTAAAGGAAACCATGAAGAAATCAGGAACTTTTCGAGCGATTATTTTAACTGCAATCGTTACAGCGATTGCAGTCTTTGCGATCACAACTTTTCTGCCTTTCATAATGGGAGACAAAGTTCTCATCGGCACTGATGAGTACGAAGAAATGGTCGTTTTGCGTTCGCGCTTCGACAAACTGTTGAGCCTTGAAGATTATGTTAAAGAGAATTTCTACCAGGATACCGCAGATGTCGACTTTGACTCGGGCATCCTTAAGGGCCTGTTTTCGGCGCTTGAGGACCCCTACAGCGAGTATTATACAAAGGAAGAATACGCCGAACTTCTTGAGGAATTTGACGGTTCCGTCACCGGCATCGGTGCCTACATTACTCCCGGACCCAACGGCTCAGTAGAGATCGTCTCTCCCATCGAGGGCTCCCCGGCGGAGGCTGCCGGCATCATGAAGGGCGATCTGATCATTGAGGTCGACGGAGTGGGCACGGAGGAATATTCCTTTGAAGGCAATCAGCGTCGAATCAAGGGACCCGCGGGGACACAGGTTCAACTGAAGATATCCCGCACCAATCCCGTCACAAATGTCGTCTCCGAGCTTGAGATGACGATTACGCGCGCCAGAGTCGAAACACCCTGTGTCACCAGCGAGATGAAAACGGATGATATCGGCTATATTCGCATCAGCACGTTTGATAATAAAGTCAGTAAGGAATTCAATTCCCATCTGGAAAAGATAAAAGAAGCGGGGGCCAAGTCATTTGTCCTTGATATTCGCGACAATGGCGGCGGAGATCTCGATCAGGTTGTGGAACTGTCCGATCAGCTTCTCGGCGTTCAGACCATCGTGACGATCGTGACTCCCGGCCAGCCCGACACCGTATATTCTTCCGACGCGTCAAAGATCGATATGCCGTTTATTTTGCTCGTCAATGAAAATTCCGCTTCGGCTTCGGAGATTCTTGCCGGCGCCGTTCAGGACGGAAACGCTGCCCCTGTCATCGGGGATGTGACCTTTGGAAAGGGAATCGTGCAGACGGTGCGAGGCCTTATGGACGGAACAGGCTTTAAGCTGACAGTCAGCCGCTATCTCACTCCAAGCGGAGCTGATATTCAGGACAAGGGCATTTCTCCCGATCTTCTCACGGAAGATATTGAAAAAATGGGATTTGTGACTCAGTATGATGAAGCGGGGAATCAGACGAGAGACGGCCTGCTTGACTATGCCGTTGACTATCTGAAGAAAGAATTAAAACCATAAGAAGCGCTTTGATCTCTGATGAAGAAAAATGCAGATGAGAACGCTCGCTCAGAGCTCTGTCTGCACTTTTTTTCTTCGAATCGCCGGGGTATCCCTCTTTTCAAAAGGGGGTTTCAGTGCTACACTATGGTTCGAACGTAAGTTCGAGAAGGAAATATTAAGAAACCAACGCGAGGTGTTATGAGTCGATTTGTCGTTAAAAGTTCTTTTTCCCCGATGGGAGACCAACCTGAGGCCATAGAAAGCCTCAGTGAAGGGGTGAAAAAGGGACTGAAATATCAAACGCTTCTGGGAGTGACCGGAAGCGGAAAAACTTATACGATGGCAAAAGTCGTGGAGAAAGTCAACAAACCCACACTGGTGCTGGCGCACAATAAAACATTGGCAGCACAGCTTGCCTCTGAGTTTCGGGAGTTCTTTCCGAATAATGCCGTGGAGTTTTTTGTCAGCTATTATGATTATTATCAGCCCGAGGCGTATGTGCCCGGGCTTGACCTCTATATTGAAAAAGATTCCGCGATCAATGACGAGATCGACAAACTTCGCCACTCCGCCACAGCCGCCCTCCAAGAGCGAAGCGATGTGTTGATTGTAGCATCGGTTTCGTGCATTTATGGACTGGGGTCTCCCGTTGACTACAGAGATCTGGTTATCTCTCTACGTCCGGGCCAGATCCGCTCACTCGACTCGATCATCACGCGTCTGGTCGATATCCAATACAGGCGAAATGACTACGATTTTAAAAGGGGGACGTTTCGGGTAAGGGGAGATGCCATCGAGATCATTCCTGCCGGAAAAGAGGAGAATGCCATTCGCGTCGAGTTTTTCGGAGACGAGATCGACCGCATCAGCGAGGTGAGAGTGCTCACGGGAGAATGGATCGGAGACAGAGATCATATCGCGATCTTTCCCGCCAGTCACTTTGTGAGCAATCAGGAAAACATTCTCAGAAGCATCCGTGACATTGAAGAGGAGCTTCAGGAGAGGCTTGCCTATTTCAGGGAGCGCGGGAAACTCTTGGAGGCGCAGCGCCTGGAAGAGCGCACTCGCTATGATATGGAAATGCTCAGAGAGATGGGGTTTACCAGTGGAATTGAGAATTATTCGCGCATTCTCTTAAACAAGAAGCCGGGAGAGAGACCGTTTACTCTAATAGACTATTTCCCGGATGATTTTTTACTGATGGTCGATGAGTCTCATGTCAGTTTGCCCCAGGTTAGGGGAATGTATGCAGGAGACCGTTCCCGCAAGCTAAATCTTGTAGAATACGGGTTTCGCCTGCCAAGCGCGCTCGACAATCGTCCGCTTCGCTTCGATGAATTCATCGATTTGGTACCGCAGATGGTGTTTGTCAGTGCGACGCCCGGTCCCTATGAAGTGGAGCATGAAGAAAATAGGGCAGAGCAGATTCTGCGACCTACGGGACTCTTAGATCCTCTCATAGAGGTGCGCCCGATTGAAGGACAGATGGAAGATCTTTATTCTGAAATTATGAAAAGAGCCAAGAAAAACGAGCGAGTTCTCGTCACGACACTTACAAAGCGCATGGCGGAAGATCTGACAGATTTCCTAAAAGGATTGGATGTGAAAGTCACCTATATGCACTCGGATGTCGAGACGCTTGAGCGCATGGAGATCATACGGGACCTGCGTCTTGGAGAGTATGATGTGCTGGTGGGCATCAACCTGTTGCGAGAGGGGCTCGATCTTCCGGAAGTGTCGCTTGTTGCGATTTTGGACGCGGATAAGGAAGGGTTTTTGCGATCGGAAACGTCTCTTGTGCAGACGATTGGACGGGCTGCCCGTCACGCTGAAGGAAAAGTTGTCATGTATGCAGACAACGTGACCGGAAGCATGCAAAGAGCCATCGATGAGACAAAGAGGCGCAGAACGATTCAAGATGAATACAATAAAGTGCANGGCATTACTCCAAAGAGCATTGTAAAAGAGGTGNGGGAAGTGCTGGCTGCCATCCACAAAGAAGAGGCGCCGCTCGGNTTCAAAGAGCAGATGAGTGCNCAGGAAAAGGCGGAGCGGATTGCCGCTCTGGAAGTGGAGATGTTTAAAGCGGCCAATGCTCTCGATTATGAGAAAGCTATTGATTATAGAAANGCGATTGAAGAACTGAAGAGGAAGAAAAATTGAAAGACGCCATCGTCATCAAAGGAGCCAGAGAACACAATTTAAAAAATATCGATCTGATCCTCCCCAGGGATCGGTTTATCGTCGTTACCGGCCTATCGGGCTCAGGAAAGAGCTCGCTGGCCTTTGATACCATTTATGCCGAGGGGCAGAGAAGATACGTAGAAAGTCTTTCCGCCTATGCAAGACAATTCTTAGGGCAGATGGAAAAGCCGCTCGTTGAATCGATCGAGGGACTTTCGCCCGCTATCAGCATCGACCAGAAAAGCTCCTCCCGAAATCCCCGTTCCACGGTGGGCACGATAACGGAAGTGTACGATTATCTGCGCCTTCTCTATGCCAGGGTAGGCACGCCGCATTGTCCCGTCTGTAACCGAGTGGTGGAGCCGGTCAGCATCGACGACGTCGTCGATCAGATTGAAAAGTTTGAGGAAGGGACTCGTCTGTATATTTTGGCCCCGATCGTCAGGGGAATGAAAGGGACGCATGCAAAGGTGTTTGATGCCCTTCGAAAAGACGGCTACACGCGCGTCAAGGTAAACGGCGAAATCCACAATCTCATGGAAGCTCCCGTCTCGCTCGACAAGAACAAGAAGCATGACATCGATGTGCTTGTCGACCGCCTCGTCATACGAGAGGGGCTCCGAAGCCGCATTGCCGATTCTCTCGAGACGGCGCTTCGGCTTGAGGACAAGATTGTTAAGGTAGAGGTTTTGGGAGAGGGGGAGATCCTCTTCAACATGAGCTATTCCTGTCCGGAACATGGAGAGGGAATTGCGGAAATGGAGCCGAGGAGTTTTTCTTTCAATGCACCCTATGGGGCATGTGAAAAGTGCAAGGGTCTTGGATTTCTTCAAAAAGTCGATCCGGATCTCGTGATTCCCGACAAAAATCTCAGCCTCAATCAGGGAGCGATCAAGTTTATTAAAAACTTTAGTAAAACATCCTATTATGTTCCGCTTGTCAAGCGGATCTTTGAAGGTACGAAGGTGAACTTCGATACACCGCTAAAAGACTATCCTGAGAAGGTTTATCAGGAACTTCTCTACGGAAATGCCCCTACCAAGTATGTCAAGGGTAGATTCGGCATGCGTGCCGTCAATCCCGGCTTTGAGGGGTTTGTCAATCATCTGGAAAGGCGCTATCGGGAGACGTCTTCTCCGGGCATGCGTATGGAAATCGAGATGTATATGTCCGAAAATGTCTGCCCGTCGTGTCATGGAAAAAGACTTAAAGACGAAGTACTGGCCGTCACCGTCGATGGCCTTAACATTCATGAGCTGACGTCTCTGAGTATTGAAGAGGTTCATGCTTTTTTCTCTAAGCTGGATCTTCCCGGAGCTAAGGCGACGATAGCGGAGCAGATCCGAAAAGAAATCAGGGCGCGCATTAACTTTTTAATGGATGTGGGCCTCGGCTATCTGACACTTGCCAGAAGCGCCTCCAGTCTATCAGGAGGAGAGAGCCAGCGCATTCGTTTGGCGACGCAGATCGGAAGCGGCCTTGTCGGCGTGCTTTATATTTTGGACGAGCCGAGCATCGGCCTTCATCAACGAGACAACGCCAGGCTGCTTCAGACTCTTAGGAATCTCACAGATCTGGGAAACACGCTGATTGTTGTGGAGCACGATGAGGAGACGATCCGAAGTGCGGACCACATCGTCGACATCGGCCCGGGCGCGGGAGAAAAGGGCGGCTATATCGTAGCTGAGGGGCCTCCGGAAGAAATCATGAAGGTGAAGGAATCGGTGACGGCTCAGTATCTCAGCGGAGAACGCTATATTTCAGTTCCTCTTGCGCGAAGAAAGCCAAAAGGAGAGATGACCGTCATAGGTGCCGCCGCCAACAACTTAAAGAACATCGACGTGAGGATTCCTTTGGGCGTCATCACTTGTGTTACAGGAGTCAGCGGCTCGGGCAAGAGCAGCCTCATCAATGAGATTCTTTATAAAGAGCTATATAAGCGTATTTATAAAAGCCATACCGTTCGCCCCGGAAAACATAAAGACATCGAAGGGTGGAAGCAGATCAACAAGATCATCGCGATCGACCAATCCCCTATCGGAAGAACCCCGAGAAGCAATCCCGCCACCTATACAAAGGTGTTTGATCCGATCCGCGATCTCTTTGCCGAGCTTCCCGAATCAAAGAAGAGAGGGTACAAGAAGGGGAGATTCTCCTTTAATGTCAAGGGCGGCCGATGCGAGGCGTGCAAGGGAGACGGAATTAACAAGATCGAAATGCACTTCCTCTCCGATGTCTATGTGACATGTGAGACGTGTCACGGGAAGAGATACAATCGCGAGACACTGGAAGTGCGCTATAACGGGAAGAATATATACGAGGTGCTGGAGATGACCGTCAGCGAGGCGCTGGAGTTCTTTTCCGTTCACGAGCCGATTCGAAGGCGGCTAGAGACGCTGCGAGATGTAGGGCTCGGCTATATCAAGCTGGGGCAGCCCTCCACTCAGCTCTCGGGAGGAGAGGCGCAACGGATAAAACTGGCAAGTGAACTCTCCAAAAGAAGCACCGGAGACACCCTATACATTCTCGATGAGCCGACGACAGGTCTTCATATTGCCGATGTAGAGATGCTCATAGGCGTTCTCGATCGTCTGGCAGAAGGCGGAAATACGCTGATCATCATTGAGCACAATTTAGATGTTATCAAGTCGGCAGACTATATCATAGATTTGGGGCCGGAAGGCGGAGACAGAGGAGGAGAGATCCTCGCTGAAGGAACGCCCGAAGAAGTGGCGCAGGTGGCAGAAAGTTACACCGGACAGTATTTAAAAAAAATACTTCATTCCCGGCCATAGATGTTATGCAAGCATAGGCTTTCAGCCGGAAAGGATGAGCCATGATCGATATCGTGATACTTGGAGCGGGTTCCAGAAATCCACTGCCCGATAAATATCTCAGTTCGATGATTTTGCGTTTTGGCGGAAGGCAGATTCTTGTCGATTGCGGAGAGGGGACGCAGGCGGCCATCAGAAAATACGGNTGCGGCATCAAATCTATTGACGGGATCGCTATCACCCATTTTCACGGAGATCATTTCTTCGGTCTTCCGGGAATGCTCCAGTCAATGGAGCACGCAGGCCGGACGGTGCCGGTATGGATAGCGGGACCCGCAGGTCTTGAAGAGACGATGGAAAGGG
>JGI24710J26742_10000505_pt1 | contig 36090 bp, 36 predicted proteins | sample BioPla2DNA2_FD_26742 | JGI IMG/M metagenome (IMG submission 26742)
TCAAAGATGTAATCGTATCTTTCTCTCAGCTGAACTACTCAGCTCTCCCAGTGCTTAATTATTCTTTTGTATTATAAACAGGATAACATAAAATATTTAAAGATGCAAGATAGACAAATGTTATAAAATTACTACCATTTCATCAGGTAAAGAGTTTATCTCTGAATATAATATATCATGAAAATCCATACTTATCTTTTCATCTATAAATTTAGGATTTGCTAATACTAAAGCCTTGTCTCTTCTTATAAAATCCTCTATATCCTTATCATTTAATTTTCTATATTTCTCCTTAAGGATATCAATCATATCTTTAAAGTAGGCTGCCATTTGAAATCTTAGGGCTAGGGATGATTCCTTCATCTCTTCTTCTAACTTTTTTAGAACCCTCCGAAAAACCGAAGACCTTATAACGGCCATATTTAGCCATTCCAAAGTCTAGACCACCTACTCCCACTCNATTGTTGCAGGTGGCTTGCTTGTTATATCATATACAACCCTGTTTACTTGGCCTACCTCACTTGTTATTCTTTTTGATATCCTATCTAGTACATCAAAGGGTATCCTGGCCCAATCAGCAGTCATCCCATCAATGCTGGTTACGCCACGAAGGGCAATCGTATAATCATAAGTTCTCTTGGACTTTGTTACACCTACACTTCGCATATTGGTTAGCACCGTGAAGTACTGCCATATTTCTTTATCTAGTCCTGCCCTAGCTATTTCCTCTCTATAGATAGCATCTGCTTCTCTTAGGATATCAAGTCTTTCCTGGGTTATATCTCCTATAACCCTGATGGCTAGACCTGGGCCGGGAAAGGGTTGCCGCCAAACAAGATCTCTTGGTATACCTAATATTTCTCCAACCTGCCTAACCTCATCCTTGAAAAGGTCCCTAAGTGGTTCAATAATCTCTTTAAAGTCCACGTGGTCAGGCAAACCTCCCACATTGTGATGACTTTTTATCATTGATCCCCCTACTCCACTTTCGATTATGTCTGGGTATATAGTCCCCTGCACCAAAAAGTCAACACTGCCGATTTTCTTTGCTTCCTCCTCGAAAACCCGGATGAACTCTTCTCCTATTATTTTTCTTTTCCTTTCGGGATCTTCTATTCCCTTAAGCTTGTTTAAAAACCTATCCTGGGCATTTACCCTGATAAGGTTTAAATCAAATTTATTACCAAAGACCTCCTCTACCTGATCTGGCTCACCCTTTCTCATCAGGCCATGGTCTACAAATATACAAACTAATTGTTTGCCAACAGCCTTGTGTATCAAAAGGGCTGCAACAGAGCTATCAACGCCTCCAGATAGTGCACAAAGTACCTTTCTGTCTCCTATTTGCTCTCTTAAACTTTTGATTGTGGTCTCTGCATAGTCTTGCATTTTCCAGTCACCTGAGCAGTTACATATATGGTAGAGGAAATTTTTAAGTATTGTCATACCCCACTGTGTAAAAAAGGCCTGATGGTCTAGCATAAATCCGTACAGCTGCTCTTCTTCATTTTCAATAGCTAGTATGTCATTGTTTGAACTAACCTTGGCAATTGACCTAAATCCACTAGCTAGCTGGCTTATTACTCTTAGCTGGCCATCTAGCCTTATATCCTTTGTGGAAAGTCCATGATACAAGGGACTATTAGAAACAAAGCCTATATCTAGACTGGCAGTCATATCCTGATCTACACTTTTAACCTGCCCCTTAAAATGCTCAAGCAAGACCTGTGTACCATAGTCTATTGCTAGTATTGGCAAGCCTAGCCTGTAAATCTCCTCATCTAGCTTGGGCCTTGTAGCAATACTCTCATCTAAAGTGGTCCCTGAAATTATTATACCCTTGGGATTTTTGTCCCTTATAAGATTGGGACTAGTAGTATAGGGTAGGACCTCACAATATACATTGGCTGACCGAACCCTGCGGGCTAGAGCCTGGCTTTGCCCACCACCTAAATCCAGTATTATAACTGCTTCATGCTTCATACTAAAAAGCCTCCTAAATTGTTTTAAAAATACCGGGTTGCCCCGGTATTTACTAAAAGCTAGTTACTATATCAAGCCTATAAACCTTTTTATATACTAGTAAAATAGTTTGGGGCCTCTTTTGTAATGCTGATATCATGAGGATGGCTCTCAATTAGGCCTGCTCCTGTTATCCTTATAAATTTGGAGTCCTTTCTCAGTTCCTCAATGTTAGCAGTACCGCAATAACCCATGCCAGCCCTTAGACCACCTGTGAGCTGAAACATTGTGTCGGCTAGCTTGCCCTTGTATGGAACCCTTCCCTCTACTCCCTCGGGGACAAGCTTCTTTTGTCCATCTTGGAAGTACCTATCCTTGCTACCAGAGTCCATGGCTGCAAGTGAGCCCATGCCCCTGTATACCTTGAACCTTCTACCCTGGTATAGCTCTGTTTCTCCAGGACTTTCAGCAGTACCGGCCAATAGGCTACCTATCATTACAACACTAGCACCTGCCCCTATTGCCTTTACTATATCACCTGAGTACTTGATTCCCCCGTCTGCTATTACAGGGATACCATACTTGTCTGCCTCCTGTGCACAGTCTAGTATAGCTGTAATCTGCGGTACTCCTATACCTGCTACAACCCTAGTTGTACAGATAGAGCCAGGTCCTATACCTACCTTTATCGAGTCTGCACCAGCCTCTATAAGGTCTCTTGTGGCCTCTGCAGTGGCAACATTACCAGCTATCAATTGTAGGTCGGGGAACCTCTCCTTTATCTGTCTAACCTTTTCAATAACACCTACAGAATGTCCATGTGCTGTATCTAGGGCTATTACGTCTACCTGAGCTGCCACAAGCGCCTCAACCCTGTCTAGGGTATCTGCTGTAACACCAACTGCTGCCCCGACTAAGAGTCTACCGCCCTCATCCTTAGCAGAATTTGGATATTGTATGGCCTTTTCAATGTCTTTTATAGTTATAAGGCCCTTTAGCATTCCTTTATCGTCTACTATTGGTAGCTTCTCTATCTTGTATTTTCTAAGTATCTCCTGTGCCTCGTCAAGTGTAGTACCCTCAGGCCCAGTGACTAGATTTTCTGATGTCATTACATCCTTTATATATTTGCTTAGGTCTGTTTCAAACCTGATGTCCCTGTTNGTAATTATTCCTATTAGCTTGCCATTTTCGGTTATCGGGACACCTGAAATACGGTATTTTTCCATAAGATTAGTAGCGTCAGATAGTCTATGATTTGCAGATAAATAGAAGGGATCTACTATAACTCCGTGCTCTGATCTTTTTACCTTGTCAACATGGTCAGCCTGTTCCTCAATGCTCATATTCTTGTGTATAATCCCTATGCCTCCCTCACGGGCGATGGCTATTGCTAGACGGGATTCGGTAACTGTATCCATAGCTGCACTTATCAAGGGTATATTGAGTCTTATTTTCTTGGTTAGTCTGGTGGATAAATCAACATCTTTTGGAAGGACCTTTGATTTCTGTGGGACAAGCAACACATCATCGAAGGTTAGTCCTTCCTTTGTAAACTTTTCGCTTATTGTAAACACTCCCTTTCGATATTTGTCCTTTATAATCAACTTGTATTGTTATATCTGAATATTAAAATGAGTTTAACAAATGGCAACCCATGTGTCAAGAAAACTTTAAATATTTGCAAAAATCCATGAAAGTTTGGCCTTTTCCTATAGCTTGCTTCTTATTTTATTATGCAGCTGGCCAGTTCAGCTAGGGGATAATATATAGCTGGAATTGCAATTGCAGGTAGTAGGTTGCCAACGTTGAGTTTTTTAATACCAATCATCGTAATACCTATACCCATAATGAGTATACCACCAACAGCTGTCATATCATTTATCATCATTTCTGTTAATAAGGGTTGCAGCAGGTTAGACATCAGGGTAATTGACCCCTGGTAGATTAAAACGGCAAAGGCTGAAAAGGCAACACCTACACCTAGGGTGGAGCTTAGAATAATAGAGGTTATACCATCTAAAAGGGATTTGGCATAGAGGGTTAGGTAGTCGCCCTTTATACCTGCATCAAGGGACCCTACAATAGCCATAGATCCAACACAAAATATTAGGCTAGCGGTTACAAAACCCTGGGACATGCTGGTATTTTCCTTGTTCCTTGAAAATTTATTCTCTATTATCTCTCCTAGCCTATCTAATCGCCTTTCTATGCCTATTAAGTAGCCTAGTAGGCCACCTATTGCTATACTAACTATAACAAGTAACATATTTTCAGATTCGAGAGCATTACTAATGCCTATTATTACAACTGCCATACCCATCCCCTGCATTATTAGGTCAGAGCAGCCTCCTAAAAAACTGGTCCTTGTAAACCATCTTTTAATAATTAAGCCTAGACCAGTGCCTAGTAAAATGGCTATTACATTTACAAATGTACCCTGCATTATATCTCCCCTATTTACCTATCTTTTTTTCTCTAGCATAAAAGAACAAATACTGCTGTGCTAGGCCAGCATAGGGACCAAATTTTTCTTCAGCCACCGCCCTTATTTCCTTTTTGGACATTTCTTTTTTTAGGTATAGGTCTTCCATTATTCTTTTTATCCAAACATCTACAGGAAAGGCCTGGAGCTTGTCTAGAGAGAATAATGCTATACAGTCTGCAACCTTTTCCCCTACTCCCTTGCACCTTTGTAGCTCTTTACGAGCTTCCTCATAGGGTAAATCCCTTAATCCTAGTGGATCTATCTCTCCAGCTACAACCATACGAGCGGTTTCCTTGATATAGGGGCCCCTATAACCACAGCCACAAAGCCTATAAGACTCATCATCAAGACTGGCAAGGTCCTCTGGTCCTGGAAAGGTATAATAGTCCCTGCCTTCAAAGCTAATGGGCCTGCCTAGCCTTTTTGAAAGCCTTTCTATTATGCCTTTTATTCTGCTTATATTGTTGTTGGCAGATATGATAAAGGATATAAGGGTCTCCCAAGGATCTTGCCTTAATATCCGGATACCCCAACCATAATCCATCGCATCTGTTAAGACTTTATCGCAAGATAAATGCTTTTTTATACTGTCATAGTCCCTATCTAGGTCAAAATAATCTCTCCACAGACCTTGAAAATCCTCAATAGTACAATTCTCAATTAGCAGGCTATCAGACTCTGTGCTAAGCCTAACCACCCTTTTCCCCACAATACCTATATAGCCCTTTTCATCCTTGTTCCACCTAAAGGCCTGGCCACACTCGAAGATATGGCCTAGATTAAAGCTAGTTAGGCCTGATACTAATACCCCGTTTTTCTTGGCCTCTACTTTCACAAATATCCCCCTGTATCTATCTATTCTATAAGCTATCTATTTTGCTTCTTGCAAATAAGTCAGAGAAGGACTCCTCTCTGACTCTTATATTGTCTAAGTTCTATTTAGTCTATTATAAGCTATAAGCAAATGCTAGACCATAAAGGTCTTATTCCTTGGAAAGCCTTATCGATAGCCTGGGCTGCCCTTTTACCTGCACCCATAGCCATAATTACAGTAGCAGAACCTGTTACAGCATCTCCTCCTGCATAGACCCTGTCCATATTTGTTGCATAGGTTTCTTGGTCAACTAAAATGCCACCCCTATCATTTGTCTCAAGCTCTGGTGTGCTAGCTTTTATAAGGGGGTTGGGGCTGGTTCCTATAGCCATAATAACAAGGTCAAAATCCATTATAAATTCAGACCCCTCTATCTCTCTAGGCCTCTTGCGGCCACTAGCATCCATCTCTCCTAGCTCCATTTTTACGCATTTTAAGCCCTTAACCCATCCGTCCTCGCCAATTATCTCCTTTGGGTTGGTCAGTACATCAAATATTACTCCCTCTTCCCTTGCGTGGTGGACCTCCTCACTCCTAGCTGGCAGCTCCTCCATGGATCGCCTATAGATTATATGGACCTCTCTTGCACCTAAGCGAAGAGCACTCCTAGCTGCATCCATAGCTACGTTACCGCCGCCTACAACAGCTATCTTTTCTCCTAGTTTGACAGGCGTATGACTATTTGGAAAATCATAAGCCTTCATAAGGTTCACTCGAGTTAGGTATTCGTTGGCTGAATATACACCATTTAAGTTTTCACCATCTATACCCATAAAACGGGGTAATCCAGCGCCACTACCGATAAAAACAGCCTTAAAACCATCCTGGAATAGATCATCTATGGTCAGAGTTTTACCTATTATTGTATTCATCTGAAATTTGACGCCTAGCCTTTTTAGTTTGTCTATCTCCTTTTTCACCAAATCCTTTGGCAGTCTAAACTCGGGTATACCATATACTAATACCCCACCTGGTTCGTGAAAGGCTTCGAATATAGTAACATCATAGCCTAGCTTGGCTAAGTCTCCTGCCGCGGTAAGGCCAGCAGGTCCACTTCCAACAACAGCTACTCTTTTCCCTTTTGCTTTTACCTCTTGGTCTGCCTTAATATCACTATCTAAAAATGAATCTGCTACAAATCTCTCTAGTCGTCCTATAGCAACGCTTTCACCCCTAGTAGTAAGGATACATTGCTTTTCACATTGTTGCTCCTGGGGGCAAACCCTGCCACAGATTGCAGGCAAATTGTTGCTAGTAGTTATTATATTGTAGGCCTTTTCAAGGTCACCCTTTACTATGGCATCTATAAAGTCAGGTATAGGAACATTAACTGGACAACCCTTTACGCATTTTGGTTTTTTACATTGCAGGCACCTTTTAGCCTCATGCAAGGCTTCTTCTAGGCTGTAGCCTAGATTGACCTCTTTAAAGTTGTTTCGCCTTTTTAGTGGATCCTGCTCTCTCATAGGTGTCTTTGTAAATACTAGCTTCATTTGCTACCACCACCTTGGTCAGTGAGCCTGCAGGAATGGTCGACCCTTTCCTCTTGCTTGTACATCCCTTGCCTCCTCATGGCCTCATCAAAATCAACCAAGTGACCATCAAACTCAGGCCCATCAACACAGGCATATTTGGTCTGGCCCCCTACAGTCACACGGCAGCCACCACACATACCAGTACCATCTACCATAATTGGATTTAAGCTAACTCTAGTTGGTATAGCAAAAGCTCTTGTAAAGTCTGCTACTGCCTTCATCATAACNAAGGGACCAATAGCAATAACCAAATCATATTTGCTAGCTTGCTTGGTAATTAGGTCCTTTAGGATATCTGTTACAAAGCCCTTTTGTCCATAGGACCCATCATCTGTAGCTATATATAGGCTGTCGCTTAAGCCTTTGATCTCTTCTTCTAAAATAATATAGTCCTTGCTGCGAGCTCCTATGATAACACTTACTGAGGCTCCAGCCTGACTTAATTGCTTTATCTGAGGATAAAGGGGTGCAATCCCAACACCGCCACCAATACACAAAACCTTTTTAAAACCATCAAGGACAGATGGCTGGCCAAGGGGTCCTGCAAAATCCAGTATATGATCTCCTTGCTCTAGGCGACCTAACTGCTTGGTTGAGAAACCAACCTCTTGAAATATTATGGTAACCCAGCCCTCCTGGCGGTCAAAATCTGCTATTGTAAGGGGGACTCTTTCTCCCTCCTCAGTAATCCTAAACATAATAAATTGGCCTGGCATGGCCCTTCGTGCTACAAGCGGAGCCTGTATCCTCATATACCACATACCTGGCCCTAGTGCCTTTTTTTCTAGTATTTTATACATGAAATGTTCTCCCCTATATATAAATAAAAGCTTGTTTACTACTATACTATTCTTTTCTTTTGTCTATTCTTATTGGTCCTTATTTTTTAGGACAAGGCGTTTAGCAGTTACATTTACCGCCAATACATTAAGACCTGTCATATATGAAGTATCTTCCTTGACAAAATCTTGAACCATCTCTAAAGCTTCATCAATTATATGGCCATAATATATAGAAAGGTCAATATCAATCACTATACCGCCCTCCTCACTGGATATAGCGGTCCTCATGATTTTATGAACTGCATCGCTCTTTTTAGAGGCATGGATAACTATTGCCTCAATAGCCGAATCGGCTATGTAAAACCTACCTAGGTAACTAAAGGTTGGCCTTACAACGGTTTTTTCCAAGGTAAGAGGCCTGCCACTGGCCCTAGTTTTAAATATCCTTAGGCTGTCTAAGAAGAAACCTGAAAAATCCTTGCTAAGCTCAAAGGTAGGCACAGGAATAACATGCTTGCCCTCTTCACGCCTTTGCCTTTTTGCTAGGATTATCTCCCTCTCTGTGGCTATATCCTCTATCCTAATAATCCTTTCTATCCTTGGTAGACCCAATCTTTGAACGATCCGTTCAATCATTGATACAGATGTGCCTAGNATTAGGATGGATTCGGGCTTGTAATTTTCTATAGCTGACCTAACCTCGGCAGCATGGTCTGGGTCCATAAAAAGAGCTCTTTTGATAGAGGAAATTTTAGTTGCTTCCTTTTTAGCAGATACGCCTGCTAANACCTTTGTGCCTCTAATTAACAGGCCATCATCTATAATGCATGATATATCCATCTCACTAGAAAGATTTTGTGCATTAAAGCTTTTGCCTGTACCACTGGCACCTGCCAAACCATAGATTTTCAAAAATTACTCTCCTTTGAATAATCATCTGGAAAACAGATAATTAGATTTAACCTATATTGTAACATAGATGCGAGGAATTGAATAGTTAGCTTGGATTTTCGATAATAACCTCTGCTTGTCTAGTGCAGTTCTTGCCTGCCCTTTTAGCCTGGTAGAGGGCATTATCAGCGGCCCTTAATACATCTGTTGCGTAAAGTCCATTGGCCGGATATGTGGCTACCCCAAAGCTAACAGTAACCTTGGCAGAGTGATTTTTATCCTTTATTGGGTCATTTGAGATAGACTCTCTGAGCCTATCTACAACCTTATATGCAATTTGGGCACTACACTTAGGTAGGAGTATTACGAACTCTTCGCCTCCATACCTGGCTATTATATCATTTGTCCTAATTCGTGCTTTTAGTCTATCTGCAATGCTCTTTAGAACATAGTCGCCAAATATATGACCATATTTATCATTGATTTTCTTAAAATCATCTGCATCACATATAGCAACTGATATAGGATAGTTATTCTTTGCCTTTTCAAATTCATCCTCTAGGGCGGTCTTAAAATACATCCTATTATATACCATGGTCAGGCCATCCATAGTGGCCATTTTCTCCATCTTTTCGTAGAGCCCTGTGTTCTCTAGTGCCACTGATAGATCAGCTGCTACAAACCTAATGATTCTAAGGTGCTCATAATTAAGGCCTGATTGTAGGTACTGTGTAACCACAATCATCCCTATGGGCTCATGCTTTACCATAAGGGGGACTATCATAAATGAGGCTATCTTTTCATCACTAAAGCGAATTTTATCATTTACATTATCTACGAGTCCTTCTTCATTCATAATGGACCATAGTATTGGGCAGTCATGCTCTATAAAGTCCTCCTGGTCAGCCTCTTTTATATTAGTTGCTCCTAGCTCAAATACTCCTTCTTCTTTGTTGTCATTATCTTTTTTATATAGGACAATACTTGAATAGGTTGGGCCTACTATCCCTATTATGGTGTCATTTACTGTATTTAAAAGTTCATCAGTATTGTGGATGGACTTTATAGCTGTTTGTACATGCTGGAGGTTGAAAAACTCAGCAACCTTGCGGTTTAGCTTTTCATTGGCGATTGAAAGTTCCTGCAGGTTTTCCCTTTGCTTGTCAAGCATCTTTGTATTTAGCCTTGAGCTAAAATATAGGGATGGGATCACTATAACAATTTGAATAATGCCAAATAAAGAGATGGAATCTAAGGCGGTCCTTAGTACAAGATTAGCAAGTAATATAAGAATACTTAGCTTGGTATATATATCATTTCTCTTGTGGCTCGCATCCTGCTGGCTAAATATTAGGGCAAAGGGCACTAATATTACCAGAGCTGTTTTAAAGGAATATACTCCTATATATACTAGAAGGATAGCCAAGTCTAATATTCTAAAATTATCCCAGTTCTTTTGGTCATCTCTTGAATTTCTAATAAAATAAAACTTTAAAGCACAGCAAATTATGCCTGTGATAAAGGCAAACAGGTAATGGGTTGAATCTATTTCAGTAAGATCTGCAATGTCTGTCACTGTAGGTATAAGATGTGACAGTAATATTAGTATTATAGCTATTACCTGTAGTAATAATAAGGCTTTCTCTATCTTTTTCACAAGACTTCCTACCCCTCAGATTTTGTTATATGTTGTTCCGCCCCATAATTGCAATAGAGCAGTAAGAAGCATTTTTCGCATTGCGGATTTCTAGCCTTGCACACCTGCCTGCCATGATAAATAAGCCAATGGTGAGCTTTAGACCACTTATCCTTTGGTATCCTTTCCATCAACTGTTTTTCTGTTTCAAAAACATCGTCAGCATTTGCAATGCCAATCCGGTTGGACACACGAAAAACATGGGTATCAACCGCTATAGCAGGTTTGCCAAAGGCGCTACTTAGTACAACATTTGCTGTCTTCCTGCCTACTCCAGGTAGGCTCATAAGGGACTCTAAGTCACCTGGTACCTTGCTATTGTATTTATCTACTAAAATATCACAGGTAGCTATAATGTTTTTACTTTTAGTCTTGTAAAAGCCACAGCTTTTCACATGCTGGCCTAGTTCCTCTACGGATAGGGCAGCAAAATCCTCAGGTCTGGGAAATTTCTTGAATAAGGCTGGAGTTACCTTGTTTACCTGATTGTCTGTACACTGGGCAGATAGTATTGTAGCTATAAGTAATTCGAAGGGATTGTTGTGAACTAGTGCTGTTTTTGCTTCTTTATAATTTTCTTCTAGTAACTTTAGTATAGTTGCCAGTTTCTCTNTGTCCATCTTTATATCCCTCAAATATACAATACTATCTATCAATATTATACCATTAAAGTGCAANTTGCAATAGATTTACATTTANTTTTTACTTATTTTATATGATTTGAAGGTAGCTTGGCATTAATTTGTGATAAATAGGTCCTAACCTAATTATTTGGTATATATTACACACGGGTTCTGGTTGACATAATATATTCAATATGTTACGATTCTGTTACAGAAATGTTACAACCACTAAAAAATTATAGAAAGGTGCGAACATAATATGAAGAAGATAAAGTCTATCCTATTAATCCTTGTAATGACGCTTGCACTAGTAATTGCACCAAGTCTTAGTGCATCTGCAGCAAGCAGTAATTTGTCATATAAACTAATCTACTGTCTACCCCAGGACCAGGTTAACAGTGATTATATTAGCCAAATACTAAATAGGCTCTATACTGCCCTAGGCAAGGGCCAGGGCTGGTTTGAGATACCAGTGGAGAATATGCCCCAACCTACCCAAAATCCAGGTCCTGAGCCAACACCGGCTCCAACAGAGGAACCTGTCCCAACACAGGTTCCTAGTCCTGAACCAACTAAAGCCCCTGTTCCAACTCAGGCACCTAGCCCTGAACCAACCAAGGCCCCTGTTCCAACTCAGACTCCTAGCCCCAAGCCAAGCCAGCTTCCTAGTCCTCAGCCTACTGGTAACCCCTCAACTGCCTATCAGTTAAGTAGCGATGAGCAAAGGATGGTAAACCTAGTTAACAGTGAAAGGCAAAAGGCAGGTCTAGCCCCCCTTAAAGTTGACCTAGATCTATCAAGGGTTGCCAGGATAAAGTCACAGGATATGAGAGATAATAATTACTTCTCCCATACATCCCCAACCTATGGCTCACCCTTTGATATGATGAGAAGCTTTGGTATTTCATATAGGACAGCAGGTGAAAATATAGCCTTGCACGGTAGTGTGGAAAGCGCTCATAATGGATTGATGAACTCAGACGGGCACAGGGCCAATATCCTAAGTCCTAACTTCACCCATATAGGAATTGGTATAGTTGATGGTAGATATTATACTCAAATGTTTATAGGTAAATAAAGCAAACCATATGTAAAAAGCCAGCGTAAAAGCTGGCTTTTTTTATACAGGGATTCTTGTTATTCGCATGGTAGAGCCTGATTTTTCAATATGAAAAAAACCTATAATATCAACCATAGATTTTTTATAAAGACTTATCACCCTCTGAGTGACAAAGGGGGAAAACCTAATAGATATACCACAGCCTAAGCTTAGTTCTCTTGGGGTCGAAATAAGTTGGGTACTTATGCCTTCATTCCTAATTAACTGATTTAAGTGAAAGGCATGCTGCCTTGATCTGAGTGCAACTATATCAAAAATCTCTGAATAGGGCATTTCATTCTCTCCTTTTGTTCTATCACTTCTATTAATTTAATATATATATTTATCAGCCAACTTGCTACACAAAGGAGAGTATATATACATGATTTACCTTGATAATGCAGCAACCACATGGCCCAAGCCATGGCAGATTAGCCAGGCTATGGTCGAATGTATCGAAAAGTATGGAGCAAACCCAGGAAGGTCTGGTCATAAATTATCCCTGCAGGCAGGCTCAATCCTCCTATATACCCGGGAGCTACTCTGCTCTCTCTTTAATGTTCAGGATCCCTTTGAGTTTATTCACACCCAAAACTGTACAGACTCCCTCAATATTGCTATAAAGGGCCTTTTAAGAGCCAATGACCATGTAATCACTAGCTCCATGGAGCATAATTCCGTTGTTCGCCCCCTAATGGAGCTAAAAAAGCAGGGGCTAGAAATAAGCTTTGTTAAATGTAGCAATGAGGGCATCCTAGACCCTGACGATATAAGAAAAGAAATCAAAAGTAATACCAGACTTATTGTTACTAGCCATGCTTCAAATGTAACAGGGACCCTCCTACCCATATCCGATATTGCAAGCATTGCCAAAGACCATGGGATAAGCTATCTAGTTGATGCTGCCCAAACTGCTGGTTCTATACCGATTGACCTATCAAGTCTATCAGTTGATCTTATGGCTATGCCTGGTCACAAGGGGCTACTAGGTCCCCAGGGTACCGGTATCCTATTTATTAGGAAGGGTACCAGCCTAAAGCAACTTAGAGAAGGTGGGACAGGCAGCGAATCTGAAAGCCTAGACCATCCTCAGACAAGACCGGATAAATACGAGGCCGGGACCCTAAATACGCCAGGAATTGCAGGCTTAGGTGCAGGTATAAAGTATATATTAGATAATGGGCAAGATTGTCTACACTCCAAGGTTAAAGGCCTTGAAAAACTCCTTATCTGTGCCTTGTCACAACTAAGGAATGTAAAAATATATGGACCTAGAGATATGGCTTGTAGGTCTGGCATTGTCTCTATAAACATAGGCCAAATGCCATCTACAGAGCTAGCAGATATCCTAGACCAAAAGTATGATATAGCAGTCAGAGGAGGCCTTCATTGTGCTCCTATGGCCCACAGGACAATCGGCTCCCTACAACAGGGTACAGTTAGGTTAAGCCTAGGTCCTTTTAACACCATAGACCAGATCAAATACACTGTTAGGGCTATAGAGGAAATCAGTAGAATGTAAATCCTTAGCTTATATGATAGTGTCTAGCCACTTTGTAGGCTTTATCTAGGCTAGTATCAATAGTCAAATTTTGAGTGTATGCTAAAGTCAGGGCTGTGACTAAAAGTTCATCTGCACCGATAAAAGCATGGTCAGTAACTGACAAGCCTATCTCTACAAGGCTTTTGTCCCTCTTGCAAAGATATGCCTTTTTTGTGTCCCAAACCAGCAGGCACTCATTTGATCCTGTTTTTTTTAATATGTCTAGGCTTGTAGCCTCTATGTCCTCTGTTTTTGCAAAAGTATTACTATCTAGTAGCTTTAGCAAAGCCTTATCAATTACTATTGTCTTTAGGCCTTTATACTTTTCTATACTATTATCAGTTTCCATGTTTTTAACTAGACCAATTGTATTTATATCCTTGTGCCTACAGCATTCATTTATAGTGACAATTAGCTCATCACTGATAAGCCCCCTCCCATAATCGCATATGATTATGGTGGATAATTCCTCTGACAAGAGGGTTATTAACTGAATTATAGACTGGAAAACACCAGCTTTTATATGTGGCCCCCTGGATCCCTCTAGTCCCAAAATGGGTTTATCGCATATGCTTATAGTTTTTCTCACACTAGTTGGCCTACTATACAAACCTAAAACTAGCGGTATGCCCTCCGCTCTTAGCATCCTNTTTATTGTTGCACCCTCTTCATCCTTGCCAACCATTCCAGCTAGCAGGANACTGACTCCTAACTTCTTTATCATAAGAGCTATCCTGGCGCTAGCTGCTAATTTGTTTATGTTATCATAGCTAGCTATTACAGGATATGGGCTATCAGTTTGCTCAAGCTTCTCCTTGGCAATTATATGTTGGTTAAGCATTATATCACCAATCACAAGTACCGTTTTCCTTGGTATTTCTCCCAAACATATAGTGTCCTTGTCTNGCTTCATAGATTAAGGCCCCCTATTTCAAAGGTATCTAGGCAAAAAAAGATCTACGCCTTTATATAGGCTGTAGCTTTTGTATAAGGCATAGTAAGCTTTGGGAAAAGGCTGGACAAGAGCCCAGCCTTATTTAACTAAATTGCTAATATCTAATATACCGCTTCCTTGTGCATATTCACTGACCTTCATTTTATAAGTGTTTTTCATAAATTTTTTCTTTATCTCGTCTGGTGTAAGCTTATCATTCATAGACAGCATTAGAGCTGCTGCACCAGATACAATAGGTGTTGATACAGAGGTCCCTGACATGTTCCTATAAGGCTCACTCATTTCCTCTAGCCTAGTCCCCCTGTATTCCTTGTTAGTAGCAAGTGACCTAATATTAACCCCAGGCGCTACAAGATCTGGTTTTATTAGTCGCCTGTTAACAGGTCCTCTACTTGAGAAATCCGCCATCTTGTCATCCTCATATTCTATAGTTCTTTTATCATCTACTGCACCTACTGTAATTACTTTCGAGCTTATACCAGGTGTTGTAATTGTATTTTGCCTAGGCCCTGAATTACCAGCGGCTACTACAACAATAATGCCCTTATCCCAAACCGCATCTACCGCCACCGCAAGAGGATCAAATTTTGTAACACTTCCTGGTTTTGCACCTAAAGATACAGACAAAACCCTTATATTATACTTATCCTTATTATTGACGACCCACTGCATTCCAGCAATAATGTCAGATGAGTCTCCCGACCCATTCTCATCCATAACCTTTACGCCTATCAGGCTAGCATCAGGGGCTATTCCCCTATACTTTCCACCTGATAAATAGCCATTGCCAGCAGCTACACCAGCTACAAAGGTTCCATGGCCGTTGTCGTCATAGGGTGTTTGTCTATTATTAATAAAATCCTTAAATGCTACTATCCTATTTTTTGGTCTCACTAGGTCCTGGTGTGGGTATATTCCTGTGTCTAGTATTGCTATACCTACACCTTTACCGGTATACCCCGTATCATTTGCTATTCTGGCACCTACCTCCTGGGCGGCTATGTTTAAAAGCGAGGTCATCCTAGCGTCGTCTGATATATACTCGACTAGGTCAGATCTGGCCATTTCCTCAAGTTCGCCACTTTCGACCTCTACTGCGTAGGCATTTATCAGGGGTAGCTCGTGTTTTATCTCAATGCCCTTCTTTTCTAAATAGAGCTTGCATACCTCTACATCATTTTTTTTAGAAAATACTATGGCTTTAATCTTGGAATCCTTAAGCGTTCTAGTCTTTTGCAGTAATCTGCTGTCAATCTTTCCATCGCCCCTATTTCGACCAAACAAAAAGGGCAAAAACAGCATCCCAGCAGGAATTATCAAATATATCCCCCCTAACACCTTACTTGCTATATACTATGTATATAGTGGTATACTTGTTAAAGGATATATCTGAATGCTTTTTCCTTTACTGCTATTAATTGATATATTTTTTTATTATAATTCTTGAATTATCTTATCTAGCTTGCTTTTTTGTNACTTTGTCAGCNTAGGTTCTATCGTTTTTGCTAATTGCTTAAACCTTTCAGGTGTCATTCCGCCTTGACCAGACCTTATCATCTCTACTATATCCTCAATAGCCTCATCCTCAGTCTTGCCTCTCATGCTGTCTGCTAGCTCTGACATCTTCTTTAAATCCTGCCTNTCAATATCCAATAGCCTCACTCCTTCAATCTTTAGATCTTATTTTATATACTATTCACCCTAGCTTGCTATTGACACACTAGCTAAGCTCATAAGTTAGCACATAGTAAAGCATTTTGCGTATTATAAATACTGACCACCATATCTATAGGGCTTAGATATTAATATTTAAAGGAGGTCTAAGTTAGTGAAAAGAAAGATATATANGCCTAATAATAGGCCCCATACCTTTATTCCTAGAAGAGACTTGTTCCCAGAAGATAATCTAGATCTTGAAAGAAAAGGCCCCAGCTACCCCAATAGGATATATGACAAGGATTTGCAGGACATAGAGATAGTGAATAAAAAACCTTCAGCCAAGACAAATGCTGATCTTGGCCTTGCTAAAAAAGCTAGTAGTGACCATAAATCAGCTTCCTGACTCTACAATACTTATTTTGTTTCTTTTCGGCGGCCTTTATTTATGGCCCCTAGTATACTCTGATAAAAAGGATAAACCCTCTGCTATACAGGCCTCTATATACGATATGGTTGACAATCCAAAGGCTATAAAGTTACTTGAATCCATTTGTCCCTATTTAGAGCCAGACCAGCAGGATACTGTATATACAATTATCGGGATTCAAGATGTCCTAGCTCGCATTCGCGACCTAATGAACCGTAGCTATCAGAAAAAAGCCCATAGTAAAAGCATAGTCGTCCCAAGAAACCCTATAGAAAAAAGAATAGAAATGATGAAGGTACTTAGGCCCTATGTTCCAGATGTAAGCCGAGAAAGTATTTCAAATATAGTATATGTCTATGATACCTATAACAAGCTCAATAAGAATGTGCAATCCTACGCAGCCAAGAGAAAAAAGAGTAAAAAATATAATATATATAGCATAGAAGCCCTTGTTGATTTTGTAGACCTAATAAGCCCCGTACTACCTATGGACTTAAAAGATAAGGCAACAAAAATAATCACTATAGCTAAATTAGCTGAACAAATGGAGGGTGCAGACAGTTTAACTAAAAGGGGTCATCTAGAGCAAAAAAGATTAGCAAAGCCTCTTGACCAGGCAGCAAATGTAGATAAAGATGAAAAAACAAGGGCTGTATCGGCAGAAGAAGACAAAGACCTAAATGATAGAATAGCCCAAGCAGATAGGGTCAAAGAGTCCCTTGCCCCTATGTTAGATGAGGNCCAAAAGGAATCACTAGACCTGATTATGAAAATGGCCCAGCTGTTAGCTAGGCCAGATGAAAAGGATAGGTAGCCCACATACTAGGCGAGTTATATGATAAAAAAGCAGTTACCCTGCTTTTTTATATAATATGGAGGNGCCAAGTCCATGACCCCTTATCCTTTTAAATTTCTTATATGATAATTAGTGCTTTTCATTCTTAGTCTTTGATTGCCTTCTTTACTAGGGGTATAACTACAAGGGCTAGTAGGCCACCGATAGCAGCAGTGACAAGCTGGGGCCAGCTAAAGCTAAGTGATATGGCTGCCTTCATTTTATCAGGCTTGTCAGCTAGGAAAAGGGGTACAGTGATTTTTACAACTGCTAGATATAGGACTACAAACTTTAAGATTGCACCTGAGGCAAGGGCTAATATCTTGTTTTTGTTATACAAGAGGGCAACCACAACAACAATTGCTATATTTCCTAGAGCAATCATTGGAACCATAACTAGGTTTTGTTGAAAACCCTGAAAAAANGCTATAAAGGGGGCAGCTATTGAGATTATTAGGCCACCTTTTACTCCTACTATAACTGCAGCTACTATAAGAGAGAGGTTTACCAAGGAACCAACTACATACTGACTGACATTAGCTGGCATGGGTATAATGCTACGAANTGATTGAAATAGTACTGTTAGCGCTAGCAGGACAGCAGTTCTAGTTAGAAAGTTATTTGTCTTGTTCATCATATTACCTCCATAATTTTATTTTGTAAGGGCACTTTTTACTGTAACTCCCTCTAAAAGACCCAACTGGCCAGTAAGGCCACCTATCTGATCTGTTGTACCCTCCACTATTAAGGCTATTACTGATANATCCTCCTGACGGTGGGGTATGCCCATCCTACCTACAACAATATCTGAATGCTTGCTTATGATATTGTGAAGCTTTTCTCCCACCCTGCTAGGTGAATCTACTACTATTCCTACTACTCCTATTCGTTTGTCCATAATATAAACTCCTTTCAATATAATAAAGACCTAGAGCGGGTTTATCTAGCTCTAGGTCCTTTATACTAACCAGGCTTAAAGTAGTAATTACCCCTCTCACTCAGACATATCCTTGTAATCAGGTACATTTATATTTATCTTTTAACTTATTATATAATGCCTATAGAAGCTTAGCAACTAATATTGTTACATCATCTAACCTTGCCCTGTCATTTAATATGGCAAAGTAAGCATCTAGTATATTACTTGCTATATCTTCTGCTCCTAAGTCCTTTGTACCCTTTATAAATTCCGCTAGACTTTGCTCGTTAAAGGTGTCAGGATTCCTTCGGTCTATCTCAGTTAATCCATCTGTATATAGGATAAGACTGTCTCCACTATCTATTTTTATTTCAGTATTTTCATAGGATACATCTACTAACCGACCTAGCTTGCAGATTGGGAGCCCCTGTAGGTCAATTACCCTTACATCCCCATCCTTTTTTAGTATAAGGGGTAGCATATTGTGGCCAGCCGATGAATAGGTCAGAGTCTTGTCCTGGGTATTTATCACTGCATAAAATAGCACTGTGTAAGCTTCCTCTGGAAAGTTCATCTTATTATATCTGTGATAAAGGTTAGTTAGGACCTGCTTAGGTGTAAGGACCCTTATGCTGCCATCCTCGTAAAGCCTTCTGACATGAATATTTTGGTCTATAAATACTGTAATCATGGCAGCTGATACACCATGGCCTGCTACATCACCAATTAGGACACCAAAGTTATTGTCATCTAACCTGTAAACATTATAAAAGTCTCCACCTATCCTATCACAGGGCAGGTACCTAGATGCAAACTCAATGGCTTCTGTATTAGGTAGCCTTTCAGGCAGGAGGGCAGTTTGTATGTTCTTTGCATAGTCTAGATCCTGCAATAGCTTGTCGTTTGCAGCCGCTATTTCCTCAGTCCGTTGCTTTACTAGCTTTTCCAAGTTGTCAGCATAACGGGTCAGCTTTCTTTCGGCTTCATATAGCTCTGAGTATGGCTTTTGAACATTGAGTACAAACAAGGCCTTGAAAAATAGAATGTGGGCCACAATCTTTAGGATATGACCTAGCATGTTATATGTATCATAAACGCTTGTATACATAGTAAAGGCACTTTCACTAAAGATACTGATGATCAAGGCTAGTACAATATAAAGGTAGCCCTTACTTTGCTGGTTTTTAAAATAGGATCTACCAAATACAACCATAGCCGCCGCAAGTACAAAGATAATAAGGTACTCTAAAGCTATTTTAAGCGGGGTAAGGCCCTTGCCCTCAATTATTAACATAGGCAGATAATCTAGGTAATAGGTTACTACATAAATGACAATTGAGGTCCATAATATGGGGAATAAAAGAAAAAGTCTTTTCCTAACACTAGTCTTTTTATTATGGCCAATAACCCCTGCAACCAGAATACCCATAGCCATAGTAAGTCTAGCAGCTATCCATAGGAGTGTTGCCTTTTCTGCAGACGATGGGGTAAATATGGCTGGCATACCTTGATAGGACAGGGTGTGATAAAAATCTAAAAGACCTACAGATAAAAAGACAGATGCTAGGATAATCTCCCTTAGGGTATATTGCCTATCATGGGCGAAATAACCTATAAGGAATATGCAAAATGACATAATTATGCTAAGTAGCTCTAAAATCAGATGCCAGGATAAAAAGCCCTGCTTGCTAAAGACAGTATAGATTTTGTCTTCAAACTGTCCAGCAGCTGCAAGGATTATAATGGATGATACAAAAACTATACCTATTATTAACATGTCTGTTTTTCTTGTTTTTACATCCATTTACTTTCCTCCATAGAGCCAATTTGCTTAAACCCTCACCTACGCAAAATGTGATATTAAAACTGTAATTGTATTAAAGAAAGAGTGACACAGTATTGCGCTAGCTAGGCCCTTCTTGTGATATAGGTACCCAAAAACAATACCCAGGGGTAGGATCTGTAAAAGCTTAATAAAATCTATTGTCAAAACGCCTACATGGGCAATAGCAAATATAAGACTGGTAATAAAGATATTAAGAATTACCGCCCATTTGTCCCTACCAAACCATCTATAAAAAAGGCCCATGGCAAAATGCCTATACATTATCTCCTCTGTTAGGGGGGCTACAATAGAGGCGCTTAGAAGATTGTACATAAGGGCATTAAAGTCATTGTGTACAGGTGTCATAGCATATACAAGNTCTGTTGGTTCAGCCGGAAATATAGTAAAGACTATATAACTCCAAACAAAGAATAGGGGCAGGGGCAGTATTACTAACTTCCAGTTGATATTGGAAAAAGCCCTCTCGCCTCTTATGTAGGAGCTGCCAGGCAAGCCCCTTAGCATAGCAAAGTGCTGTCCACAACGGATAAATAGGATGAGCAATAGGAAATTAAGTACTGCAGAAACTATGCTTATAATCATGTTAAAATTGCTACTTAAATCGTATAATTCTGATTCTGGAAACTCAATTGCATATCTGACCATCAAAGCTACTACAATGGTAGAAAGGGTGATTATGCTAGAGAGAATTAAGGTCCTCTTGTTTCCTTTTTTAGTATTGACCCTTGCCTCTAAGAAAAAGTATACAATGGCAAGAATAAAAAAGGTTACAGAAATCATTAGGTTAATAAATGTAAGTAGTAGGTTAGTAAAGTCAAATTCGAATAAAGGATTTGGTAGCTCCTCTAAGGCCACAAATAAAGAATTAATACTAGATGTTAACAATTTAAAACCCCCTAAAATATAATACCCCTTTTCCGATATAGGCAAAAAATCTCTTGCTTCTAACTATAATTAAAGGCCCTTATAAAAACTTTGACATTAATAGTTCATCTACCCATTGTCCCTTTACCTTGTATTGTTCTTTTCTAAGGCCTTCATAAACAAAGCCCAGCTTTTCATACAGTTTAATAGCCCTTGTATTTGTAGAGAAAACACTCAAGCAAACTTTGTGATAACCCTTAGTCCTTGCCCAGTCAATACCATANTTTAAGAGTCTTTCTCCTATACCCTGGCCTCTAGCCCGCTTTACTATGTGAACACCAAGATTGCAAAAGCTTGTGGATTTAGGAGAGCTGCCACCTGCAAAAATACACATACCCCCTACAATCTCACCCTCTAGCTGGGCAACCACTATAGTATTCCTATCCCAATTAAGATAGGAGATTATTTTCTCCTGCTCAACTACTGTTCTCGGTGCCCTGTCATGTAGTAGATATATTCCCTCTCGGCTAACCTCATCCCAGGTCCTAACAAAGTCATGGGCATCACAAGGCCGTGCTGGTCTAATTATTAGGTCATTGATTAAAGCATATCCCTTAACCATTTTCTTGTACAAGAAGCCTCCCCCTTAAAGCTCATACCTATATATTGTATTCGCACAGCAAACCCATTATAAACCCATTTTTCTATAAGTAAGGACACCCTTAACTGGTGTCCTTTGCTTTCTCATAATCATTGCTGCTATTAGTCTTCTTCTACAAAATTATTCTCAATGAGCCTGCTTATACGGTAAAGGGCTGAAACCTCATCAGGCCCATCTGCTTGAATTGTTATTTTGTTGCCTTTGAATATCCCAAGGGCCAACACCGATAGCAGGCTCTTTGCATTGCCAATTTTATCACCCTTTATAATCCGTATTTCGGAGTCAAAGGCATCAGCTGCTTTTATAAGCCTTGCAGCAGGTCTAGCGTGTAAACCAGCCTCGTTGTCAATGACAAATTCCTTTTCTATCATGTGTTTCCCTTCTCCTGTTCTTTATTCTAATACAAGCTATATCCAAAAGCATTCTGTCTTAAACAATAAAAATTAAGGGGATAATGACGGGCAATCTTTATATATTAAATCCAAATTACAAAGTTAAAATAAAGCAAATACTTGTCTGAAACTATAATAAAATATTGAATATATTGTACATTATTATTAGGAAAAGGGCAAGATATACTTGACATTTCTTTATTAATTAGTAATAATTATTGATAATACTTATGGTAATGATAAGAAGTAGTAGTTTAAGTCCCTGCCCCAAAGCGAGCCGGTGATGGTGAAAGACCGGCGGTAAACTTATAACGAAGGCGTCTTTGAACCAGTTTATCTTTAAAGAGGATCTATTGATCAAAAAGGGTGGAACCGCGGAGGCAAAGTCTTTCGTCCCTTTAGGGGATGGAGGATTTTTTTATTGCCGAAATATATCTGCTTTTGACCAGATAGAAAAATACCTATCATTCTAAAAAAAGAAGGAGGCTTTTTATGACAGAGAATAAAATGGAAAAACTTGTCGCACTATGTAAGGGTAGAGGCTTTATATTTGCAGGATCAGAGATATATGGGGGTCTGGCCAACACCTGGGACTATGGCCCATTGGGAGTAGAACTAAAAAACAATGTAAAAAAGGCTTGGTGGAAAAAATTTATACAGGAGAGCCCCTATAATGTTGGTATGGACAGTGCTATCTTAATGAATCCCCAGGTATGGGTAGCCTCTGGCCACGTTTCTGGCTTTAATGATCCACTTATGGACTGCAAGGAATGTAAATCAAGGTTTAGGGCTGACCAGCTAGTTGAGGACTACCTGATGAAAGAGGGCCAAGAAGATGTCTCTATCGACGGTTGGGATAATTCCAAGTTAGAAGGCTTTATCAGTGGAAATAAAATTGAGTGTCCCTCCTGCAAAAAGCATAATTTTACGCCAATTAGGCAGTTTAATCTAATGTTTAAAACCTTTCAAGGAGTTACAGAGGACTCCCAGTCANAGNTCTACTTGCGTCCTGAGACTGCCCAGGGTATCTTTGTAAACTTTAGAAATGTACAAAGGTCCAGCAGAAAGAAAATACCCTTTGGTATCGGTCAGATTGGAAAGTCCTTTAGAAATGAGATCACTCCTGGTAACTTTATCTTTAGGACCAGGGAGTTTGAGCAGCTAGAGCTAGAGTTCTTTTGCAAACCTGGCGAAGACCTCGAATGGTTCTACTACTGGAGAGAATTCTGCCAAAACTGGCTCCTATCCTTAAACATAAAAAAGGACCATATAAGGCTAAGAGACCACGGNGAAGAAGAACTNTCCCACTATAGCAAGGCTACAACAGATATAGAGTACCTCTTCCCCTTTGGCTGGGGCGAGCTTTGGGGTATCGCTGATAGGACAGATTATGACTTAAAGCAGCACGCTGAGCAGTCAGGTGAGAACTTTACCTATCTTGATCCCACTACAAATGAAAAGTATATCCCCTACTGTGTTGAACCTTCCCTTGGAGTCGATAGGATGGTCCTAGCATTTCTAAGCGAAGCCTATACAGAGGAGGCCTTGCCTAACAATGATAGCAGAGTTGTTTTAAAACTCCATCCAGCCCTTGCGCCCTACAAGGCAGCTGTCCTGCCCTTGAGCAAAAAGCTTAGTGAGCAAGCAAGCGCCATATACCAAGAGCTAGCAAAGGACCTAAATGTTGAGTATGATGAGACAGGCAGCATAGGAAAGAGGTACCGTAGGCAGGATGAAATCGGCACACCCTACTGTGTTACCATTGATTTTGATACAGAAACAGATGGAGCTGTTACAGTCAGGGATAGGGATACAATGGAGCAGGTCAGAATCCCTGTAAGTGAGCTTTCTGGCTACCTAACTGACAAGGTGAAGTTCTAAGACAAGGTTTGTAAATTATAAATATAAGTATAAAGTCAGCCTAATCTAAGCACTGATTGAGCAGGAAAAATCTTAGCAAACTAAAAGAGAGACTACTGTCATTAGCAGTCTCTCTTTTTTATGTATTTATACCTCTTTGATTGCCTCTGTTGGACAACTGTCTATTGCCTCTTGTACTACCTCTTCTAGTTCAGCGGGAACCTCTTCGTCTATAGCCTCTGCCTTGTCATCATCATTCCAAGAGAATACCTCTTCACACAATGAGATGCAAACTCCACAGCTTATGCATAGATCTTGGTCTACTACTACCTTCAATATGATTCCTCCTCCCATATTTATTTATAAGTGATATTCGCCACCTATTGTAAAATCCCTCTAAGTATTTACAAATTATTATTGCCCAAGGCAGCTGTTTCTTAGTCATCTTTGATAAAGGACTTGACCCTTGAGTACAATAACTCATCTAGGTCTGCCTCTATTTCTACTCCCTCGCTTTTATAATCCTCCCTTATTACATAGCCCTGCTCATGTATTTCTGACACAAGACTCCCCTTGTCATAGGGCAAAAGTAGCTTTACCCTTCTAAGGTCTAAGGGTAGATGGTCTTGTATCGCTGCTAAAAGCTCATCTAAGCCTTGACCCATTAATGCTGATATAAAGACCTGAGGCCTTTTCATAGGTAATAGGTCAGCTTCTTTTATTGTATCCATCTTATTATAGACTGTTACTATAGTCTGCTTAGCTCCTAAATTATCTAGTACCCTGTCAACTGTTTGCATTTGCTCTATTAGGTTGGGAGAACCTGCATCTACTACATGGAGGAGTAGGTCTGCCTCTGCCACCTCCTCTAGGGTCGACTGAAAGGCATCCACCAGGTCATGGGGAAGCTTGTTAATAAAGCCTACAGTATCTGTTAAAAGGACCTTTCGACCATCGGGGAGGATTATACCCCTTGACACAGGATCTAATGTTGCAAAAAGCTTGTTTTCAGTAAACATATTAGAGCCTGTTAAAGCATTTAGCAGTGTACTCTTGCCAGTGTTAGTATAGCCCACTAGTGAGCATACTAAGAGTCTATCCCTAGTCCTTTTCTTTCTAAGGGCAGTCCTCCTTCTTTTTACCTTGGAAAGCTCCCTCTCTATCTCATTTATCCGCCTATCTATATGTCTTCTATCGGTTTCGAGCTTTTTCTCACCAGGCCCCCTAGTCCCTATACCACCACCTAGCCTGGAAAGGACAACTCCTAGACCCCTAAGTCTAGGTAGCCTGTACCTTAGCTGGGCTAGCTCTACCTGGAGCTTGCCCTCTCGGGAAACAGCCCTTCCAGCAAATATATCAAGGATAAGAGCTGTCCTGTCAATGACCTTGACCCCTAGTATTTCCTCTAGATTTCTAATCTGTGAGGCCGAAAGCTCGTCATCTGCAATCACTAGGTTGGCAGCTAGGCTTTGACAAAGTAGAGCAAGCTCCTCAGCCATTCCCCTGCCTATATATGTAGCAGGATCTGGCGTTTTTCTATTTTGTAGCTTTTTGCTAACAACCCTTGCACCTGCTGTTTTAGCCAGTTCCTCTAGTTCATCTATAGAGCCTTCCCCTTCACCGCTAACATTGAGTCCTATTAGTACCGCCCTTTCCTCTATATCTATTAGGCTATCTTCACTAAAGTCAAAACCAATAAGTGTATCTCTGTGCCTGATCTCCTTGATAAAAGCATCACTGCAAAAATCCTCTATAATAAGGGGGCCAAAAATATCATACTCCTCCGGGTGATCAGCTGGATTTAGCATCCCTATATAGCCATTGGTAAACTGACCCTCATAGACTCCAATCGCTGCCATTGCATCAAACCGTAGCCTCTTAAGGGCCTGTAGGTCTACCCCTGACAGGAGGCCATTACCACCTGGATGGGTATGGATACACCTTATACCACTGAGCCTAGTTTTACTCCTACGTAGGCTCATACTTGCTAGAGACACCTGGCCTAGGTCTCCAACAGTAATATCCATCAGTTCACCCCTGCGGTTTATGTAGACAGAGATTTCCCTGTTTATTAGGCTAGTTATTGCACAAAGTTCCTCTATCAGGTCCCTGCTTGCAAAATACTCTCTTTCTAATACAAGGTCATGTAGGTCTTCTATCCTTGATAATATCTGATTTGACAAGCCTGTTATATTCCCATTTATCATTTAATCACCTATCCACTTTAGCTACTAAATTTATATAATTTATGCTTTTTTGTTCTTTTTCTTCTACACATATCATATCCTTTATTAGGGACAAGCTCAAAGTAATTTTTTATTATATGAGTTTTCTATTAAAAAGAAAAGATAATCTACAGTATTCTTGTTTTTATTTAGGACCTTATTACATAAAAATACCTAAATAGTCCTGAATCCAAGTCCCTTCTATGTTATACTAATTTATAACCTTCGATTTATTTCATTTAAAAGGAGGAATTTTTATAGAAAAGAGGTAGATAGATGAGTAATCAAAAGCGTAGTAGACAGATATCCCTCCAAAGAGCTTCTGAATTATCAAAAAAAACTCATGGCTTTTTAAAGGCAAGGACAAGCTTTCCAATTGGGATGGAAATGCAAACTGCCTTTGATAAGGCAAAGAAAAGAATACTCCAGGTACTCAATGGGACAGAAGAAAACTGGGATGATTGGCATTGGCAGCTAGACAATACCATAAAGGATACTGAGACTCTAAGCAAGATACTCAATTTAAGTGATGAAGACAAGTATGTTTTAAATAGGCTGTCTAAAAAATACCGCTGGGCTNTTTCTCCCTATTATGCTTCCTTGATGGATCCAGATGACCACTATGACCCAATTAGGCTCATAGGCCTTCCTTCCATTGCAGAGGAGGTCTATGACCAGGGTGAGGATGACCCCATGGGAGAAGAGTATACCAATCCAGCTGGTGCTATTACAAGGCGCTATCCTGATCGACTTATAATCAATGTCACAAACCAGTGTGCAAATTACTGTAGGCACTGCCAAAGAAGGAGAAATATAGGCCAGGTAGACAAGCATAGGTCAAAACACATATTAGAGGATTCTATAGCCTACATAAGGGATAACAAAGAAATACGNGATGTCCTAATAACAGGTGGAGACGCCTTGATGCTAGAGGACGACATGCTAGANTGGCTTATCGGTAGCATAAGGGCTATAGACCATGTTGAGATTATTAGACTAGGTACACGTACCCTTGTCACACTACCCCAGAGAATAACACCTAAGCTTTGCTCGATACTTGAAAAGTACCATCCTCTATATATTAACACCCATGCCAATCATCCAAAGGAGATCACCCTAGATACTAAAAAGGCTGCTGATCTGCTTTCAGNAAGTGGTATACCCCTTGGCAACCAGATGGTACTACTAAATGGAATAAACAATGACAAATATCTGGTACAATGCCTAAACCACGAGCTACTAAAGGTTCGTATAAGACCTTATTACATCTTCCATCCAAAGCTAGTAAAGGGAACAGGACACTTTCTATGCTCAGTAGACGATGGTATAGAAATAGTCGAACACCTACGTGGACATACTTCTGGTATGGCCATCCCCACCTATATAGTTAATGCTCCAAATGGGGCAGGAAAAACCCCAATACTGCCAAGCTATCTAATATCTAGAGGGCACAATACAATGACCATTCGTACCTGGGAGGGCAAGGTCTTTGAGTACAAGAACCCTCCAACTAGGGATATACATAAATCGATTGAAGAAGCTAGGGATAAACTACTAAAGAAAAAAGGCCTCTTAACTAACTGACTATAAAGCAAAGGGCCACTAATTAGAGGAAAAGATAAAGCAATAAAGAAATGGGCTATAGACTTATTACAAGTCTATAGCCCTTTCTTTTCTAGTATTTATTAAGTATCTACAAAACCTCGCCTAAGGCTGCCTATCATCAATTATTACTGCATTCATCTTTTGCAGTGCCTGGTAAGTATTTTCTCCAACAACACCGTCTACCACCAAACCATAATCCTCTTGAAAACGTATAACAGCGTCCCTGACTGCCTCTGTGTACTCATTTGTTAAGGGCCCTTGATAATAGCCTAACCGCTGTAGTATATCCTGTACGGTCCTTATATCACTGCCAGGCTCTACACCTAAAAAGAGGACCCTACCTGTAAAGACTGAGCCCGTTATTATGACCTCAGTACCTAGCGGAACTATATCATAAAGCTCTATAACGTCCTCGTTAAACATACGAATACAGCCATTGCTAGATGCTGTTCCAATGGAATCAGGTGCATTGGTTCCATGTATTCCATATCCACCCCATGGAACACTTATCCTCATCCATCGGGCTCCAAAGGGTCCACCGGGGTTTTCAACCTTTTGTATTATCCTCCAGTTACCAATAGGGGTCGGGGTCAAAGGCTTTCCAACTGCTACCGGATAGGAATTTATAATTGAATCAGCTTCATATAGTAAGAGCTCTAGCTCATCTATGTCTACAGCTATAGTATATTGGTTGTCAAAAAACTCAAATGATTCTGGGCTAAGACCTATAGCATTCCAGGTCTGTGGCCCTACTACTCCATCTGCTACCAGCCCAAACTCTAACTGAAAATCCCTAACTGCATCAATTGTCTCCCTATCATATATGCCGTTTATCGGCCCCTGGTAATATCCTAGCTCACTTAATCTTTCTTGGACATTTGTTACATCGATACCCTCCATAAAGGGATCCATTAACCTTAAGTACCTGCTTGCATATGACATATAAACCACCTCACCTACATCCTATGCCAGTAGGATAAAAGTGAGCCAGCAAGGGATTAAATATTTACTTTAATAAGACTATAAAAAGGCCCGCACTGCGGGCCCTTATCTAGTTTAGAATATTTTCTTTGAATCCTTCCATTCATAAAGCTTATTCATTATCTCGCCAAAGCGCTGGAAGTGTACTACCTCTCTCTCCCTTAGCCACCTTAGAGGATCAATTACATCTGGATCATCAGCTAGGTTAATCAAATACTCATAGGTAGCCCTAGCTTTTTGCTCAGCTGCCATATCCTCATAGATATCTGCTATCGGGTCACCCTTAGACTGGATATAGGCTCCTGTAAAGGGTACCCCTGTACCTGTACTGATCCAGCTAGCCCTACCATGGTCAGTATAGTATACTGCAGTAGCTCCATCAGCAGCGATTTCCTCAATAGGTGCATCCTTCATCAATTGGTGGACCATGGCTTGAATCATCTCAAAGTGGGCTAGTTCATGGGTACCATGATGATATCATTGATAGTTTCTTTAGGTTTCTAAATGTTTAAGAGTTTAGTACTCTAATTACTAATCTTCAATTACAATCATTTGAGCTTTAGTAATCTTAACATTTAGATTTCCCTCTAACGTAAATTGTTTGACGATATCGCTATCTAGTCCCCTATACTCTTCCACAAATTCTTCATTGTTTCTGTCCCCAAGCCATATTAAATCTTCTTCGTTATCTTTATTATAAATTGTAAGCCAGCCACCGCCACTAATAACAGTTAGATCGTACATGCCATAGGGAATGTTTTTACCAAATATATATCTTCCAACCTTCAATATTGTTGACATTTCATCACTTATCCTTTCATAGTCTGTAGACTTGTCTATTAATGTATTGTTTGTAGATTCACTTGTAGATTCAATAGTGTGTTCAAAGTTTATGGATTCGCTAATAGGTTCAATAGCATATTCTAAGCCTGGAACTCCATTAATATTGATTTTTTCTTTTCCTTGTGCTTTCTTTACTAAACGTATAAATTCTTCTCGATCCCAAAGTAAAACCCCTAATTCGTCTGCTAAGTTAAATGCATTAGGTGTAAAATATGAGTTTGTGATTACGACAGCAGTATCTGCACCATACATTTTTACACCAGAATACACTTCTTGAATAGGTTTGATGCCAAGCTTACTGCTATAGCATTTGCACTGAAAAGCATATTTCTTGTTATCTTTATTAGCAACTATATCAACGCCATAATCGCCACTTGCTTTTGTTACCTCAACATTTTTAAATCCATTGTTTCGTAAAAGTTCAGCGGTTAAGTTTTCGAATGCAATCCCATCCATATTATCAATTTCCGATAAGTCTATTGACTTATGAATGTTGTTCGAACTACCATATCTAATCCACTTATAAATTACTATAATTCCCCGAATTAAAATCGTACAAATGGCCACAACTCCAACAATGATCCATTTTATCAGATGATATACGGCAATTGGTATCAAAAGCATGATAAATATAACCATTTCAATTGTGCTTTTCATTTGATGTTCTCTCCCAATTAATTCTGCTAAAAAGTCTTATCTATCTGTATAAATTGGGTATTCTACCTTAAGAGTATGAATACCTTTAATAAATAAAAGAACGACATGACAGCACTCAAACATGAAGAGGATCTAGTCTGCCATATTCTGGTTATTTGCCGTATGAGAATATATTGTTCTCTAATTATCATCAATAAAAGCATCTGTATACCCCTGCTTAATAAGCTGTTGCTTTAGATTTTCTGCATACTCTCTATTTTTAAATGCACCAACTTGAACCCTATAAATCACTTCTTCAGCTGAATACTGGACTGTTCTCAGTAATTCTTTTAACTCAGTAAACCTGAAAGTTTTGCCTGGGCAGGCAGTAGTGGATAGGTCCTTGTGGAGTTTTAAGTCCTTTTCACTTAGGGTGTGATCCCGTAGCAGTTTGTGACAGAGAGTTGCTCCGGCTTTCAGTTGAGCATCTGGCATTTGTTGTTGCTGGAAGTCTCCTTGGAAGCCTATACCTATGGAGCGGTTGTTGTAATTTAAGGTATGAGCACCTACGTTGAGGCCTCGTGCTTCATAGATNNTNCCGTCAAANGTTATGAAGTAGTTATAACCTATTCCCGACCAGTAGCCTGTTTTGCCGGAGCTATTGATGTAGGTCCTGGATCTGTGATAGTTATGGACAGCATGGATATCAGCTGTTTTGTGGGCAATATGGTGAAGGATTATCATGTCGACTTTTTTCAGTGGTGTCAGCTTGCTTCTGAAGTCCAGGGGCGGATTCGGTTTTCTTATATCTAACATTTCATTCACTCTCCTTATCATTATTATTCTTTGAATTCTCATTTCACAACACAGTGTTTATAGGTTCTGCAATGCTCAGAATATCTTGATTCAGGGTTTCTGCGTATTTACGGGTGGTGGAGATATCAGCATGTCCCATAACTCTTTGGATGATGTCAAGTCGAATATCCCTGGCCAGTAATTCTGTTGCGTATGTATGTCGCAGGCGGTGAGTATAAAAATGGATTCCGGTAGTATTCTTCAGCCGTTCTGCGTGGCCTTGCAGCGTCCTTGCTGCAACTCTGAACAATGGTTCTCCCTTCGGTACACTTTGAGCATAAGAATAAAGTTCCATTGCAGTATCGGGATTTACCACAGGAGCTTTTCTGGATTTGCCGCCCTTGGATTTTCTGATGAACAGTACTACTTTGCCTTGATCCATCGTGACATTCTCTTTAGTAAGTTTGGCAGCTTCACTCACTCGGATGCCAGTAGCCAAAATGGTCTTGAAAGCCAGCCTGATGTGCTCCTCTTTGCTTTCCCATGACTCCATGATGATATGCTTCTCTTCATCGTTCAGTGGAGTTGGATACCTGGGTTCTTCTCTTACCCGGAGATTCTTAAGAATGGGATTGCCTTGAACCCGTTCCTCTTCCATCAAGTATTCATAGAAAGTCCGTATTGTCCCCATCATGGTATTAATGGTCTTTCCTGCCAGGCCGTTGCTATATAAAGTGTCACGGTATTGTTTAGCCTGGCGAGGTGTTAATTTAAGATAGTCGGTACCCGTTTGCATGCACCAGCTGTAGAAAGTATGCAGATGTATTTTGTAGTTCTTGACTGTGTTCTCTGCCCTGCCTTTGATTTCCAAATCCAATAGGAATGATTGGATAGTTTGCAGCAATAACAGGCACCTCCCTTGTTCCTTAAAGCTTATTAATTACCGCATTTTATTTGTCCTGGATTGTCTTTATAGGCATATAGTGTTTTCTATACCCTGTGGGGTCCCTAGGGGCAGGTGAAAAAAATGCGGCATTTTCTGCTACTAAAATTCTTGTTGCATGCCGCTGAGGAAGATTATTTTTAATCCCCGTTCACGCGTTCAATTGTACGCGACAAGTCAATTATTGCCTTTTGAAGATTCTCCATTTTTGTTTCCATTCGTATCAGCAGGTAGGCCGATACAATGATTGGAAATCCAAAGTTGGCCANGCCTTGCAGTATATCATCCAAATTAGTCACCTCCTGCTTTGAAATTAAAGGTCTTTACAATCTGTTCTCCAGCGCCCAGGTCTGCTTTATCTTTGCCAGCAGCCTTATGCAGATTTTCTCCGCACAGTTTGCACAGATCCAGGTCTCCTACAACGGACTTTCTGTCGTCCACGTCATAGATCAGGGCTTTGAAGTATATATCTCGAACTCGGCTACAGGATGAACACTTAGCCAGTTTAGGATAGCGCAGGAATTTGATTTCAATGTTATCCAATTTTTTCTCTCCCTATTAGTCGAAAGGGAGAAACAAGACGCCTCTCCCCTCTTGTCGATTATACAGCCTGCTCATAGATATCTTCGGTAGTGGTAGTGATTATGTAAGCCTTTGCTGCACTTACAAGAGCACTTCCAGCGAATATATTCTTATCAACGATGTTATACATGGCTTCCTCTACTCCGGAAGGTGTTAGATCCATCCTAGGGTCATCCACACGTATGTTTCTCTCTTTGCCTTCTGCATCGAGAAATACCATTACCAGAGTTTGATTCAAGAGTATCCCTCCTTCCGTCTATAATGGTTGACTGGGATTAGTCAGCATTGACAAGGTGCTTCCTGTCAGTGACCTGAATCTGTGCAATTGGGTAAGACTGCAAACCTGCAATGGCAGCAGCTACGTCAAACAGATCCTGGTCAGCAGCATCAATTTTGACATTGGAGTAGGAACGCCTGCGGACAATCTTTTTGCCCTCATCCGTACCCAGGTCATAAGTCAGCTGCAGGGTACTGTTTAATGGTCTTGCTTCAACAGCCATTTTGTTCACCTCCTAGGAAATATTTGGTTTCGATGAATATTATAACACGGGAACACACGTTTGCATATATCTTTATAGATATATTTATTATTAATGTAGGTCAGGAAGTTGGGGAGGAAAATTATACCCTTATGTAGAAATATGGATATAATTCGTATTTAAGAAAGAAAGGTTGTGAGGATTCTATGTATAGACTAATAAAGATTAAGGAATTAAAAGGTTTCCGTTTTTTTAAAAATTATAAGTGGGATGAAGTCAATTGCAAACTGTTTGGAAAAAACAATTTAGTTTATGGGTGGAATGGAAGTGGTAAATCAACCCTGTGTGACTTTTTTTTGGAATTAGAGTCAAGACAATTAACGGATAATAGAGTAAAAACATCACTACTTTTCCAGAACGTTGATGATAACACAACTAAAATAGTAACTCACAATAGCTTAGAAACAGCACCTTATATTTTTAAAGTGTTTCACCAAAATTATATACAAGATACGATATCAAAAGTAGATAACATACAACACATATATACCGTTGGAGAAGGGCAGAAAAATCGCATTGATGAGCTCAATTCTTTGCGAAAAAAGAGCATTGATGAAAACATATCACTAAAGACAATTGAAAAAAATGTAGAATTATTAAAAAATGAATTTGAAAAGTTTAAATCGTCTAAAGCAGCACAAATTAAGAATGCAGCTAACTATGGAGCAGCATATAACAAAAATAAATTCTATAATGCATACAAATCATTAAAAGAGCCTATTATTCTCACTGATGAAGAATATCAAAAAGCTACAATTACAATAATCTCTGAAAAAAAGGATAAAATAATACCATTAGATATCGATTTCCTTAAGCCTACTGTAAAGGACTATATACATGATATTTTAATTCAAACTCCAGTAAATGTTGCAATTGAATCTTTAAGAGATGACCATAAGATCAGCAGTTGGGTAGAAGAAGGTCTTAATATTCACGAGGATAGGGACTTGAAAAAGTGCCAATTTTGCGGCAATGATATACAAAGTAAAAGAATAGATGCACTGAAGCTTCATTTCAATACATCATATAAAGAATTATCAAATAAAATAAATACTACAATTAGCATGTTAAATACTAAAATCCAAGAATTAGACACAGTTACTCATACACTACCAGAACCAGGATTGTTTTATAACGAGTTTAGACATGAATACTCCGAATTAAAAAATAGGATTGAAAAAAGATGTGAAAACGATAAGGCAATTATAGAAAATATAATTAATATCTTACTTCTTAAAAAAAGCGATATGATTAATGAACAATATACTAGCGAATTTGATAACGCTTTTGCAGCATTTAGTTTTGATTATTCGGATTTCACATTAGCTAATAAGATAATTCAAAAACATAACAACAAATCTGAGTATTATGAACAAAGTATTAAGTCTGCTCAACATCTGATAGAACGTCATTTAATATCTTTATGTATACCTGAAATTAAAAAATTTGAAGATAAAATAAATGAACAAAATTTAGAGATAATAAATAAACAGGATTCTAATATTAAATTAGATAAACAGATCGAAAAATTAGAAAAAAAAATTAGGAATTCTCTAATAGCTGCTGAATTAATAAACAAAGATATTACCTTTATAATGGGTAGAAACGAACTGAAATTTATACGCAATCCAATTGGTTATCAAATTACACGTAATGGGCAACTTGCAGAACATTTAAGTAAAGGCGAAGAAAATGCAATTGCACTAATATACTTTTTTAATAGTTTTTTGAATATTGATACAGATATAAAAAATACAATTGTAGTATTGGATGATCCTATATCCAGCTTTGATTCAAATTTTTATTATAATGCAATTAGCTACATCAGCGAAAAGACAAAAGAAGCTGGCCAGCTTTTTATATTTACACATAAATTTTCTGTATTTAAAGATTTTACTTTAATGTATAACGGTGGACTACATAAATATCTAATCAAAAGAGAAAATATGAAGCCAGTTCTGCAAAACGAGGATAGCCTAATCAGTGAATATTATGATGAGTATGCATACCTTTTTAAGCAAATATATCAGTTTGTAAAGAGGCCACCGAATAATCCCAGTGAATTTCTAATATATCCAAATATTGCTCGCAGGTTATTAGAAGGTTTTCTGGCTTTTAAGCTGCCCAACAATGATACGTCATATAATAAAGTACAACAATTAGAGGAAGGAAAGAACACAGTAGCTGGATGTGCTATTTTACGGCTTGTAAATAACCATTCACATTTCCGTATAATTCCTGATGGTGAGTCAACTGAAGATGTTTCTAATATAGCTAATTTACCTCATATACTTGAACAATTACTTAAATTTATTGAAACTCATGACAAAAAACACTATAATGTTTTAGTAGAAAAGTGTAATCTAGGTTCTAATGTATCTACACTAGATGAAATCCGAATTGATCCCATGGTAAATGAAAAAAAGATAGTAAAATTATATAATATGCCAGCATCAAAAGGTTCAGGAGCATTTTTCTTAGAAGATAATGATGCTTGTGAAGAAATTGAAGTTGAAAACAATGCATGTACCTACGCTGTCAGAATTTCCGGTAATAGTATGGAACCATACATTACAGATCAAAGTATAGTACTTGTAAAGCAAACAGAATTAGTACCACATGCATGCATAGGAATTTTTATACTTAACGGAGAAACATTTTGCAAGAAGAAAATTGATAAAGGTGATCACATTCTGCTCGCTTCGATTAACAAAGCACATAAACCAATAATAGTAAACCCACATATTGATGAATTTAGAACACTCGGGGAGGTTATTGATATATTAGCTAATCAGAATATTAAAACTCTATCTCACCAGTGAACGAATCATATTTGCAAACTTGATGTTCATAAAAAAATAACAAATCCACAAGATTAGACTTTTTTCGAATATAGCTTCTCCCTCCCCGCTGATGGCGGGGAGGGTCGGTGCTTTTGTCAAGCGAAAAGTGTACCACCCTGCTAACTTAATTGTGTACCACTAAAAGAAAAAATAAATACACCTTTTAAATTATGAGTAGCAGCTATTT
>JGI24710J26742_10000506_pt1 | contig 36050 bp, 30 predicted proteins | sample BioPla2DNA2_FD_26742 | JGI IMG/M metagenome (IMG submission 26742)
ATTTTTAGTCTTTATAAAAATCTGGCTACATCACGTCTTGTCGAACTATCACATCAGCCGAACGGCCCTTGGCACAGAGCCTACGCAAACGGTGTTGGAAATAAAATCATACCTCTAAAAGAAATTGAACAGTTTTACCGACAGGCCTATATAAAGAATAAGTTTCCGAGAAGGAGTGAACACTTATTGACACTAATTCCTGAGGCAGAGCAANTCTCGATCGAGTAATAAGAGCGGTTGTCAAAACATAAAGAATAGACACAAGGGCTACGCATGGCAAGTTTAGGTGAAATTTGGACGGCTGACTTTCCATACGAAGATAACCCGTCACAATCAGATGAAAGACCCGTTGTAATCGTGGGAGTTGACGGTGACTTGTACCTATGCACGACTCTGATGATAACGTCTAAAGCCTCAGCGAAAGATCGCTATAGGTATGAAATCCGCCATTGGCAACACGCAGGCTTAATCAAACAATCATACATTCGTTTATCTCGAAAACACACTTTTCGAACTTCACAATTGCGTAGATTCATCGGCTGTTTGCACCAAGAAGATCAAATCAATCTTTGGTTCAAGATAGATGAGTGTTATGGTCACGAGATCGGCCTCTTCTGATTAGAAATAACAAAGACGTGCACAAATTATGATAAAGCTGACGTTGCTGGTATCTCTACAATTACGGATTTTTATCATAACATGGCTGCTGAATGACCCTCACTTTGACCGCCATTTTAACCGTCACTTTAACCGTCATTTTGACCGTCATAATTTAAATTATTTAAGACTGCGAAAAAAGAGGTTTCCGTTGATCTGAATTCAGGTTTTAGCTCTTCTTTATAGTTTCCTTCAAACTCATAGGCTTCAATTATGTTTCTCAATCCTGAGCCGCATCGTTCCATCAGATTCATGCGTGCGAAAAGATCTGCTATGACAGGGTTTCTTCTGATGGACGCGATATTATAGATGTCAATGTCCTGTATAAAAGTTCCATCATACATTCCGCCCGGAGAATAGACTTCTAACCTGTCATCGTAAATGTCAATATGGACTTCACTTCCAATAATTGTGTAGTCGCGGTGTATTAGAGCGTTAAGGATTTTAAATCTCTTTCTTCAAAGGCTTTCCCGACTCTGTTGCTATATTCAAGTTTTAAATCCTTAAAGGACACATCGTCTATTTGTCTCTCAGAGGGTAAGGAGTCATAAGAGCGCTTTTGCCCTCTTAAGGATAAATTTACGAGATCCATTCTTGTCGCTGTGACACTTTGATTCCCAACACGTTTATAGGCAATTCTTGTTCCGCTCTCAACAAAGAAATATGGCGTATCTCTTCCAGGGAAAATGGTCAAGATTATTATATGTTTTCCTTCAATCTCCTGAATTTCCATATCAAATTCGGGGATAGAGTCTATCCTTGTTTTTATCGTCTCACTTATAAACTCAGAATTTTTTTGATAGTCACTCAAGCCAGTGATGGAGTTGTCCTCTTTTACTCCAAAAATCAACTTCCCTCCACGGCCATTGGCAAAGGCAGATACACTCTTCAACCACGATTTCGGTTTGTCTTTTTCTAGATATTCTTTTTTGTCATATAGATTTGTTTCTCCGATATGATCTCGAAAATTCAAGCGTATACCTCCCATCCTTCTTTTCCGACTATAATGGCTATGAAAGCCTTTTACGCTTTCCCCTTCCCCAACAACCAACCACAATGTAGATGATCTGCCCGATACGATGATCTTTCTATAATTATCGTTGACAAGCAGAAGGTTGTCGACTTCTCGAGTGCTTTCAGGCATCTCGTAGGTTACCTGTACATAGAGCTTTTCATCGACTTTTCTGGCTATGAAGTCAATCTCTTTCGTGTCTATGCGTCCGACATCAACGGTATAACCTCTTCTCAAGAGCTCCAGAAAGACAACGTTCTCCAATCGATTGTCGTAATTTCCATCTTTTTTCCCTAAGGTGTGTCTTCTAAGGCCGCTGTCCACAGTGAAGTACTTCGCGTTGGTTTTTAAATATGCTTTTCCCCTAATGTCATACTGTCTGACCGGGTAAAATAAGAAAGCATTTTCCAGAAGTTCTAAATAACGGTTAACCGTATGGTTGCTTGTAGGAACTCTTTCATGAGTCAATACGTTCGCTATATTCGTCGGATTGACGAGTTGCCCGACGTTGTCTGCCAGAAAGGAGATGACATTTCTAAGGACAAGAGTTTCCTTGATCCCCGAGTGGTATGCGACGTCATGTAGAACAATCGAGTCAAAAATCCCCGACAGGATCGTGTCCTTAAGCTCTTCTTGAGCGAGAACGACACTTGGAAAACCGCCGTACTTTTCGTATTCACGATAGTATCGATCAACATTTCTTGAGTCCCGACTGATCTTCATAGCTCCTAAATACTCCGCCAAGAAGTTAACTTCCAAGTTGCCGGAATAACTGAAAGATCGGAAGTTAACTTCTATTCTTTTAGTGGCTGACATCGGTCGCTCAGGGAATGTCAAGACGCTCTGATAGTCTGTGTATGTGTGTAAAAGGTTTGAATTTTTCAAATATGTTCAGTGAAAATCTCGCTCGAAGAAGGCCAGTGTGTGTCTAACCTGAACCACAAATGTTGGACACAAAATCGATTAGAATAAGATCGAGGAGATCCAACGATAACGAAGCCAGAAGAACTACAATATACAAGGCATTCAATGCCAACCCATAATTCCCTCAAAAAGAAGGACTAAATAGGAATGGAACGTGAGTTAAATAAATCTAACGCGCCACGTTGGCTGCAATTTGAATGGCGTCCCAGACCGATGTAAAAGGAGGCGCGTAACCCAAATCCAAAAAGCCTACCTCATCAACGATCATTTGACGATCAATCGCCGTTGCAAGCGGTTGGATTCGAATAGCCGAACCCTTTTCACCGCTTAATTGAGCTCCGACCAGAACGCGATTATCTCGTCGGTAACAGAGTTTTATCGTAATTTGGGAGCCATCAGGATAGTATCTTGCGTGATTTCGAGCACTAACGGTACATACATCTACAGGTATACTGTTTATTTTGGCTTCTTGCTCGGACAAACCTGTCTTGGCAAACTCCATTCTCAAACACTTAAGCATGGTCGTGCCAAGAGCTCGATCAAATTGAGCTGACTTGCCGCCTATTATATCCGCAACGAGCCTTCCCTGTTTGTTAGCATTTGTTCCAAGAGGCAAGTAGGCAGGACTGTCGAGGATACGGTGCCATGTTGTAGAACAGTCTCCTGCGGCATATACATCTGGAACACTTGTGCGCATCATGGAATCAGTCAAAATGGCTCCATTTTTAGACTTCTCTATACCGGACAGAAACTGCGTATTGGGAATGACTCCTATTGATACCACGACAACATCGGCATGATATACGCCTTTGTTCGTTGTTATAACGGCCCTTCGCTTATCATGATCTTCTTCAACACCAACGATATTTTCTCCTAGGCAAATGTCGACGTCATGATATTTCAGTTCGTTCTCCGCTAAGTCAGAAAATTCTACATCAAAAGGAAATATGAATTGTTTCGCTAAGTCGAACATTCTTACGGAGGACGCTTCTTGCAAGATACACGCTTCTGCTAATTCTACACCGATGGCTCCTCCACCTATAATCGCAACATCAGCGCGCTTCCCTTCGAGTGCGTTACGAAGTTTCCTAGCATCTTGAATTGTTCTCAACATATGCACGTATTGGGAATCAATTTGCAGATTTGGGAGGAGGCGCGGCCTTGCTCCGGTCGCAATGAGCAACTTGTCGTAAGAAAGATTGTAATCTTTCAAATCTGTATTGCGAACAAGTACTTGCTTTCTATCAAAATCAACGTCTAGCACTTCTGAATTCAACCGTAAATCAATACCTGAACTAATAAATTCAAACGGCTTTCGTACCCGAAGCCTATCAATATCATCAATTACCCCGGCAACATAGTACGGCAAACCGCAAGCCCCGTATGAAACTTCATCTGTTTTTTCCAGTACGATTACTTCCCATTCAGGAAACTTTCGCTTAGTACGGGCGGCAGCACTCATACCAGCGGCATTACCTCCAATAATTACGAAACGCATACTCCAAACTCCCATCAAATTCTTTCATTCATACCTCGTAAAGCGGATACGTCAGTCTTTCAGAAGAACTAAACTTCAAAAGCGGATACGACGCCCCCTGAAAGCACGGATTTCTTATCGCGCGACCTCGCGAAGTCTTATAGGATTAACATAAAGTTCCGCCATGGTACGAGAACCATGGCGGACATCAGTGCGCGAGAGTACGCAACAGGTCGTACTCTTCTAGGCTAAATAAAGTGTTTTCTCATTCATATAAAACTCTTTAAAGGCGTTGCCGTTTGAATATGCTCCGTAGCCGCTCATTTTAATGCCTCCGAACGGAACGTGTCCCATGACAAATGTCTGCTGATTAACATGCGCCATGCCTGTTTTTATTTCATTGACATATTGCCTAATTTTCAAAGCATCCGTAGAAAAAATACAACTTGCTAAACCGTACTCGACACAATTTGCTGCGTGAATCGCTTCATCAAAACTATCAACACGGATAATGGATAAAAACGGTCCAAATATTTCCTCCATTGAAAGTCGATGATCCCAAGTCACATCAGTCGCAATTGTTGGAGAAACGAACCACCCGTCTCCAACGTCACTCAGAACACGGCCGCCATATACGACATTTGCTGTCTCATGAGCCAACTCCATATACGATTTAACGGTGTCGAACTGCTGTTGAGAGGCAAGAGGTCCCATCGTCACTCCAGGCATCTGTCCATCTCCAACTTTAATGTTGTCCGCAAAAGCACAGAGCTTGCTGACAAGCTCATCGTGATTATCGGACTTGACAATTACCTTGCTTATCGCTGTACATTTCTGGCCCGTACCTCCAAACGCAGAGCGAGCAATCTGGTCAGCGCAAAAATCCATATCCTCAGGATTCCATACGATGGCTGGATTCTTTCCTCCCATTTCGAGTTGCAAGCGCGCCATGATCGCTGACGCCTTCGAGAATATATGTTTTCCAACCTTGGTTGAACCGGTGAATGATATACCTTTTACATCGGGTGAAGAGCAAATGGCGTCACCTATTTCTGATCCCTTGCCACAAACTAGGTTGACAACACCATCAGGAACACCAGCTTCCTTAATGAGTTCCATCAGCTTACTTCCAGTACCGGGAGTATTCTGAGCGGGCTTAAAAAGCACCGTGTTTCCGCAGGCAAGTGCCGGAGCAATTTTTCTGATCGGAGTAACGACTGGAAAATTCCACGGATTAATGGTAGCGATTGTGCCTAGGGGCTCCCTTATTCGCAGCACCATGCCTCCCTGCGACTCGGACGGGTATGTCGTACCCGTTAGTCTGAATGCCTCACTGGCTATATAACGACATTCGCCGACAGCATGCATTATTTCTCCTCTTGATTCCGGAAGCGTTTTTCCCTCTTCCTTTGTCAAAATTAGAGCCATTTCATCAACGCTGTCTTCCAAAAGATCTGCTAATTTATACAGAATTCTCCCTCGCTCGGGTGCCGACACTGCTGCCCACGTACGTTCCGCCTTTACACAAGCATCTATCGCACGTTGCACATCAAGTGCATTCGAAACAGGCGCTCTTGCAATAACATCATTCTTGCGCGCAGGATTCACCACATCCGAATAACTGTCTCCCGCAGGCTCGACAGATATTCCTTCAATAACATTATAATAGGTAACCATTTTTATCTCCTTTCCTATTGACTCTAGCTTTGTGGTTAGACAACCACGTTATTCATTTCTCTTCCTTGAAAAAATGCCGCAACCGTTTCTCCTGCCTGAGATCGGATTTTTAAATTTGACAACTCTCCGTAATAGGCAGAATGCGGTGTAATCAAGACATTCGGATATTCTCGAAATATGAGAGTGGCCTCCAAGTCTCCTTCTATGACGTCCAGGGCTGCTCCCGCCAAGTAATTCGTTTCAATTGCCTCCAACAAAGCATCATTGTCCACCAGTGCACCGCGCGCCGTATTAATCAGGCAGGCTCCTTTTTTCATTTTGCGTATAGTTGCATGATTGAACAAATGTTTACTTTCCGCCGTAAGAGGAAGGTGCAATGACACGTAATCGGACACCCCTAGCAGTTCTTCCAGCTGAAGAACTGTAACACCTATTTTTTTAACGGATTGTCGATTAATATAGGGATCGTATGCAACGGCTTTCATACCGAAAGGAATTAATCTGGCATATACCTTTCTCGCAATTCCTCCAAAGCCGACAAAACCAATTGTTGCGCCTTGAAGACCGTTCATCGGATGATACTTCTTTGCCTTGAACCAGTTTCCATTTTTAACATCTTGTACTTGCAGGTAAATTTTCCGTTCAAGACACAGCAACATTGCAACGGTGTGATCAGCGACTTCTTCTTGACAATAGAATGGCAGGTTGCACACACGTATACCTCGCATCTTTGCGGCATCCAAATCGATGTTGTCAACCCCTATCCCCGCACGTACAATCAACTTTAGGTGCGGCAAGGCATCCATCATCCTTTCATTTATATCCGTTAGGGTCACAATCAAACCGTCAGCTTTTTTCGCTGCTCGTACGATTTCGCTTGCATCTTCTGAAGAAACGAGTGAAAATGTTCCGCCGGCTTCTTCAATAATACCTCTTTCAAGAGAACCATCGGAGTAACCTGTTGATATCTGAACGACATGAAACACTTCTGTACCTCCAATCACATTGCTCGCATTTGAACAACGTATGCACTCGGTCGAGACAAGGGTAATAAAAAGGATCTGAAAGCTTAACTATCCGTGCTTACTTGGCGAGGTTTTTTCCGAATATTGTCCTCCACGAACTGCAAATGTTGCATCATTAAGTCTTCAGCTCGCTGGGAATCTCGATCTCTCAAAGCTTCTACAATTTCAAGATTCTGTTCATATGCCTGTCTCTTCACATCTGGTATGGCTGAGGTTCTTTGTCGGCTCATCGCGCCTAGCGACCATATGCTGGAAACAAACCTTATAAGCACCGGATTACGCGTAATATCAGCTATTTTCTGATGAAATGCGAGGTCATGATTATCTTGCTTTAACAATTCATACAGTTCATCCACTTCTTCATCCGTTATTCGTTGCGCGGCAATGCCTGCAATTTTGGGCTCAATCAAGCGCCGGGCTTCGAAAAGATGTTTGATGGATGTATTCTCTACCAAAAATACAAGATCAAGCTGATCAATAAGAAGGTTCGCTTCAACCGAAGTCACAAACGATCCCATCCCCTGGCGAATATCAATGATATTCATGAATTTTAGAATTCGGAGAGCTTCCCGTATCGTATTTCTACTAACATTAAAAATTTCAATTAACTGTTTTTCAGACGGCAGCTTCTCCCCAGGTTTGAGCACACCATTCTTAATATCCTCTACAATTATCTGAGCTATCTGTTCAGATAAAATAGTTTTATTTCCGGACAGCGGCACCATCAGCATCCTCCTTTTGTTCGCAAGATGTATCCTGCAGTATGAAATGAGGTAGAAAACCACCGTCAAATGATTCTCTCCATACAATTCTTACATTTTCGTCACAGGATATCATATCGTTCTCCCTCTCTAGATTTGCTACTAAGAAAACACCTTCTTCCAGCAATACCTTTGCGACAATATAGGGCAGATTGTTTTTCACTGATTCATGGAAAGCTTTCCTAAACACAACAAAAGAGTCGATCTTTCCTTTGCCGGATGCTTCTTGCCATTCAAAGCGAAAACTGGAACATGACGGACACACAATCGAATGAGGCAGTCGATAACTGAAACAGTCAAGGCATCGCATCAGAACAAGTTTACGTTCCTTCAGTTTCTCCTTGTAAGTCTGCGCCTCCGGCGGAAACACCTGAGCAAACGGGATCATTCTTGAACTACTCATCTTATACATGGCGCCTCCTTACCTAATACCAGAGTGCAATGACTTTGGAAGACACCGCCATTATCACTGCACAAAATTAATTCAGGTGTTTTGCTCCCCACAATGCCCCCTCCAAGTTGACGGTCACCACATTCCCCGCGCAGTTGAAGAACTGCTTCTGTTACCGGCGTGAGACCCATAAAATATCCTTCTGACAACATCCCGCCTGATGTGTTCACGGGCATTGATCCCTTCGGTCCTATTACGTGAGGCGTTATAAATTCCTGAGATTGACCTTCTTTGAAAAAGCCATAGTCTCTCAATGTGGCTTCAACAGTATATGTAAAGCAGTCATAAATCTGACATGAATCTATATCGTCATGACAAACCTCTGCCATTTCAAGTGCTTGAGCAGATGCCGTTTTAGCCGCATACCTAGTATCGTCAAAAGTCATTTGACTAGATGATTTAGGCATGTTTGCAGCTCCGAAACCCCTGATGTATACAGGCTTGGACTTTGCTTCTCCGGCATGTTCTGCTTTAGACAAAATAATCGCGCGCCCGCCGTCTGTTATCGGTGTTGCATCATATAAACGAAAAGGGTCAACCAGCATGCCAGAATTATCATAGTCTTCATACGAGAGTTGTTTGCCATGCATGTTTGCATCTGGGTTTAACGCAGCAAATTGTCTTTGCATCACAGCAATAACACGCCACACATCCGGACCGGTACCCGTGAGGTGCATGGCCTTCCTAGCGATCATGGCATATTTTGCCATTGTTGAAAAATCGCCATGGGCTGCAAGTTCATTCGTTGGCTCGTCACCGCTTAACTCATTAACAAATGTTCTCCTTCCAGACCGACCGTTGTCTCCATAGGAAACGAGAACATATTTACAGACTCCGGTATACAGAAGACCGATCGCATGGGTCAACCATGAACGGGTACAATATGTTTCTTGACTCAAAACCGTTGGTCTAATACCCAATTGTTCAGCAACAGTAAAAGCGGATACATCAACATCGCCAGGAAGAGCATCAAAATGGCGATACAAGAACAACCCGTCAATATCTTCTTTTTTCAGACCAGCGTCTTGTATCGCGCGAACACATGCCTCAACATGAAAGCTGGCTGCACTTCTCATCGGAATTTTTCCCTGAGGAGTTTTTCCGACTCCAATGATTGCAAATCGATTCATCATTGCGTTACACATTAAGTTGCTTCTCCGGCTAGGTACGGTTCCACGATCTTCCTAAAATCTTCCTCATTCAGCAAATCGCCCTTTTCAACAGCTCTATCCTTAACCTGAATGAGAATATCTTTAATAGAATCGTCATTGGCAAGTCGCATATTGAATTTCTCAAGCCAAAAGAGTATCGATGCAGAACCGCTGCTTTTACCAAGAGCTATCTGGATGTCCGGCCTGTCGACAAGTGACGGTAATATTCCATAAAGTGCGAGAGGATGCTCGTCTTTAATATTGCGCCACCAAGAAACAGGCAGTCCCGACTCGAGCGTGTAGAGAGAATCGCCTACCACCGGTTGAGTGACCGGATACTGAACTTTAGCAATATCGGCTACAAGCTTTGCCAGTTTGTACATGTGTTTGTAGTTTAACCCAATATCTACCCCGTAAAGAAGGCGGAGAGCAAGTGCTACTTGCTCTGTGGGCGTTTGTCCTGCCCTTGGTCCTAAACCAAGCACAGTAGAATGAATGACTGACGCTCCTGATTCAAACGCAGCAAGTGAGTTCGCAACAGATAGCCCTAAGTCATTATGAAAGTGAGCTTCAATTGGTAATTTGAGCTCCTTTATGCTCTTTTTCACGTAGTATCGAGTTGCAGGGGTAGAAAGGACGCCTTGAGTATCTACAAGACAAAACGAGTCGATCCAGCCATCTTTTTTCACAGCTGAAACACGATCAATGTAGTCATTGAGCCTCAGCCGGGATGAATCCATCAAAAACAGGTCCACATAAAGTCCAAGCTCATGGGCAAAACGAGTCGCTTCCAGTGCCGCTGATAAAGCTCGATCTTGATCCCATTTATAGCCGAAGCGGATAAGCTCGTCATTTGAAGGTACTTCTATCACGACTCCATCAACGCCTAAATCTGCAGCAAGCTGAATATCTTTTTTCATCGCACGAGAGAAAACAAATATTTTAGGTCCGAATTTCTCGTTAACGATTTCCCGTACTGCCTGTTGATCTACACTAGAAACTGCAGGCATTCCTGCTTCGATACGGTGAATTCCTGCAACAGCTAGAGCTTCAGCAATTTTAACTTTATCAGCGATAGAAAAAGCCACTCCGACTTGCTGTTCCCCATCCCGAAGAGTACAGTCATGTATTTCTAAGCTAGACGGTAACGAAAATTCTTGAATGATTTCCTCAGCATAATTTCCTGGGCTAACAAAATAATCCTCGGTTCGGAAATACCTTCTCAATTTCATAGCTCTTTTGCATCTCCTTCTAATAACGTTTGACTTATAACTTATTTATTTAATTTTGATAATTTATGACAACCTTCTAAAAGATTTCTTTAGAAGAGACCATTCGCTTCATTCGTACGAGTGAGCTTAACGCGACAGCAATGCATGCAAGCACATAAGGAAACATTTTGATAATTCCGGTAGGAATCCCTGCATTTGCCAGTTCTAAACGGATTCCTGCTGCATCAGCGAATCCAAAAATGAAACATGCTATGGCGCAAAATACGGGATGTGCTCCTCCAAATACAATCGCAGAAAATGCTGTAAACCCTCTTCCTTGCGTCATTCCTTCAGAAAATTCGGAAGCATACCCACTTGCAAGGTGAGCACCGGCAATGCCGCATAACAAGCCAGCCCACAGTATTGCAATAAGTTGTATTTTTTCAGGCTTTATACCTGCCGTTCTTACTGCGTTCTCGTTACTCCCCAAACTTCTGATCTTCATACCGAGGGGCATCTTGAATAATATGAGGTAAGTTACGACAACTAAAATCAGTGACAAATAGACCGCAATTGTGTGATTGTTTATTGCTTTATCAAGAAACGAACCCTCTTTAATAATTCCAATCCGAATAGCAGGCAAGGTGCTCATGTTCGCCGGCCGGTATCCCCCTTTAACACCAAAGATGGGCATTAAAAGAAATCCAGTTAATCCGGTTGCTATGTAATTAACAGAGATAGAGGTAAGGATGTGATTCGCGCGAAAGCGGATAACAAACAAAGCATATACGAGACTTAGCAGTACACTTCCAAAAATCCCCCCTAATAAGCCGACAAAACTACTCCCTGTTAAGTCAATGAAAAGGATGCTCGAAAAAGATGCTATCAACATATATCCTTCAAGCCCAATATTGAATATCGCCGCTCTTTGGCAGAGGATCCCTCCCATTGCAGTTAACAGGAGGGGGGTAGCCATCCTCAAAGTCGCTGCTATCAAGTCTGCGTTCAGAAGATCACTCACACCGTTTCTCCTTTCTGGTGAAAAAAGACAAGAGTCGTTTGGGTTCAGCGTTTTCCTTGTCTTTATTACGGTGCCAAGAATTTCGAAAAACGAATTTTGCACCTACCATCAAAATAACCAGTGCCTGTACTACGGTGACGAGTGTCCTAGGAACATCTGATAGACGTTCGATGTTATATGATCCATTGCGTAGAATAGCGAAGAATAAACCGCTAATGGGAACGCCTGCTGCACTGTTATTAGCTAAAATCGTAACGACGATCCCATCAAAGCCAAGATTACTTGAGAATCGAATGGGAAAGCGATGATGAATTCCGATTATTTCAATTACTCCTGCAAGTCCAGCAATAGCACCACTTAGAGCAATGGAAACGAAAAATGTTCTTTTTACATTGACACCGCCATAGCTTGCGAAGGCCATATTAGTGCCAATCAACTTGTTCTCATAACCAAACGTCGTTACATTGAGGATAAAATACGACAAGATAACAGCGACAATTGAAAAAATCAAACCAATAGAGACAGCGGATCCCGGAATCAATCTCGGAAGCCACAAATTTTCCGCGATCAGATCACTCGATTCAGCAACTGCATATCCCCCGGAACCCTTTAATGGCCCAAGAACCATATAGTCTGTAAAATGAAAAGCAATATAGTTCAGCAAGACGGTCGTAACGACCTCTTTAGCTCCACAATATATACGGAGCAAACCAGCTATCCCGGCCCAGATTGCTCCCGCAACCATACCTGAAAGAATGACTAACGGCAGAAGAATGGGCGCTGGAATTGAGTTGCATTTCAGAGCAACCGCTGTCGCAGTGATGGCTCCCATGTAAAGTTGTCCATCGACTCCCATGTTCCATATTCCGCCTCTAAACGCAACGGCACAGGCTAGACCGGTTAGTAAAAGCGGGGAAAACCATCTCAGGGTGCCTGTGATATCTTCCTGAATGGCTCCTTTCATCCCAATAAATACTGAATCCCACTGAAAGCCGCTAATATAAACCAAGATGGTTGCCCCAACGAGGGCAATTACGACAATTATGGCCTGCCTGAGAACAGTCGTCCCTGCAGGCTTGAATTTCGAGCTGAACCAATCTTTGATAAGCTTCTTCATCTCATTCGTTCCATTCTCTTCGCACCGGTCATGTAAAGACCAATTTCAGCTTCGTCCAAATTTTTGTTTTCTAACTCGGCTACAATGTCACCTTCGTACATAACCAAGATTCTGTCAGCCAAAGCTAGAATTTCTTCAAGCTCCATTGAAATCAGAAGAATTCCCTTTCCTTCGTCACGCATTCTGAGGAGTTCCTTATGTATAAACTCAATGGCTCCGACATCTACTCCTCTTGTTGGCTGCGCCGCAACAAGCAGTACAGGGTCTGTAGAAAACTCTCTAGCAACTACAATCTTTTGCATATTGCCGCCAGACATGGTCCCCATTCGGGTCTCGACCGATGCTGCAACAACTTGGTACTTTTTTACCAGTCTCGTTGCATACCTTCTCAATTCTTTCCTTAGCAAAACTCCGCGTCGAGAATAATGCTTCGTGTTATATACAGACAGTATTAAGTTTTCTTCAACACTGCATTTCTCATTGACGCCAAATACCATCCTATCTGCTGGAATATGGGAAATTCCCATTCTTCTTCGTTTTAAACTGCCAGCAGCTGAGATATCTTTTCCGTTGAGAAATATCGAACCATTTGTGTGTTTTCGCATACCCGTGATGGCTTCAACTAGCTCTGTTTGACCATTGCCATCAACCCCTGCAATTCCAACGATTTCTCCTGCACGAACATCAAACGAAACCTCTCGTACTGCTGGAAGTTTTCTATCATTGTCTGCTGAATACTGCTCTAGCCTTAAAATTTCTTCCTTAGGCACAGACGCTTCTCTCTTTACTCGAAGAACCACATCACGTCCAACCATCATGCGTGCCAGCTCAACTTCACAAGTATCAACCGTCCTGACGTTTCCGGAAACGCGTCCCTGCCTCATGACCGTGATATAATCTGAAACAGCAAGCACCTCTTTAAGTTTATGCGAGATAAAGATAATCGTTTTTCCCATCTCGACTAGTTTGCGCATTACTGAAAACAAGCTCTCTGTTTCTGATGGTGTTAGAACAGCAGTCGGTTCGTCGAGAATCAAAATCTCACAACCGCGATGCAAAGCTTTAATGATTTCGACTCTTTGCATCTCACCGACCGAAAGCTCATATACCATCTTGTCTAGGTCAATATCGAAATTAAACTGTGCCATTGTCTTCTTGACTAAATTTCTTCCCTTCCGGTAATCCGTCAGGCCAAAACGACTAGGAGTATCTGAGCCGAGTAAAACATTTTCTAGAACAGTAGTTTCCGGAACTAGCATAAAGTGCTGATGAACCATCCCAATGCCTTTTTTTATTGCATCAAATGTAGAGCCAATATTGACTCTTTCTCCATCAAACTCAATCTCTCCGGAGTCAGGCTGATAAAGTCCGCACAGGATATTCATGAGCGTACTTTTCCCTGCTCCATTCTCGCCGATTAGCGCGTGAATCGTCTGTCGATCAACATTAATGGACACATCATTATTAGCTCTTACCCCAGGGAAGCTCTTTACTATGTTTTTCATCGAGAGCATTGGGCACATTTTCAGCTTCCTCCATACCTAATCCCTTGTGTAGCGTTCAGCGATCTCAAATCATTAACTACGTCTATAACCAACAATAGAGTTCCCACATATACCCTTCAGTGTCGACAAAATAGGCTGCTCGTGCGTTCCATTCCCAATTTCCCGGAGGAGAGACAAAACAGACACCTTTGTCAAGCAGCTCTATATAGGCACGATCCACGTCCTCAGGATTTTCAAACTGAAGAGCCGACTGCGTTCGATGCCTAACTTTTTTCATAGCATCTTCTCCAAGATGTTGGCAGAGGTGGGACCATTTCCAAAAGAAAAGCTTAAGCGGTCCACCTGTTTCAACTTGGGCAAACGTATCAGACTGTCTTATTACCCTATATCCGTAAACATCACGGTAAAAACGAACAATACTATCAATATCGTCAACCAGCAATCCGTATGCGCTGTGCTTACATTTCATATGTACATCCTCCCTTTTTAGAGCCAAGCCCACAATTCCCAAAGAAATCCAAAAGGATCAGTAACATATGCAGCATAGGCATTCCATGGCCATTTTTGAGGGGCGGCAATAACGCTCGCCCCCTGCTCTACTATTCTATTAAACTCTTCATCCACTTCCGAAGAAGTGTTGTATAGAACACAAGTCATCGCCCTGTGTTTGACTTTGCTCATGGCTTCCCTTCCGAGATGTCTGGTAAGGTGATCGTGCCCCCAGAGGAAAAGACCTGTCGGCGAATCTGTCTCAAAAACGACAAAGCTTTCCCCCGTTCGCTGAATCTTATACCCAAGGTTTTCTGTGTAAAAAGCCGTTTCCTTATCAACATCTTCAACGAGAAAGCCGTGAGTGTAAACTAAACCTTTCCTCACGATTAATCCCTCCTAATCGCTTCAGGAGTATCCGGTTTAAATTCAACAACGACCTCTCCAGAGATTACTTTTTCTTCCTGATCTTTGGCAAATTGTACTGCATTCTTTATTAGATCTTTCTTATCAGGGTTATTTTCAATAAACCTGTCAGCAAGATCCCATTTGACAACCGCACCGCCATTGAATATAGACATGATTGTATGCTCTCCACCCTTAAACTCACCGTTTAAGTAATCGATAGCTGACTGTTTGACCACTTGTCCAAAGTCAGTAAGAAAATACGTTACCATCGCATTGTTGCCTAGATCATAGAAGTCTCCATTATCCACAATCATCATTACACCATTCTCTTGACAAGCTTCCACAACACCTGTACTCGTTCTTCCAGCAGAAGTGGCAATAACATCTATGCCTTTGTTTATCATAGCGAGAGCAATTTCTCTACCAATGGTTGGATCGTCGTAAGTACCTGCGAACATAAACTCTACTTCGCACTCGGGGTTTGCCGCCATCACACCATCCATGTATCCATTTATTCCCGCATTTGAACTCGCTGTTTCCTGACCGCTGATAATACCTACTTTATTCGTCTTCGTTAGTTTTCCCTGACAACATCCAACCAAATAAAGCATTTCCTGCGCCTTGTATTCGGTGCTCCAAATATTGGAGATTTTATCGTCTCCAGCATTTGTAAACTGATATATGCTGGCAAACTTTACATCAGGATAGTCCTTTGCAACGGAAACGACAGCCTCGGAAACTGGCGGGAAAGAAGTTACTATCACGTCATAGCCTGCCTTAGCCATTGCCCGTATATCTTCTTCAAAAACGTCAGCAGATAACGATTCCAATGTCTTTGTTTCGAATCCCATACTCTCTATTTCTGGCAATACTGCAGATTGGCTGTCAATGGGACCCTTATCTCCAAAACTGCGATTACTAATCACAACCAATTTTGGCTTCTTCTCTGGTAGCGCAGAGCTTGCCGACGTACCCGGATCAGATACCGGTGTTTTGCCTCCGTCCTCGTTTCCGCCAGTTTTAGCGCACCCCATAAAGACAGAGAACACGAGCACTGCCAGAATCAGAACAAACCATTTGTTTCTCTTCCTCATTTTTGGTTTCCTCCTTCCAAGATGAAACGTTTTGTTTTAGTCGTTGGGCGATCTAAACACTTTACTTATCCCCTATAGATATGTGCATATGTTAACATGTTGATATTGTCAATGCAAGCCCCAGATTAATGCAAAATTACGTGTATTTTAACTAAACAGAGTGTCAAAATAAGATGATTGAGCCTGTCATCGACAGCTTTCACTTAACAGTTTCATATTGTTTCTTCATTTAATGCTTTTTGAACACAAAAAACTGAACGACAACGTGTTTCTTTTTCAACAACTATAAGAGATCGACTCCCTCCCTACTTAACATGGAATCTTCGCTTTAATTCTCGCAGGAATTCGCCTCGGAGGGTAATGATGCACGCGACGAGCAACAGTACGGCAGTGGCGCCCATGACGGCAAAGGGCCATCTGACTTTCTCGTGCCATATACTTAAGCCTACGATCGAGCCAATGATCGCGACGACAATCAGAAACAGCATCGGCAGCATGTTCTGTTTTTGTCGGTCAATATCTGTAAAGAACATTACTCCTGTGATGACAAGCCCGCCGAAGCAAACGATCGGAACGACGTCAATAGCCCATCCGGGAGAAAGGAAAAAGTCGATCATGGCCAACAATGAACACGAGAAGGAAATCAGCTTGATCGACTGGCTAATGCGGTTATACTCCACCAAATCGGGAGATAATACGAGCGACCACGCCATATATATGGACATCAAAACGATCAGACTCCACGCTTTGCCGCCGAGAATGTAATTGACGACAGGGGACATCACCACGGCAAACAGGACAGGCCACCGAATAATGCGAAGGAGATGCCTTCGTTGCAACTTGCGTTTTTCTACAGGTGGATAAGTGATCTTAAGCTTCATAAAAATCACTTCCTTCCACCGTTATGCTTATTCCGTCCGCTAAAAGCAAATCATACATCGCTTCTTCAAACGTCGGGTCAAACGTTGTTTTCGTAATGGAGAAGGTTGCTATGTCGTTCATCGTAATAACAGAACAGGAGGCGCGATTGGTAATCGGCGGGCCCATTACTGTGTCCATGCTTTCGATATGCTCTGCCATCGCCGGCGGAACATTGATTACGCCAAGATTAGAGAGCGTGTTCGTGAAAATCTTATCGCCCAAAAAGCCGTAGACAACTTTGGCCACACGTTGCTTAAGGATGAGCGGGATATACTTCAAGAACTTCACCAGCCTTACCGTCGCCATAAGCATCGCGTCCATGGATTCTTTAGAAGCTTTCTTTTGCAGCTGCTCGTCAACTTTGACAATAATCGACTGTACATCGGTCGTCTCTTCGATTGGCATTCGTATACCGCAATACATGGAAAAATTGCGAACTGTTTTCGACGGGTAGAACTTTCTCATATTTACGGGCACTTGAATACTGGCTTCTCCCTGCAATTCATCGGTTGCCGCTCTTCCTGCAAGGAACATCAAGGTCAAAAGGTAGACGGTTATGGTCGTGTGATGTTTTTTTGCGACGGCCTTAAGCTCCGACGCATTCATTTTAAAGTGAATGACGCGACTTGGCTTGTTTTCAGAAAGTTTTCCATTCATTTGAACGGCCAGTTTGTCCATAAATCCTGACGCACTTCCGCTTCGCGGCACCTTGGCAAAGGCGTTTTCGACCTCCTCTGCAACCGGAATGGCGTTGACATCCCAAAGCATCCCCTCGGGCTCGATCTCAACGCCCATCAAACGCAAATATTCTGAAGTGAGCGCCATGAGGAAAGCCATGCCGCCGTAACCATCGGTCAGAACATGAAAAAACTCCACACTGATGCGGTTCTCGTAATAAATCACACGGAAAGATTGTGAGCCGCTGAGGGCGACTTTCAAAGATTCACAAGGAACACCTTTCTCTTGCTCCACAGTAAAACGGCGTTTCGTCGTGTCAAGATAGTGCCAGAAAAAACCTTTTTTAAGCGTTGTCGCAAAGCTTGGAAAGCGTTTGATTGTGAAATTCAACGCCATTTGCAAAAGCTCGGGGACGACCGACTGCTTGAGATAGACCGACAAGCGGAAGATAGACATGATGCCGTGTTCCATCGACAGCGGATAGATCTTCGCCGCATCGTCAAGCGGGAACCACAGAACGGGAGGCCTTGCGTAAAAGCTGCCGAGATTTTTAACAGCCAAAAGATCTAAGGCTTTTTCCAAAGAAACTCCGGCATTTTCATAATGCAAAATCGCCCGTTCAAAATCGGTTTGGAGTCTCTTTTTCTCCTTTTTCGCAATCAAACAATGGGCGGAGAAATCTTCAAAAAACTCTCTCAACTGTTCCGCTTTGTCGTCGGGCAAGCCTTCTTTATATTGCTTAAATGGGCTCGGTGGAGCTAGTCTCTTTTTTTTCTTTGCCGGCTTGATACGTCGGGCAAATCTAGCCAGTTTGGAATCAAGTGCGTAGTCCATTTATGTATCCATTCTTACTCCTGATCAGTTTTATCCGGTAGATAATACGGCAGACAATCGACCGCGCGGCAGATAGAACGGTAAATATCGGCTCCTTGTCAACCATACATCCGGAGATGGAATCATAGCGTATATGGTTGAGTTTGTAAAAAATTACGCCACTGAAAAGAATGTTCTTTGCACCTTCTTAAACAACCGTCCGCTTTTGCGCTTCCGCTGATACACATAACGGTATCATGCTTTCGCTAATTTTTCATCTTCCCCTGTGATTCTTTTGGGCAAGCCGTTTCTTCACACGGAAGCGACTCCGGCAAGATACATCTCGGCGTAGTATCCATTTTTCTCGAGCAATTCTTGGTGCGTTCCGACTTCTACGATCGTTCCGCTGTCCATCACAATAATCCTGTCGGCATCTTGAATCGTGGAAAGCCTGTGGGCGATGATGAACCCGGTCGAATTGGATGCCAGCTCCTTCATCCCGTGCTGGATTAACAGCTCTGTACGGGTATCGACTGAAGAGGTAGCCTCATCTAGAATAATGATCGGCGCTTTTTTGATCATGGCTCTCGCGATTGTCAACAGCTGGATTTGGCCTTGACTAATGTTAGAGGCTCCCTCTGTCAAAATAGTGTCGTAGCCCTGAGGCAAGCACTCGATAAAAGAGTCTGCCCGTGCCAATTCAGCCGCCTCTTTAATTCTTTCAAAATCGATATCGCATAAGTCTTCTTCATCTGAAAGATCTGCCCCATAGGCGATATTATCCCTGATGCTCCCTGAAAAAAGCCATGTGTCCTGCAAAACCATGGAGAAGGCTTTCCTAAGCTCGTCGGTTCGATAGTCTTTTGTATCTTTTCCGTCGATATGGATCGTTCCGCCGCTTATCTCATAAAAGCGCATCAACAGATTGACCAAGGTCGTCTTGCCGGCTCCGGTTCTGCCGACGATGGCAACTTGTTCTCCGGGTGTTACTTTCAGATCCACTCCTTCGAAGAGCAGGTCTTTTGTATATCCGAAATTGACTTTATCGAACGTAATCTCACCCTTGACAGCGTCCGCCTCCATGCTTTCGTCTCCAAGTTCCACGATCTCCTCCGAATCAAGAAAATCGAAGACGCGCTCTGCCGAAGCCAAGGCGGACATGATGGTGTTAAAAATGCCTAACACTTGGTTGAACGGACCTCTCAGCATTTGAGTATATTGTAAAAATGCCTGAAAACCGCCCAAGGACATGACTCCATTGATGACATATCTGCCGCCCCAAATGGCCAACAAAACATAATTCGAATTCAGGATTAAGTCGCCTGCAGGTCGTGTCACAAAAGAGACAAGAGAAGATTTCCATTCGCTGTCGTACAATTCCTCGTTCAAGGAAGAAAGTTCGCTCTTTAGCTCCTCTCCGATGTTGTAGTGTTTGACAATATCTTCGCCTCTATAGGCTTCTTCTATCTTGCCGTTGAAGACTCCCGTCAATTTCGCGTTCTTCTGAAAGATCGGTTTTGCCTTTTTTACGAGGAATTTGACCATGAAGTAAGAGACCGGGATGACGATCATCGACAAGAAAGCTAACACGGTGTTGATGCTGATCATCATGATGATGACGCCCACCAGCAACACTATGGCCGACAGCGAACTCGTAAGACCGCTTTGCAAGGTGTTTGCCACATTGTCCAAATCGTTGCTAAGGAGCGAAACCATATCTCCTGCCGATGAGCGGTCAAAATAACTCAAGGTGAGACGATTCAACTTGACTTGCATTTGATTTCTTAAAGATCTTACGACCTTTTGGGTCACCCTCACCATTAAAATGCTTGAGAGATAGTTGGATAAAAAGTTCAAAACATATAAAACCAGAAGAATGATGCCTATTTTCCCCAAGGCCGTCCAATCGAGCGTACCCTTTTTCGTCAACAGCTCGGTGAAGATATTGATGATTTGTCCAATCATTCTCGGTATCAATATTTGAGCAAGGGATGCGAATAAGGTTAACAGGATCGCCGCCAAGAATACCCATTTGAAAGAGGCTAAGTTTTTGAACAGCCTGAACAAAGTTCCCTTGGCATCTTTCGCGCTGCCCGATGTCAAGAGACCCGAGACGCGCGCTGCCCCTCCGACTCCTCTGGAAACGCCGGGAAGCCCCTCTTCTTTTTTATCTTCGCTTTTCGCAGGTTCCGTGTTCATCTAATTTCCCCTTCTTGGGATTTTAGCTGTGAAGCGAGAATTTCCTTATAAATCTCCGAGCATTCTGTCAATTCTTCGTGGCTGCCCCTGTCTACAATCGTTCCCTGTTCAAGGACTAAAATTTCGTCCGCATCCCGAACTGTCGCCACACGCTGAGCGACCACCAAAACACCTCGGTCTGCCAATTTCTCTTGGATGACTTCGCGGATTTTCTTTTCCGTTGAATAATCTAAAGCGGAGAAACAGTCGTCAAAAACATAGAAATCCGAATCTCTGATGAGACCGCGGGCGATCGAGATTCTTTGCTTTTGTCCTCCCGAGAGATTTACAGCGTTCTGGGCAATATAAGTGTCGAGTCCGTCCTTAGATTCCCTGAAGAAATCGCCCATCTGAACCATGTCCAAGACATCCCAAATCTCGTCGTCGCTAGCGTCTTTCTTCCCGGTTTGAACGTTTTCTCTGATACTGCCTGAAAACAGGAAACTCGACTGAGGGACAAATGTTATGGCTTTGCTGATTTCTTCGCTCGAAAGGCTTTGAATTTCATTCCCGTTCAGGCGGATTTCTCCACGATAGGCATCGTAATCGCGCAACAATAGTTTCAGGATGGTCGACTTCCCGCTTCCCGTTGAGCCGATGATTGCCTTTGTCTCTCCTTTTTCTAAATGGAAATGGATATCGTCCAAGACCGCTCTACGAGAGGCCGGATAATAGAAATCTACTTTTTCGAAACAGATTCCGCTCTTATCGCATCCTATAGTGTCCTCTTTAATTGTCAGAAGCTCTTCTCTCGACAAAACTTCCGCGATTCGATCGATGGAGACTTTTGATCTGGGGATAATGGTGATAATAGAGGCGAACTGCTGAATGTTGTTTAAACTGATCGTCGCATATTCGATGAGACCGATGAGAACTCCTAGTTTGATCGTGCCAACCTCGGCTCGCCCGCCTCCCAGAAATAAAATAACCAAAATGAGGAAGTTGGTAAGGAGCAAAATAAGGGGACTTAGGAGCATCATGGTCGATTCCGACTTGACGCTTGCCTCGCAAGCGACTGTTGTCGCCTTTTCAAACTCCTTTACCTCGTAATCAGACTTGTTGAAAGCTCGAATAACTCGAATTCCTCTTATGTTTTCTCGGAAAAGCAGGTTGATCCGGTCGATCGCGACGCGTATGCGGGCGTATTGCGGCAAGGCTCTTGTCGTCAAAAACAGACCTAAAATCAATATGACAGGTATGATGATCAATATCATGGAGGCCAATTTGGCATCAAGAGAAAAAGATACAACCAGCGCCCCGATGATCGTAATGGTGAGGGTGTAAATTTTCCTTAAAGACAGGTCGATGAGATTAGAGACTTGTTTGACGTCGTTGACCGTCCGTGTAATTAATGTGGAATTGGTAAAGCCGGTCCTCGTCTCCTTCGACCAGTCGATCACTTTTTCGAACAAATCCGCTCTTAAATCTCTTGATATCCCAGCAGTCACTCTTGTGAGAAAAGATATAGAGATTAATAATGACACGATATTGACGGCTGTTGCCAGCAACATGAGTAAACCGCGATGAATAATGGCGCTCATGTCCTTCATCATGATTCCGGAGTCCACAATGTCGACCATTAAGCGCGGGATATAAAGCTGCGCAAACACCCAAATGGTCGCGAAGAAAAGTTGACCGATAATGAATTTCGTATATTTTTTAGCGTAGCCTATCAGCATGTCATTTTTAAGTTCCTTCTTCCGATCCGGTGAAGACTTCCAGACGTCCTTTCTGCATGTCAATGACGGCAAGCCGGCAGGGCGCCATCATTAGATCTTCACCGGTCAGGTCGCCGGCCAGGGTTTCTATCGCAGGATTGTGACCGATGAGGAGGAGGGAGTCTGCGCCCGCTTGCCGGATGAGCATCTTGAGGGTAAGAACGGATGATGCGTAGATTTCATCTTTATATTCTATTTTCCCCCGGTAGTCAAAAGACTCCAGAAGGAGATCCAACGTCTGTCTGGTTCTTAACGCGCCGGAGCATAGTATTTTGTCTATTTCAAAGGCATTTTCTTGGAAATACCTGCCCATGGCTTCGGCTTGGCTTCTGCCGCGATCATTGAGAGGCCTGTCATAGTCACTGAGAAGACAAATTCCTCTTCTGCTCATGGCGTGTCTTAATAAATATAATTTTTTCATCGCATTGCCACTTTAACGGATTTGCTCATTACATCTCCTCAGCAATTTCCGTATTTTTCTCAATTGACGTCGTCCTTATTTGTCAAATCATCGCACTATCATTGTCCATTTTATTACTTCTGTATACAATGACCTTTAATAACCTGCTCGTAAATTCGAAACAGTTCTTTGCTCAATCGATAGATTGCTAAAGTAACGGTATCCGCCTTCGCCCGTCGGGCACTGAGCCTCTAAGCCAACCTTAACAGTATTCTCAACATGCATAGTAAATAAACGTACCATGTCATACTTTTTTCCATCCAACGAGTAGTGGATTGCGAAGTTGTTTCCAACTCGTGCCATTTGAAGCCAGACTGAATCTTGATCGATATTGCATCCGTTTGCATCATCCGAAACAACATTTGTAACAACACTCACAACGGCGTTTGTATCAAAATCAGATTTCTCAAACGCAGCCTTCGCCCATGTGTTCTCATCTTGGATTACCATAATACAGCAGGCATCATAAGTAGACTTGAAGTCCGGTCTCACCCTAACCTTAACAACAAAATCTCCATCAATTTCCTTGTAATAGAACGGGGCATTTGCCTGTGGTTTCATCAGTTTTCCATCTGCCGGGACAGGATTGTTAAAATAATCTGTTTTTGCAGGTGCGTAGATCGCAAATTCATCACCTGTTTTCTTTACTTCACTTTCATTTATGCTTTTGAACGTTGTGATGTCCATAAAACACCCCCATATTTTCCGGTTCATTCTTTTCATGGATTTCTTGTTATAGATCCATGCTATTGTGTTTGAGCAAAAAGTCAAATGGATTCATTATTGTTATTCTCTTATGTATTGTTATTTTCTTAAATAGATTATTACGAACATTTGTTAATTTGTTGCGGATTTTGACTTTTGTTAGAGTAGATTAACCTGATAACCCTGATTATCGATCGGATGTTCAAAAATGTCCGGTCAGAAAAGAACGGCTATGGATGAAATCATCGTCGCCGTCCTTTTTCTATCATTTTACTTCGTTAGTCCGTTTATTTTTAGTCCTTTTATTTTTTGTCCTGCTCAGATTTTTTTCTCATGATGATGATCACAATCGTCATGATGACGAGTATGACACCCAACACGATGAATATCGTCGCCAAGGTGTTGGATTGAGGCGCTTCGCCCGTTATTCCAATGATTTGGCTTCCTGCCTCCACCTTCGAGGGCAAGCCGGCAAAAACCATGACTCCGATCAATATGAGAGCCACAAGGATCTTTAGCAAATTAATCTTGATGTTGGAATTATTTTTTCCCATTCAAGCCACGCCTTTCATATGTTTACACAAGACTGGTAGGCCACAAAATTCTAAGATGACATACTTACAGATGCTGACGTACATATATGAGCAATTATATAAATTATATATAAAAATAAATACACGTTCCATTGTCGTCAGGCCTTTTTTTGAAATATCCGGTACGTTTTGCCTACGTTATCAGTTGCAATCCAGTTACAATGAATCATTTTGTGTTTTTGCAAAAAAACAATTGTTACCCTAACTCTCAGGCGTATAAAAGGGCTATCGCCTTCTTGAGGATAGCCCTTTTTCGAATGATATGTTGTCCCTTAGAGATCCCTGCTTGAGATCTCCTGAAATTTTAATTATTCAACGGCCATCGCGGCATAGAATCCCATACGTATCGCGGAAGCAGCCCTCGATACCTTTTCGGCGTCGCCAATGACTGTGGTTTTTGTATTGTATTTCTGCCTCATAGCATCCGGCATTGCTGTGTCAGACTCTTGGCCGAATGCAGTGATGATGGTGTCTCCTAGAATCTTTTCTGTGGAACCGTCTTTTTTCTTTATGGTGGCACCATCGCAGTCGATTTCGATGACTTCGCTATTGGTAAGAATGGTGACGTTATTTTCACCGAGCAGCCTCATGATGCTGAACTTGTTTACGGCCATCGCGTCTTGCGCTAACTCGTCAAGCATTTCGATAATCGTGACATCTTTACCTTCCATAGCGAGCTCCAATGCGATATCGCAACCGCTGGATCCGCCGCCACAGACGACAATCTTCTCACCTTTGACGCCATTCTCGTGCGCGTCGATGACACCGACGACACTTTCACAATTGATCCCTTTGATGGGCAATTCGATTGGCAAGGATCCCGTCGCTACGAAAATTCTGTCCGCGGCCTCAAGAATCGCGTCATCGGGCTTAATCTCCGTATTCAGTTTGATAGAAACGCCTAGTTTATCCAGCTGGCGCTCATACCAAGCGATCAATTCACGGATACGCTTCTTAAACGGAGCGGTCGCGATAACGCCCAAAACACCGCCTAGCTTATCACTTTTCTCGTACAGGGTGACCTTATGACCTTTACGAGCTGCAGTATATGCAGCCTCCAGTCCACCGGGTCCGCCGCCGATGACAACGATATTCTTCGGATTCTCGGTTTTTTCGACTTTCATGTACGTCTCAAAACCGACTTTCGGATTCACAGCACAACTTAATTGAGTAAATCTTCCCCAAATCCGCCCGATACACTCTTCGTTACAGATGATGCAAGGACGTATATCTTCGCGGCGGTTCTCCATGAGTTTATTGGGGAACTGCGGGTCGGCAATGGCCTGACGACCAAACATCGCAAAATCACAGTTTCCGGAATTTATTAATTCAAGAGCCGTTTCAGGACTGTGATTACCGGAGTTCATGATCGGCACGCTGACATGTTTCCTGGCCTCTTCACAGACGTATGCCATACAGGCTTCACCCAGATAAGCTGTCGGGAAAACATAATCAAGACTCTCGTAGGCGTTGGCGTCTACGTCGAATGCGTCTACACCTGCTTTTTCAAGTCCTTCAAGCAATGGCATACTGTCTTCTACTGTTCTGCCTCCAGGGAATTTGTGATCAAGCGCAATTCTGAAGAGAATCGGCATGTCCGGACCAACCGTCTTGCGAATGGTCTGAACAATTTCCACAGGGAAGCGCAGACGATTCTCGAGGCTTCCGCCGTATTCATCCGTCCGTTTGTTCCAAATGGGGGACATGAATTGGTCAATCAAATATCCTGAGTGGGCATGGACTTCGATCGCGTCAAATCCGGCATTTACAGCAAATTGTGAAGCTTGAACCCATAAATCTAACAGTTCATGAATTTCTTCGACGGTGAGAGCCCTGCAAATCAAATTGGGATCATAAAATGAGGGGACCTCCGAGGCTGAAATGGGAACGCGTTCGCCAATACCGGGCATACCGTTACGACCCGTTCCGGGACCCATCGATAAACAAATTTTAGCACCCCAGCGCTGTACGCGTTCGCACAATACCGTTGCTTTTGGGAGCGCTCTGTTATTGTCGAGACCTAACGTATAGCCTCCTTGAGCGGTCATCTCGTTCAAAAACGAGGATCCGACAATGATCATGCCTATTCCGCCGCGAGCTCGCTCCTCGTAGTACTTCATACCTTCTTCGCTCTCAGTACCATCTTGTTGAGGCGTGAAGGTTCCCATCGGCGACATGACCAGACGATTTTTAAGATGCATTTTTCCTATTTTCATAGGATCAAATAGTTTGGCATACTTGTTGTTCTGCATAATCTGTACCTCCTGCTTTTCCAATGCTGATTTTTAGCCTATTCTCCTAAATAAATACTAACATAACTAAAATACTTGTCTAAAGTGCATTATTTTTGGCTGTGTCGAATTTTTAAGATAACAAGAATCACACGGCGTTTCGCACGGCTTCTACGGTCGCTTTGGCTAAGTCTCTTAGGTTCAAATCCTCGTATGTTCTCACGTAGGTCTTAATGTCATCGCCAATCGGATCGATCCAATGAGAGTCAATGTCTGAAAGACCGAACATGACGCCGTAAATCGTGGCTATTTGAGCCGCGTTACAGTCAACGTCCTGCCCGCACATCGCAATGATATTCATGCATTTGTTAAAATCATCACCCGCGAAATACAGGGCGACGACTTCGGCCGCGGCGTTGGGGTAGGCGTGAATCCAGTTGTATTCTTTGAATTTTTCTTCGCACGCTCTCCAGGCGGGGAGCCACTCAGAGCTCATTAAACACTGCTGATACGCGAAGTTCACAACGGAGTAGTACTCGCTCTCTTTTGGAATCATGCCGAGGACCTTCTTCAACAGCGTCGCGACATCGGGTTCTATGTACGCGCCGGATACGAGAAGAGCGTTGAAGATCTCACCGATGATGCCGTTGTTGACGTGAGCAACAGAACCGTCGATCCACGCCAAGCGCGCGGCCTCGCGGTAATTCCCCGGCGCCACCATGCCGCAAATGGCGCCTTTCATCTGTGCTCCAATCCATTCTCTCCACGGATTTCCAATTACAGCGGACTTCGGCGGTCTGATCCCCTGCATAATATTGGCTAATGCCGCTTCTTCCGCGGACCATCCGGAGGGAACGAATCCGACCCAATACGTCGCCAAAATATCGGCTGTCACGTCATAACCGTACTCCTTGAAAGCCTCTAAGAAGGCGATTTCGTACGTGATGTCGTCGTTGTAGGTCTGAGGAGGATTCACATAAGACGTTATCTCACCAAATACGTCGTACAGCATGTCGGTCGTATATCCCTCAATAGCTGTTCCAAGAACAGATCCGATGACTTGGGTTACCCAACCGGCGTAGGTCCTCTCTTCGAAATCGTCGCTGGCTATGTCGTATCCGGCATCTGCAGGAAAATCGACATCCGACTCATATTCGGAAAAGGAGTTATATTGCTTGTAATTCCAATAAGGATGATCCGGAATTTTCGGGGCGTTCTCGAGCTCAAACATAATCTGAGCGCGTATACGAACGAGATCGGGAGCGTTTTCTTCCTTGTAAGCCTTATAGGCGGGCTCGATAAGAGCTTCCGCCTTGCTCACGTCATAGCCCATGCTTCCTACACTCGCAATTCCCCCTACGAGCACGCTTTCAGGCGCACCTGAACCGGTTACATTGCTGTGGAAATGCTTCCGCGCCTTCTCATAATTATGATCAGGAGCGGATGCAAGTCTCTCCGCCCACCTCTCAATCGCACTGTCATTCTTCGGCTTCTTAGCGTTCTGTGTTAGTTCATAACAGTATTCCCATGCGCGTTTCATCGTTCAACCTCATGTCTAGCTCTAAAGAACGGCGCTTCGCACGGCTTCTACTGTTGCTTTGGCCAGATCTCTTAGGTTCAAATCCTCGTATGTTCTCACGTAGGTCTTAATGTCATCGCCAATCGGATCGATCCAGTGCGAGTCAATGTCGGAAAGGCCAAACATGACGCCGTAAATCGTGGCTATTTGAGCCGCGTTACAATCAACGTCCTGCCCGCACATCGCGATGATATTCATGCATTTGTTAAAATCATCACCCGCGAAATACAAGGCGACGACTTCGGCCGCGGCGTTGGGATAGGCGTGAATCCAGTTGTATTCTTTGAACTTTTCTTCGCATGCTCTCCAAGCGGGGAGCCACTCTGAATTCTTCAAACATTGCTGATACGCGAAGTTCACGACGGAGTAGTACTCGCTCTCTTTCGGGATCATACCTAGGACCTTCTTCAACAGCGTCGCGACATCGGGTTCTATGTATGCGCCGGATACCAGAAGCGCGTTGAAGATCTCACCGATGATGCCGTTGTTAACGTGAGCGACGGAGCCGTCGATCCACGCCAAACGCGCGGCCTCGCGGTAATTCCCCGGCGCCACCATGCCGCAAATAGCGCCTTTCATCTGAGCGCCGATCCATTCTCTCCACGGGTTGCCAATTACAGCGGACTTCGGGGGCCTGATTCCCTGCATGATGTTTGCCAAAGCCGCTTCTTCCGCGGACCATCCGGAAGGAACAAAGCCAACCCAATACGTCGCCAAAATATCGGCTGTCACGTCATAACCGTACTCTTTGAAAGCCTCCAAGAAGGCAATTTCGTACGTGATGTCATCGTTGTAGGTCTGAGGTGGATCAACATAAGCATTGATCTCGCCGAACACGTCGTACAGCATGTCGGTCGTATATCCCTCAAGCGCCGTTCCGAGAACGGATCCAATAACTTGGGTTACCCATCCGGCATAGGTTCTCTCTTCGAAATCGTCGCTGGCAATGTCGTATCCGGCATCTGCAGGAAAATCGACATCCGCCTCATATTCGGAAAATGAGTTGTATTGTTTATAGCTCCAATAAGGATGATCCGGAATTTTCGGGGCGTTCTCGAGCTCAAACATAATCTGAGCGCGTATACGAACGAGATCGGGAGCGTTCTTTTCCTGATAAGCCTTATAGGCGGGCTCGATAAGGGCTTCCGCTTTGCTCACGTCATAGCCCATACTTCCTACGCTCGCTATTCCTCCTACGAGTACGCTTTCAGGCGCGCCTGAGCCTGGCACATTGCTGTGAAAATGGGCGCGCGCCATTTCATAATTGTGGTCAGGAGCCGACGCAAGTCTTTCTGCCCATCTTTCAATAGCACTATCATTCTTCGGCTTCTTAGCGTTCTGTGTCAGTTCATAACAATATTCCCATGCGCGTTTCATCGTTCAACCTCCTNTTTGTTGAAGTGCGTTNTTTATAACTTTTTGTCAGTTCCTAATCTTTTGTCAGTCTCGAAAACTGTCCCTCATGAAANACTAAAAGCAAGGNCGTTCCGTTTGCCCATAGTCTAAAGGGCTCAGAACATTTCTTCAACAGACCGTGCTGCTGATCCTATTGTCACCCTTAATTCCTCTTTAATTACTCTGTTGCCTTCTGGAATTACTCTGCTGCCTTCTCTGTTGCCTTTTTTCTTCTAAGAGACTTGCCATGAACGATTCTGTCTTCTCGTCTTATTCTCACGATTGAAATCACGGTTAACGCGATAATGGTAACGGCATAAGGAACCATGAAAACAAGATCCGTCGGTAAATTCTGAAGTTGCAAATACTTTGCCGTCGCATCAGCGCCTCCGAAGATAAATGATGCTCCTAGAGAGCCAACCGGAGACGCGTTCGCTATGTTCATGATGGACATGCCTATAAAGCCTCTTCCGGCTACCATATCTCTCGAAAACCATGTGACGTAGGACATCGACATGAAAGCTCCGCCGAATCCTGCAAACACGCCGGACAACAAGAAGGAGATATACTTTATTTTCGGCACAGATATTCCTACGGACTCAACGGCTTCCGGAGCCTCTCCAACGGCACGCATGCGTAAACCTATTCGAGTCTTATATATGAGGAACCATGCGAAAAATACCATCGCAAAGGATACGTAGGTNAGCAGATTATGCCCTGACAANACATCCCCAATGTAAGGAATATCTTTTATCAAAGGGAGATCGATTCTGGGAATACTCATACTTCTTAAAGCTTCAGCCGTTGTGGCCTTTGATCCTGTCAACAAGAACATGACAAAAACAGTTCCCCCAATAGAAGCCATATTCGTAGCAATGCATGTAAGGTAAAGATCTGTCTTAATCACAAGAAAACAGTAGCTAATGATTGTCGCCATCAGCATAGAACCTAGAACTGCAGTCAAAAGACCAACAATCCAACTTTGCGTTATGGCGCTAAAAACGACTCCTGTCAGAGCAGCAACGAGCATCATGCCTTCCAAAGCCAGATTTAATACGCCGGCTTTTCTTGATATGACAGCACCTAAAGCAGCAAAAATCAGTGGAGTAGATAACCTGATAATTGTAAACAGAAATTCTACTAGCCAATCTAAATCCATTCGTTGACCTCCTTTCTCTATGCCGGTTGCTCTTCTTTCGCCAAATCATCCTGAGCCTGTTTATATATGATTTTGTTTCTTGTTTTTGCAAGGAACATCTGAGCGGCAACCAACAGGATTACGATGGCCTGAATCACTTGAATGAACTCCGCGGGAACCTCTGTTGAAAGATTCACAACATCCGCCCCGGTTCTTATGTACGCGAGCAACAATGCCGTGACCGGTATGAGCGCCGGTTTACGCCTTGCTAAGACCGCGACTAATATTCCGTCCATACCGGCTGTAGGAGCAGCGATGATCCATTGATAGCGAGTGTACATTCCAAAGATCTCAATACAACCCCCCAGTCCCGCGAGAAACCCGCCGACAATCTGCGCCGCGATAAGATTCTTATTCACATTTATTCCGGTGTACTCGGCAAAAAAACGATTCGAGCCTACGATGCGGATAGCGCCGCCAAACGGGGTCCGGTAAAACACAATGACAGTCACCGCGACTGCGATCAATGCAAGGATAAGACCCAAGTGCACATTTGTTCTCGGAATGAGGATTGGAAGCTTGAGCTCGTTAGGAAGTCTCCATGATCCGCCCATCGCAATCGTCGTATCTCGCATGTAATAAAAAAGGATAAAGGAACTCAAGTAGTACATGATCTTGTTCATCATTAACGACGATACGATTTCGTTAACATTGAGTTTCGCTTTTAGGACAGCGGGAACAGACGCTACAGCGACTCCTACCATACCGGCTATGAGAAACAATAATATGATCATCAGAAAAGAAGGGATGATACCGCCGGGAATGCTTAGAGCTATCCAGCTCGTAATGCACCCGCCCATAATAAAAGCTCCTTCCCCTGCAAGGTTAAACTCATTTACTGAGTACATAAAACACATGCAAAGACCGGTGAACATGAGAGGGATGGCCTGCTCAATAATGTTTCCGACACGCCTCAAATTTGTGAAAGGACCGATAATAAACTGGCGTACCGTTCCTGCGGGGTCATCGCTAAAAATGAGCAATAAAGCGAGAGCAAGAGCATAGGCCAGGAGAATCGCTACAATTACCCTAACCACCTCAAAAGCAATCTCAACTCTTCTTGCTTGGGACATCTTATCGTTGTTAAGGAATTTCTTAATCATATTAATGCCTCCAGTTCTTCCACGGGCATCCTTTTCAACCCAAGCATATATTCACCTAGCGTTTCTTCATCCACCTCATCTGCCTGAGGGAAAATGGCTACGATCTGGCCTTTCCACATGACCATGAGGCGATCTGACACTTCGAGAATTTCGTTAAGATCCGCAGACACTAGGATGACGCCCATATCGTTTTCTCTGGTCATTTCTATGAGCAGTTTTCGAATCATTTCAGTTGTATTTACATCAATGCCGCGAGTGGGTTGATTGGCAATGATCACATTCGCTCCCGATGTCAGCTCTCGAGCCACAACAACCTTTTGTATATTTCCACCGGATAAATATCGAACGAGCTGATTTCTGTTATTACAGGCAATCTGAAATTTTTCAATATAACGATCAACTAATGTGTTAATTTTCTTCCTGTTTAGAAACAATCCTTTTCTAAATTCCTTGGAGAAGATTCGATTGGCCATGATGTTATCTTTTACAGAAAGATCCACCGAGCAACCCGTCTTCATTCTGTCCTCCGGGATCATGGCAAGACCTGTTTCCCTTATCTGGTTAACGGTCATTCCCATCGTCGTTTGCCCGTTTATCGAAACAGAGCCGCCTTCATAAGACGATATTCCTGCGATAACATCACAGAGTTCGCTTTGTCCGTTTCCTTCAACGCCGGCAATGCCAAGCACCTCCCCCGCCCGCAAATTGAAAGTAACATTATCAAGCTGCAATACTCCCTCTCTACTTCTATGGGTTAGATTCTTGACTTCTACTAAAATATTATCCGGTTCAGAAAGCGGCTTATCGATCTTTAAAATGACATCCCTTCCAACCATCATTCTGGAAAGCTTAACTTCATCAAGCTCGCTTACGTCACCTGAACCGACGACTTTTCCTCTTCTCAGCACAGTAACGCGGTCACATAACCTCATGACTTCTTCCAGTTTGTGCGAAATGAAAATAATAGAGTGTCCGTCTTCCTTCAACATCTTTAATTGTTCAAACAATTCGTCAGTTTCTTGCGGCGTCAAGACTGCTGTCGGTTCATCCATGATGAGCACTTTCCCTCCGCGGATTAGAACCTTCAGTATTTCCACAATCTGTTTTCGACCAACCGAGATGTCTTTAATTTTGGCTCTTACATCAATCGTAAAATTGTATTTATCAGCAATGGCCTGCGTCATGCGAACCGCTTCTTCAAAATCGAAGATTCCGTTCTTAAGGGGCTCAATGCCCATGACCGCATTCTCCGCGACCGTCAAGGAAGGCACGAGCATGAAATGCTGATGCACCATGCCAACGCCTTTAGCAATGGCGTCTAGGGGACTTGAAAAACGCGACTCTTCTCCTTGGATAAAAATCTTGCCGGTCTGGCAATCTTCCATGCCGAAGAGAATCTTCATCAGCGTTGTTTTACCCGCTCCGTTTTCACCTATTAACGCATGAATTTCGCCTTGATCAACAGAAAAACTAACATCAGTATTCGCAACAAAGCCATTCGGATACACTTTTGTGATGTTTTGCATTCGCAACATTTCTATTGCCATCGTTTTCTCCTAAAAACATAGGGCGACCTAACGGTCGCCCCGACCAGACAGTCTCACTATCCCTTATGGTTTTGATGCATCCTGAATAAACTCTTCAAACTGCTCGTGAGTCATCTCGAAATACGTCTTGACCTTAATGGTTCCGTTTTTGATGTCTTCTTTTGCTTTCTCAATATTGTCTCTAACTTCTTTCGGCACGTTTGCTTCATACAAGTCGCCCTCAACAATACCTGTGCTATCTTCCGCAACGCCTAGAATGACGACTTCTCCCCATTTCATGGAACCGTCTTCGATTTTGTCGAATGTCCAGATCAGGCTTTCTCCGACTTTCTTAAGCATTGAAGTCATGATTACGTCCGCCAATTCGGGGTTCTCTGACTCTTTGTAAACGGCTCTCTGATCGCTGTCTACTCCAACGGCCCAAATATTTTTCTCCATACAAGCTTGGAAGACGCCTAGGCCGCCCGGACCGCCAATCTGGAAAATGACATCCGCCCCCGAGTTCGCTTGAGCAGTCGCTATTTCTTTCATTTGAGCGGCATCACCATAAACGGAGGAGTACGCTGTAAGCACTTTAATGTCAGGATTTTGATAAAGAGCTCCATCAACATAACCGGCAATAAAGTCGTGAATGATCGGAGAGGTGTTCACACCCCCGACACACGCTATTACCCCGGTCTTGCTGGCTCCGGCAGCTGCCATTCCCGCCAAGAAAGAACCTTCATTCTGCAGATACGAAATACATGCAATATTTGGATCACTCACTTCAACGGTCGCTGTCGTATCAAAAGCAATAAATTTAATATCGGGGAAACGAGGAGCATACTCAAAGGCATAGTCCATTATGCTTGTTGCCGTTAAGATGTAATCCGTACCTGCTTCAGCAACATCAAGGATCATGGAGCCATACTTGGATTGATCTGCTCCAACCTCTAATGCTTTTGCCTCGTAACCATACTTCTTGGCAACTTCCTCAACACCGCGCCACGCGTCATCGTTGTACGCCATGTCTCCGAGCTGCTGCACAACTAATGTGATCTTCTTTTTTCCTGTAGCCTCCCCTGAGGGTTTTGCCGGTTCCTTATCACAAGCAACACAAGAAAGGACTAGTACTGCCGCAATTAGAAATATAAATATTCTTATTGCCTTTTTCATAATTACCTCCAATCGCAATTAACATATTGTGTGGGTTCGATACCTCGAAACCCACTGACAGAGCCTGCTGTCGTTGATGCTCTAAATGAAATCTTTAAGAGCCCTTCGAGACCTTTCGGTCTGGACCAGTGTTGGTATTGTCTTGAACTACCTTCAGGCAATTCAATTCATTGTGAATAATTATTCAGAATAATGTGATTATATTGTCGTGTCGTCATTCCGTCAAATATAAGGCTTCTGCCGCACGCGCTTTGCTGCCCTTTTGTCGGATGCACAGATACCTTTAAAAACCAACTTTAGTCCCATGGCCGGCACGGGTATTGCTTGATAATATGAACATCCTGATCTTTACGTCATTTTATCATGAATCATACAAGATTTTTCCTGCCACATGTTTCACTTAGAGCAAAAATCCTTGATAGGAATAAAAACGGTTATTCTTCTGTTAGATCATTGTGTTGAGCTTTGAATTAAGAGACATCTCGAATCGTCAAGTTTCCTTATTATGGGAAAGACTCTGCTTTTGAGACAACGTTTTGACATCTCATCAATCTAAATACTCCTTGGTTCTATAGACTAAAGCTAATGGCAAGCTATATGTCTTTGTGCTTCCTACTAAATTCTCCCCGATGTTTCTTAGCGAAAACTTGAAACCTACTTCATTTTTGTATCTGTCAACAAACACCTTGTAACTTTTAGCTTTTGTATTAATATCTGCTTTTACTTCTATCGGAACAACTCGGGCTTCGTCCTCAATTAAAAAGTCCAACTCTGCTGTGTTGTCTGATCTCCAAAAGTATGTATCATATCCTAGAGAAACGAGTTCATTATTTATGAAGTTTTCAGCTAAGGATCCCCTAAATCCACCTGTTGACTCGTCTTTTTCAATCAAGGACTTAAGTGTAAAGTTCGCCATTCTTTAGAACATTCCTATGCTTTTTGCAACAATTTTAGAGTTATTCCTATGGCTTTCGCGGTCGTTAGCGCGATTGTTCCTGCTGTTTTTGCAATTATCCAAGGATTATTCCTGCGTTTTTTGTAAATGTTTGAAGATTATTCCTATAGTTTTCGCAACGACACTTTGATAAGCGGTGTCCTGTCTTTGGACACAAGCATCTTTCAGAAACAAATGAAGCTGGACAAGCAAATTTTGGAATCATTGACATCGGATAATCAAGAAAATTGTTTTTTGTCAGTTGTAACCGACAAAAACATGTAAGAAGAGCTCCTTTGGACAAACCGATCGTGCATGAAAATTATAACGACTTTTGTTCCATAATTTATGTTCAATGGAACATGCCGATGATCTGGAAATTTTATTATAGTGTCGTTTCCAATGTCGGTTCCAAAAAGTCAAAAACTCGTTTGGTAAAATCTTTTGCTTCCTGAAAGGCAGCATGACCTAATCCGGCATATACATACAGTTCGCTGCCGGCAATCTGTTCGTTCATCTCGCAGGAGGACTGTATTCCAACGACTCTATCTTCTTCTCCGCCAACAATCAGTGTCGGACAGGTAATGTTCTTCAAATCGTGAAGAATATCAAATTGGAGAATCGCGTTGGCATTTGTTAAAAATCTCTTGTAATTAGACGGTTTGCCGATCATTCCGATGACGGGATAGAGTTTTCTATATTTAGCAAGATATTTCGGCGAATAATTCTTTTCGATCACGTCAATCATGAGCTGCTTATGATTGCCTTGATTCGCAAACTCAATCCACTTGCTGATATTTGT